>Ga0172375_10008715_pt1 | contig 13562 bp, 10 predicted proteins | sample LakKiv1m_FD_114537 | JGI IMG/M metagenome (GOLD analysis project Ga0172375, IMG submission 114537) | Freshwater microbial communities from Kabuno Bay, South-Kivu, Congo - kab_092012_11.1m | ecosystem: Environmental > Aquatic > Freshwater > Lake | place: Democratic Republic of the Congo...
GCCATTTGAGGACAATGCGGCGCAATCGCTCAATCGCTGCCAATACGTCCTGTTTCGAGTCGCCGGTCAAAGATCCCTTCCGCCCCCGAATATCCGCCAGCCGGCCTGCCATCAGGTCCATGGTCTTCAGAACATCAGCGGCATACTCCTCGCGCGTCGTGCCGCTGAACATGACACCCAAAGAAGCCTGCTTAGGTTTGCCGGAGTCCTTCTTACCTTCCAGCGCATCCAGCGCGCGATCCAGTTCGCGGGCGCTCATCTCTTTCAAAGGAAGTTGCCGCCCGGTCCGCGGGTCGGTCAGCTGCGTATCGGGAGTGAGTTTGGCGGCTATTTCATCCGGCAAAGCCGCAATTCTATAGAGAATTGAGGGATCCAGAGCAAAAAATTCGACAACGTTGTCGAATTTTTTGCTGAACCTGGCGACCTGCATGTAACGCTCAGCGGTCTTTGCTGAATAATGCACATGGCCTTTGAGCCACCGCAGCCAGGCGGTCTTGTCCGATGTCTTGTCGAGCGCCTCCTTGACAGCCAGCAGCTCGGCGCCGATCGCGGCAATGACGCTGCCCAGCTTCTCCCGTGTTTGCCGCTCCTCTTCCCGAAGCAACAGGATTCGCTCAGTATGACGTCTGATCTCAGGATCTGCCAGCACATCGGACGATTTTGATTTCTTCATCGATCCTCCTAACCCGGCGTAGCCGGAACCAAGGTAGGGACGGCGCTCCGTCGCCGTCCGCGGCGGTCAACGGAGTGACCGCCCTACCATTTCGAATCTTGAGCATTGTGTATCACATTTCTTATTTAAGATACTGATTCAATCAATGCTTTCTTCCGCGACCGAGCGCATTCATCATATAGCGTGCATTCTCTTCAACTTTCCTGCCTTCAAAGACCGCGCTTCCGGTTACAACAATGTCAGCTCCCATACGCGCAACATCGGCAATGTTCTCTTTTGTTATACCGCCATCAAGACCAACGAGAACATCTTTTCCGGATTTATGGATAATCTCGATGAGCTTCTCAACCCGCTGCGCTGCCGAGCTTATAAACTTCTGACCGCCCCAGCCGGGATTCACCGCCAGCAGGAAAACCATGTCAAGTTCACCAAGCAGGGGTTCAACCGCACACAATGGCGTGCCGGGATTAAGCGCAATACCGCGTAATGGGCGCTGGCCGGAAGGACAGGCAAGCTGCCCCAGCGCCTGCAGCACACGATGCGGATGCCGGCATGCCTCAACATGGACCGTTACCATGTCAGCACCTGCGGCCACATAGGACTCAATCTTGGGGAGCGGATCGTTAATCATCAGGTGGACGTCTTTCAGCATGGAAGTCTTAACAGCCTTGATCAGCTGCGGACCGGCAGTAAGCATCGGACAGAAGCAGCCATCCATCACGTCAAAATGAAGAATCCTGACGCCTGCCTTCTCCAGCAGAGCCACCTCGCTGCCAAGATTCATCATGTCTGCCGCCATCACGCCAACGCTGACAGCAGGAACCATCGCCTTCAGGCGCTCCAAAACAGACACCGGTTCAGACATCCCGACCTTCCTTATCAACCTCGCTTGCTCAAGACATTCTTCTCGTAAGCCTTGACCTCGTCGAGCCACGCCATTCCGACAGGCACATTCTTCGTCATGCAGTAATAATCCCACACCGCAGCAAACGGCAGCGTCTTGGCTTCCTCTATCAAGGCCAGACGGCTGGTGAAATCTCCCGTTTTTTCAAACTTTTTCAGCATGACCGTCGGCTCAACCATGGCAACCAGCAGGGCCTTGGCCATGTTCCGCGTTCCTATCACCCATGCAGCAATACGGTTGATACTCGCATCAAAGAAATCCAGGCCAATATGCACACGATCCAGGTAGTCGCCGCGCACCAGCTCCTCGGCAATTGCCTTCAGATCATCCGATAGAGTCACCACATGGTCACTGTCCCATCGCACCCCTCGGCTGACATGCAGCAGTACTTCGTCAAGGAAGGTAAATGTTGAGGACAACTTGTCTGATATGGTCTCCGTCGGATGGAAATGACCGGTATCCAGGCACAGCAGGACACCCCTGGAAACCGCATAGCCCATGTAAAACTCGTGGGACCCGACAACGTAGCTTTCCGACCCGATGCCGAACAGTTTCGACTCCACCGCATCAAGATTATGCTTCCTGTTAAGCTTCTCCTTAAAGACCAGGTCGAGCGACTCCCTCAGTCTTTCCCTCGGGGCCTTACGGTCTGCCGGCAGATCTTTGTAGCCGTCAGGTATCCAGACATTCGTGACGCAGGGAGTGCCAAGCGTACGACCTGCCGCGGCGCCTATCTTCCTGCATGCCCGGCAATGATCTATCCAGAATTTGCGTATGCTTTTGTTCGCGTGGCTCAGCGTGAAGCCGTCGGCCGCCTTTGGATGGGAGAAACACGTCGGATTGAAATCCATCCCCATCTTCCTGGCTTTTACCCAGTCAATCCAGCCCTGGAAATGTTTAACCTCGATCTCATCCCTGTCGACCTTCCTGCCTCCGAACTCGCCGTAAATCGCGTGGAGATTCAGCCTGTGCCTGCCCGGGATAAGGCTAAGGGCCTTGTCGAGGTCGTTCCGGAGTTCGGCGGGTGTCCTGGCTTTTCCAGGGTAATTACCTGTCGCCTGGATACCGCCGTCCGAAAGCGTCGCGCCGGCTTTTTCAAAACCGCCGACGTCATCACCCTGCCAGCAATGGAGCGACACTGCCACTTTGCCAAGCCTGGCAAGAGCCCGGTCTGTATCAACGCCCATTGCCGCATACCTTGCCCTCGCAGCCCTGTAAGCCTCAATTATCTTTTTCTTGGTCATACCATCTCCTTCTATGCCTGTCCCAAAGCCACCTTCTTACGATACGTCTCCATTTCCCAGTTTTCAATAAAGGTCCTCGATGCCTCAGTCATGTAGTTTACACCGCCAAATGCCTCGGCAAGCTGCTCAACCAGTGCACCATCCTTGGCAAACTGCATCAGGAGTTCGGCATCCTTCTCTTTGACTCCTGCCGTATAAACTGCACCACCGGCTGATATCACCCGCGGCAGATAACCATGAGCTTTCCTGAATGCCGACATGTTTTTTACGGATGGTTGCTCGGCTAGCGGATAGGCCTTCATGAAAACAACGTGATCAGGAGTCAATGGGCCAAGGCAGACCTTGAATGTGCCGCTCGCACAAACCGCTTCGCCTTCGGCCTTCATCAATCTTCTCAGCAAACTGGACATCTCTTCCTGCGCTACCGCCGAAGGTGGAATCCCGGCCGAAAGGCTCGTCGATACCCCCGCTTTCTTGTATTCCCTGCGGAGCGTGGTCATAACAGTCTTAAAAGTCTTCCGTATGGCCACGACCGTATTGCCTGCAACAAAAATACCGTGATTCCCTATAAAAACCATTTCCGGTTCATGGCCCTTTGCCGCAGAATATTCGTTAATCTTGTTCCTTACTACCATGCACAGGGTGAACCCGGGGTCCACATAATCGACCCAAAGCGCCTCAGGAAACAACTTGCGGCACACTTCTGAACCGTTTTTCGCGCAAGTCATACCGTTAATCAGCGGCGGATGGGTATGAACCACGAAAGTGGCATTGAAGGAATTATGCAGAGGCGATTCCACAGATGGCCTTCCCGATGAATACGGGAACATCGCCTCCATCATCATGTTTGTTACCAGCGCCTCACGGGCAGATGAATCAGCCGGAGGCTTAACGTCATAAAGCCTGGCAATCTTGGCCCTGTCCATTGCAATGAACGATTCCTTGGTTAATTCAGCCAGGGTGGTCCCGGAAGGCTTTATCCAGAGGGTTTCCTTGTTCTTTGCGGATGTGTTGCCTCCGCCGCCTTTCACATACTCAGGTGTGCCAAACTCGTGCGAAAGCTCAGTAATCTTATCAAGCATACGGTATCACAGCCCCTATCAACCAGAAACGTCGGGATCATATCCCTTCCGATCCGCTTCTAGATACTCTTCCTTTTGGGAGCAGCGTGAATGCACGCCCCATGCGCAGCATGCGCTGCCTCCATCCACGCCTCGGAAAACGTAGGATGGCAGTGGACTGTACGCCCAATTTCCTCCGCAGTCAACTCCGCCCTGATGGCCGTTGCAGCCTCGGAAATAAGCTCTGTCGCGTGCGCACCAACTGCATGCGCACCAAGAAGCTGGTCCGAACCTGCATCAACAACCCATTTGACAAATCCACGGTCCTCCCCTGACGCCATGGCCTTGCCCAGCGCAGCAAACGAGAACTTGCCAATCTTGACATTCAGGGACTTCTCTTTCGCAGCCTGTTCCGTCAGCCCCACGCTGCCGATCTCAGGCGAAGTAAATATGCACGACGGAACAAGTTTCTCGGCTTTCCTGCGCATCTTCCCGCAGGCATTCTCTGCCGCCGTTACTCCCTGCGAAGTCGCCGCATGAGCAAGCTGAACGCCGCCATTTACATCACCTATGGCATATATCGTCGCAACAGAAGTCCGGCAATACTCATCCACGGGAATGAACCCGGCCTTGTTTGTCTCAATCCCGGCCTTTTCCAGGCCGAGCCCTTTCGTCACCGGCCGCCTGCCGATGGCCACAATCATCATTTCTGCTTCAAGTTTCTCGTCGCCAAACATTCCGCTGACCACGCCCTTGCCTGCTGCAATCTTCTCAAGGGGCTTCCCGGTAAGCACGCGGATGCCAAGGTTCTTCTCAATGTTGCTTCGAACCTCGCGCCTGACATCCGAATCAAGGATGACCAGGATATCTTCAAGCATTTCAACAACCGTCACCTTCGCGCCCAGCTGTGCCGCCATGCAGGCAAACTCGCAGCCGATTACTCCGCCCCCCAGCACAATCAGGCTTGCCGGGAGCTTTGTCAGCCCGAGAAACGCCTTGCTTTCAACAATGCGTTCGCCTTTCGGTATGAAACCCGGCATTGCCGATTCAGATCCCGTCGCAATAATTGTTGAGCCGGTTTCTATCGTTGCCACTTCCTTGCCGTCACTACCGGCAACAGTGATCCTGTTCCTGCCGGCAAACGAACCTGTTCCGTTGAAAACCTTTACTCCGTTGCCCTTCAACAGCATTCCTACCCCTGACCTGAGCTTGCCGACAACTTCATCCTTGCGTTTTGACATCGCCGCGTAGTCAAACGCCGTCTTTCCGGCAGAAAGACCGAGCGCGCCCGAATGGTTCATCCGGTGAAACAGCTCGGATGACGCAATCAGCGTCTTCGTTGGAATACAACCCCAGTTCAGGCATGTTCCGCCCAGTTCTTCCTTCTCAATGATTGCGACCGACGCGCCAAGCTGCGCTGCGCGAATTGCTGCAGGATAACCGCCGGGCCCACTGCCGATAACCGTTACGTCAAACTTTTCCATAGCTCAATGTCCTCTAGTTTCTTTTTTAATGAATTTGCAAATGCCGCACCAACTGCACCATCAACAATCCTGTGATCAACAGAGAGCGTTATCTTCATGATCTGCCTGATCTTGACCTGCCCCCCGTGGACCGCCGGCGCCGGCCTCGTGCTGGCAACAGCAAGTATCGCCGCTTCGCCAGGATTGATTATCGCATTGAAGTTGTCTACATCCAGCATGCCCATGTTGGATACTGTAAACGTGCTCCCAGTCATCTCGTCAGGCAACAGTTTGCCTTCCCTCGCCTTTGCCGCAAGGACCTGCTGAACATCGTGCAGCTCCTGCATCGAAAGCGTTTCGGCATCCCTGATGACTGGCACAACAAGTCCATCCGGCACACTGACGGCCATGCCAAGCTGAACCGAGCTTCTCAGGGAGACAGAAGCGCCATCTGTGTAGCTGTTAACCACCGGGAATTCCAGCAGGGAAAGCGTTACCGCTTCCAGGATGAAATCCGTAACAGTATAAGACTTCCCGCTGTTTTTCAGTTCCTGCCTGTATGCCATCAGGTCTGTCATATCCACGCTCACGCTCACGTAGAAATGCGGAATGGTCGAGAAACTTTCCGTGAGCCTCCTGGCTATCACCTGGCGCATCTTGGACATTACCTTTGGCTTCTCGGCAACCGCCCTCTCAACATCATGCACCATGATGCGGCCGGCATCACCGGTTCCCTTGATCCTGAGGATATCCAGCCCCTCCTTCGCCGCCAGCTTCTTCGCTGCCGGCGAAACTTTCAACTGGCCGTAGCCGTGCGCATCAAGATAGTCCTGGACATCCTTCTCTATGATCCGCCCATCCGGTCCGCTTCCGCGAATACCAGAAGGATTGATCACGCATTTCTTCGCAAGCGCCTTTGCCCTCGGAGAAATGAAAAGCCGTGAAGAAACCTCTACAGCCTTTACAGGGGCCGGAGCAGGCCTCGCCGCTGGTGACGGCGCCCTCGTAACGGAACTGGCCGCTTCCACCCTGGGTGCGGCCTTCGGCGCCGCAGGTTTCGGAGCCTCAGCCTTCGGCGCCGGTGGCGGCGCATCCGGCAGCTTTTCGCCAGGCATGCCTACATAACCAACCGGCGTATTGACGGGAACAGTAATGCCTTCCTTGATAAGTATCTTCAGAAGGGTACCCTCAAAGAAGCTTTCCACTTCAAGGGCCGCTTTGTCCGTTTCAATTTCGAAGACGATATCGCCCTTCTTTACAGGATCGCCCTCTTTCTTATGCCACTTGATGATGGCCCCCTCTTCCATCGTTTGCCCGAGCTTGGGGAATATTAATATCTGTGCCATTATAAATCCCTCGCCTATAGAATCATTTTAACCGCGTTTGCAATGTCCTTCGCATTCGGCAGGAATGCCGCTTCAAGAATATGCGACTGTGGCGCAATTCCATTCTTCGCGCCAACCCTCATGACCGGGGCATCAAGATAGTCGAAGGCCTTCTCCATGATCATTGAGGCAATCTCGCCGGTGAAACTGCCGATGCTTATGCACTGGCTCGCCACCACACAGCGGCCTGTCTTCTTCACGGATTCAAGTACCGTCTCAATATCCAGAGGAACCAGCGACCTCAGGTCGATGACCTCCACGCTCTTCTTCAGTTCCGTTTCAATCAGGTCGGCCGCCTTCAGCGAGTCAGCAACTGCGGGGCCCCAGGCAACAATCGTAAGGTCCTTGCCGCTTTTCTTCACCTCGGCCCTGCCAAGAGGAACCAGGTATTCTTCCTGCGGCACAACACCCTTTATGCCGTAAAGGAGCTGTGATTCCACGAACATGATGGGATTATTGTCCCTGATCGCCGACTTGATCATTCCTTTGGCATCATATGGCGTTGAGGGATAAACAACATAAAGGCCCGGAATGTGGGCAAACACTGATTCCAGCGTCTGTGAATGCTGGCCTCCATAGCCCTTACCGCCGCCTACTGAGGCGCGGATAACCATTGCTATCTCAGCCTTTGCGCCGGACATGTAATGCCATTTCGCCGCCTGGTTGCTTATCTGGTCCGAAGCCATCAGGGCAAAATCCATGTACATCAGTTCAACAACCGGCCTCAGGCCGACCATCGAAGCGCCCACAGCCGTTCCGCAGATCGCGGCTTCTGAAATCGGCGAGTTAAAAACACGGTCGCGCCCGAAAGCCTCAAGCAGACCCTTGGACAACTTGAACGCGCCGCCGTATTCCGCGACATCTTCTCCGTAAAAGATCACGCGGCTGTCGCGCATCATTTCCTCGTACAGCCCTTCCTTGATCGCATCACGGTATGTGAGCATCCCGTCGGTCCGCTTGAACTCGCAGGCCTGCTTGACAATTTTGACCTTGCTGTATTTCTCGGGAACCTTGTCCTCAACCGTATCGGTATACATGTACTTGATGACGTCTTCGGCGACAGGATCAGCCGAAGCCGCCGCCCGCGCCGCTGCCTTGGCATTACGGTCGATCACCTTATGCTTAAGCGCCTCGACCTCCTTCTTCGTCAGGACCTTTGCATCCAGGATCTGTTTCTCATACATTACGATGGCGTCTGAATCCTTCCATGCCGCCTCTTCTTCCTTGGTCCTGTATTCCACGCGCGGATCGCTGAGCGAATGCCCGTAGTAACGATAGGTATCAATCTCCAGCAAATACGGCCCTTTCCCCTTGCGGCAGCCTTCCGCCGCCCGCTTCACCGCATCATGAACAGCCAGCACATCCATCCCGTTAACAACCTCGGCGTTCATGTTGTTATCGGCGAATCCGGATGCACGCTTGGCGAGAACTTCCAGCCCCGCCACCTCGTTGTCAGCCCGGCCGGTCATTCCATAATGGTTGTTGATGATCAGGAATATTATCGGAAGCCCGAATTTCTTGTTCTTTGCGAGTTCGTTGGTGAACTGACCCTGTGCCGCCCAGTTAAGGGATTCAAGGACCACGCCGTTGGCATAGGCGCCATCACCGGCGAAACAGCATACTACTTTCCCGTTCTCCAGGTACCGCGCACCCATGGCCGCTCCGGTTGCTATCGGAACACCGCCGCCGACGATCGCGTTGGCGCCAAGATGCCCGACCGTGAAATCGGCAATGTGCATTCCGCCGCCGCGCCCGTGGCAATAGCCGTCTTCTTTGCCGAACAGCTCGGCACAGGTTTTGTAAAGATGGTCTTCCAGGGCGGCTTCCACCAGCTCATCGCGATCCTTTGCGGTACAGCCAGGAACGCGCTTCTTCAACTGTTCCACAGTCATCGCCCTTATCGCAACGCATCCCTTGGAAATACTGTCACCATGCCCGCGGTGGGTCGAAGTGATGTAGTCATCAGGAGCAATACCCGCAACTGCACCCACGGAAGACGCCTCCTGGCCCACGGAAACGTGCGTAGGACCGCGGTAATCAAAGCCCTTGCAGGACTCATACGCACCGGTACGCAGCTTCACAATCATTTCCTCAAATTCACGCATCACCAGCATGTCTTCCAGCAGATCGACGGCACGCTGTTTCGTAATGGTCCCCCCGGCCATCTCCTCTTTCAGGTTCTTGTTGTATTTATAGCTCTGAATCTTCCCGCAATCGACTGTCCGCGGCTTGAAATCCGGCTTCATGTTACTCAAGTAAACTGGCATTTTCTCCTACCTCTCCTTCTGTGTTTAACCATTATTGAATTGCACTCACACGACTATGACTTTAATTCCCGACTTTCTTAACCTGCTCAACTCGTCCCTGGCCACGCCGGAATCGGTAATCAGGACATCAACCTCATCCAGCAGGCTGAACCTTACAAAAGAAATTTTTCCGATCTTGCTGCTGTCAGCCAGCAGTATCACCTGCCTGGCGCTAGACATAACCAGCTCCTTGGTTTGTGCCTCGCGCGGATCCGTCGTGGTCATCCCTTCGCGGACCGTTAAGCCTATCGTTCCCATGAAAGCCGTATCCACGTGGAGCTGGCCGATCATTGACTTTGTCAGGGAACCTACAAATGTCTGGCTCAACCTCCGGAATTCTCCCCCAATCATGATCATCGACGGCCCTTCGCCTGACAGCGTACTTGCAACAATAAGCGAATTGGTCACAACAGAGATTCCCGTTTTGTTCTGGATCAGGCCTGCAAGGGCCAGAATGGTGCTTCCCCCGTCAAGGAATATCGAATCGCCTGGTTTGATAAACCCCAGCGCAGCCTTGGCAATCTTCTGTTTTTCTTTTGCCGCCAGCGCGGCCTTGTCTTCAAATACCGGCTCCTCCAGTCTTCCGTCAATATTAACGGCACCTCCATGAACCCTGTTCAGGTATCCCAGTTTCTCCATTTCAACGAGGTCACGCCTTATTGTGGCAGGCGAAACAGCCAGGTCCCTGCAAAGCTCCGTAACGCGCACAATCCGTTTCTGCCTGACGATTTGCGCAATCTTCTCAAGCCTTCCTGCCGCCAGTTCCCTGTCCGTGCTGTTGATCATATATGATTACTTCTGATTGATTGTTAGCGAATGTAATCACATACGAGCACGATTGCAAGAGAAAAAACAAGAAAAAACCCGGCGCTTTCAAGAGGCGGGAATTTGTCGTGCAGCGAAAACCTTGCTCATCGCTTCCCGCAGGTGCTGACGGGTTAAGGGCTTGCTGATGATCAAGTCAACCCCGGCCGGATGCTGCTGGCCGTCAGCCGTCATGTTCCCAAATCCCGTCAGCATTATGACAGGAACTTTAGGATTAATCTCCCTGACCATTGAGGCTAACACATCACCGCTCATGCCGGGCATAGCCCGGTCAGTAATGACAAGGTCTATCTTTTCCTTACGAAGCAGCTCAACGGCTTCCGCGCCGCTTGTAACGCTGTAAACAATGTGCTTGTCGCTCTTCAGGCATGCTTCGATGGCCACCCGGACCGTGTCTTCATCGTCCGCCACAAGTACAGTCATTGGCTTAAGAGTCCTGGTTTCAGGCATCGGCTCAATTCCAGCCTCGGCAAGGGGCACATCACGGTCTGGAATTTCAATTCGCACCGTCGTTCCCTTGCCTTCTTCACTATCAACCGTAACAACGCCTTCATGCCTCCTGACAATACCGTAAACAATTGACAACCCCAGTCCGCTGCCGCGCTGGTTCTTGGTGGTGAAAAACGGCTCAAAGCAGCGATCTTTCGCTTCCCTGGCCATCTCATGCCCGGTGTCTATCACCTCCATGATTGCACACCTTTCACCACGGCGCGCACGAATAGTAATCTGTCCGCCCTCAGGCAATGCATCCACGGAATTAAAGATCAAGTTGGTCAGTATCTCCCGCATTTGGGACTCATTAGCATAAAGGAATCCAGACTTGTCGATATCCACAACAACATTGATATCTATTCCCTTGGCCGCAGCCTGCTCTTTCCACATGGGACGCGTAATTGAAACGGTGGATTCAATAAGATCAGCAAAACTGACCCTCGCATACTCCGTAAGTTTCCGGGGATTGTAGAATTCGCGGAGCCGGCGAACCGTCTGGGCCGCATCCTGGGAGGCCGTCAGGATGATCTGTATTATCTCCCTCGCCTGAGTACTGTTGCCAAGGATGTCCTGGTTATTCAGGAGCAGATCGGCATAACCGACAATCGGCATCAGCGCATTATTGAAATCATGGGCAATTCCGCTGGCCATTTGGCCAAGCGCCCGGAGCCTCTCGCTCCTGACAACCTGCTCCTGGGTACGTTTCAGCTCATCCAGCGTCTTGACAAGTTCGGCATTAGTCTGGCTGAGATCACGCTCCATGCTGCTTATGGTCGAAATGTCATGCCCCACCCCAACTATGGCTGTTATATTTCCATGGAAATCCTTCAAAGGTATTTTGGTGGTAAGCACCCTGGCAGTATGGCCATGCGCACTGCAGTTTATTTCATCCTTCAGAATAACCGGCACGCCAGTCTTGATAATTGTCTGTTCATCCGCAAAAAAACTGGCCGCAACATCTTTCGCGTAAAAATCAAAATCGGTCTTGCCGATAAGGTCATCAGTGGACTGTAAGCCCATGTGCTTCGCAAGCGTTTTGTTGGCAACCAGGAAACGGCTGTTTACATCCTTCACATAAATGTAGTCGGGCAAAGCATCTATCAGCGTTCGAAGGGAATTCCTCTCCTCCATCAGCTTTCTTTCCGCAACCAGGCGTTCAGTATCGTCAACACCGAACTCAAGCAATCCCACAATTTCTCCTGCATCATTCCGGATTGGAATCTTCGTAACATTGATCAGGCGCTCCCTGCCGCTTGCATCAATATTCGGCTCAAATTTCTCAATAAGAGGCTTACCCGTACGGATAATTTGCTGCTCATCTTTCAGGAATAAAGTCGCTCTTTCTTCAGGATAGAAATCGGAGTCCGTTTTCCCTATCATTTCAGCAGGAGTTCCCACACCAACAAAAGCGGCGGTTGCCTTATTTACCAGGACAAAACGCGATTCGGCGTCCTTTATGAAGATCATTATTGGCAGGGAGTCCAGAAACGCCTGGAAAAGGCCAGATTCCTTGAGTAATTCAAGAAGCTGATCATCCTTCGGGATTTCCTTGTTCTTCATCGAGAATATCCGCGAATAATATCAATCGACAACCATGGATAACTGCCTTCTAATGACCTGCCGGCGACGTGGCAAGATAGTTGCCATATCCAACAATGATGGTTGACAGGATCAAGGTCGCCAGGCCGATTGTCAGTTTCGTTTTAGTCCCAAAACCCGTACCTTTCCACTCCTTCAGCCCAATACCCCAGAGCGAGCTGAAAATAATGATGCTGGCCATGTGAAGCGTCCAGCTGGAGAACTTGTAATTGCCCATCTGTGTCTCTCCCATGGAGTAGAAGAAAAACTGCATGTACCAGGTGACTCCGGCCAGCGCGCTGAACAGATAGTTACCCAGCATTGGCACACGATCCCCGCCTTTGGCGGCTTTCTTACCGGCATGCTCAGCCATCTCCTCGCCGGGCGCATCCACCGCCGTCTCTATAATCGTCTCTTTTTCCTTCTGCGGCAACTCACTTCTCGTGGTGCTGCTGAAGTACTGGTAACCGGTTTTGTTTTTGAAATTAAGGAGCATGCACCAGATGAAATTTGTCGTAAATCCGCCCAGCAGGACAACCACAAGGACCGGAAGCCCCTGCCAGAGAGTGTGCTTGGCGACGTATTTCTTCACATCCCCCCCGGCATTCGCAATCCGAACCGTCGCCTGTTTCAGGTCAAGACTGGCATATTCCGCCGCCTGTTTCCTGATTTCCGGGTCCTTAACCGTTTCAAGGTCCTTGAAGTATTGAACTATACCCGTAGCTGCCACTGACTTGGCCTGCCCCAGCGCCGCAATAATAGACGCAGCATCCTGCTCGGTGACAGCGGCGCTCTGTGATTTCTCCACAAAGCTGACCATCTTACCGCAGGTTATCGTTCTTTCGCCTGACAAGGCCTTCACCATTTTGGCCACCGCGGGATCCTGCGACTTCCGGAGTTCTTCCCACAATTCCTTCTCCGAAATTCGGGACATGGGAGCGACATTACTGACACTCACGCTGTCAGCTTTTGCAGAACGGAGAAAAGTATGCTTCAACGTGAGATTCTTGATCGGATCACCTGCCGCCAGGCCATAGGAAAACGATGCGCTCATCACACCTGAAAATGTAGCGACAAGAATGCCCTTCCAGAAATTGAATTCCTTGATGGCTTCTTTCTTCTGTTCTTCCGGCATCTCACGATCCTTGGACATCCCGGCCATTCCGGTAATAGCAATACCAATAAGACACACGATTATTCCAAAAAGAATCCAATGACCGGACGGACCGGAGAATTTCTCAACAAGCGTTCCCTCGAAAAGCGGCGGCATGAGCGTTCCAAACGCGGAACAATAACTCAGCGCCACGGCCATACCAAGCGACATGCCGAGATACCGCATCGTGAGACCGAAAGTAAGACCGCCAAGCCCCCACATCGCACCCCAGAAATACGCCCAGAAACAGGCCTCGGCCGGAGCTTCCGTCAGCACAGGAATCAGGACACCAGTCATGATGGTACCCAACACCCAGGGTGCTATGATCCAGCTGAAAAAACCTCCTACCAGCCAGTAAGTCTCCCATGCCCACTTCTTAACGCCCCGGTAAGGAACATAGAAACTTCCAGATGCCAAACCTCCAAGCCAGTGAAACACTACACCTAACAGCGGATTTGCATTCATTTAACAATCCCCC
>Ga0172375_10008716_pt1 | contig 13559 bp, 27 predicted proteins | sample LakKiv1m_FD_114537 | JGI IMG/M metagenome (GOLD analysis project Ga0172375, IMG submission 114537) | Freshwater microbial communities from Kabuno Bay, South-Kivu, Congo - kab_092012_11.1m | ecosystem: Environmental > Aquatic > Freshwater > Lake | place: Democratic Republic of the Congo...
CAAGCCTCTGGTAAAGTGATTTTGAGTGTATTGGAGAAAACCATAAACCTTTGATGATCGGCCTAAAGCCCGCCGCTTCTATATCTCTTCGGAATTTATCTCTCCTTGCCCTAAGATTTTCCGGAGTTGAAAAATATACAATTCTCCACTTACCATCCCAGTGGCTAATTGGAGTGTGAATAGCGTCTAGTATTGAGTTCAAGAATTCGTAGCCTTTTTCAGACAATGAGGCCATCCCATCGCTCTTGGTAATCAATTCCATGGCCTCCATTTTTCCGATCACACCCCGGAACGAATTCCTCTCGATGAAGTCAATTTTTGACAAATCAGCAGAGCCACTATCTTCCAAGCGTATTATAAACTTATACAATGGTGTAAGTGTTTCGTTCATTTTCCATTGTAATGTACAGATTTACTTGACGATCGTCAAGCTAGTTAGAAAAGAAGTTGAATGATTCGAAGCCCCAAGAAAAAAGTTTATTCGTTTCTTGCGCGCTAGCACTATTTGAGCTCGAATGTGTTTTGATTATAACACTTACCAGGGTGACACCGTTTTGTTCGGCAGCACAGACAAGAGCGTGGCCTGCTTCGATAGTGTAACCTGTTTTGCCGCCTATTACACCTTCGAACGGTATCTCTTGAGTGGTTAGGCGATTTGTATTTTTAAGTTGATGCGAAACGGTTTGATCGACTGAGAAGATTTCCTTTTCCGCTGTCCCAACAACGCTCCTAAATTTCTGATTTTTTATTGCGTAGCTAAACAAAATAGCCATATCAAACGCTGTTGAACGTCCAGAATCGTCAAGCCCGGCAGGGTCCTTGAACTGGGTGTCTTTCATTCCTATTTCTTGCGCCTTTTGATTCATCAGCTCAACAAACTCAACTTTGGTTTTCCTCCCTCCCGCTAAAACTTCGGCGGCGTCGTTTCCCGAATTCATTAAGAGGCCAAACAGAATGTCGTCGAACGTTAATTTCTCACCGCTTTGAAGTCCGATTTTGGAACCCGTTACTTTTGATGCCTCATCAGATACTGTTAAAATATCGCTTCCCTTATAGAGATCCATCGCTACTACTGCAGTCATTACTTTTGTCATCGAAGCAATCGGAACAACCGCCCCAGACTGCTTTTGGTATAGAGGGTACTTCGATGAGTCTTCGAGCAAAACAACATAATCTGCATAAACTAACGGATCTTTAATGTTTTCTTTCCTCTGGGGCGGCTGAGAGGTAGCAATCGCTTTTTTTATATAAAAATTGTTGACGGAACTTCCGAGAACGGTTCCAGCTGTAGGCCTAGTTTGTAAAACAATAAAAATCGGTATACTAATTGCAACTATCGCGATAACCGAAAACAAAAACACTCTTTTATTCATATTTATTCTTCTGCGTTATCTTACTTTCTACGAACAAATCTATTAAAACAATGGCGAGAACAAAGGACATGACCGACAAGGCATTTAACACGCCATATGCCGACATAGCAAACATCCCGACCAAAACAGCCGAAAGCTCTACACTTCTTCTCAAATACTTCGTTATCGTTTGCTTATCAGGCTTTTTCGATCTTCTAGACAACACAATCAGAGATGAAAGAAACGATACTAGAAAAGCTACGGCGAAGCCGAAAGTGAAAAACATTGGAATAACGGAGCCCTGTGGATCAAGTGGAGATGAGTTAAAGACGATAACAGTAAAAATCCCTAATACAAAGAGGGTTATAACAGTCAGACTAAAAATTATTTTCTTCATCTTTTATTTGAATATATTCAATTGACGGAAGATATTTAGATTGATAGATCGTTTTAATCTCGTCATATATCTTGTTTTTGAGCTTTTTTAGCTTTTCAACGGCACTAATATTATCGCAAGAAATAAAGACTTTTGCAGCCATACAGTCTGGAGTCAAAAAAACGTCATAAACAGACATGCTCCCAACCTTGTCTGGGTTCTTATAAATAAAAGAAGATATTCCTTGCGTTATACCTTCTTTTATTTTTTGGTGTTTAGACCCCTCGTGCATTGCTTATCTCTTTGCCCATTGAGGAGCTCTTCTTGCCCTACGTAATCCCGGCTTCTTTCTCTCCTTTTCTCGTGGGTCTCTCGTGAGCATTCCCTCTTTTTTTAGTGTTTTTTCAAACTCTTCGTCGATTTTAGATAAGGCTCTTGATATACCAAGAATGATTGCGCCGACCCCGGAGCTAGTTCCGCCGCCGCTCAGGATCACAGAAATATCATATTTTCCGACAACATTACAAAGTTCAAACGGTCGAGCTAGTTTTCCGCTTAGGGTTTCGCTCATTTCTTTGAATTCGTCATTTTTTCGGATACTAAACTTACCCGCCCCATTAAAAACTCTTACCTGAGCTATGGAAGTTTTTCTTCTCCCGGTTCCAAAATAGTATTTCTGATCCTTCATTTTGCCACCTTAATTCTCTTGATTCTTTCAACCGTTAATTTATTTTTCGGCAACATACCTCTGACAATCTTTATAAACAAAGCAAAACTATCTTTCTCCCACATTTGCCCTAAGGTGCTCTCCTTCAAAGAGCCTAGGTATCCGCTGTGAGTGTAGTATTTTTTTCCAAAAAGTTTTTTGGCATCTATTTTTGCCTTTTCTAAATTACTTATTACAACCTTAACGTTTGGGACAATATTCGGCGCATAATCAATCTCGCCCTTACCAATTAAGGCGTTTGCGACCTCAACGGCTCCACGGCCAAGAGATTTATTTTCTAAGTCAATGGTTATTTCTTTCATTTCTTACCTTTTTGCATCTTCTTATCATCTATCTTGCCTGGCGTTTTTGTCTCCTCGGGCATCTCTACGCTCATAACAACCTTTGAAATCTCAGCATTATCTCCAAATCTTTTACTCACCCTGTAAATTGAAATACGTGAATATTTTTCGTCTTGCGCCTTTTTGATCGCCGGTCCATAAAGCACCTTGTTGCAAAGCTTTGATTTCTCGAGGCTGTTTAGCGTGTTGAGCTTGGAAACAAAACTATCCGCCTCTCTTTTGAGAAATTTTGCCTTTGGCGAGGTTGTTTGAATCTCACCATACAAAACAAGAGACGACAGCTGATTTCTCAGCATCCTTCTCCTAGCTTGGCTCTTGAGTGAGATTTTTATCTTAGACATACTTTTTTATTTTGCTTTCTTCTTTGCTTTTACGGCTTTCTCTTCTTTTGATGTCTTCTGTTTCGCGGGTTTTTCTGCTTTTGCTTTGTTTGTGGTTTGGGTCGCTTCTACAATTACACTAACGTGCTCAACCAATATTCGTCCGGATGTATTAAGAGCTTCCTGTGCCGTAATAGAGCCGTCGGTTGTAATTTCGAAAACTAGCTTATCATAGTTAGTAACACTCCCAACACGAGTATTTTCAATATCATATTTAACTTTTTTCACAGGCGTGTAGATACTATCAATCAGAATTGTCCCAACGGGCACCTTTTCATCTGATCTTTTCTCAACTGGGACATATCCCCTTCCGCGATCGACCTCGATCTCGAGCTCAAGCTTGCCACCCTTTTCAACAGTTGCTAGATAGTGATCTTTATCGACTGCTTCAACGTCTGAAGTTTTAGTAAAATCTGCGCAAGTGACCTTCTTTGGACCCTTTACAGACAGAGTCAGGGTTGCGGGACCATCACCATTTAGATTGAATCTTGCTGCTTTCAGATTCAAAATTAAATCAACAGCGTCTTCCTTAACTGATTGGATTGGCGAAAACTCGTGATCGACACCGGCAATCTTTACCGATCTAATCGCAGCACCCTCCAGGGATGACAAAAGGATACGTCTAAGTGAGTTTCCAACTGTTACGCCATAGCCAGGTGATAGTGGTTCAATTACAAACTTACCACTTGCGCCACCGTCTTCGATGGTTGTAGTAACGTTCATCAGGTTCAGATCCGGTAAAATATATTCCATTTATTCTCCTTTTTGACTCTTTATTTTCTTGAGCCGTAGGTTACTTATTATAAATTATTTTTATCTTGAATAAAATTCGGTAATTAACTGTACATCGAAAGCATTGTTTAATTCCTCAAGCTTCGGAAGCCTCTCTATCTCAATCTCTTTTGAATTTTTTCCAATTTTTATCCAGGTTGGTAAATCCTTTTCTTTGGTTTCGTTTTCAATGGTTTTGATCTGTCCGATTTGGTCACCCGGCTTCACCTGATAAGACGGTATAGAAACTTTTTTACCATTTACGCTAATATGGCCATGATTCACAACCTGTCTGGCCTTATCTCGCGATGAAACCCAACCGCTTCTAAATACAATATTATCGAGTCTGCTCTCGAGTATTTGAAGCAATCTTTCGCCAGTTGCTCCTTTAATTTTTCTCGCTTCTGCAAAAAACTTTCTCATCTGCTTCTCTCTCAATCCATAAATTGCTCTGGCTTTCTGTTTTTCTTGAAGCTGAATGGAATAGTCACTCCCTCTTTTTCTTCTGAGCTTCGCTCCTGCTTGGCCCGGTGCATAACTTCTCTTATTAAAAGGACATGCAGGACCAGAGCATTTATCACCTTTTAGAAAAAGCTTTTCTCCGGACCTTCGACAAATTCTGCATTGTGAGTTATTTTGCATTTTTACACTCTCCTAGGTTTCTTCGGCCTACATCCGTTGTGAGGTATCGATGTCTTATCTTTAATAAAATTAATCCTGAAACCGGCAGTACCGAATGCACGGGCGGCTGCGTCGCGTCCCGAACTGACACCGGCGATATAAATTCCAATTTCCTCGACTTTAAATTCCTTCATTCTATCAATCAAGATTCTGGCTGCCTGTGTAGCCGCATATGGGGTCGACTTCTTGGATCCCTTAAAACCCGCTCTTCCAGTCGATGACCAGCAAATCACGGCGCCTTTTTCATCAACAGCAGAAAGGATCGTGTTATTGAAGGACGATTTTATATAAACTATCCCCTTCTTTACCTCTCTTAATGCTTTGGTTTTCTTGATTTGCTTTGCCATTGTTATCTATTATTTAAAGTCAGCTGCTTTCTTTCTACCGGAGCCAACAGTAACTTTTTTGCCTCGCTTCGTTCTGGCGTTTGTCTTTGTTCTCTGCCCTCTGGCAGGAAGATTTTTGATATGTCTTACGCCTCTATATGCGTTTATTTCTTTAAGTCTTTTGATGTTCTGCGAAACTTCCGTCCTCAAATCGCCTTCGACCACAAATTCTTTTTCGATAATTTCTCGTATTTGTTCAACTTTGTTTTCCGGAATTTGAGACATTTTCGTTTCGTGGTCTATCTTGACTTTTGAAAGAATCTCCCGTGCATTCGACACCCCAATGCCCTGAAGATAGCTCAGGGCTACATCAGCGCGTTTATTTTCAGGAATGTTAATTCCGGCAATTCTAATCATGCTTAACCCTGTCTCTGCTTATGTCTTGGATTTTCGCAGGAGACATAAATTTTAACACCAGATGTTTTCCCTCTTCGTCTGATGATTTTACATTTATTACAAATTTTCTTGACTGATGGCCTAATTTTCATTTACTTTAGCCTCATTACTATCCTACCTTTTGATAAATCGTAAGGAGTCATCTCAACTTTCACCTTATCACCGGCTACAACCCTTATATAGTGGATCCTCATTTTTCCTGACAAATGGGCAAGGATCGTTTGACCAGACTCTAGCTTGACCTTAAAAAGGGCATTGGGTAATGCCTCTTCTACGACTCCTTCAATTGTAATAGTGTCGCTACTTGGCATTCAACATTTACACAATCTTTACATGAAATACTTTAACATTATCGACCGGCTATGTCAATATTTTACAACCCCTATTTGTTACCACAACGGTCTTCTCGAAATGGGCCGTGAGGGATTGGTCATTGGTTTTAATCGTCCAACCATCGCCAGCTTGGTATACCTCACCACTTCCGAGCGCCGCCATCGGCTCTATGGCAAAAACCATGCCTTCTCTGATTAGCTCACCCTTGCCCTCTCGACCATCGCTCTTAATTGACGGCTCCTCGTGTACATTATAGCCGACTCCGTGCCCCGAAAGAGAAAGTACTGGCGAAAGATGAAACTTTCTTAGTTCCTCGCCACATGCATGCTCTATATCACCAATCCGACTTCCCAGCTTGACCGCCTTAATTGAGGCATCAAGGGCCGACCTGACGCCATTTATAAGCCGTTTGACTTCATCGTCCGGTTTACCGACAACAACAGTCAGCGCACAGTCGGTATACATTCCGTCATATATCACCCCAACATCTATACCAATCACATCTGAGCGCTTTATTATTCTAGATCCGGGTATGCCGTGAACCAGTTCGTCGTTTATCGAAATGCACACAGAGCTCGGGTAATTATTATAGTTTAGAAATGATGGAGTCGCGTTCCTTGCTTCAATAATTCGGTTGGCCATTTTCTCCAGTTCGATCGTTGCCATTCCCGGCTTGATTCTCCTGGACAGCTGATTTAGTACAAACGAACAAATTGCCCCTGATTTTGCTAACTTTTTAATTTCTTCTTTTGTTTTTATCGAAATCATTGTATGAACCCATCATACGATCTCATAATAAGGTTAGATTTGATCTGGCTGACAAACTCAAGTGTCACTGAAACAATAATAAGAATTCCTGTGCCCCCGATAGCTAAGGTTCTAATCCCAGTAAAAGACTGCATTAAAAATGGGAAAACAGCCACTATGCTCAAGAAGAAGGCGCCCGCAAAGGTAATTTTGTAGATAACGGAGCCGAGATAACTAGCCGTCTGATTTCCGGGTCTTATCCCGGGGATGAAGCCACCTTGCTTCTGAAGATTTTCCGCCATATTCTTTGGCTGAAAAATAATAGATGTGTAGAAAAATGTGAAAGCAAAGACAAGGGCAAAAAACAGTATTCCGTAGTACAAATTATTCGACAGGAAAACGTGCATCGACGAAGCAAAATCCTGTATCTTTTGAGAGCTCGCAGTTTGTAGAAATTGCGCTATAACTCCGGGTATTACGAGCATGCTTGTAGCAAAGATTATCGGAATCACGCCGGCAGCATTTGCTTTAATCGGAAGATATGAATCAATTACGCCAACCGACCTGTCAGATCGGACACGGCGCGCATAACTTACAGGAACTCTTCGTTCGGCCTGATTTACCCAGACGATAAATGCAATCATTGCCACTACAATCAAAAGCATCTCGCCGCCAACTAAGAATTTGTTTTCAACGACTTGAGAAGTTGCGGCAATTTGAGACGGAATACCGGCAATAATACCGGCCGAAATAAGAAGTGAAAGTCCATTTCCAATTCCCCTTTCAGAAATTAGCTCACCGAGCCACATTAGAAAAACCGAACCGGCCGTGGCAACAACGATAATCAACGCCATATCAGCAATTGCACCAGTCTTCAATATGCCTTGTGACGAAAGTAATCTTATAAATCCATACGATTCGACAATTGCTAATGGTACAGAGAGATATCTCGTATATTGGTTGAGCTTCTCCTTGCCATATTCTCCCTCTTTCTGAAGCTGCTCAAGCTGGGGAACGGCAACCGCCAAAAGTTGAATAACGATTGAAGCGGTAATGTATGGACCAACGCCAAGCATTACAAGCGAAAAACGGCTAACAGAACCTCCAGAAAACAGATCGAGCATTCCAAGTACCTGATTGTCTTTAAACAGCGCCTCAAGACCGGCTGTGTCAACTCCGGGAAGAGGAATATGAGCTAAGATTCTAAATAGTACGATTATAAGAAAAGTGAAAATGATTTTATTTCTTAAATCCTTAAGATGAAATATACGCTTAAAAAGCGCTATGATTTTATCCATCTCTTATTTTGATTTCACTTCTTCGTCTTTTTCTTTTGTTTTTTTAGCGATCAAACCTGCCGACGTAGCCACATCTGCGCCTAGTTTAATTTTATTAAGTTCGCTTCTACCTTTAATAACTTTTACTGAAATTATCCTGTCGCTATTCAAGGCCTTAAGGATGTCTTTGAGTTTCACTTCACCACCATTTTTAAACATTGCATTCAATTGATCGGTAGTTAAAGCTACTTTTATTTTTCTAATATTTCTTTTAAAACCACCGGCTTTAGGCAACCTCATGATCAGCTTTGTCTGTCCACCTTCAATCCGGCTGGTTCGCGCACCCGTTCTCGATTTCTGGCCAGTCATGCCTCGACCCGAGGTTTTACCCTTTCCGCTTGCTGGGCCTCGGCCGACACGCTTGACTCTTTTGATAGATTTATTGACGTCTAATTTATCCATTTGATTGTGCCTTAATTAAACCATTTAATGTCGCTTTTGCCAGATTTATTTTATTTGACGAGCCATATGATTTTGCGACCAGGTTTTTTACTCCGGCTAGCTCTGCAACAGCGCGGACTACTCCACCTGAAATAATTGATGTCCCTTCTGGGGCCGGCCTCAATAACACTTTGGCACCGTTAAAAATAGAAGTTGTTTCCTTATTGATCGATCCTACTTCGCTTAATGAAACTGTTATCATGCTTCTCTTGGCACTAGAAATCGCTTTTTTAATAGCCACGGAAACATCTCCCGCCTTGCCAAGACCAATTCCGGCGCGTGAAACTTTGTCACCAATAATAACGAGGGCTCTAAAGGAAATCCTCTTTCCGCCCTTAACAGTTCGGCTGACTCTTGAAATCTCTATGACTTTCTCTTCGAACATTTTATCTTCCATTTTTCTCCTAAAATTCAAGCCCGGCTTTTCTTAAACCTTCGGCAAATGACTTTACTTGTCCGTGATATCTTGATTTCGACCTATCAAAAACAATTTTTGATTGTTTAGATTCTTTTACTAGCTTTCCAAACTCTTCTCCAAAAGCAACAGCTTGTTCAACCGGTTTCTTTTTAGCTACAAATTTAAAATATCTTCCGGCCAAAACATTGCCGCCGTCAAGAAGCTGAGCCCTTATCCCCGTAAGGCTTTTGTAAATTTTAACTGTTTTTCTAATGTCGTTTTTCATCTCTATGCTCCTGTTCCCGCACTCTTAACCGCTTTTCCGACTTTTCTATTTATTTTCTCACCTACATATTTGATGCCCTTGCCCTTATAAGGTTCCGGTTTCTTGATTGCCCTTATTTCAGCAGCCGTCTGACCAACTTTCTGTTTATCAATCCCCTTTATGGAAATTATATTTTTTTTGACTTCGACGGTCAGGCCTTCGGGAATGGCTTTCTCAACTTCATGAGAAAATCCAACTTTAAGTGTTAAAATATTATTTTCTATTGCGGCTCGGTATCCTACGCCAATTATCTCAAGCTGTTTTTCAAATCCGGATGAAACACCGGTTAGTGCATTAGCAATAAGCGCACGAATTGTACCATGCATTGATTTTGAAAGCTTATCATCTGCTTTTCTTGATACCGAAATCGTATTCTCTTCAATGTCAACTTTTATTTGCGAAGGAATTGCGCAGTTAAGTGTACCGAGTGGCCCAACAGCAGTCACATTGCCGCCATCAAGTTTCGCGGTTACACCCTCTGGAATTTGTATTGGTCTGCGACCTATTTTACTCATTATATTACCTCACAAATTATCTCTCCACCCAGGCCGGATTTCTTGGCGGCATATCCACTCAAGACACCCTTCGCGGTAGAAATAACAGATGTCCCATAGCCCTTGGGTCTCCTGATGTCTTTCGCTTTGACATAAACTCTTCTGCTCGGTTTGCTTATTCTGTAAATTCTTATAAATGGCCTCTGCGCATTCTCAAGTTTTATCTCAATTACACCAGCCTCTTTGTTAACCTTATAATCTGAAATATACCCTTCTTGTTTAAATACGGCTAACACCGCACCTTTGAAATTTGCATAAGGAACACTAAGACCCGGCTTCTTCAAGATAGAAGCGTTGTTTATTCTAGTTATTAAATCCGCGATTGAATCAGACATTTTTTTACCTCACCATGAAGATTTATGAACACCTGGAATTTCACCCCTGATTGCCAATTCCCTAAAGCAAATTCTACATACACCAAAATATCTTATAAAGCCATGTGATCGACCACACTTGCCGCATCTTCTTATTGTTCTAGATGTATATTTTGGTTTTCTTAATGATTTTGCGATTAAAGCTTTTCTTGCCATATTGCTCCTTATTTAAAAACAAACCCAGCTTCTTTAAGCAATTCGACGACCAGATCCTTATTGGAAGCATTTTTTATACTAATTGAAATGGCCATGCCCCAAACCACCTTCACATCATCCGGTTTGATTTCGGGGAATACTAGCTGTTCCTTGATTGCGAAAGTGAGGTTGTTATTGCGGTCAAGTGATCTCATGGGGATACCATCGAATTCTCGGCTTCTCGCTAATACAACAGTGTTCAGTCTTTCTATAAAGTCGAACATTCGCTTTCCACGCAATGTAACAACATAACCAACATGTTGACCCTCTCTCACTTTGAAGCCGGAAATTGAGATTTTGGCCTGAGTTTTTAGCGGTTTTTGACCGGCAATCTGGATCATTTGTTTCTCAATTGATTCAAGGGCCTCTTTACTCTCCTTGTGTTGCCCAACCCCTACATTGATCACTACTTTTTGAATTTTTGGTAATGCTAAAATAGGCAATGAATTTTTCTGTGCCATCTCTTTAGTCGCTTTGTCGATTTTGTCTTTAAGACGCATTTATTACCTCCCCGCACTTACCACAAATCCTTCTTTTGTCTTTACCGGTATTTTTAAATTTTACCCTTGATGGTTTATTGCAACTTTGACAGACCACCATCAGATTCGAAATATTTACCGGAACGGTCACATCAATTATTCCGCCTTGAGGATATTTTTTCGAGGGCTTCTGGTGTTTTTTAAAGATATTTACACCCTCAACAACGGCCTTGTCTGATTTCTTCAAAACAGATAAAACCTTTCCGGTTTTGTTCTTGTCCTTACCGGCTGTTACTAAAACTAAATCTTGTTTTCTGATTTTTGAAGACATTTTATACAACCTCTTGCGCCATTGAAATTATCTTGGTAAATCCCTTGTCCCTTAATTCTCGTGCGATCGGACCGAAAACTCTTGTTCCTTTTGTCGTTCCGTCATTATTGATCAAAACTACCGCATTGTCATCGAACCTAACGGTCGATCCGTCAGGTCTTTGGTGTGCTTTGGTTGTTCGAACAATGACCGCCCGGCAAACTTCTTTCTTCTTTACTATTCCTCTTGGTGAGGCGCTCTTTATTGCAACAGTAATCACATCACCGATTAAAGCGAACTTTTTCTTGCCTCTGCGCAAAACCTTAATACAGCCAACTTCCTTGGCCCCTGAATTGTCTGCAACCTTTAATCGTGAATATTCTTGAATCATCTTAACTTCCTAATATCTTTTTTAAAACAAAGCTTTTCTTGAGTGAAATTGGTTTTGATTCTTCTATCAAAACTCGATCACCTATCTTTGCATCACCTTTTTCATCATGCGCAAGAAACGATTTTGTTCTTTTAATAATTTTGGAATAGACGGGATGCTTAAAAGAACCCTCGATTTCTACTCGAATTGTTTTACTGTATGTTTTCAAAACTGTACCTTCAAATATTTTCTTTGCCATTTTATGCCTTTTCTACTTCTTGATATAACTTTTCACTAATTTGCGTCTCGACCCAAGCGACTTCTCTTTTAATATCTTTGGTCTTCTTGGTATTTTTGTTTCCCGAGGAGACAAGCTTGGCCGACTCGATAAGATATTTGGAAACAAGATCATTCTTCTCTTTTAAAAGAGCCTTATAATCCATCTTCTTGATTGCCTCGTATTTTTCATTCATAATTATTATTCCTTTACCAAGAAAACTGTTTTGAAAGGTAGCTTACTTGCGCCCAGCTTCATTGCCTCCCTGGCGGTCTTCTCTGGCACGCCGTCCATCTCAAAAATAACTCGGCCTGGTCTGATAACGGCGACGAAATGATCCGGCGCTCCTTTGCCACCGCCCATTCCCACTTCATCCGCAGTCTTCGTAACGACTTTGTCTGGAAATATTCTAGCCCAAATCTTTCCACCGCGTTTGCAATATCTTGTCATCGCCCTTCTGGCTGCTTCGATCTGCCTAGAAGTGATCCACCCTCTTTCAAGGGATTTTATAGCGAATTTTCCGAATGAAACCTCGCTACCACGATAATCAAGGCCAGGCATTTTGCCCCTGAAGTGTTTTCTGTGTTTTACTTTTCTTGGTATCAACATCTTAATTTTCCCTAACTTTTTCGCCTCTATTAATCCAAACCTTGACTCCAACTATGCCATAAGTCGTCTGGGCATGGCATATTGCAAAATCTATATCTGTTCGTAAAGTTGTTAACGGCACCGACCCCTGTGCAAAGGACTCTTTTCTGGCAATTTCTGCTCCATCTAATCTTCCTGAAAATTTAACCATAACACCCTTGGCTCCGGCATCCATAACCTTCTGAACTGTTTGTTTTCCGAGTCTCCTAAAAGGCATTCTTTTGCCGATTTGCATTCCGATTTGCTGGGCAACAACACTTGCATCTAAATCTGGTTTCTTAACTTCAACAATTTCAAGCTTGAATTTATAATTTAATTTCTTCGAAAGTTCATTTCTGAGCGTCTCAAGCTGTTTTCCACCTCTTCCAATCAATATACCCGGCTTTGCGGTGACAATAATGATCGAGACTCTTCCAACACCCCTCTCTATGACAACTTCAGATATTCCTGCTTGAATCCCCGACTTTTTCAAAATCGTATCTCGAATCTTCCAGTCTTCAATAATATTCTTGGAATACTCTGAACCGCGAGCAAACCACCTGCTTTTCCAGTTGTTATATACAGAAAGCCTGTACCCGATTGGATTAACTTTTTGTCCCATTTGAACTCACTTTTTTGGTTTCTTTATTTACTGTCTTATTTTTTGTTGGTTTGCCATTTTCTGATTCGGTTTTGGAAGATTTTTCTTCAGCTTTTTCGATTTTTGAAACTGAAATTTTGAAATGGGATAGTCTTTTGTGATATGAGGTTGATCTTCCTCTGGCTCTTATAAAAAATCTTTTGTACCTTGGGCCTTCTTGGCAAATCGATTCACTAACAATCAAATCTTCCGCAGCATAATCTTTATCTTTTGCTGCTGAAATCGCACTTTTAAGGAGGGATTGAGCGAACTGTGCACTTTTCTGATCCGCAAACGCAAGCTGTTGCAACGCTTTTTCAACTTTCATATTCCTGATTAAGGCCATCACAAGTTGACCCTTTCTGGGGCTAACTTTTTGATTCCTGAGTGATACTGTTACGATTTTCATATTTATACTTTACTTACTTTCTTGGCTTGCTCCCTCGCCATTTTTCCTCCATGTCTCTTGAATGTTCTGCTTGGAGCAAATTCGCCCAGTTTGTGGCCGACCATTTCCTCAACCACTTTAACGTCGACGTGCGCTCTTCCATCGTGAACTGAAATTGTAAGACCAACCATATCGGGGATGATAACTGATTTTCGAGACCATGTTTTGATCTTTTCACCCTTAGCAGTCTTCTGAACCTTCTTCAAAAGACTTTCCTCGACAAATGGTCCTTTTTTAAGTGATCTAGCCATATTACCTCTTTTTCTTCCTTCTCTTTACAATGAATTTGTCTGAA
>Ga0172375_10008717_pt1 | contig 13559 bp, 14 predicted proteins | sample LakKiv1m_FD_114537 | JGI IMG/M metagenome (GOLD analysis project Ga0172375, IMG submission 114537) | Freshwater microbial communities from Kabuno Bay, South-Kivu, Congo - kab_092012_11.1m | ecosystem: Environmental > Aquatic > Freshwater > Lake | place: Democratic Republic of the Congo...
ATAATGAATAATCAATGGAAAGATGGCACACCACTTACATACGGAAATAACGGTTATGGCAGTGGTGCACCAACAAATTTTGCTTTTAGTGGTCAACCTGAAAATATAAATGGTTGGAACGAAGTAATACCCAATGATATTTTTGGAGTAGCTTCGTTAGGTCCTTTTTCGTTAAGTGTTGGAGATTCTATATGTGTAGATGTTGCTTTCCCATTTGCTCGCGATTATACTGGAACCAATTTAACTTCCTTATCATTGCTTCGTCAAAGGGTGCAGTCTTTAAAAACATTTTATAATTCACAAAATTATTATTGTTTATCTGTAATACAAAATGTATCAGAATTAAACAATAACACCAATACTATAACATTTTATCCTAACCCATCAGAAGGAATCTTTACCATTTATCAAAAAGAATTTTCAAATCCTTTTTGTATAAAAATATTTAATGTTTTAGGTAAATGTGTTTTAGAAACAAAAATTTATGAAAACGATTTTCCAATAGATATTTCGCAGCAATCATCCGGAATTTATTACTATCAGACATTTGATAAAAATGGAAATTTAACAAAAGGGAAACTTACAATCAGAAAATAGTTTTTAAATTAAAAATTATGAGAAATTTATTATTATTATTATTCCTTGCTAACATAACATTATTAAATGCACAAAATTGGCAGGTTGTTACTTCGTTTCATAAGTACCATTATTCATGCGATACAACTCAAACTATTTTTACAATTCGTACAGATTCTACAAGCGTTCAAAATAACGATACAATTTTTTATTTAAACAGAATTATTCTCAATTGCGACACTTGTCAAAATTTAGAACAAGCTTATCCGGGTTACTATTTTTACTTAAAAAATCAACCTCAGTTTTTAATGAGGTCGTGTAAATTAAATGCCGACACACAATACTTTTATAACCCAAATAGTTTTGTTCTTTTTCCAAAGAAAAATATTGGTTACACCTGGGTTTACGATACATTAAACAACATTTCAGCAACAATAAATAGTAAAGTTACTAGTAATGTATTAGGGCAAATGGATTCAACATGTATAATATTACTAAATTCAGGCGACTCCATTATTGTCTCAAAGAATTTTGGAATTACTAAGTTCCCTTTGCCAAATCAATTGGGTTATTACCGATTAATAGGCAACGAGGTGGGAACACAGTTATTTGGAAAACATATTGCTCTATTTAAAGATTTCTTCAACTTAAATGTGGGTGACGAATTTAATTACGAAATTACATTTATTTACCCTGAATCTCCTCCTGACCACACTAAAAGATGGCATTATCAAATTTTAGGAAAAACAGAATACCCTTTCGGATATGAATATAATATATCCGGTTTTTACTGTATCGAATACTGGGCTTGTGTTGATACTACAAATTTTTCTGGAGTTTTATCTTTTAGAGAAGATACTAATCCTGCTCAACCTTTAAATTATGGTTTTTATCATTATCAAAATAATATAGGGGCTTTATATAATGCTTATTCTTTAGAAGCTTTTAAAATATCTGATTACCCAATTTATATGAGACTTAAAAAAAGTTTACAAAATAATGCAACAGTTATAAATACGTACACTACCGAACTATCTCCGTTTTTTCAATTATATCCACAAATTAATCACGATGTTTTATATTGTACATATCCTGAAAATTCTGCAGACCATGATTTCATATTTGCAGTAGAAAATATGGGAATTCAATCGCAGGACTATTTGAACTTTGAAACAGTTTATCGAATGAATACTTTGCTTTATATTCATGCCGGAGATACAATAATTTTTGTTGGAGATAAATCTATTTCAAACAATGCTGAAGTTAAAATCTATCCCAACCCTTCAATAAACGAGATTTCAATTTTAAACCAAGAAAAATATAATAAAGCAGAAATATATTCGGTTTCAGGCGTAAAGAAAGATGAGTTTAAGTTATTTATAAATGATATAAATACTTATCCTCTAAATGATTACAAAGCCGGAATTTATATAATTAAATTATCCGGTGAAAATAATTCAAAATGGTTTAAACTTATCATTTTATAATAATTATATCTTGTTGATATTATCTGATTTATACAATTTTATAAATAAAAATCAGAACAACTCTGTGTTCATAAGATTGTTTTTTCAAAGTTTAAAAAAATTATATCTTTGCACCCTTTAAAATAATAATAATGAAAGCTTACGTTTTTCCGGGTCAAGGTGCTCAATTTTCGGGCATGGGTAAAGATTTATACGAATCAAACTCAATAGCAAAAAACCTTTTTGAAAGTGCAAACGATATTTTAGCATTTAGAATTACCGATATAATGTTTAACGGCTCAGACGAAGATTTAAAACAAACAAAAGTTACTCAACCAGCTATATTTTTACATTCGGTAGTACTGGCAAAAACGCTTGGCAATAATTTTACTCCTCAAATGGTTGCAGGGCATTCGCTTGGCGAGTTCTCGGCATTAGTAGCAAATAAAACTTTAAATTTTGAAGATGCACTAAGGTTGGTTTCGGCACGTGCATTAGCTATGCAAAAAGCTTGCGAAGCACAGTCGTCAACTATGGCTGCCGTTTTAGGCCTCGATGATGAAATTGTTGAAGAAGTATGTAAATCAATTGATGATATTGTTGTTCCGGCAAATTATAACAGTCCGGGGCAGCTTGTTATTTCAGGAACAGTAAGCGGAATAGATAAAGCAATTGAAGAATTAACAAGACGTGGAGCTAAAAGAGCAATAAAATTAATGGTTGGTGGAGCATTCCATTCGCCACTTATGGAACCTGCTCGTAAAGAACTTGCCGAAGCAATAGAAAGAACTAATTTTAATATACCAATTTGTCCTGTTTATCAAAATGTAAATGCTTTACCCGAAACAGACCCAATAAAAATAAAAGCAAATTTAATAGCACAGCTTACTTCGCCAGTCAGGTGGACGCAAATTGTTAAAAATATGATAGCCGATGGAGCCGACTCGTTTACCGAAGTTGGGCCAGGAAGCGTTTTACAAGGACTAATTAAAAAAGTTAACCGAGCAATGGTTTGTGCAAGTGCATAGTTTTTTTAAAAGAAAATTATAGTTCTAAGAAAGAAACATAGCAGCAGGTAAAGCAATAATATTATCGCCAAAATTCTTGATATTTGTATCGTTACTTAATACAAAACTATGAATAAGTGGTTTGTTTAAAATCTGTTCTAATGTTTTTAAATGGCGTACATCAGTTTTATTAATATTTGATGACATTTTAACTTCAATTGCGATATACGAATTTTCTAATTCAATAATTAAGTCAACTTCGTTGCCATCAAGTGTCCGCAAATGGTACATGTCAATAAAATTTGCAGATGAATTTTTTAGCTGTTTGTAAATTTCTGAAATAATTGCACTTTCGAATTCATTACCATTTAACATTCCCTTTTTTCTTAGTATTGCTTGTTGAATGCCAGGGTCAATAAAATGAAGTTTTGGGCTTTTACTTAACCTTTTCAATTTATTTTTATACCATGGCTTTAATAAAAAAATCTGATAACTTATTTCGAGGTAAGTTAAAAAACGTTGAGCTGTATTGCCTGTAACACCACATTCTTTAGCAAGTTGAGAATAATTTACTTGTTGCCCTGTAAGCAATGATGATGTTTGTTGAATTCTGATAAAAGGTTCAAGATTTTTGAAATCGGAAAGTTCCCTTATATCTCTCTCGAGATATGTGTTTATATAATTCTTTAACCATTCATAGCGTTCTTTATCGGTTGTAGATTTGCCTATTATAGCAGGATATCCTCCAAATTTTAAGTAGTATTCAAATACTTCTTGGACTTTGGCGTAATTTGGTAATAGTTTAAATGAGGTTGGTAAAGAAGGCAATTTTTTATTGATAATATATTTTTGAAAAAATGAAAGTTTAGGTTCGTCATCCCATTGTTTTGATAATAATTCAGGGATTGTTAAAGGAAATACTTCAAAAATTAAGCAACGTCCGGCGAGCGATTCTTTAACCTTTTTCATTAGTAATAATTGACTCGAACCAAGTAATACGTAATGTGGTTTTTTAAACTGATCGTAAACCGATTTTATGCTATCAATAAGTATCGGCTCTTTTTGCACTTCATCAAGTATAGCATTTGGAAATGAATTTTCCCATTGTGTTGAAGTCATTTTTTTATATTCAATGCGTAATATAGGGTCTTCTATAGATAAATAGTTGAATTTTGGAAAACATTTTTTAGCTAATGTGGTTTTACCTGTTTGGCGTGCGCCGGTTAAAACTAAAATTCTTCCAAAACGTCCTTTCTGTTTAAGTTTTATGATTTTATTTAAAAAACGTGATTTCATATATGAGCGTAATATTAGAAATAGTATTTACAAAATTACGCATAAATTTTAAATAAAAAAATATAAATATTAAATAATTAAATATTTAAATTATATTTTCGTTTTTATTAATTTTAACAAAAGTTTTTGAATAAAAAACAAACTAAAGGGAAATATAAAATATTAATTAACCTTCATTATGAGCTTGTTAATCGTTATTCCGAAATATTTCGGAATCTCTTTATTATAAAATGCTGAAACAATCCCGAATCCCGATGCTTCGGGATCGGGACAGCATGACGTTAATTTCAGCATTGACGACTTTGGTATTTTTAGACTTCCCTAAAACTCTTTTACTAAAAGCTTTGGTTCCATCATTTCGGAAATTGCATATTTAATACCCTCACGACCAAAACCACTATTTTTAATACCACCATAAGGCATGTGGTCGATGCGGAATGTTGGTACTTCGTTTAGCATTACTCCACCTGTTTCTATTTCGTTAAATGCAAAATTCATTTCGTTAATTGAATTTGTGAAAATACCCGACTGTAGCCCATATTCGCTATCGTTAATTTTGTCAACAGCTTCGTTGAATTCAGAAAATTTTTCGATAATAACAACCGGTCCAAAAATTTCTTTGCAGCAAACATTCATTTCTTTTTTTGTATTTGTTAAAACTGTTGGTTCTATTGTTGTTCCGTTTCTTTTTCCACCACACAAAAGTTTTGCACCGCTTTTAACTGCACTGGCAATCCATTCTTCAACTCTTTTAGCGTTTTCAATATCAATCATTGCCGATATGTCGGTATCAGCATCTTCGGCTTTACCTATTTTATACTTTTTAATAATTTCGATAAATTGAGAAATAAAATTATCGAACAATTTGTTATGTACGTATATTCTTTGAATATGAATACAAACCTGACCCGAATAAGCAAAGCTGCCAACTGAACATTTTTTTACGGCAAGCTCCAAATTTGCAGTATCAGAAACAATAACTCCTGCATTTCCGCCTAATTCGAGAGTTACTCTTTTTTTTCCGGCTTGCGATTTCATTTGCCAGCCAACAACCGGCGAACCTGTAAATGTAAGCATCGAAAAACGTTCGTCGGTAACAAGCTGAAGGCCTGCTTCACGGTCCATAGGTAAAACCGAAAATGCTCCTTTTGGCAGTTCGGTGCTGTCAATTATTTTTGCAAGCTCTAATGTTGATAAAGGTGTTCGGCGAGCCGGTTTAATAATTATACAATTTCCGCTTGCAATAGCAGGAGCAATTTTATGAGCAGCCAGATTCATTGGGAAGTTAAACGGTACAATGCCTGCAATAACTCCGACAGGAAAATATTTTATAATACCTTCTTTTTTTTCGCCACCGGGAGTCCAATCGAGCGACATTATTTCTGATGGAAGTCTTTTCGATTCTTCGGCAGCAACAATAAAGGTTTGAATTGCTCTGTCTATTTCCCCTTTTGCATATTTTAACGGTTTGCAAGCTTCTTTTGCCAATACAAGGGCTAATTTATCTGCATTTGAGCTAATTGCATTTGCAATCTGCATCAATATTTTATACCTTTTATGTACAGGTAAATTTTTCATTGTTTTTTTTACCGATATTGCCTTTTCTATTGCTTTGTCTAACTCTTTTTTTTGTGCAAGATATGTAGTTGCAACTTCTTCACCGGTAAATGAATTTGTTACTTTAAACTGTTTTGATGTGGTTATAAACTCGCCACCAACATATATTTTATAATCTTGTATCATATTTTTTTTCTCAAATTTACAATTAATTTTAATTAAAAATATTAATATTGAATTTTAAAAAATGGATATAATTAAACCATATACCGACGAGTTTTTTATGCGTGAAGCATTAAAAGAAGCAAAAAAGGCATTTGTAAAAGATGAGGTGCCAATTGGTGCAGTTATTACTTTTAAAAATAATATTATTGCAAGAGCACATAATTTAACCGAAACCCTTACAGATGTTACGGCACACGCCGAAATGCAGGCAATAACATCTGCCGAAAACGCCATTGGAGGTAAATTTTTAAACGAATGTGTTTTATATGTTACTTTAGAACCCTGTGTGATGTGCGCAGGTGCATGTTATTGGAGTAGGTTTCAGAAAGTTGTTTATGGTGCTAAAGACATTAAAAGGGGAGTATCGCTAATCCAAAAAAAAATATTTCATCCTTCAACCGAAATTTGTTTTGGAGTATTAGAAAAAGAATGTAGCGAAATTTTATCCGACTTTTTTAAGAAAAAAAGAAATTAAATTTTAAATTAATAAATTATTATTATTTTGTTTAATTATAAATTACTTTAATATGTCATTTAAAATAAGTTATTTATAAAAAAAATATTTTTTTATAATATTAAACATTTTAATTTTTAAAACTTACAAATATCTTTGCACCGTTAATTATTTAAAACATTAAAAAAATGGCATACAAAATTAGTACTGATTGTACCGCATGTGGTACTTGCATTGATGAATGTCCGGTTGGAGCAATATCCGAAGGCGATATTTATAAAATTGACGCATCTTCTTGTACCGACTGTGGTGCTTGTGCAGATGTTTGTCCGGTTGAAGCAATTCACCCAGAATAAAAAAAAGAGCCATTTTATTGGCTCTTTTTTTTATATATACAAATATGTTACAGAACATTTTTTATAAAATTTCATTTGTTAAAAAATTTCTACTTTAGCCAATTAAAAATTTTGATATGAATAGCGAATATTTAATATTGTTTTTTCTATTAGGAGTAGTGTTAGTTGGAGGTGCAATTGTGTTTGCAATGTTTGTCGCTCCAAAATCATTTAATCCTGCAAAATCGGAACCTTATGAGTGTGGCATACCTGTTAAATCAGATGCATGGATACAATTTAATGTAGGTTATTATTTGTTTGCAATAATTTATCTTGTGTTCGATGTTGAAACTGTGTTTATATATCCTTGGGGCGTTGTAATGCGCGATTTAGGGCTTACTGCTTTTGTTGAAATACTAATTTTCTTTTTTATATTGATATTAGGGTTATTATATGCATGGAAGAAAGGAGCATTAAAATGGGAATAAAAATTAAATCGATGAAAAACGAAGATTTTAAAGATAACGAATCTTTAGAAATCTTCAAAAAATCAGGTGGCAATATATTACTTACAACAATAGATAATTTAATTAACTGGGGACGTTCTAATTCTGTTTGGCCTCTAACCTTTGCAACAAGTTGTTGTGGTATCGAAATGATGGCAGCTGGTGCATCACGACACGATTTTGCACGCTTTGGTATTGAAGTTTACCGAGCCACTCCACGACAAGCCGATGTTATTGTTGTTGCAGGAACAGTTGTTCATAAAATGGCACCTGTTTTAAAACGATTATACGACCAAATGGCAGACCCAAAATACGTTATCGCAATGGGTGCTTGTGCCGTTTCGGGTGGTCCATTTTTTTATAATTCGTATTCTGTAATAAAAGGTGTTGACCAAATAATACCCGTTGATGTTTATATTCCCGGCTGTCCTCCACGTCCCGAAGCTCTTTTATATGGAGTAATGCAGTTACAAAGAAAAATAAAAACCGAAAGCATTAACAAAAAGAAAGCTGTAAAACAATAATAATATGACAAACGAACAGTTAAAAGAAAAAATAAATAGCTGGGTTACCGGAGTCGAATTTCCCGAAAATAAACAGTTTCTCGAAGCTATTGTTCCTTCCGATTCATTAAAAAAATTAGCAAATCTTTTAAAAAACACTCCCGAAACAAATTTCGATTATTTATATTGTTTATCGGGCGTTGATTATGGAAAACAAATCGGTATAGTTTATCACATCGAAAGTACAACACTTAACCATTCAATTGTTTTAAAAGTAAAAACTGATAATCTCGAAAACCCTACATTCGATACAGTTTGCGGAATATGGAAAGGTGCCGAATGGTTCGAACGTGAAGTGTTTGATTTATTAGGAGTAAAATTTAACAACCACCCCGATTTACGCAGATTGTTTTTACCGGAAGATTGGGAAGGATACCCACTTAGAAAAAATTATAAGGACGAAATAAACATCATCGAACGCTAAAAATATATTTATGGAACAAGAAGTAATAAAAGATATTATTATAAAAAACAGCGATGATTACATTATTAACATGGGTCCACAACACCCGTCAACACATGGTGTACTTCGTTTCGAGTTATGCTTAAAAGGCGAAACTGTAAAATATATTATACCTCATTGCGGATATATTCATCGCGGAATTGAAAAAATGTGCGAGAAAATTACTTATCCACAAATAATTCATTTAACTGATAGATTCGATTATTTATCGGCACATATTAATAACGAAGCTGTTTGCTTAGCTGTAGAAAGCGCATTAGAAACCGAAGTGCCTGAACGTGTAAAGTATATTAGAACTATAATAGCTGAATTAAACAGACTTGCTTCGCATCAGCTTTGGTGGTGTGCTTTCGGAATGGATTTAGGTGCTTTAACAACTTTCTTTTATGGATTGCGTGACCGCGAAAAAATACTCGATATTTTTGAAGAGTCATGGGGTTCACGTTTATTGCATAGTGTTAATTGCCCAGGTGGACTGATGAATGACATTCATCCAAATTTTCAAAAAAGAATAAAAGAATTTATTAAATATTTTAGAAAAATAATTCCTGAATACGACCAACTTTTAACAAATAATGTAATTTTCCAACAACGTGCAATTGGAATGGGCTATATGTCAAAAGAGGTTGCAATTGAATATGGAGTTACAGGTCCTTCTGGGCGTGGTTCAGGGTTTTCGTGCGATATTCGAAAAAAACAACCTTACAGCGCATATTCAAAAGCCGATTTTAAGGAAATATTATTAACCGAAGGCGATACTTATGCAAGGTATAAAGTTAGAATAGCCGAAATGTGGGAATCGATGAATATTATTGAACAGTTAGTCGATAATATTCCCGAAGGTGCTTTTACAGCTAAAATGAAACCAATAATTAAATTACCTGCTGGCGAATATTATCAACGTGTTGAAACAGCTAGAGGCGAGCTTGGTGTGTACATTGTTAGTGACGGTAACAAATCACCTGTTAGAATAAAATTCAGAACTCCAAACTTTTCTAACTTATTTGTTATTAATAAAATTGCTTCGGGCAACAAAATAGCCGACTTAGTAGCAATAAGCGGTTCACTCGATTTAGTAATTCCAGATATTGACAGATAATAATTTATTTTATGAATTTTAATATATACGATTTTACATCATTTACCAAGTGGATAGACACAGCATTAAACAACAGCATGTCGGCTGGCTGGGCTACTTTGGTTGAACTAATAATTATCGGAATTGTTTTTATTGCTTTTTATGCAGTTGTTGGTTTATACTTGGTTTATGCCGAACGAAAAGTTTGTGCTTTAATTCAAAACCGCCTTGGTCCAAATAGGGTTGGTCCGTTGGGTTTATTTCAAACAATTGCCGACCTTATTAAGTTGTTGATGAAAGAGTTAATAGAAATAAAACATGCCGATAAGTTTTTATTTAATTTAGCTCCTTTTATTGTAATTATTGCTTCGTTTATGGCTATTGCTGCAATTCCTTTTGCAAAAGGTCTTCATGCAATCGACTTTAATATAGGTATTTTTTACTTATTTGCAGTTTCTTCATTAGGAGTTATAGGTATATTGTTATCGGGATGGTCGAGCAATAGCAAATATAGCTTAATAGGTGCAATTAGAAGTGGTGCTCAAGTAGTTTCATACGAATTGTCTGTTGGCTTGGCACTTTTGTCAGTTGTTATTTTTTCAGGAACAATGCAACTTAGTGGAATTGTAGAAAGTCAGGCAAATGGCTGGTGGATTATTAAAGGTCATATTCCGGCAATTATTTCATTTTTAATTTTTTTAGTAGCAAGTACTGCCGAAACTAACCGTGGTCCGTTTGACCTTGCAGAAGCAGAATCGGAGCTTACAGCCGGTTTTCATACCGAATATTCGGGGATTAAATTTGCGTTTTTCTTTCTTGCCGAATATATGAATATGTTTATTGTTGCATCTATTGCAGCAACTGTATTTTTAGGCGGCTGGATGCCATTTCATATTGAAGGATGGACAGGAATGAACAATGTTATGGATTATATTCCTCCTTTTGTATGGTATTTAGGAAAAACAGTTTTTGTAATATTAGTTATAATGTGGTTTAAATGGACTTTTCCACGTTTAAGAATAGACCAGTTGCTAACTTTAGAATGGAAATATTTACTACCAATAAATTTAATTAACATAGTTTTAATTTCACTTGTAGTATTATTAGGTTGGTATATAAAATAATATTTTATGAATATATTTAAATATTTAGGAGATGTTTTTGGTGGAGTAAAATCGCTTTGGGCAGGTATGCGGGTAACCGGATATTATTTTGTTAGACCTGGCAAAGTTGTTACTCAAAAATATCCCGAAAACAGAAAAAAATTACAAATGTTCGAGCGCTTTAAAGGCGAAGTTATTATGCCACACGATGCAAATAATCAGCATGCTTGCACCGGTTGCGGTATTTGTGAAATAAACTGTCCTAACGGTTCAATCGAAATTATATCGAATAAAATAACAAATGCCGAAGGAAAGTCTGAACGCATTATCGACAAACATATTTATCATCTTTCGATGTGTACCTTTTGTGGTCTCTGTATTAAAACTTGCCCTTCAAATGCAATAGCTTGGGGACAAGAATTTGAACATGCCGTTTTCGACAGAAACAAGCTTACTAAGGTGCTAAATAAACAAGGTTCATCAATTAGAAAAGAAAAAAAAGAAACTAAAGAAGTATAAAAATGGAATTAAATCAAATTATGTTCTTTTTGTTATCGGGATTAATACTATTATTTTCAGTATTAACCATAACTAGCAGAAGAATTTTAAGGGCAGCAGTTTATTTGTTAACTGTTTTAGTTGCAACTTCGGGGTTGTATTTTTTATTGAAATTTGAATTTATGGCTGCAGTTCAATTAACCTTATATGCAGGTGGTATAGTCGTTCTTATTATATTTTCAATATTACTTACTAGCCACATTAGTCATAAGTTCGAAAAACCCGAATTAGTAAATGTGATTGTTGGAAGCGTTACCGGATTAGTTGGCTGTGCTACAGCTATTTGGTCAATAATGGCATTCCCGTTTAGCCCAACAACACAGCCGGCATTAGATGTTAATATGAAACAAATAGGAATGCACCTTATGAACACCGGGCATTTAGGTTATGCACTGCCTTTTGAAGTTATTAGCGTTTTATTGCTTGCTTCTATGATATCGGCTATTATTATTGCAAAAAAAGGAAATTAAATAAAAAATTATGATACAAGGAATTCCAATTCAATATTTTTTAATTGTAAGCACAATAATGTTTTTTATTGGTGTGTGCGGATTTATTATTAGACGAAATTTAATAACAATATTAATGTCGGTCGAATTAATTTTAAATTCTGTAAATATTAACTTTTTAGTTTTTAACAGATATTTATACCCACATCAATTACAAGGCAATTTTTTTGCATTAATTATTGTTGCCATTGCTGCTGCCGAAGCTTCGGTTGCTATTGCATTGTTTATTAATATGTATAGAAAGTTCAACAATATTGATGTTGAAAATATTAGTGAAATGAAATATTAATTTATTAAGAAAATTATTATGATAAATTACTCATATACAGTTTGGATTTTACTCATTCCGGTCTTTATGTTTTTAATTTTAGGACTTTTCGGAATGAAAATGAAAAATTCATTAGCAGGAATTTTAGGATCGCTGGGATTATTTACTTCAACAGTGCTATCGTATGTTACAGCTTACTTTTACTTTTTTAAAGTTGGTCAAACCGATGGAGCTTTCCATCAAATAATTGCTTATAATGTTGAATGGCTAAAGTTTACCGATACTTTAAGTGTGAACATGGGCGTACTACTTGACCCGATTTCAGTAATGATGCTTGTAGTAATAACTACCGTATCGCTTATGGTTCATATTTATAGCATTGGTTATATGAAAGGTGAAAAAGGATTTCAGCGTTTTTTCTCTTTTCTATCATTGTTTACATTCTCAATGTTAGGATTGGTAGTAGCTACAAACATTTTTCAAATGTATGTTTTTTGGGAACTTGTTGGGGTATCTTCATTTTTATTGATTGGTTTTTATTATCAAAAACCTTCTGCAGTTGCGGCTTCTAAAAAGGCATTTATTGTTACACGTTTTGCCGATTTTGGATTTTTATTAGGAATACTTCTTATTTCATATTTTACTGGTACTTTCGATTTCGACAAGCTTACAACCGGCGACGGAAGTATATTTAAAAGCATTGGAGCTGTTTCATTTATGGGTGTAAGCGGAATTACATGGGCTTTGTTATTAATTTTTATGGGAGGTGCCGGAAAATCTGCAATGTTTCCATTCCACATTTGGCTTCCAGATGCTATGGAGGGTCCAACTCCTGTTTCTGCTTTAATTCATGCTGCTACTATGGTTGTGGCTGGGGTTTATTTGGTTGCAAGAATGTTTCTTGTTTTTCATTCACAAACCCCAGTCTCGCTCGAAGTTGTCGCGTACGTAGGGGCATTTACTTCGCTGTTCGCGGCTGTAATTGCGTGTACACAATACGATATAAAAAGAATTTTAGCATTTTCTACCTTATCGCAAATTGGCTATATGATGCTTGCATTGGGTGTTTCGGAATATGGCGATGAAGCTGGTGTGGGCTATATGGCTTCAATGTTCCATTTATTTACTCACGCAATGTTTAAAGCACTATTGTTTTTAGGAGCGGGCTCAATAATTCATGCAGTTCATAGTAACGACTTGAGAGATATGGGCGGATTAAAAAAATATATGCCAATAACTTTTACAACATTTGCCATTGCATTACTAGCAATCAGCGGCATTCCACCATTTGCAGGTTTCTGGAGCAAAGACGAGATATTAGCTGCCGCAATGGAACATAATCAAATTATTTTTTATTCCTCAGTTTTTGTTGCCGGCTTAACAGCTTTTTATATGTCGCGTTTGTTTTTTACAGTATTCTTTGGCAAACATACTCACTATCATCACGAACCACACGAATCGCCATTGGTAATGACTATTCCTTTGATGATACTTGCTGTTGCATCAATTTTTGCTGGCTTTGTTCCATTTAACGAATTAGTTACTTCTGATGGTAAATCATTCGAAACTCATTTAAATTATAGCATAGCTATACC
>Ga0172375_10008718_pt1 | contig 13558 bp, 25 predicted proteins | sample LakKiv1m_FD_114537 | JGI IMG/M metagenome (GOLD analysis project Ga0172375, IMG submission 114537) | Freshwater microbial communities from Kabuno Bay, South-Kivu, Congo - kab_092012_11.1m | ecosystem: Environmental > Aquatic > Freshwater > Lake | place: Democratic Republic of the Congo...
CCATAGAAGTTGGGGAGTTACCCAACCCCTAAACCCCAGCCCGAGGCCTCCCTGGACGTCCTTCCGGCCCCCAGATCAACCCCGATCCGACCAAAGATCCCTCGATGTCCCCCTCCTGATCCCAATCCTGTCACCTCTTTTCCATGCCCATCCCACCCGTCAATCCGCCCCACCTGGCCCCCAGAATCCCAAAACGCCGCACAAAACCCCTCCTGCCTCCATCCGTTACAGGCATTTGCGCCATCCTGCCCGCTTATCCATGTTAAACGCCCCACTATGTCCGTTTCCAGCACATCGCCCCCTCCGATTTCCCTTTTTTCTTGGTGCTGGTTATCGTCATAAGTGATGCTGAAGCTTAAAAAAACCTCCTATATCTCAAATAGGGCGTGGGAATCACAAACCAAAAACACCCCACGGCACCATCACGCCGCGCACCGGCGCACCCCCAAGCCGCAACTGCCGCGCCTCCGCCCCCGCGATCCTCAGCAGCATGTCCCGGATATTCAGCCCCTGCCATTGCGTTCGATACAGCAGCGCTTTCACCACAGTGTCCGGATGAAGGAACAACCCGCCACCCTTCCCATCGCCGTCCATCGCCTTCAGGCCATGCGCCTCCAACACCTTTTTCGCTTCCTCAGCCATCAACCCCTTTTGCTGGATGAGCTGGCTCACCATGCGCACCACATACACCGTCTTCGTCGCCTCGAAGCCGTTCGTCCGCAATTCGCCCTCGACCTCCTCCGGCAGCCTCACCTGCGCCATGAGGATGTCCTCGATGAGCTTCTGCTCGTCTTCCAGTATCCCGCCCTCGAACCGCAGCCGCCACCCATCCAGATACTCGGTCAACATCCGTATCAATGTCCCCTGCGCATCCTGGGAAGCCACCGCCACCATGCCAAATGCCACGCTCAGCGACTCCACAAACCTGGGGTCAGCATCTCCAACCCGGCCCACGCCATCCATCAGCGTCCTGGCCCGAAACGCGGCCCACAGGCAATAGGCCACGATCTTGGCCCGCAGCTCGTCGGCCTCTTTGGTGCTGGGAATTTTCGGCTGGCAATCCGGCGATTTCTTCGTCTCGATGGTCAGATACCGGCTATTCTCCGCAGCCCGGTAAATCCCCCGCTCGATGCTGCTCAAAAAAACCATGTGCCGGATTTTGGCCTCCAGTGCCTTTTGACTACTCGATCCCTTCCGGGTCACCCCACCACGCCCCGCTGACCGGATGTAATAAATGATCTGCTCCCGATGCTCACTTTTCTCGATCTCATCGATTGACACCAGAACGCTATCGCACCCGATCGACTGCCGCAACCCCGGCTCGGTCAACGTCTGTCCTTCACACCGCAACGCCAACCGACCGCCAATCGCACCCATCAACTCATTCATGAGGGTCTTCCCGGAGCCCGCCGTCCCGGTCAACCACAAGTGAGGCCTCCATGCCCACATCGACTGGAGGAATTGTGCTAAAAACCACCCCACAATCAGCCACACATCCAACCTTCCAGAAAATCCCCATTGGAAAAACAAGTTCAGGAGTCCATCCAGGATTTTCGTTCCACCCGCCGCGTCCATACTGGCCAACACATCCGCCACTTGCTCCATATCCACCCAGTCGTAGCCTTTGCGCCAGTCTACCAGCCGCCCCTCGATTACTGGATGATCCCATGACGCCAGCGTCTGCCCGTCCCAAACCCAGGCCCGGCCCCCGACCACGATCACCAGCCGATTCCCCAGTCCATGTATCCCCTGCCCAAGATACTCCGGATTCCATAGCTGACGGTTTCCCGCCTCCACAATAATCCGCTTCTTTACAGCCCCAAACTGAATCTGTCCCTCTTGCGCCTCTTTGGTGGACCTCGCTACCCTCGCCGCAACCTCGATGCCGCCTACCTGCACCAATTTATCCAAATTTAAATCCCGGAGCGCCACCGAATAGAGCCGCTCGTTGACCTTCGACCAAAACAATATCCGCTCGTCCTGAAGCTCCCCCAGGACCTCGTAGCTTGCAAACTCATACTGCCCCGACCCACCACCGCCCCCCGATCCCTGCCCTCCGACCTCTGACCTCTGACCTCCGACCTCTGTCCCTCCCACCGGCTCCGCTATCGGCCCCGTAACATGCTCCGCCTCGGTCATCAGCCGCGCCATCTCCGCTGTCGGATCCACCGCAGCCCGCAGAACATCATCGATGTCGGCCTTACCGCCATCCACCCCAGGCTCGATCCGGATCACCCGCACATCGCCACCAGCCTCCAGGAGAACATTGGCATACGTACGTGTGTATCGGGCACCGGCCCCCTCCATCTTGCCATCCGGCGCAGGATCATTGTCAAACGCCAGATACCACGTGCGACCCTTGGCCACGCTCTTCAGCCGTCCCAGGATCGCTGGCTCGTTATACGAGGCAATAGTCGCCATACACGCCTCATGGCCGCCCAGGTCCATAACGCTCAGCCGGTCATTCTCCCCCTCCACAATGACCGCCGGACCGTCCTGCTCCAGCGCGTCCTGGCCGTAGCACATCCACCCTGCCGGCGCGAACTCCTTTTTCAACTGCCACGGTCGTTTCTTCTCCGGGTCCTTCAGCGAGAAGAACGCTACCCGCTCTCCCATCAAATGAGGATAAACAAATACCCCGTTTGCCGCCACCGCCCTATGGGCCCCCTTATACGGTTGGGCTAACCCCACGGCCTCCAGCTCTTCGACCGACACCCCCTTCCCCTTACAATGTCCGATTAAATTTCCGCCGCCCAGGCCCACCCTCAGCCGTTTGAGGATTTCCGGGCTATGTTTCCGCTTCTCCGTCTGATACACCCACGCCTCTTCATTTCCCACCAGTCGCCCATGATAGTACGCCGCCGCAATCTCCCTGATCTCATCCGCCCGCCCAAGAGGGATTGATGTCCGATGTCCGATGTCCGATGTCTGCCCACCGCCCTTCCCGACCTCCGACCTCCGACCTCTGACCTCTGGCCCTTCCGACCCCTGACCTCCGATCTCCGACCTCTGATCGCTGACTTCCGGCTCCCTCGCCACCCTCACCCCGCCATCCTCGCCATCCAAGACCGGTATCCCCCGCTTAGCGGCAATCGACTTGGCCGCCTCCAAAGGACTCCCCAGATGTCGGTAAATCTGCTCGAACTCGATCACGTCCCCACCGGCGCGACAAGAGAAACACTTATAAAACCCGTCCTTATCATGGATAGTGAAACAATCGCTGTGAGAACAAAACGGACAGGGGTTCAGCCGCCACGCTCCCCCAACACGTTTCGCCTGCCCCCCTGTCTCCAGCTCGATATAATTCTTGATGTCCACCAGGTCTTTCACCCGGTCAAACAATCCTGGCATACAAACCCCATGTAATGCTATTTATGCAGCAACGCCAACGCTGATCAGCATCTCAGCAGCCGCTGTCAGCTTTAACGCACCGTTGAACTCTGATGCCTGCCTACCCGGTTTTAACCGCTTACATACCTCTAATCGCTCCTTTGGGGTCATCTCTTGATATCGAAAAACAACCAACCCCTTTTCCACGAGCCGACTTACCGACCGTCCCGACGGATGCTGTGACGAGCAGCGCCCATAATCCCCCAGATAAACAGACGGCGGAGTCCACTCTCCAGGCCTTAATCTACTCAATATCTCCTTCTCTTTCGGTCCCAATCTCATGGCCACATCCCCCTTTTTTGTTCTACCTACGTAATTATTCGCAACACCGCCATTCATTATCGCCCCATCCCATGACATGGCCATGACGTCTTGCGGATACCTATCAGGCAATTCAATAATCACTTTATCGCCGATCTCGAACATTACGCCCCCCCCATCACAACTCGTTCGCAAACACTTCCTTGATCTCTTCCGGCTGGATGCACAGATAGCTCAGCGTCTGTCCCTGGCTCGCATGGTTAAAGCACTCCATCAGCCTCGGCAGGTCCACACCAAACGTCACCCTTTGATGGTAGCCCCACGTCTTCCTCAACGTGTGGCTCCCATAGTTCCCCGTCAGGTTGATCCCCCGACACCACGCCTTGACCATGTTGTTCACCGTCGGCACCGTCAACGGCCCCCGTTGCCCGACGAATAAATGATCCACATCGTCTCCCGTATGCACCTCCAGCAGCCCCCGAATCGCCGCCGAGGCCGCCCCGTTGAATTGTAGCTTCCTTGGCTTTTTGGTTTTCCTTTCTCGGATTGAGATCTCGCTCCCCGCCTCCACATGCCGCACCTGCCCCACCCGCAGCCCCAGGAGGTCCGAGGCCCTCAGGTTCGTATTGATGCCCACCACGAACAAGGCCAGGTCCCTCGGCCGATCCCCCAGCATCCGCTTAATCAGCTTGATATCCTTTAGCTCCTTGATCGGCTCCACCTTGATCACCGACCCCCTTGCCGGATGATTTCCATTTCCTCCCATCGCCGCCACCTCACCATACCGTACAATCCCTTGCCATACCGCACAACACCCCACCGTTGCTCCACCCTACCCTACCGTACAATACCCTGCCATTACTGCACAAATACCCAACTTCACACTACTGCACCCAACAAAACTCCGCCACTGCTCCACTGTACAGAACAATACTCAGCCACTGCTGTACGCAACGATACTCCACATCACCGCTGCTCCACCGAACCCACCCCATATGCCGCATTCTCCACGTCCATTTCTCCTATAGCGACAACATCAATCAACTCAAACCTCCCGTAACCGCCCGATCCTCTCCATTGTCCCAACCCCACAAATCGACCATAAGCGAAGACCTGATTCATGGTAGGCCAACCCAACGCCTTTTTATTGGGAAGAATCTCCACCTCAAACGTGATATCCCGGCCTACATCGATATAATCCGACCGCGACAGCGCCACCCTTGGCCCTTTAGGCGACATGGTTCGCAGCGGACGTTCGATGACCCCATCCGGGTTCGTGCACCCCAGATAGATTTTCCTTGGCCACACAAATACCAGTAGGTCCGCCCACTTTTTGTACGCGCTGATCTTGCCGATCGCCGCCGTCTCTATGCAGACCTCCAAGGCGTTCTTGATGAATCCCTTCACCAGGTAATCGTAGATAAACAGCCCCTTCTCATCCTGATGAAACCCTGTCCACCCCTTCTCCTCAATCTCCTCCACCGAAGCCACTTCCTCTTCGATCATCTTGTCGCTCAACGGCTTCGGGCTCTTGCCAGCGATATAGTTGGCATAAATGTCCTTGTCTTTCGGGACCGTCCCCAGCATGCGCTCAATCAGACGGATCGTCAGTCTACGCTTACCAAACTCATCCATTTTGCCCATTGTCCCCCTCCATTTTGTTATTGACCATCAACACCGGGATGAAATACGCCGAGATCCACTCCGCAAACACCTGATCCACTCTCTCCTGAAATGCCGGGTCACAATCCCTCTGGCCGTCCGGGACCAACCTCCCGGGCGACGGCCGAAACCACAACAATTGATCGTAGGTCTGCATCCAGGCCAACGCCGCGCCAAGATAATCGTCCACCACCGCATCCAGCCCCCCTACCTCGGCATACACCAGGCTGTCCAGCGCCGTCCGGTCGCACACGACAAACTCGGCCTTGTTCATCGCCTCCAGCTCCCGCAGCATGTGGGTATGATAAATCCAGCGCTGGGCTTCCTCCGTCACCCCCTGGTTAATCGGCCACGGGCATGACCTCGCCACGCCGGTTACAACTGCCACCGGCTCATGAAATTTCCTAAACACCCGCTCCATGGTCCGGGCAAACGTGCTCTTACCCGTCCCATGCGTCCCCATAATGCCGATCTTCATACGGCCTCCTCGATAAACCTGGCTTTGGTTCTTCCGCACCCATACCGCGCCGCCCATTGCCGTTGAGTCAGCTCCTGCGCACCGTACCGCACCTGAATCGTGGGCAAAAAATGACCTCCATGATGGATATCCAGCATGCTCAGCGCCCACACATTATCCGCCCGCTTACCCCATCGCTCCAGGATCTCGTCAATCTGCTTCCGCACGTCTCGGATTACATCCCATGCCGATCTTCCAGGCCTCACCACCACTGCCACCACAAATTCTCTCTCGCGCGTCTCGTCACATCGGTTCATCGCATCACCTCAGCAAGCGTTTTAACGACCACACAGATCAGGATGATCGTTTCTATCCCCACCGCAATCAACAACCCCCTATCCAGCATTTATCAATCCTCATAGTGCCCTCCTGGTCAGGCTTGGGCTTCCATGTCTCAGCTTAAAAACAACCACGAGCATACCAACAAAAACCAGCAGCATCCCCAACAGCACGCTTTCACCCACCCCGCGCAGCACGCCTACGATCCTTTGCATTATCCCACCTTCGACTCTTTGCGGTTCATTTTCTCTGCCAGCCACCCCGGCACCACCACCGCCCCCGGAAGGAAGTCCAGGGCGTCTATCGGCAGCCACGCCCGTTTCCCGCTCTCCTGCAAAATCACGCATACTCCCTTGTCGGTCACATCCTCCACCGACCGGATCCGCAGCAGTATGTCCGGGCATGGCCTCGCCATCTCTCCGCCTCATCCCCGGTACACCTTCCCATTCACCGGGTTCACCAGCACCCACTCCTTATTCTCATCCTCAATCGGCATCCTAAACCGACGCTGCCGTGGCTTGATCGGCTCCGGGAAAAACGGAACATCCAACACGCCGCCAATCCACCGGTCCAGGACCTCCGTGTGATACAGCTTCAGCCGGCTATCGCCCCCATGCGGCAGATTAACCGCCGATGCCCGCTCGTCGAACGTAGACCGGCTTATCCCGCAATACGCCGCCGCCTCAGCCGGTCTCAGCCACGGCGATTTCACCACCTTTTTCCCGTCCTCGAAAATCATCTCCCGCATGGCAACCGTCTCTCAGTCAAACTGGCTTCGGCCCGTCCGTCCCCCTTGTGCAAATGCGACGGATGTCCCGTATTCCTGCGCAGCCCGGCCCATTTCGCCGCCCGCCGCGCCTCTCTCGCCCGCTTGCTCATCTGCGCCTTGGCCATACTCGGGGCCCTCTCAGTTCATACACAGCCGCACACACAACGTCGGCCCGATGCACATCCACACGCAGGGAGGCAGATTGAGATAAACATCTGCCTCCCTGCCCTTCGCCCCACGCTCCCTGCTCTTCGAGCCCTTAATAAGGGTTGCCAGTTTCCACACCATACCCGGCTCCATCCGTTTCCATTGCCACATTCCTGCCGTCCGCCTGGAGCGTATAGACCTTGTTGATGCTGATCCTCGGGACGTTTCGATACCGCTTGTCCAGCTCCGTCTTAACCTCCTCCCGGATCACTGTCCGGATACCCTCCTGCTCCATGCTTCGGTTCCAACTCAGAGCCACGACCCCCAGGAGGGTGATCCCCAACACAGCGCACGTCACCACCTCGCCGATCTGGAAATCTCTCATGTCTCATCCTCCCACCGCGGCCATGTGCCACCAGTACCCAAACCCAATCCCCACCATGAATACCGCCAGCCCCACAACCGCCACCTTCATCCGTATTTCCGCCAAAATCCTTCGTGCCTCCGCCTCCATGCTCCCAGCTTCCCTCTCCATGACCATGCCCCCCTGTTCCCCGCTCCGTGCCCTTTGCCCCATGCTCCCTACGTCACCTCCGTCACCTTATCCACAACGTGCCGCCTATCGACGATCTTCCACGCCCCGCCCTTCGGGACGGAGACGGCTTTCACCGTAACCTCCCACCGCCCCGCATCCCTACCCCTCTGAATCTGCCTGGGCTCGCTGGATAATGTCCTCCACCGTCCGCCTACCCACGCCGTCCAGTATTGTTTCATGCCCCCCCCCTTAATCTGATTCCCGATGTCTCCCACTTCCTGCCACCTGGTGGCTTTACGGTTTCGCCACCTTGTCATAAACTGCCTGCAAAATATCTCGATCCTTGGTCTGGATCAGGACCTGATTCTCGATTGCGATACGGATAAAACCGCTTCTTGAGTAGCCCCTGCTCTCCGCAAGGTGATCAATGATCTCGATCAGCGAGCTGGGTAACGTAATGGAAATCTTCTCGGTCTCGTATGCAAAGTCTGGCGACACTGGCTATCCCTCCCCTGGGAACAGAGTTTCCACTGGCATATCCAACATGGAGGACAATGCCTCCATTACCTGCTTGTTAGATCTCCTGCCCGCAATCGTATTGGACGCTGTGGCGATGCTGTGCCCGTTCGTCAGCCGCCCCAGGTTGATGTCGTTCAGATCCATCAGCGCCCACCGGATCGCAGGCAAAGAAAAGCCGTGTTCCCGTAAATACGCGAACACGGCCTCATTTTTGGTTTGAAAACTTCTTGTCTTTGTGTTACGGAATATATTTTCAATCAGCCCCATTGCTACCCTCAACTTGTTTCCCGGTTACGAAAAGGTTTTGCCCGATGAGTCGCTTGTATAGAATTCCTAAACCCTTGTCAAGGAAAAGATAAGTCACCTGCATTTTTTTTATGGAAACTATAGGCCACCGAATTCGGAAGATTAGAAAAGACGCGAAAAAGACACAGAGGGACTTCGGTATCGAGGTCGGTATGGCTACCGCTTACGTGTCCCAAGTTGAGACCGGGGCATATAAGCCGGGCCGCGCCATACTCAAATCCATATCCGCCCGATTCAGCGTCAACGAGGAATGGCTCCTGACAGGCAAGGGGGATCCATACTTATCCCGCCGTAATGGTTTACAGCCAAAACGAGTATATCCATTGGCCATCGGCCCGCCAGGTCTTATCCAGGTAGAAGATCCCGGCATGCCCGGACGCTCCGATATCGATCGGCATCAAGTGGTTGAGCTATACCAGAACGACCTCACGCACTACCTGGATATGGCCCGGGTCATCCTGGTATCCGAAGACGAAATCGTAAAGGAGGCCCTCAAATCCAACCTGAGGGCCTTTGCGAGGCAGATTGAAAACGAAAAGAAGATCAAATATCTCGAAGAGGAGGTAACTCGACTGCGAAAATCGATCATGCACTCCAACGACCCTACTGTGGGTGCGTGACGGACTGCATAATGGGACGGTTTGGGAATGTGCTGTACGTCTGTTTCGATCAAACCAACTTTAAAAGGGAGGACTTGCCATGAAACGTCTCGCAATCATCACATTAACTCTCTTGTGCATCCTTACCCTTGCCAGTGGCTACGCCATGGCAGGGGCCGACAAAAAGGCGGCTCCCAAACCAAAACCCAAACCCCCTGCGCAAACCTACCAGCCGTTGGGCGTCTATGACGGCAATGATGTCTTGCTGGGGTATTTCTATGGTGGAGCAATAGAAGAAATTGGCCAACTTTACATTTATGATCCAGACGTCCCGGGAGCCTTTAAGGTAGGATATCTTGGGAGTATCGCTGTGTCTGGCCATCACACCTGCACTTATGAATCGGCTGATTGCTCAGGTCAAATTTACGTGTGCAAAACCAATCCATTCTTGATATACAAAATGGTCCCTCCGGAAGGGGAGTTTTATTACATCCTGGATATGTCAGGCCCCCCCCTTACCGATGCCCAAGTCGGATCTTTCCGGCATCCGGACGGGTCGTGCCGTGCTTCCGTCTATCCCGGTGGAGCACAGCTAATTCCCATATATTACCCCATAAAAGAGGTTGATTTCCCGTTGGCCGACACCACGCCGGCGCTTCCCATTACCATTCGCCCCATAAAATGACATGCCCGTCGTCGAAAAACCCAACGGCCTCATCTACTGCGTCTACTATAACGGCAAAAAACGAAAATGGGAGGCCTACGGAAGGGGGCCGAAGGCAAGGGAAGCCGCCGAAACCAGGGACCTGGAGATCCGGCTGAAGAAACGACGAGGCGCCTTCTCCCCCGCCTCGTCGGGCATCACCTATCAGACGTTGTTCGAGCTTTACACATCGGCCAAACAGACCGCATTCAGCCCCCACACCTGGGATGGCATCCTGCGGGCCGTCAGCATATACGCCAAACCCATCAGGGCGGTGCCCATTAACCGGATCGGCATGGAACACTGGTACAAGATCCAGGAGGCCATGATCGCCCGCCGCGTCAAAAACCGCACCATCAACACCTATTATAAATACATCTCCTGGCCTATCACCTGGGCCGTCACCGAAGCGGGCCTCCTCGATCAGAACCCGTGGCGCAAGCGGAAGAACCTAAAGGAAGAAAAATTCGGCATCAAGCTCTTCTCGCTCCACGATTTTCTCCGGATCATGTGGCACAGCCCCCCCCACCTGGCATGGGCCATGGAGCTGGCCTATTACACCGGCGCCAGGCCCGGCCCGGCAGAACTCTTCTCCCTGACATGGGACCGCCTGGATCCGGACCGCTCCGCCATCCTCATCAACTGCGCCAAATCCCGCAAGGGCGCCTCCCGCCCCACCCGGTGGCAATACGTCCCCCCCAACTTCATGGCCCGACTCCTTCGCTATCAGGCCGAGACCCTGCGCGATTACCCCCTCTGCCGCTACATCTGCCATTACGATGGCCAGCCGATCAAATCCCTCAAGACCGCCTGGAAACACGCCAAGCAACGCGCCGGCATCGCCACGCCGATCCGACTCTATGACATCCGACACTACCATATCACCTACGCCCTCGCCGGCGGCGCAGATATCCGGGACCTGGCCGAACGGGTCGGCCACACCACCCCGGAAATGATCGTCAACGTCTATTCCCACCTGGCCAAAGACATCCTCCAAAACCAGCCCCACGCCCTCCCCAGCCTGACCCAAACCCCCTCCATCCACCCGCCAACGGTAGACGAAACAGTAGACGAAAACAAAAAGGCCGTCTCGAAAGACGGCCTAACTACCTGATTTCTTTGGTGGAGCTGAGGGGGATCGAACCCCTGACCTCATGACTGCCAGATATGGGATGGGGGGATTGGTGTTTATAACATATTGATTTTATTGCATCCTGTGATTGGGCAAATGGGCATAATTGCCGTTTTTGGCCGGTGGATGGTAGACGAATAGTAGACGCGATTCATTTCGGGAATCCGTTCTTCTTCAATGCGGTGAGGATTTTGCCGGTGTGTTTTTCCAGTTGCTCAGAGATATATAGCTTCATCTCCAGTTGCTGTCTCCCACAAATATCCGCATGCCGCTTTTCGGTCATATAATTCATGTTAAGGGTGTCGTTGAGGTGATCGATTTTCTGAAGGGCTTCTTCGGAGATATGCAGGGCGCCGGAGGTTTTTTGTGATTTTTCGATTCCCGATCCGCCGTTGTTGTTATTCCCTCTAATCTGCTCGCGTATCCAGGGTACCTTTGCGGCGCTGAATAAACCACCCATCATACCGCCCAGCACCAGCCCGGCCCCTACCAGCATCTGAGGGTCGATTCCGCTCATCTCATAGTCTCCGTTACGTAAACGTGTAATATCGGTTAATTTTTTTGATAATCACCAAAAATGGGATGTGTTTCGCATATTTTTCAACCTGGTTAATGAGTACATCGCTACCTGTAAACACCACGTAAAGTGACCCATCCAGCCGGATCTGGAGCGTGATGTATTTGCCGCTTTGGTTCTTGGAATATTTGGTCCGGCCGATTCGATAGGCGACCAGCTCCACTTCCTGGTTCAGGATGTCATCCACCTTCATCTTTTCGCCTTCCAAAGGAGCCTGCTCCTCGGCAAAATCCGCGAAACGGATCTTGCGTTTATCTGCCAGAACGGTCAAATTATCACCCATCGTCTACACGGACCTCCTCTCCAACGGATCGGCTATCCCTGCCTTGTCACACACGACAGCCACGATCGACCGGATCTCCTCATCTATGTATTTGTGCCACAGCCGAAGGCAGTTGGCATGGCGCATCCATCCGTAATAGCTCATGACCGCGCTCAACACGCTGATGGGCGGCATCCGCTGCCATCGGTCCTTGAGGTTGGCCATGGACCGCCTGAATTGAATAGCGGTAGATTTTCTCAGGAGGGTGTATCCAGGATAAAAGCGGTAACCCAAGAAATCGGTCCCGCGGATCGCCACAGGGAAGATCTGCCAGTTGTCCTTCAGGCTCAGCTTGAGCCGCTGGCGCATATACGCTTCGATCTTTCGGCGCGTCTCATGGAGCCCTGGTTTGTCCGGCCCCAGGATCACAATATCGTCGCAGTAGCGGATATAATACTTGTGGTTCAGCACCTCTTTGGCCCAATGATCCAGCCCGCTCAAATACACATTGCCGAAATACTGGCTGAGATAATTCCCAATGGGCACACCCGCCTCGGTGGAGCCGATAATATGCCCCAACAGCCACATAACATCCGGGTCTTTGATCTTACGGGCCAGAATACCCTTTAAAACATGGTGATCCATGCTGGGGTAAAATTTCCTGACGTCCATCTTCAGGCAATAGCGAGTGCCCTCCGTGTCGTCGCGCAGAGCATGCTTGATCTTTGCAGCGCCCCTGTGGATACCCCGACCCTTGATGCAGGCCAGGGTGTCGCTGATAAACCCGGCCATCCAGATCGGTTCCAGAACCTGGACAATACAATGATGCACAATGCGGTCTGGGTAATAGGGCAGTTTGTGGATCACGCGGTCTTTGCGCCGCCCTCGTTTCACAAACACTTTGTACGTTGAGTTGCAGAATGTTTTATCCCTCAGCATCGCCTGTATCCGGCCCAAGTATTCCTCCGGATCGGCGTCCACCATCTTCACCTCGCGGTAATGGAGCTTTCCCTTACGGGCATTGTGGTGGGCCGCTCGAATGTTGTCCATATCCCACATCTTTGCGTACAGGTTGCCAAATCGTTTCATCTGCTTATTTCACCCGGGAGCCGTCGAATCCCGCAGGTCGCAGGACCTACCAACACCAATCGGGCCTTTCTTTGTTTTTTGCCAAGGGGCAAGGTCTCGGGCCTCAATGTATTGCTTTCAATCCATAAGCTGAGCCGACCGCCGATATTCGCATTGACATTCGACGACGTGTTATTCGCATTGACGTAAAACGCTCCAGTGTTCGTCGTATTATTCGCATTCCCGCCAAAGTTCACGACACGCCGGCCGGGAGGCCCGAAACCTGTGTCTGTGGCTATGTCAGCCGCGCGTGCGGCGCATAGCGTGTTATCGTTTTGCGTGTACCGCGTGAACGTCTCTCCGTTTAGTAGCAGAGCCGACCGCCGAGAGACGCACTGACATACGACGACGCGTTAGACGCACTGACGAAAAACGCTCCAGAGGGCGTCGCAGTATCCGCAGGCCCGCCAAAGCACACGACACGCCGGCCGGTATTCTGGTAATAGTAATCGGTTATCTTGGTCGATGCAGATCCGGTCACATCCGCAGGCAAAAACCCGTAGAAAATCTGCTCCAGCGCCCCGGCATACCCATCAGCGTTATGGAGCACAACCCGAGTGCCGCTGGTATCGTATAATGCGCTGTAATTGGTGTAGGTATCGTCTGCGTAGTTGGCCTCGTTATTGCATAGCCACACAATGTGGCTGAGGTAAAAGGCGTCTCCGGTATCCCAATCGTTGTCAGTCCCGCCTGCGAGAGTAGCCGTGATTGTGTTGCCAGTGTTCGCCGTGATTGTTCCAGAACTGCCATCCGTGCTGTTGACTATGATCGC
>Ga0172375_10008719_pt1 | contig 13558 bp, 8 predicted proteins | sample LakKiv1m_FD_114537 | JGI IMG/M metagenome (GOLD analysis project Ga0172375, IMG submission 114537) | Freshwater microbial communities from Kabuno Bay, South-Kivu, Congo - kab_092012_11.1m | ecosystem: Environmental > Aquatic > Freshwater > Lake | place: Democratic Republic of the Congo...
CGCTTGAGCAACTTCAACTCCTGGCCATATTTCTTCTGCCCTCCAAGAATGTCGGCCGCATCAAATACCGCGCGCGTAAACCAGAAATCGCAAGAAGGGTCATTCCGCATAGCGCCGGTCTGGTCTTCAATATATACCATGACAACACCGGTGTAATACTGTTCGAATGCCTGGTCGTCCTTTTCAAGTTTACGCAGACAATTGCCGATTTTATACTGGGCCTGCAATTTAATATCCGGCGCTGTCGTCTGGCTTTCCGCTACAGCCCGATACATATCCATGGCCGCCTTATACCGCTCCTTGTCATCCCGACCCAGCGCAAACTCACAGTCTCCCTTCCTTATTCTGGCACGATCCGCCAGATAATTCTCGGGATACTTGTTTATTATTTCCTCGAAAATCAGTATTGCGCTGGAAAAATCACCCAGTTCAACCTTGGCATCGCCATGCGCATACCGCGCCTTTGGGCGCAACGCACTGCCCGGACGTTCCCTTGCCAGCCGCGCAAAGTATTCGATTGCACGAAGATACTCCTTCTGTTTAACCGCCGACTCGCCTGCGCGAAGGAGTGCGCTGCAGAAGAGCGAATCATTCGTGAAACCTAGAGATATCTTTTCAAACTGCGCCTCTGCATCCCTGTAATTGCCGTCATTATAGAGACACTCGCCTAGCCAGAAAACCACCTTCGCCGTCAATTTAGAGGCGGGAAAACGATCAATGAACTCCCTGCATGATTCATAAGCCTGTTTCCTCCGCCCGGTAATCTGAAAGCAGCGCGCTCGCATGTACCATGCATGTTCCGCAAGTTCGCTGCGCGGAGCATTTGCGATCAACCTGTCGAAATCAACCAGCGCCGACTCGAACCGGAGAGCCCGGTAATTTACAATGCCGTGTCCAAGCAATGCATCTGCGAACAATGTACTGTTGGTATTGGACATGATCATTTCATAAGTTTTAAGGGCATCCGACATTTCTCCGCGGTCTTCATGTATTTCGGCTAATCGCAGCAAAGCCTGGTCCCCGGACAGGTTTGCGGAATTTGTAGCGGCAAAACGACGGAATTCCGCTTCGGCTTCCTTTGTTTTTCCGGCCCTGGCAAGACTTTCTGCAATTTGAAACCATGCCTGGCCGGCTAAAGGTGACGACGGAAATTGCTCAATCGCCTTCCGGTATGTTTCCTGCGCAAGATCATACTTGCCGGCACGGAACCGGCAATCAGCCGCCTTAACCAGACAACGGGCTTTTTCTGCGGCATTCACACTCAGTTCCGCCGCCTGTAAATAAGCAGCAGCAGCCTCATCGTAACGCGGAACATCCATCATCCAAAGCGACCACCCAAGACCGGCAAGGGCCCTTGCCTTTCCTTCGCGGTCAGAGAATGTATCGATATAATACCGATATTCGGCCGCCGCCTGCTGATTGCTGTTTGCGTCAAGAAATGCATCGGCCAGCGCCAATTGAAACACGGCGGCATCCGGATCCTGTGGGATAGCAGTAATATATGGCTTGAGACATGCCAGCCCGGATTCAGGCAATTTCATGCGCAACAGCGTCATACCCAGGGTTGTCAGCGCTTTCCTCTTCGTCTCCGGACCCGGCGCGATGTCTGCCGCATAACGGAGGGCGTTTGTTGCCGCTTCCATCAAGTTCCGAGCCTCTTGAATTTCGGCAAGAAGAAATGCCGCCTCCGTCCTGTACTCGACCCTCGCCTGCGCCTGCGTCACAAAAGCCGAGACAACAATTGCCGCCTCGTCAAAACGCTTGTCTTTCATGAGAATCCAGCCCATAAGCTGACGGCCACGCTGCCCTTCATCAGAATCAGGAAAACCTGCAAAAAGGTTGGTGAGTATGCCACGCGCTTCTTCTCCACGATCGAGAGACGAGAGCGCCTGTGCCCAGTCAAGAAGATTTGCAGGGCCGCAATTGGTTGCGCCGTATTTTTCCTGAATTCGTCCGAACAGATCGAGCGCCGCTTCAACCTCTTTAAGCTGCAAATGGCAACGGGCAAGCAGACGCAACGCGCCGGCTGTGTATTCATTCTCGCCATATTTTTCCACAAAGCCTGAAAGTTCCTTCACACCGCGGTCGTATTTACCGAGAGTAAAATATGCAGAAGCACGCCAATATGCCGATGCCGCATCGGCGCCGGTCAGCAAACGGACAGCCTCATCACTTCTATTCTGTCCGATAAGCGCACGAGCCAGCAAAATGGACGCCTCAGCCGACTCCGGGGAATTCTTGTCGAACTTCTGAAGACAAAAACGGAATTGCTTTTCCGCGACCGTATAGACACCGTCATCTAGCGCGGTTTTACCTGAATTGAAAGCTCGAGTGGCCGCACCCGGGTCGGCGGCCTCACCTGAGAACGACAGGATGAAGGACAGCGCGGCCGCGCACAAGGACGGCCATGTCCTTCCGGAAAATCGCCATATGGAAACAGCTTTGTTCATATCGTTACAACGTAATCACTTTCCGCCTGACCGCATCAAACCAAGATAGCGTCCCGTGTGCGACCCCTGACACGCGGCAACTTCGTCAGGCGTGCCCGCTGCCATGATGCGTCCCCCGTCTTCGCCGCCCTCAGGCCCGAGATCAATAATGTAGTCGGCGTTTCGTATGACGTCCAGATTATGTTCTATAACAACCACGGTATTACCTGCATCCCTGAGGCGGAACAGAACTGAAACAAGCCGGTGTACATCCGCAAAATGAAGGCCGGTAGTCGGCTCGTCCAGCAAATACATGGTTTTGCCCGTCCCGGGCCTGCTCAGTTCGGCGGCCAGTTTCACACGCTGCGCCTCCCCGCCAGATAATGTCGTTGCAGACTGGCCAAGCTGAATATACCCCAGTCCGACTTCGGAAAGTGTCCCGATTTTCCGAGACAACGCCGGAATATTGCGGAAAAATTCAAGAGCTTCATCTACGGTCATCGAAAGAACATCGGAAATATTCTTTCCGTTGTAGCGAATCTCGAGGGTTTCTCCGTTATAACGCAAACCCCGGCATTGCTCGCAGACCACATACACATCAGGCAGGAAATGCATCTCAAGACAAATAAGTCCGTCGCCCCGGCATTTCTCGCATCGGCCGCCCTTGACATTGAAACTGAACCGGCCGGGTCCGTATCCTCGCACCTTGGACGAGGGAAGACCCGCGAACAGGTCCCTGATCAAATTGAATATACCTGTGTAAGTGGCAGGATTGCTTCGCGGTGTACGCCCAATAGGCGATTGATCGATGACTATAACCTTGTCCAGTTTTTCCACCCCTGCAAGCTTGCGGTGTTTCCCGGGCGTTTCCCTTGCGCCATGCAGACGCCTTTCAAGTGCACGCCTCAACACATCGTCCACCAGTGTGCTCTTGCCGCTCCCTGATACGCCAGTGACGCAAACGAACAGGCCGAGTGGAATTTTAACATTAACATTCTTGAGGTTGTTTTCCGCCGCACCGACAATTTCAAGCCATCCACCGGCGGGACTCACCCTCTTTCCTATCGACTCGATGGCAATTTCGCGCCTAAGGTATCTGGCCGTCAGGGACTGCGCGTCGCCAAGCAACTCATCACGCGGCCCCTGGAAAACTACGTGCCCCCCGTTAGTTCCGGCGCCCGGGCCTAAATCTATCACATAATCCGCCTCGCGAATCGTATCCTCGTCGTGTTCTACAATTACCACCGTATTCCCCCGGTCACGGAGACTTTTCAATGCATCCAGAAGACGCCGGTTGTCCCTCTGATGGAGACCAATGGTAGGTTCGTCAAGGACATACAGTACTCCTGTTAGACCTGAGCCTATTTGCGTTGCCAGACGGATGCGCTGCCCCTCGCCTCCGGACAGGGTCCAGCTCTCCCTGTCCAGCGTAAGGTAATCAAGCCCGACATCGCTCATGAAAAGAAGCCTTTCCCTGACCTCCTTCAAAGCCTCCCCTGCAACAGCCTGTTCCTGACTCGAAAGCGACAAACGCTCAAAGAATGCCATCGCATCCCGAACCGACATTCCCGTAATCCCTGCGATGGATTTCCCGCCAATAGTGCAGGCAAGAACTTCCGGCTTCAGACGCGCTCCGCCGCATGTTTCACATCGTTTCCGGTTCATGTAACCGTGCAACCGTTGACGTGTAAACTCACTCTCGGTCTCTTCCAAACGACGCTGAAGATTGGGAATAATCCCCTCGAAAGGCTTGCTGTATTTCCTGAACGCGCCCCCCCTCCAATAGCCGAATTCGACCTCGCGCTCACCGCTCCCGAAAAGAAGTGTCTTCTGTATGTCGGCCGGTAAATCCATAAAAGGCACATCCAGGCCGAACCCCAATTGCCGGGCCATCGCACGCAATAAACCGTTGTAATAAATAATCAGCCTGCGACCGCCCCGCCGCCATGCATGGATTGCCCCGTCATTGATCGAAAGAGACTGGTCCGGAACGACCAGATCCTTGTCGAAGAACATCATCGTTCCAAGCCCGGCGCAAACCGGACAAGCGCCATAATGGCTGTTAAATGAGAAATGCCGCGCGGTCAATTCCTCGAAACTTATACCGCATTCGTGGCACGCGTTTTTTTCCGAAAATACAACCTCTGATTCGGCGGCATTCGGCGGCTTCACCCCGGCAGACAAAACGCCTCCCCCATGCCGAAGAGCAAGCTCCACAGAGTCGGCCAGCCGGTGCCGTATACCATCAACCAGCACGAGACGATCAACAACCGCTTCTATGGTATGAGCCCTGCGCTTATCCAGGTCCGGCAAATCATCGGTGTCACAAACCTTGCCGTCAACCCGAAGCCGGACAAAGCCCTGCTTGCGGGCAAGCTGGCGAACATCGTCATGCCTGCCTTTGCGTCCTTTTACCAGCGGTGCAAACAGGACAATCCTCGTGCCGGACGGATATCCCATCAACCGGTCGGCGATTTCCGCGGCGCTCTGGCGCTCAACAGGCCGCCCGCACCCGGGACAATGAGGCTTTCCGATGCCGGCAAAAAGCAGGCGAAGGTAATCGTGTATTTCCGTGGTAGTTGCGACAATGGATCTGGGATTCGATGCGCCGGTTCTCTGTTCAATCGAAATGGCAGGCGAAAGCCCCTCAATATAATCGACATCCGGCTTCTGGAGACGGTCAAGAAATTGACGGGCATAAGCCGACAGGCTCTCTACATATCGCCGTTGACCTTCCGCATAGAGAGTGTCAAATGCAAGTGACGACTTGCCTGAGCCGCTGAGCCCGGTGATTACCGTAAGCTTCTCACGCGGTATGCGAACCGTTATATTCCGCAGGTTGTGCTGACGCGCACCTGCGACAACAATCCATCCCGTGCTCATGCCTCAAAACCCCGTGCGGAATCATGTTACTTTAATGAGGCGGTGAGATTTCTTGCCGGATCGCAGAACCAGCAACCGTCCGTCAATGACATCCTCCGGGCGAATTAGGGCACCCGCGTCCGATATCCTGACGTTGTTCACATAAAACCCGCCGCCACTCAAAAGCCGTCTGGCCTCACCCTTGCTGACGCAGAGCCCCGAGGATGCAGCCACGTCTACTGCGGGCCTGTTGACAACCTCGGAAACCGGCAATTCCGAAGAAGGGACATCCGCGAATACATCGAGCAGCTCCGCTGCCTTGAGCCCCTGCACGGATCCGCCATATAATGCGTCGGTTGCCCTGACAGCGGAATCCAGACCATCCTTCCCGTGCACGAGCATCGTCAGCTCCGAAGCCAGCCTTTTTTGAGCATCCCTTTTCCCCGGATCTCTTGAAGTCTGCTCATCCAATGCCGCTATCTCGTCCATTGGCAGAAATGTAAACATCTTGAGAAAACGGATGACATCCGCGTCCATGGTTCGCATGAAGAACTGGTAGAAATTGAAACAGGAGGTCTTCCTGCGGTCCAGATATATCGCATTACCTTCGCTTTTTCCGAACTTTGCACCCGAGGCATCGCACACGATTGGAAAAGTTACGCCGAATGTTTCGACCCCGCGCAACTTCCTGACAAGATCGATGCCGGCAGTAATATTGCCCCACTGGTCCGAACCGCCGATCTGCACAAGACACTTCTGGTCGTCATACAACCGGAGGAAATCGTAACTTTGCAACAACTGGTAACTGAACTCGGCGTAATTCATACCGGCTTCGCTTTCAAGCCTTGCCTTGACACTCTCCTTGCCGAGCATCGCTCCGAGTCTGAAGTGCACCCCCACGTCACGCAGGAATTCGACAAACGAGAATTTCTTCATCCAATCGTTGTTGTTCACTATCCTGGCCGGCGCAACAGCGTCCTTGAAATCCAGGAATCTCGAGAGATTTTCGGTGATCCCGGCGAGATTCTTCTCCACCTGGTCGGCGCTGAGCGCTTTGCGCTCGGATGATTTGCCTGATGGATCTCCGATCATACCCGTTGCGCCACCCACCACGGCGATCGGAGTGTGGCCACACCGCTGAAAATGGGAAAGACCAAAAACCGCAATGAGATTGCCGACCTGCAGGCTGTCGGATGACGGATCGAAACCGGCATAAACTACAGCAGGCCTCGACAGGACTTTTTCAATATCCGGATTGGTAACAGCCTCAAGCAAGCCCCTCTGCCTGAGGACTTCTATGACATTCTGCATCACGAGAACCGAATCTCCCGGCAAGAAGGATGACGCGCTCACTTCGTCGCATTCCGCGGCGAAAAGCGCGTCTCAACCGCTTCATCGCTTATCCGTGCGCCTAATTCACAATACGGCACAAACCGTCTATTTGCCCTTGCCTGCGGATTCGTCGTTCTTCTTATCCGGCTGACCCGGACGCCATTCTTCCCCGGCCGCAAGGCTGAGCGCCTGGTCAAAAGCCCCGGCAAGATCAACCATATCCTCGCCCGGACGCAACCCGGTCGTAATTTTCTCGCGATGCTTCTCGAATTCATCCTCGGCCCAGGCCGACGCCTTGATACTGAGTCCTATCCTGTGCTCTGCTTCATCAATACGGATGATCCTGGCCTTGATTTCCTGTCCTTCCGACAACGCGTCGGACACCTTCTCGACATGGGCTTCGCTTATCTGCGAGATGTGAACCAGCCCTTCCACGCCTTCTTCCATTTCAATGAAGGCCCCAAATTGTGCCAGCTTGGTAACTTTCCCCTGTACAACCTGGCCAACCTTGTACTTGCCGACAATGGACATCCATGGATCAGCCTGCGCCTGCTTCAGCCCCAGGCTGATCTTCCTGTTTTGAGGATCCACCTCCAGAACTACGGCCTCAACAAGATCGCCTTTCTTGAGCAGTTCTGACGGGTGATTGATCTTGCGCGTCCACGACATATCGGAGACATGCACCATCCCGTCAATATCGTCCTGCAACTCGACGAACGCACCGTACGAGGTGAAATTCCTCACCTTGCCCTGCACCCTGGAGCCAACCGGGTAACGGTCTCTGGCCGTATCCCACGGATTCTGCTCCGTTTGGCGGATTCCAAGAGCTATCTTCTGTTCGTCCTTGTTCACGTTAAGAACAACCACTTCCACCGAGTCCCCGACATTCAGGACATCGGCCGCCCTGGCAATCCTACGCGTCCAGGATATCTCGGACACGTGAACCAAACCCTCAACGCCTTCCTCGATCTCCACAAACGCACCATATGGCGCCAGATTGACAACGCGACCGCGTACGCGCGAACCAACCGTGTACTTGGCCTCAATATCGCTCCACGGATTGCCGGATTTCTGCTTGAGACCGAGCGACACGCGCTCTTTCTCGAGATCAACATCAAGAACAACAACTTCCACCTCTTCGCCAACCTTCACGACTTCCGAAGGATGACCGATCCTGCCCCAGCTCATATCGGTTATATGCAGCAGGCCGTCCATGCCGTTCAGGTCAACAAATGCGCCGAAGTCCGTTATGTTCTTCACAACACCGCGACGCATCTGGCCTATGCTGATTTCAGTAAGGATCTTCCTTCTCTTTTCCTTCATCCGCTCTTCTATCAGCTCGCGCCTGGACACGACAATGTTCCTGCGGTCCTGGTTGATCTTGACTATCTTGAACTCATACTTGTTCCCGAAAAGCTTGTCCACATCACGCACCGACATGACGTCGATTTGCGACCCGGGCAGAAACGCCTCTACGCCACCGACATCAACAAGGAGCCCGCCCTTGACTTTCGACCGGACTATGCCTTCCACAAGGCTGCCTTCACGGCAATTTGTCACCACATGTTCCCACTTCAGTTTCTGCTCGGCCTTCTGCTTGCTGAGCTCAACCATGCCTTCATCATTCTCGATATCCTCTATGAGGACATCTACCTTGTCTCCCGGCTTGACAACCTTGATATCTTCAAATTCAGAAGCCTGTACAACACCTTCCGACTTGTATCCGATATCAACAAGAGCTTCACCTTCCCTCACTTCGAGGACGGTTCCCTGCACAATGGAACCGGCCGCGAAATTCTTCATGGTTTCTTCGTACATACCGACCATCTCCGGAAGACAGTCGCTACCAAAAGTGGTCATATCAAAGTTTATCTTTTGTTTCTGATGCTCGGTTTTCTGCATGTTCTTTACTGCCTGCCCTTCGCCATTTCGACAATACGGTCGAATCCTGTCGGATCATGGATCGCAATTTCCGAAAGCATTTTGCGGTTGATCCGCACATTTGCCTTCGATAATCCCTCGATCAATCTGCTGTAACTTACGCCCCTGCTGCGACACGCAGCAGAAATACGCACTATCCACAATGCGCGATAATCAATCTTCTTGTGCTTACGATGAATAGTCGAAAGCCGCATCGCCCGGTCAACAGCCTCAACAGCCTTCTTGAAGAGCCTGCTCCTGGAGCCCCTGAACCCTCTTGCCCGTCGCAACACACGTTTTCTGCGTTTGCGTGAAGCCGGCGCATTTGTTGCCCTCATTACTATCTCCCCTTTCGAATCCCTTTAACCCAAGGGATAAACACCTTAACAATCAAAGGACATGGCTAAACACTCTTGATATGACGCTCATGCGCCACTCAGGAACAGCCACTGTCAGCACGGCTAAATCATCGCCGAAATACGCTTTTCGTCAGCGCTGGTAAGAACCCTGTTCTTTCCGAGGTTGCGTTTGCGTTTCCTGCTTTTACCGCTCAGAAGATGACTTTTGGCCGCGCAAGCTCGCTTGATTTTACCCCTGGCGGTTCTCCAGAATCTCTTGGCAACCGATTTATTGGTTTTTTTCTTAGGCATATATAATCCTCTCTAACCCGGATAAACGGGCGGAAAAAGAAGCGGAAAAATAGCCGACTTGACCGTACAAGTCCAGCCCTATTTTACACAAACCTTCTTTCAAACCCCCTGCCGGCCTTCCGGCCCCTCCCCGCCTGATACGTTCGCGACAACCCTCTCCGCCGCATTATTCTGCACGGAAACCGCGGGCACAGCAGCGTTCACAGGTACAGACGGCGATCCTCCCGTCCTTGCGACAACAGATGCATGCGGCGTGCCAGTCACGGAATAATTGGGTTTCGCAGCCGGAACCGCCTTCGATCCGCGCGGGGCCAGTACGCCAAATATGCCGCGCCCTATCAATTTGGGAGCCATATCCACCATGCCGGTGTCCTGGCAGTCTTTGAATATCCTGCTCACAACCTGAAATCCAAGCTCGCGATGAGCGTTCTCGCGCCCACGGAACATAAGAGCGATTTTCACTTTGTGACCCTTTATCAGGAAATTGCGAATACTCGACAACTTTGTCTGGTAATCGTGCTCTTCCACGGTCACGTGGAACTTGATTTCCTTCAGTGCAAGACTGTGCTGTTTCTTGCGGGCCACGCGCTCTTTCCTCTGTTCTTCATAACGATACTTGCCGTAGTCCATTATCCGGCATACCGGAGGCTGCGCACTCGGCGAAATTTCCACGAGATCAAGCCCCTGATCCCTGGCCATGATCCTGGCCTTGTCTGTTGGAACAACGCCTGCCATATTCCCGGCGGCATCAATCAGCCTGACCTCGGGAACACGTATCTTGAAATTAACACGCGTAAACTGACGATTAATTGTCTTCCTCATCTTTCTGTTGCCAAACCCGTTCCGTTGTCAGCGGAATTACCGCTTCATCTCAACTCTTCGCCGACGTTTCAACGCGAAGCGTCTCGATAAAAGCGTCCAGGGACATGACCCCCATGTCGCCCCTGGATTTGCTTCTAACAGACACTGTTCCGGCTTCGGCTTCCCGCCCGCCGATAACCGCCATATAAGGAATCTTTTCCATCTGCGCGTCGCGAATCCGGGCACCTATCTTTTCGGAACGCGCATCCACGGACACCCGGAAATCAACAGCCCTGAGCGCTGACACTATCTCTGCGGCCCTGCCTGCCTGCTTTTCCGTTATAGGCAACACCCGTACCTGTTCCGGGGCAAGCCAGAGAGGAAACGCCCCGCCGTAGTGCTCCACAAGTATGCCGAAAAACCTTTCCAGACTGCCCAGCAATGCCCTGTGAACCATGTATGGCCGGTGCTCTCCACCGTCCCTCCCGATGTAACTGACATCAAATCTCTCCGGCATGTTGAAATCGAACTGAACAGTGCTCATCTGCCACTCGCGGCCAAGCGCATCCCTGACACGCATATCTATCTTCGGGCCGTAGAACGCCCCGCCACCCGGATCTGTCCGATACGGAACCGAAAGCGCCTTGAGGGCGTTCTCAAGCGAAGCTGTTGCCTGCTCCCACTGCGATCCGTCCCCGACCGACTCTCCGGGTCTGGTTGCCAGATAAGCGGATATCTCGGTAAAACCGAATGTCTTCCAAATCTCGATTGCGAACCTGACCGCATCCCTGATCTCTTCCTCTATCTGATCCGGTGCGCAGAAAATATGCGCATCATCCTGGGTGAAACCGCGCACACGAAACAACCCGGCCAGTACACCTGCCTTCTCGTAACGATAAACCGTTCCAAGCTCAGCCCATCTCAACGGAAGTTCACGATAGGACCGTTTTTTTGTCTTGTAGATCTGTATATGAAACGGACAGTTCATCGGCTTGATAAAATACTCGTTTTCATCAATCTGCATGGGAGCATACATACTTTCACGGTAGAACCCGAGATGCCCTGATGTCTGCCACAGAACGCTCCGTCCGATATGAGGGGTGACGACCATGTCGTACCCTTTCCTGAAATGTTCGCGCTTCCAGAATTCCTCGATGATCGCACGAATGCGCGCACCTCTGGGATGCCAGTGAATCAGTCCCGGCCCCACTGATTCATCAATAGAGAAAAGATCGAGTTCGCGGCCGATTACCCTGTGATCCCTGCGTTTTGCTTCCTCAATCCTGTCCAGGTGTTCCTTAAGTTCCGCCTCCGATGCAAAGGCGGTACCATACACCCGCTGCAGCATGGGATTGGTTTCCTTGCCGCGAAAGTAGGAACCGGCAACCGAAGTGAGCTTGAACGCGGCAATTGCGCCGGTGCTGTCCAAATGAGGTCCGCGACAAAGGTCCATGAAATCGCCGCATTTATAGAAAGTAACGGCCTCGCCATCCGGAATATCCGCCAAGCGCTCCAGCTTGAATTTCTGCCCACGGGATTTGAGCATTTTCACGGCGTCTTCCCGTGTAACCTCCATACGCTCAAAAGGCAGATTTGCGGACACAATACGCCGCATTTCCTCCTCGATTTGCGGGAAATCTTCGGGAGTCAACCTGTGAAACAGGTCAAAATCATAATAAAAGCCGTCTTCAGTGGATGGGCCGATATCAAGAAATACGTTCTCAAACAGCCGGCAGACAGCCGCAGCCATTACATGCGCCGTGGAATGGCGCAACCTCTCAAGATCCAAAAGAGTGTCCTCCTTCCCGCATAAGCGAAACAACTATACCCGCCCTGTATCCACGTGTCAACGCGATATCCTGCGTTTGCAGCAATTCTAATTATGACGTCGAGCCCACACTGTAGAAGCGGCGCCCCCGCCGCTTTCCTTGTGTTTTCACGCGACGAGGGCGTCGCGTCTACGACAAAAAGCTACCATTGTACCCAAAATTAGAATTGCTGCTGCGTTTGCTACACTGCGCTCATCAGAAGGCAGGCGTTGTGCCCGCCGAATCCGAGCGAGTTATTCATACACGCCCTGATCTTCTTCTGCCTGGCAGTGTTCGGCACATAATCCAGATCGCATGCAGGATCAGGCGTCTCATAATTGATCGTCGGCGGCACCACGCCATTCTTGATGGCAAGGGCACAAACCGCAGTCTCAACTCCGCCGGCAGCCCCAAGCATATGCCCGGTCATGGATTTCGAAGAACTGATCATTAACTGCCTTGCCCGGGCCTCGCCAAACGCCGCCTTGATAGCCTGCGTTTCCGCCTTATCGTTCAATTCAGTGCTTGTTCCGTGCGCATTCACATAATCAATCATGTCCGTGCCCATCCCTGCATCAGACATGGCCATTTTAATGGCACGGGCGGCACCCTCGCCGCCTTCAGACGGAGCAGTCATGTGGTATGCATCACAGGTCATGCCGAAACCGGTTGCCTCGCAATAAATCGGGGCTCCTCGCTTGACTGCATGTTCATATTCCTCAAGAACTACGACGCCGGCACCGTCGGCCATGACGAATCCGTCACGGTTCTTATCAAACGGCCGACTCGCTTTTTCAGGGGCATCATTGCGGGAACTTAATGCCCTAAGAGCACAAAAGCCGGTGAGTCCCAGCTCACATACCGCAGCCTCGGCTCCGCCCGCCAGCATCACATCCGCATCGCCTCGCCTGATCAGATGCAGTGCATCGCCTATGGCGTGCAATGCCGTGGCGCACGCAGATACCACGGCATAGTTCGGGCCCTTCATATTGAGCTCAATAGCTATATTGCCCGATGCCATGTTGGAAATCATCATTGGAATAAGAAATGGAGAACACCTGTCCGGCCCTTTTTCCCTGTATATGTCGTACTGGGTATGCAAGGTGCGGAGGCCGCCGATACCCGAACCCACGATCACTCCCACCTTGAGCGGATCCTCTTTGGTCATATCCAGACCGGCGTCGGCCACGGCATTCTTTGCCGCCCCGAAAGCATAGTGGCAATAAGGATCCATTCTGCGCTGTTCCTTCATCGTCACAAACTTGTTCACGTCAAAGTCTTTAACCTCGCCCGCGATCCGGCTGTAAAATCGCGAGGCGTCAAAACGCTCGATCGCGCGTATCCCCGATTTTCCGGCGCTGATCTGTTCCCAGAACAGTTTCAGATCGCATCCTAAAGGAGAAACAACACCCAGTCCGGTAATGACAATTCTTCTTTTCATATTTTCCCTCCTGAAAAAAAAGAAGCCCGGTTATGACAGATCACAACCGGGCATTGATCTCACTGGCCATATCAGGCCTTAAAGCCTTTTTCTTTCATGAACTGAACGACAGCTCCCACCGTGGTCAGCTTTTCGGCCTCCTCATCGGGAATCTCCGCGCCGAATTCCTCTTCGAACGCCATGACGAGTTCCACCGTATCGAGCGAGTCCGCGCCCAAATCCTCGATGAACTTGGCTTCCGGCTTCACCTGATCCGCATTCACGCCGAGTTGCTTTACTATGATGTCCTTGACTTTTTCCTCAAGTGCCATTTTC
>Ga0172375_10008722_pt1 | contig 13552 bp, 10 predicted proteins | sample LakKiv1m_FD_114537 | JGI IMG/M metagenome (GOLD analysis project Ga0172375, IMG submission 114537) | Freshwater microbial communities from Kabuno Bay, South-Kivu, Congo - kab_092012_11.1m | ecosystem: Environmental > Aquatic > Freshwater > Lake | place: Democratic Republic of the Congo...
ATTCGGTAATCATAATTCGTGATGAAGTATACCTTAGATTGCTTGGGATAAGAGAAAGAAATTCTATAAAAGTTTGAATATCAAAGCTGGATCTGATAAAGTCATCTGAATATCAATTAATGGGTGCATATCTATTATTGTTGTAATAATAATATGAAAAAAGCAATAATATATGGTATATGTGAATGTGGAATTCATTGTATACCCCGAAGTTCTAACTGCTAGGGGGAATGCTAGTCAGAAAAAATTTTTTCATTGACAAGCCATTCGCTTGGTGGTACATTAAATACAATTAAATAGCAAACGGAGGTGCGCTCACGCCCGGATGCGTAGCGCGTAATGGGGGAAGTCCGGTGATCCAAGTATTTTTGGATAGTCCGGCACTGTCCCGCAACGGTAACACCTTTGGTGAAGTCCGAAAACCCGCCTTTGTTTTGCTCGTACACTCCCTCGCGGTCAGGGAGGCCGAGCGTTCTGTATTGCTGTACAGAGAATGCACAAGACCTCCCGCCCTCTAAAGGGCGGGATTTTTATATATATAATAGACCTCTCGACTCGCCAGGGCAAATTCATTATTCATAAGGAGTAGTAAAATGAAAAAAACAATGTTTTTCGTCGCCGCAATCCTGGGCATTTCCCTGGCAGCGCTTGGTTTGAGTTTGCTCTCGAATCAAGGGGCAGCTATTGCTGCTGAGCTGGATGGTGATGATAGCGCTATAATCATTGTTCAGAAAAGCGCTACCTCATCGCAAAGCGGTTATAAAATCAGCTTTACAGCACCGATAACCGGTTTGGCAGCATTGGAGGAGACTGGTTTGGCTGTTGTTACCAAAGATTATGGTGATTTGGGGATTTCAGTCTGTTCCATTGATGGGGTTGGATGTTCAGCCGATGATTGTTTTTGCGATCCAGATGGTAAGTATTGGGGTTATTTCAATTGGGAAAATGATCAATGGGAAGCAAGTATGGTAGGACCTTCTTCTCTTGAGATTGGTGATGGCGCTGTTGATGGTTGGTATTGGGGAGCTTGGGGTGATTCGCCTGCATCTCCTGAAAGATTTATTGCGGCTTATGATGCGCTTGATTGGCTTGCAACGCAACAATCGACTGAAGATGGTGGTTATGGTTCTGCCAGCGCTAGCATTGAATCTATGTTTTCAATTGGTTCAGCAAATCTAAAAGCAGGAGAATGGAAACGCACTGCTGGTTCACCTTCATTAATGGATTATGTTGATACTAAAGGAAGCGATTATTCAGATTTAGGCGTTGCTGAAGCAGGAAAATTAGGTGCAGCAGTGAATGCAGCTCAAGGTGTTTTACCCTCTGGATCTAAAGTTCCGATGGATTATTATAATTCATCAACTGGAAGATTTGATGATGAAGCAGGATTTCACATTTGGGGTATGTTAGGAACAAATGCAATGGGAGATGATATTCCTGCTGCTGCGGTAGAATATTTAAAAAGTCTTCAGAAAACAAGCGGTGGCTGGGAATGGGTTGAAGGTGGTTTTGGGCAAGGAGAAGATACGAATACAACTTCCTTAGCAATTCGAGCGTTAATCTTAGCTGGTGAATCAAATAATTCACAGGCGGTAGTAAAGGCTATAGCATGGCTGAAATCGACTCAAAATGATGATGGCGGTTTTCCTTATGATCCCGATTCGGCATGGGGAATAGAAAGTGATACAAATTCTACAGCATATGTCATGCAAGCTATTATGGCAGTTGGACAAGATCCGTTAAGTGTATTTTGGTCGAAAAATGGAAATAGTCCACTTGATTATATTCTGAGTATGCAACAAGAGAATGGCAGTTTTAAATATCAATCAGACACAGATTTATTCTTATCTGCAACACAACAGGCGATTCCAGCACTGCTTGGTAAAATGGGATTCTCTAGAAATATTTTTATTCCATTGGTTCTAAGGTAGTAAATTATTCATGGTATGAAAAATAGCGATTTACTTTCATTTATTTTACAAAAAAGGTTGATTAATAAGCTTTTCATTAGCTCTATATTTTTCATATTTCTATTGATAGGCATTCAACCTTTAAAAGTCAGTTCTCAACAAGGAGTAAACCAAGTAGGTTTAGTCGTTCAATTTGGTGATGGGCGTATTGAAACCGATTGCGTTGAATTTAAGGAGGAGACGATAACTGGTTACCAGGTATTTGAGCGCTCTAAGTTCGAAGTTATTCCGTCTTTCTTTTCCGCGGAAGGCTGGGCGATTTGTAAGATCGAAGAGAATGGTTGTTCGGCGGATAATTGTTTTTGTGACCCCAAACTTTTTTGGTCCTATTGGTCTTTAGTTGATGGCGCCTGGTTGTATTCAGTGCGTGGTGCTAGCAATTTTTATGTCCACGATAGCGATGTACAAGGTTGGCGTTGGAGTAATGGTTCTCATCCGGATGAAGTCTATGATATTGATGATATTTGCAACCAACCGACTCCCACAAAAAAGAGTTCTCAACAAGCTGTTTTTGTTACCAATACGCCTGAACCAACGCAAACACCAGAACCTACCAATACTCCAGCAGCAACAAAAACTTCCACAAGCACAGTTGTTCTCAGTCCGAGTCTTGCGCCGAGCATGACAGCTTCACCCACTAATATACAAGAGGTTGTTCTTCCTTCAAATACAGCGACCTTTACTGTACAACCTACAGAGAGTGAGCCTTCTGTAACCACCCAACCTTCACCCGAACCAACTGAAACAACTCAACCAGAACAAACCGAAACAGAACAAACTGAACCTACCGCCACCTTAACTGGTTTTCAGAAATCAGATCACACCGTTGTGGTTTTATCGGAAATACCTTCGACTGATGTTGTGGATGAAGAGTTTATAGATAAGGAAGATAAATCGTTATCTAAATTCGCCATCTTAACTGGTGGTTTGATTGGTTATCTGGTTTTTGTCGTCTTAGTCGTTGGATTAGGAATAGTCTTATTGGTTCTCATGCTTATGCGAAGAAAATGATTAACCTAACCAAAGAGAAGCTCTTAAGTTTCTTGATCTATCTTGCCAGCACGGCTCTTGGTGCAATCTCTTTCCTTTACCCCTTTTTTACGCCTGGCTTGGAGCAAAATGTGCCTCTAAGCCAGGTGCGTGCTGGGCAGGCGCCCCTAGTTTACTCTTTATTGGTCGCTTTGTGTTTACTTGTAATTCTCTTTGAGGTGCAGAGTCAGGCGGTTGATGCCAAGTTGATCGCATTATTGGGTATGCTAGTAGCGATCAATGCTGCTTTGCGGTTTATTGAAGTGGCGATCCCCGGACCCTCTGGTTTTAGCCCGATCTTTTTCTTGATCATTCTTACCGGTTATGTGTTTGGTGGACGCTTTGGTTTTTTAATGGGTACATTAACCTTATTTGCATCTGCACTCATAACTGGTGGGATTGGTCCTTGGTTGCCCAGTCAAATGTTCACAGTGGGTTGGGTTGGCATGAGCGCGCCGTTGTGCGTTCCCATCGTACGTCTTGTACGTGGAGAAGGTAAATTCAGTGAGATTCTGGTGTTAATGGTATTTGGAGCGCTTTGGGGTTTGCTGTATGGCGCGATCATCAATTTGTGGTCATGGCCATATATCGCCGGTCCGAGCGCTCATTTTTATCAACCAGGGGAAGGTTGGCTTGAGGCAGTGAAGCATTATAGCATCTTCTATATGGTGACCTCCTTTGTATGGGATTTGGGGCGTTCTTTTGGGAATGTGTTACTGATCTTGGTGGCAGGCAGCGCAACGCTGCGTGCTCTACGACGTTTCAAACAGCGCTTTGGGTTTAGCTATCAACCTCTGGAAGGACAAACGGTTTGATGCATACCTATTCTTGGCTCGTATGGACTGCCGCAGCGCTGATATGTATTTCTGTTACGCGTAATCCGCTTTATCTGATCTTATTCTTGTTCGTTCTACAGATTGTCTATCTGATGATTGCTGAGCAAGGTGATGAAGCGCAACTCTTTGTCAATCCCATCAAATTCACTTTATTTGTTGTTTTTACCACAGCAATATTTAATGTCTTCACCAATCATTTTGGGGATACCGTTTTGTTTACCATCCCTGGTAAGATCCCTTTGTTGAGTGGGGTGGTGACTCTTGAAGCGTTTGTCTATGGGATGACGAATGGTCTGATATTATCTGGCATGTTAACTACCTTTTCGATTCTAAATTTGGCGCTGCCTATGCGTGCACTGGTTCATTTGATTCCAAGAGCTTTCTATCCGATTGCGATCATTACATCGATTGCAATCACCTTTGCGCCGGAAACACGTCGACAATTAAACCAAGTGCGTGAGGCGCAGGCTGTACGTGGGTTTCGGGCGCGCAGTGTTAAGGATTGGATGCCGCTAGCGATGCCATTGTTGATTGGTGGGCTGGAGCGCTCGATCCAAGTCGCAGAAACGATGACCGCACGTGGTTTTGCGAGCGCTAATGATGTTCATATTCCTAATATTTACAGGCTCTCGATTTTAGGAGGTTTGCTGATGCTGATTGGTGGATGGATCGTTAGTGTGACCTCTTCATTTCAATATTTGACATTCGGTCTGCTGACGTTAGGTTCAGTAGGTGTAATGATTGCCTTTTGGTGGATTGGGAAACAGACACCACGCAGTTCTTATAAGAAGGAACGCTGGCATATTTCCGACTTTTTTATTATCCTATTTTCTTTATTGGCATTGTTGCCTTTTGTATGGGATATTCCAGGGATTTCTAGGGAGACTTTATATTATGTTCCTTATCCGCGCTTAAGTGTACCCCCTTTTGAACCAATCACAGGAACCTTGACCCTTGGATTGCTCGCGCCTGCGATCATATTTTTGATTACGAAAACATATGCTAAGGAAAGAAGCACATGATCCATATAAGTAAATTGACGTTTAGATATCCTGCTTCTGAAACTGATGTATTCAAGAATGTTAATCTTGATATCGAAAAAGGTGAGTTTGTGCTCTTCTGTGGCGCTTCAGGGATTGGCAAATCAACCCTGCTGCGTTGTATGAATGGCTTAGTACCGCATTTCAGTGGAGGAGAAATTCTGGGTGATATCCAGGTAGCTGGATTGAATCCGATCACCGCTTCTCCAAAAGTGATGAGCCGGCAGGTTGGGTTTGTGTTCCAGGACCCAGAAACACAATTTGTTCTCGATCGGGTTGAAGATGATATCGCCTTTTCGCTGGAAAATGCTGGTATCCCCCCTGATGAAATCAGAGATCGGGTTAACCACATCTTAGCGTTACTAGAATTGTCTCACTTACGGAACCGGACAATTTTTTCTCTATCTGGAGGGGAACGTCAACGTGTCGCGATTGCAGCCGCGCTTGCATTCAGCCCGAGCATACTTATTTTGGATGAACCAACTTCACAACTAGATCCTCAAAGCGCCGAAGAAGTGCTGCAAGCTGTAATACGCATTAAAGAATCCCTGCAATTAACGGTTTTATTATCTGAACATCGTCTAGATAGAGTGCTTCCTTATGCGGATCGGATCATTTACTTTAAGAGAAGTGACGGAGAGGTCATCAGTGGATCTGTACGTGAGATCCTACCACAAATGGCTTTTTCACCTCCTGTGGTGAAATTAGGAAAGCAATTAGATTGGTCTCCACTTCCATTATCGGTAACTGAAGCGAAATCCTTTGTAAGTCAATATCACTCAGAACATAAGATCGCTATCCCATCCAATGGAAAGAAGAAACACCATAAACCTTTGCTGAAGGGGGAGCATATTAACGGTGGCTATAATGGCAAACTGGTTTTGGATGACATTAGCATAGAAATTAAAGCTGGCGAAATACTTGTTCTGATTGGGTTGAACGGTTCAGGTAAAACGACGCTTTTACGTACGCTGGTTGGTTTTCAAAAACCAAAAAGCGGTCAGGTGTGGTTAGATGGACGTGAAATAACGGCAGGAGAACCGGCTGAAATTTGTCGTGATGTAGGCTATCTTCCACAAGATCCGAACAGTTTATTATTTGCTGAACATGTTCAAGATGAGTTAACGATCACGCTGCAAAACCATGGTATGCGGAATACGAATGGATGGACGGATGAATTGATGCGTCAACTGGATATATACGAATTGCGTGGTTGTTACCCGCGCGACTTAAGTGTTGGTCAACGACAACGGATCGCGCTTGGAGCGATTCTAGTGACACGTCCAGAGGTATTGCTCTTAGATGAGCCTACTCGTGGTTTAGATCCCGATTCCAAGACAGCGCTAGAGAAAATGTTGAAAGAATGGCGCACGCAAGGAAAAGCGATCTTGTTAGTAACTCACGATGTGGAAATGGCAGCTAATTTGGCGGATCGGGTCATTCTTTTGCAAGATGGACGTGTGGTAAGTGAAGGTGATCCCGCGTATGTATTTACCCAATCTAATCAATTTGCGCCGCAGATGGTGCAGTTGTTCCCTGATACAGGTTGGTTAACTGTTCAGCAAACTCTCGATGGCTTAGAAAAAGATATTTTGTGAGATCTGGGAAATTAAACCCTTGTGTATAGTTGAGAATAATTACCATTAATTATATTAAAGTAACAATCTTAAAATATCGTAATACTATTTGATTTCGTATATAATTGATTGATTTTTGATTTGGTCAAAATATATTGGCGTTTTATAAACATTACTTTGAAAAGGAAACATCGATATGGCAGATAATTTAACAACACTACTTACATCGAAAGCGAAAAAAGTTGAGATCAGTCGTGATAAACCAACCGTGATCATTGGAGAACGGATCAACCCGACTGGACGCAAGAATGTTTTAGCTGCTTTACAGGAAGGCGATTTTGATATCGTGCGACAAGATGCAATCAAGCAGGTTGAGGCAGGAGCAGTGGTTTTAGACGTCAATGCAGGTGTGCCTGGCGCCGATGAACCAGCACTATTAGTGAATGTCTTACGCAATGTTATGGAAGTAACTGATGTGCCTTTGTGTATTGACACAGCTGATTCGGATGCTCTGGAAGCTGCATTGAAGACCTACGAAGGGAAAGCCTTGGTTAATTCGGTGAATGGGGAAGAGGAATCGTTGGAGAGAGTCTTACCTTTGGTGAAAGAGTATGGTTCAGCGGTGATCGGATTGTGTATGAACGATGATGGCATACCAGAGACGCCGCAACAACGCTTAGCTGTGGCAGGTAAGATCATCGAACGGGCTGGGAAATTGGGAATACCCGCGGAAGATATCGTGATAGACCCGCTGGCATTGACTATGGGAGCGGATAGTAGCGCGGGAAAGGTTGCCCTGGAAACAATTGAGTTAGTGATTAAGGAGTTTGGTGTCAATATCACGATGGGAGCCAGTAATATTTCCTTTGGTATGCCGGACCGCAAGCATATTAATTCGACCTTTATTGCCATGGCGATCCATGCAGGGATGACTTGCCCGATCACTAACCCATTGGTAGAAGAGATTGTGATCACAGTACAGGCGGCGGATTTGACCATGGGCAGAGATAATTTCGGTATGGATTGGATCCAAGCATTTCGAAAAAGAGAAAAGGCAAAAGCAGCCACTTCTTAAATGGGGTACTTTGAATGAAACCGACAGATTCCCAATTAGCTTACAATCAACTCAAAGAGAAGGTGATTACGGTGACTCTTCCACCTGGCTCTATGATTGATGAAATCAGCCTTATGGCAGAATTGGGATTGGGACGTACCCCCATTCGTGAAGCGATTAAAAGACTACAATCAGAAAATCTGGTTGTAGTATCTCCCCGTCGTGGGATGTATGTTGCAGATATTGCGATTACCGATTTGGTACAGATTCATGAAGTACGTATTGAAGTGGAGGCAAATTGCGCCCGTTTAGCAGCTAAACGATTCACTTCTCAACAACTGCAAAGATTAAGTGAATTAGTTCACGAAGAAAAGAAAGACGATCAATATAATATCCATGAATTAATTCGCCTTGATCGTCAATTCCATGCTTTAATTGCTCATGCAGCCAGTAATAAATATTTATTTAAAGACTGGGAAACTTACTATAATCTTTCCCTACGTATTTGGTACTTGGTGTTGAGTTATTTAGAACCGACTGATCTAGGTATTTCTGATCATGTTGGTATTTTAAATGCTTTTGAAGCGGGTGATGAGAAATCTGCTGATTGGCATATGCGCCATCATATCACCAATTTTTACAATTCTGTCAAAAGATCAATATAATTCTAGCCTTTTTTTTGGAATACTATATCTACTTCGGCTTGTCTCGCTTTTCGTCGAGCATAACGAATGGTATAGATAACAAAGTCAATGCCTGTAAATTGCCAGCTTTTCTGAGCTAATGTGAACGTGTTTGTGCTGGTGACACAACCTAAATCGAGTGCTCAACCAGGATGGTTCTCTTCAATAAATCTGATCAATTCTGGTGGAGAGATTCCAGTATCCCAGGGAGGTTTCTTTAAAAAAAGCTAGAGAATAAAAGAAGCGTTTTGAAAATAAGGGCAACATATCCCACCTATTTTACCTGATCCGCGATCAAGGTCAATTCTTACACCAATTTTTGTTTTTAGAATTTAATCTCAGAATACCGCTTTACAATCGGGGCAAGTTGCCTTAAAATCAATAATTGTCGAAATAGAGAAATATTGATTATAGACATTATCGATTTTCAAGTTGAAGGCTTGAAAGTTGTTATTATATATAAAAATTATTGTAGGAAGGAATCCAGATGAAAGAATATACAACCGAATTTATCCGTAATATTGCCTTGGTATCTCATAGCGGCGCAGGGAAGACAATGCTAGCTGAGGCGTTTTTACATTTTAGTGGAGCCACCACTCGTTTGGGGAAAATTGAAGATGGTACGACAACTTCCGATTTCGAAGAGGAAGAAATTCGCCGCGAAATATCACTATCAACGGGGGTTGTTCCTGTCGAATATAAGAAACATAAAATCAATTTCCTGGATACCCCAGGTTATACAGATTTTGTTGGTGAGGTAATTTCAGCTTTACGCGTCGTGGATGGCGCTTTGGTGTTGGTTGATTCGGTTGCGGGAGCAGAAGTGGGCACGGAAATCGCATGGAACTACTGTGGCGATTTTAATATGCCACGTATTTTGGTGATCAATAAGATGAATCGTGAAAATGCCAATTTTCAAAAGTCACTCGCTTCAGTGAATGAATTATTAGAAGGGCGGGCGATCCCAGTACAGTTACCTTGGGGAGAACGCGGTGAATTTAAAGGCGTTTTAGATTTATTAACAATGAAAGCTTATGAAGGGGATGGAGCTAATTCACAGGAGATTCCTGCAGAATTCGCGGATGATGTAGAAACAGCGCGTATGGAATTGATTGAAGCTGCGGCAGAAGGCGAAGATGCATTGCTCGAAAAGTACCTTGAAGGCGAAGAATTGACAGCCGAAGAAGTTCAGCGTGGTCTGAAAAAAGTGATGGTTTCTGGTACTTATTTTCCTGTTTTTGTAACCGCAGGTTCTGCTGAAACTGGACTAGCCCCTCTCCTGGATGCGATATTAAACCTAATGCCTTCTCCTGCCGAGGCTGCAACCGTAGTTGCACAAGGCAAGGATGGAGACGAAGAATTACCTGCTTCGGATAGTGGACCTTTAGCAGCTTATGTTTGGAAAACAACAGCAGACCCATTTGTTGGCAAAGTAACTTACTTCCGAGTTTATTCTGGTGTGTTGAAATCGGATACGAGAGTTTGGAACCAAACCAAAGAAGAAGAAGAGCGAATTGGAACGATCCATGTCATACGTGGTAAAGAGACCTTTGATGTAGAAACACTCCATTCCGGTGATATTGCCTCAGTGGCAAAATTAGGCAAGACGAATACAGGAGATACTCTCTGTGACCGTGGTCATCCTTTGTCGCTCCCGATACCAGAATATCCGAGCGCCTTATTCCAGGTTGCGGTTACTCCGAAAAGCCAATCTGACTCTGCAAAAATTAGTCCTACATTAACCCGTTTATGCGAAGAAGATATGACCCTTTCTTGGCATCAAGAACCTAGCACAAAACAGACTATCTTGCAAGGAATGGGAGATCAGCATATTGATGTTGCTGTTCGTAAAGCTGAGACCAAATTCCAAACAGGCTTGGAAATGCAAGTGCCGCGTGTACCTTACCAGGAATCGATTACCAATAAAGGCGCCTCAATGTACCGTCACAAGAAGCAAACCGGTGGCGCTGGACAGTTTGCCGAAGTCTGGATGAAAATTGAGCCTTTAGAAGAAGATGATTATGTTTTTTCCTGGGATGTGTTTGGCGGAGCGATTTCCTCCAGCTTCCAACCTGCTATCGAAAAGGGTATCAAAGCAGTGATGAAGGATGGTGTATTGGCAGGTTTCCCGGTAAAAAATGTCAAGGTATCGGTACACGATGGCAAGGAACATCCAGTTGACTCTAAACCGGTTGCTTTTGAGATTGCTGGTCGCGAAGCTTTCAAACTTGCTGTAAAGGATGCCGCGCCTGTATTATTAGAACCGATAATGGATGTGCGTGTTATTGTTCCCGAAGCAAATATGGGTGATATTCTCGGAGATATGAATACACGCCGTGCACGTGTTCAAGGGATGGATACGGAAAAAGGTCGTTCTGTGGTCACCGCACAAATCCCACTAGCTGAGATGCAGCGTTATACAACAGATCTGCGCTCAATCACTGGAGGACGTGGAGTATTCTCAATGGAATTCTCGCATTATGAGGTAGTTCCTACGCATATTGCCCAAGATGTGATTGACCAGCGCCAAAAGGAATTAAGCGCAGAGAAAGAAGAATAACCTTTTTTCTATTTAGATGAGAATAGCGGGTTATTAAAGCCCGCTATTCTTTATTTCCATGAGCTTTTATTAAGAGGCTCTGCTAATCCCATCTTAATAAAAATCACAGGGGCAAAAGCGGAGATCCACAATCCGACGAGGGTATAACGAAAGTATCTTAATACAAGCGGGAACCATTCCTCGCCTCTTGGCAATAGATTTCCTAAACCTCCCCAGATCAAATAGATTCCTACCAAGCCGATCAAAAATCGTAGTAGTCGTTGTAAGAACGGTCCTGTCGCATCATAGCTCCCATGCGATTGCAACCAAATTCCTCCAGCCGCGATTCCAAAAAAAGCTCCCGTACTTGTGATAAGACCGGATAACCCTTTCGGATTGAAATCCATATCTACGGGGATTACTAATTTTGCGTTGGTGATCCATTCTTGTGGAATGATCCAGCTTGCATGGATGTTTTGAACTGCGTATCCTAGTCCAATCATGAAGATTGATGCTAAGAACACCAACAATACTTGTTGATAAAATTGAAATCCAGATAACCATTTTATAACTGGCTTTTCCCATTTAATGATTGCCCAAAGAATCAAAGCTCCGATTGTCCAGCCAACCAAAACATCGACAAGAAAGTGCACACCTAAAACAAGACGTGAGAAACCAATCAAGAAGATTAAAAGTATTGCAGTGATCCATGCCCAGCTTCGGTTGATCCAATGGGCAATGATTCCCCATACCATGACAGCATCTTGTGAGTGTCCTGAAGGAATTCCAAAGGAAGTCTCAGGGTGAGGTGTGTGTACACGAGTATCGTACCAAAAGGGACGTGGAGAATGAAAAAGTAGCTTGAGTACATTATTTATTGAAGTCGTGATCATCAAGGATAATCCTAAACGGAGACCTAATTTTACGTCTATACACCAAAAAATGATTGGAGCAATGAATAGGTAGAATTCCTCTGTGCCCAGAAAGCTGATGATTTCCATTGGAGAATAGATCCAATCTCCAATGCTTTGTAGCCATAAGGTTACTTGAAGACAAAGTTCAAAAATTGCATCCATCGTTTTTCTCCTTTATTAGAACAAAACAGAATATTAATATTATCCTTCCAGGACTTGAAAATCTTTTTTGGGAAGGAATCTCCATGCAATTAACAAAGAAAAACCGATCAGTGGCAAGCTACTCGAATAAATCAGACTTGGATTGTAGCTATATAGTAAGCCTGAGAGCGGTGGGGCTAAGATCGCTGAAATTGCCATGATCGTCTCTAATACGCCATAAGCCAACCCCATATTATTGGCTTTCACTAAGAAACGGCTTTGAGCAGTGGACAATGAGCGCGCTGTTCTATAGCTACCCATGAGGAAATAGGCAATCATGAACAAAAGGTAATTATTCCCTCGCCACAGAAGCAGTGAAAAAATAGCAATAGCAAGGTGAGAGATCAAGAAACCCTTACGAGCATTTATTTGTCCTAAAACCAATTCAATGAAGACAATACCTACACTGCTAGCTGACAATAAGATCCCAATTTGAACTAGATCCAGACCGCGCTCATTTTGTAGAAAATTTTGCGATAGTGGTTGGGGTAAGTACATGCAAAACATAGCCAAAAAAATGATCAAAGAAAACTGTATGAAAGACTTGGTGCGTAATGTATCGAATCCAGAAAAACGCGATAAGTCGATATCTTTTTCCACAGGTTGTGAACGAATCAACAAGATCATTAGTGTAGAGATGATGAAGAATCCAGTAGCGACTATAAAATTTCTTTGTAAACCATAGTTTTCCCCAATCCAACCACCTATTAATGGACCGAGGATCTCGCCAAAACTGAAAGATGCAGAGATCAGGGTAATTGTACGACTGACGCTTAATTTTCCGCGTGCTGCTGTAACATAACTATATAAAGGCGCGCTAACAAAGGCGGTCATATGATATAGTGCTGCACCAATCACAAAAGAAATTAAGTTTGGCGCAAATGCCATAAGGAATGCTGCAATCGTGCCAATAATCCATGCCAGATAGATCATTGGTCTGCGTCCTAATCTGTCCGAGATATATCCTGCAGGAATATGAGCGCTTGCCATGGCAAATCCAATTATCCCGAGTATTCCTCCAATTGCAAGCATATCCGCGCCAAGTTCTTGAAGGTAGAGAGGCTCGAAATACCTGAAGATCCCCTCTCCTAAACCCCAGGTTGCCATTGCGAAAGCAACCAAGAATAAATCGCGTTTCATTCAGTTTTCTTGGCTAAAACACGTTCAACGAATTCGGTACATGCTTGGAAGACTTGTTGTCTAGCGCTATCACAAGTGACAACATGTCCACTATTTTCAACCCAAAGGGTGGTTTTATCTTGGCTGCTCAGGGCAGCGTAGATTAATTCTTGATGTTTATCTTCAGCCTTTACTGTTTGATCACCTTTTGAGTTGATTAACAGAACCGGCGCGCTGATCTTGGTTAGCGAATTTTGCATTTCTTCGATCAGTATTGTTAATTCTGCGAAGCTACGAGTAGGATCTTTTTGATAAGAGACTAATTCTTGATAGGCTTCTTGGTCATGCCAGTCTGGTTCGCCTTTGGGAATAAATGGCACAAAATGGCTGATCAGTTTTGCATAAGGTAAGCGTGGGTCTTGGGGTAGGTGGTGTGGGGTTGCCATAGCAACGATACCAGTTACCGGATAACGGGCAGAAAAGATCAGTGAGAGAATGCCACCCATTGAAAGTCCCATAATGAAGATCTGATCTGTACTCTCTGAAAGAAGATTCCATCCATCCTCAACTGAAGCTAACCAATCCCACCA
>Ga0172375_10008724_pt1 | contig 13551 bp, 15 predicted proteins | sample LakKiv1m_FD_114537 | JGI IMG/M metagenome (GOLD analysis project Ga0172375, IMG submission 114537) | Freshwater microbial communities from Kabuno Bay, South-Kivu, Congo - kab_092012_11.1m | ecosystem: Environmental > Aquatic > Freshwater > Lake | place: Democratic Republic of the Congo...
CTTCCTCGAAAACACAAACCCGAAATACTCCGCCGAATCGGACATGCGCTGGACGTGTTTCTCGCGCAGGAAAAAACCACCCTCCTGAGTCCACAACAGGGTTTCGATCAGCGAAAATTCTTTGGGATGTTCCGTCAGCACGCGCGCTTTGAGCAGGGCTTCGTGATACTCGTCCGCGCTGGTCGAGTCCCATACAATTCCGCCGCCGGCGCCGTACTCGGCCCGGCCTGTTTCTGTATCGATCAGCGCGGTGCGGATCGCCACGTTGAATTGCGCCTTCCGTTCCGGTGAAATAAACCCGATGCTTCCCGTATAAATCCTGCGCGGCGTTGTCTCGAGATCGGCGATGATGTTCATCGTGCTGACCTTCGGCGCGCCCGTGATCGAAGCGCAAGGGAACAGCGCGCCGAAAATGTCTGAAATCGAAGCCCCGGTTTTCCCCCGAACCGTGGAGGTCATCTGGAACAGCGTGGGATATTTCTCTATCGTGAACAACTCAGGCACATGCACGCTTCCAATTTCGGCAATCCGCCCAATGTCATTGCGGATCATGTCCACGATCATCACGTTTTCAGCGCGGTTCTTGATGTCGGCTTGCAGCCATCTGGCCTGTTCCAGATCCTCGGTAATCGTGCGCCCGCGTTTGACGGTCCCTTTCATCGGGCGGCCTGAAATGACATCGCCGTCCAGTTCGAAAAACAATTCGGGCGACGCCGAGCAAATGACATATCGTCCCGTGTTTATGTATGCGGCATATTTGTTTTGAGATTGTGCCAGGTGCAAAAAGAAGTCCCATTCATCCCCGTCGAAGTCCGCCCGCAGGCGCATCGTATAGTTGACCTGGTACGTCCTGCCTTTTGCGATCTGCTCCTTCACTTCATCGATCGCGGCGTTGTATTTCCCCCGTTCAATTGTCGGTTTCCAATCCAAACCCGCTGGCGCGCCCCCGGGCGCGGGCAGGGTCATTGCAGACGGTTTCGGGTACAGTCCAAACCACAGCAGCGGAAAATCGTCAGGCGGCAGGACGCGGAAGGCGCGGTCGAACGCGGGCGCGGCCTCGTAGCTCAGGAACCCCGCCGCATGCAGGTTGTCCGAAAAAACCGAGCGCTCCACCTCGCGCAGCGCGGACTGTACTTCATCCACTTTTGCGGCGGTGACGATTTTGACCGCCCCCGAAAAATGCAGCCACTGTTCCCTGCTCTTCAATAAAACTTCGCCTGTACGGATCACTTCATCCTCGACATCGTCCTGCAGGCGGGTCGCCTGAAGCGTTCATCGAGATACCTACTCGAATTCGATTTCGATCTCCTCGTCGTCCTTCCACTCCTCCTCCCGCTCGAATTCTATTTCACCGAACAAGCCCTCCTGGTGCGCGGTCACTCGATAGCGCTTGATCAACTCCAGCAGGGCCAGAAACGTGACCACGATCTCGATGCGCGAAGACTTGTCGTTCAGGAGACCGCGAAAACTTCCGCGCTGGATGTTCCGCAGTGTTTTCGAGATCAACTCGATCTTCTCGCGGATCGTCACCTTCGGCGCGGCGATCACCGTGCCGAGCGCCTTCTTTTCCCTGCTTTTTGCGAATGCCGAAGCCGTCGCGTCGAGCAGACCTTCCAAAGTGAGATTCGATAGATCGAGTTTCGCCTCCACTTTCGGCGGGGGGGCGACGCGCAGGTAGGTGCGCAATCCTTTTTCCTGGCGCTCCATCATCCAGCCCGCGATTTCCTTGTAGCGCTTGTACAACTTCAACTGTTCCACGAGCGACACGCCCGGGTCTTCCTCGCCGGGTTCGCGTTCGGGCGGGCGCGGCAGTAACGCCTCCGATTTGATCTGCACCAGTTTCGCCGCGATCACCAGAAACGCCGAAATCTCATCGGGCTTCAACTGCGCCTGCAAACTCAAATACGAAAGATACTGGCCTGTTACAGACGCGAGCGACACGGCGGTAATATCCAATTCGGAGCGCTCGATTAAATCAAGCAATAAATCCAGCGGCCCCTCGTACACGGGGATGTGGACCTTATAACTGCTGGTTTGGTGTCCGAGAACGCTTTCCATGGCGGCGGAATTATACCAGTGTATAATCCCTGCCATGTCAGAACTCACTCACCTCGATGAAGGCGGCCGCGCCCGCATGGTGGATGTCGGCCACAAGCCCGACACCGAACGGGTCGCGATTGCGCGCGGCGAAGTTTGCATGAAAAAAAACACCTTTGAGTTGATCCGCGCTGGACAGATAAAAAAAGGCGATGTGTTGACCGTTGCCCAAATAGCGGGCATTTCCGCTTCAAAACGGACCTCGGACCTGATCCCGCTATGTCACTCTCTGCCTCTTACCCAGGTGGACGTGGACCTCGCCCTCGACGAATCGCTCCCCGGCGTGGTCATCACCGCCACAGCCAGGACCATCGGCAAAACAGGCGTGGAGATGGAAGCCCTGACCGCCGTCTCGGTCGCCGCGTTGACGGTCTACGACATGGCCAAAGCCGCCGAGAAAACCATGCGGATTCAGAATATCCGCCTCGTTGAAAAACACGGCGGAAAAAGCGGCGACATCGTAAATGAATAACTGATGTTACGCACCGTCCCGAAGGTTTGGGCAGAAAGCAAGCCTAAATTACGGGAACCCTTCGGTCAACTCAGGGCAAGCCTTCGGGACGTTCCGCGTAAGGTGAGCGAATAAAAATTGAGGATGAAATGGAATATCCAGCGATTAACTTCAGGGAAAAATTGGGCAAGTTCAGCGAACAGTGGTCCCCCAGGATCATTGCCCGGCTGAACGACTATCATTTCAAATTGGCGAAGGTGCAGGGCGAATTTATCTGGCATCGTCACCCCGAAACCGACGAGGTTTTCGTGGTGCTCGACGGGAAACTGGATATTCTCTTTCGCGATGGAAGGGTTTCATTGGGCGAAGGCGAAATGTATGTTGTCCCGAGGGGTATCGAACATAAGCCCGTTGCCGAAGCCGAATGTCATATCCTGTTGGTGGAGCCTGCCGGAACCGTGAACACAGGCAATGTAACCGATTCCCATACTGCGCTTGCGGACGTTTGGATTTAGAATGAATCACATTAAAGTGCTGTTTTTTGCCACCCTCCGCGACCGCGCCGGTGTGAAATCGCTCGAACTCGATATTCCGGCTGAAATGACGATCCTGGGTTTGAAGGAAAAACTTTCGACGGATCATCCCAATCTCAAGGATTCCATGAAATCCGTGCTGATCACCATCAACCGCGAATACGCGTTCGACGAAGCCCTTGTCCCCGAAAACGCTGAGATTGCCTTGTTCCCGCCCGTCTCCGGCGGATAACCTGCCAACATGAAACCTTCCAACTTTCCAACCATTTTCTTCATCACCGAATCCGAAATTGACCTGAACGACCTGCTCGCACAAATCACCCTCACGTCCACCGGCGCGGCGGCGATATTTACCGGGATGGTGCGCGGCGAAACCCGCCGCGGTGAATCCCATGACACGGCCTATCTCGAATATGAAGCCTATGCCCCGATGGCTGAGGCAAAGATGAAACAGGTTGCAGACGAGATCCGCGGGAAATGGCCTGTCATCGAAGGAATTGCCATCGTCCAGCGGATTGGCAAACTTTACCCGAAAACCCCAACCGTGTTGATCGCCTGCACCGCCGCGCATCGTGACACGGGTGTCTTCGACGCGGCGCGTTATGGCATCGACCGTTTAAAGGAAATCGTGCCGGTTTGGAAAAAGGAAGTCAGCCCGACCGGTGAATTTTGGGTCGAGGGCGATTACATCCCAAAGCCGGGGGAATGATGGATGTTGTCCATTCGACGCGCAAACTTGAATGACGCTGAAAACATCGCCCGCGTGCATGTCCAATCGTGGCGGGAATCGTACCGTGGGATTGTCCCCGGCGATTTCCTGAAAAATCTTTCGCTCGAGCGCCGCATTTTGCAATGGCAGAATTCCCTTTCGAATGTCCAAAGTGAATATCATCGCGCCTTTGTCGCGGAAACGGGCGGGGAAATTGCCGGGTTCGCGAATCATGGACGGGAACGTGAGTCCGACCCCGCGTACGCCGGCGAGTTGTACGCGATCTATATTTTGCAATCCACCCATCGAAAAGGTGTCGGGCGCGCACTTGTCGGCGCGGCGGCCCGGGATTTACTGGGATGTAAGTTGACCTCCATGCTTGTCTGGGTGCTGGCGGACAACCCGGCGCGCGGATTTTATGAGCGGCTTGGCGGGCGTTACCTGCGTCAAAAGCCCATCGAAATTGGCGGCATCGATCTGTTTGAAGCGGCCTATGGCTGGGACGATATTCGCGTCCTGATTGATGCACGCGGTGGATAAACCCGGTCCCGCTGTTATTGTCTGAATAACCGGGGCGTGGGGATGTATGGGACGGGATGAAGCGGGTTCTTTATCCGGCGTGACGTGTTCGCTTTTTTGGGGTTTTATGTAAAACAGAATTTCAAAGTTAATCCTGGAGGAATCGTCAATGCAGGAACGGATTGTCATCACGGGCATGGGCACGCTCAACCCGCTCGGCTTGAGCGTGGAGGAATCGTGGAGGAATGTGACGGAGGGTATGTCGGGCGTGGGGCCGATCACGCATTTTGATTCGACCTCCCTGCACGTGCATATTGCCGCGGAAGTGAAGGGCTTTGTGCCTGAGAACTTTATGGATGCAAAGGAAGCGCGCCGGCGGGATCGATTTGAGCAGCTCGCGATTGCCTCGGCGAAACAGGCCTTGATGCAATCGGAATTGAAAATTACAGAAGAGAACGCGGGACGGGTCGGCGTGATTATTTCGTCCGCGATTGGGGGACTGGCTTCCCTGCAGGATGCGATTTTGACGAATTACACGGAGGGGCCGCGCAAGGTGAGCCCTTTCCTGATCCCGATGCTGATGGCGAACGGCGGCGCGGGCATGACTGCAATTGAATTTGGAATCAAAGGACCGTGCTTTTCCGTGGCCTCGGCCTGCGCTTCGGGCGCGGATGGGATTGGCACCGCGCTGATGATGCTGCGTTCCGGCATGATCGATGCCGCTCTGGCTGGCGCGTCTGAGATGACGATCACCTCCACCGGCATCGCCGCCTTCGACCGCGTGGGCGCAATGTCGCGGCGCAACCAGGATTATTCGGCGACGCCGCAGCCATTCGATAAAAATCGTGACGGGCTGGTGATGGGGGAGGGCGCGGCGGTATTGGTGCTCGAGCGCGAGTCGGATGCGAGGAAGCGCGGCGCGGTGATCCTGGCGGAGTTGGCCGGTTATGGCGCAACCGCGGATGCGTTCCATGTCACAGCGCCGCACGAACGGGGGGAGGGCGGCGCTGCGGCCATTCGAATGGCGCTGGCTTCGGCCGGGGCGAACCCTGAGGATATTGGGTATATCAACGCGCATGGAACCGGTACGCAACTCAACGACCAGTCCGAGACGCGCGCGGTGAAGGCCGCCCTGGGCGCCGGCCTTGCATATAAGACACCCATCTCTTCGACCAAGTCCATGACCGGCCATATGATGGGCGCGACAGGCGCGCTCGAGGCGATCTTCTGTGTCCAGGCTGTGCGCGCAGGCATCCTGCCCCCGACCATTCATTATGAGACGCCCGATCCGGAATGCGATCTCGATTACATCCCAAACAGGGCGCGCGAGAAAAAGATCGATTTCGCGATCAGCAATGCCTTTGGGTTTGGCGGACATAACGCGGTGCTGGCTGTCAGGAAATATCCGTAATTCAGCGGGAATCAGCCCTGCCCGGGCTGGAAAATCGAAAATCGTTTCAGGCTTGTGAAAGCCGAAAATGCGTGCTATAATCCGCCGTCACGTTTGGAACAAACATACATTGAATGCGAAGGAAGAACGAAAATGACTGACCTCTTGAAGGCCGTTGAGGCCAAAACCAATGAAAAAATCCCGCAGTTGCAGCCTGGCGATACAGTCAGCGTGCACGTGAAGATCAAGGAAGGCGACCGCGAGCGCATCCAGGAATTCAAGGGCATTGTGATCCGCCTGCGCAAGGGCGGCAACGAATCCTCTTTCACGGTCCGCCGCATGGCCTCCAATGGAATCGGCGTCGAACGCACGTTCCTGCTCCGTTCGCCGAGATTGGACAAGGTTGTGGTCGAACGCCACGGCCAGGTCCGCAGGGCGCAGTTATACTTCATGCGTGAGCGCACCGGCAAGAGCGCCCGCCTCAAACAAAAGTTCGACTAGGGTTCTGAAGACCCTAAAGGTCTCCAAGACCTTTAGGGTCTTTTTCTTTTTTGAGGTTATCCATGAAAAAACCATTGATCGGGATCACGACGCGCAACGGCAGGGATGCGGACGGCCACCCGCTGATTGCCATTCAACATTCCTATGTTAATGCCGTGACAGAGGCCGGGGGGGTTGCCGTGCCGATACCGGAAATATTGCCCGAAGAGAATTTCATGCAATTGTATTCGCAACTGGACGGGATTCTCTTCTCCGGCGGCGGCGACATTTCCCTCGCCTATTTTACCGGCTCAGACCACCCGAGGATCGACGGCATAGACGATGCGCGCGATACCACCGAACTGGCTTTGATCCGCGCCGCGACGGAGGACGGCAAGCCCTATCTCGGAATTTGCCGCGGCGTGCAGTTGATGAACGTTGCTTTGGGCGGCACACTTTATACCCACATCATCGACCAGCTGCCGGGCGCGATCGACCACGATTACCCGGGCAGCCTGCGCAGGGTGATTGTCCACCCTGTCGACGTGGACGAAGCCTCGCGCTGTGCGGAAATCTTCGGTGAGACCCTGTTGAAAGTCAACAGCCTCCATCACCAGGGGTTGAAAGACATCGCGCCCTCCCTGCGCGTCGCGGGGCGCGCGCCTGACGGCCTGGTGGAGGCGGTGGAACTGCCCGGTCATCCGTTTGCCGTCTCGGTGCAGTGGCATCCCGAGTGGCTGACCGATCAACCGTCGACGCGCAATCTGTTCAAGGCGTTTGTGGACGCGGCAGGGAAGTGAGTGAACAAATATTTTCGGCGTCTTCGCGAGCGCCTGGTCAATTTTTATCCGCCCCTGCTCGGCGCGGGCATCCGCGCCCGCAACGTGGACGAAACCACGATCCGGGCCGAGATGAAATTGACCGCGTTGAATCGAAACATCGTCGGCGTGCATTTTGGGGGATCGCTCTACGCGTTGTGCGACCCGTGGTTTATGTTGATCCTGATGCGCGGCCTCGGCCCCGATTATGTTGTCTGGGACAAGGCCGCGCATATTCAATTTCTTCGCCCCGGACGCAGTGCCGTAACGGCGACCTTTCATATCCCGCAGGAGCGAATTGCCGAAATCCGCGTGGAAGCGGACGGCGGCGGCAAACTCGAGCCGACATTTGGCGTGGATGTTCTTGACGACCAGGGCCGGGTGGTGGCCCGGGTTGAAAAACTGCTCTATGTGCGGAAGAGAGATACGCAGCAGCCCGTCGAAATATCATCCAGAACAAAATGAATTGATTTTCTGCGATTCACCTTTCCCCCCTCTTGGTTCCAGGAAATTCATGTTTTCTTCGAATTCCCCCATTGGCGTCTTTGACTCCGGCGTCGGCGGACTCTCTGTCCTGCGCGCGATGCGCGGGCAGATGCCTGCCGAGAATTTGATCTATTTCGGCGACCAGGCGCATGTCCCATACGGGCCGCGCCCGATGGAGCAGATTCAAGGTTTTTCCGAGGGGATTACAAGGTTTTTACTCGATAAAGGTTCCAAGTTGATTGTCGTGGCCTGCAATACCGCCTCCGCCGCCGCGTTGAAATACTTGCGCGGAAGGTTTCCCGGCGTTCCATTCGTCGGCATGGAGCCTGCCGTCAAACCCGCGGCGGAGACGACGCAAACGGGCAGGGTCGGTGTGCTGGCCACCCCCGCGACATTTCAGGGCGCGCTGTACGCCTCGGTGGTGGAACGGTTTGGCAGCGGCGTGGAATTGTTCCAGCACACATGCCCGGGACTGGTGGCCCGGATCGAAAAAGGCGACCTCGCGTCGAAGGTCACGCGCGCCATCCTGGAGGATGTGTTGAATCCCATGCTCGAACATGACATCGACACGGTCGTGCTGGGCTGTACACACTATCCATTTGTCATCCCGTTGATACGGGAAATTGCCGGGGAACGTGTCCGCGTGGTTGACCCTGCGCCTGCCGTCTCCCGCCAGGCGCGGAGACTTTTGGAGGCGGATGGACTGGTCAACGAATCTGCCGCGCCCGGACGCCTTGAATTTTACACATCGGGCGACGCGGGCGCGATGGAGAACTTGTTGCCGAAGTTGTTGGGGGAGAGCGCGGAAGTCAAGCCGGTGGGATGGGGGAATGACGGGGAAATCGTGAAGGGGTGACGGATCAATTTTTCACTTCATTTTCGCCCCATGAGGATCGTGCCGCCTTTTACATCACCGCCGGCGTAGAGCCACATTTTCTTATGTGTAAATATTCATGGTCTGCCTCCCTACCAATGCTCGTATCGTATGAGTTCTTTCAGAGGCTTGCGGACTTTCGTGCCAGGCAAATCCGCGGGGTAGCCAAGCGGCGTGAAGATGACCGGTTCCACCTCGCTGGGGAGTTGCAGGACACTGCGCGCGGCTTCCACGTTGAAGGCCGCGATCCAGCAGGTGCCAAGTCCCAGGTTGGCGGCGGCCAGGATGAGGTGGTCCGCAACAATCGCGGCGTCGACCAGGCGGGCGTTGAAGCGGTCGCTTTCGCGCACCCAGGCCTGCGACGAAATGGCGCAGACGGCGATCACCAGCGGCGCCTGGACAAACCACGGACGGTGATAAATTTTGCCGATTTCCTCTTCCCGCCCGGCGGTGTGCAGGACGATGACCTGGAAGGGCTGGCGGTTGGCGGCGGTGGGCGCGAGGCGCGCGGCCTCGAGGACGGCTTGCAGTTTTTCATCCTCCACCGGGTCCGGGCGGTAGGCGCGGACGCTGTAACGTGCGGCGATCAATTTTGAGAATTCCATTGGTTCACCTTCCTTTGTTCACTTGATGACCCCGCCCGTCAGCAGGGACAAGACCTTTCGCGGCAGATCAATCACAGGCTCGTCGATTTCCGATGTAGATGGACTGGAAGCATCCATCCCTACCTTCCGCTTAAGTAGAGCATTGCATAACATGCCAGCCAGTGTTCCACCATGTAATCGGAGCCGGTCACAGCCCCCATGCTTGCCCGGGCATGTGCTTCGATTCCCGCCTCAAGATGCGCTCGGTGCTTATTATCCGCTGGCAGGATCGCGTTCAAATGCTTCCACACGAATGCCCGGTACAGGTTTAACCCATGCAGGTGCGCCAGTTGACCATCGGATGTGTCGGACACGAATGCAGGCTCAAAGAGCGACCTGGGAGCACCCGACGAAAGCCCCGGCAAAAAAGCATCCAGCCACTTAAGAAATTCTTCTCGATCCAAGACAACACTCATCAACTCCACTTCCGTTAGGGCAGGGGAGAGGAAGTCACTTCCGCCCGGCTCGTAATGGGCGGGGTAATCCCGGTCCGTGCCGTACCATTGGAGTGCAGCGAGGGTGATCGCGGTCAACAGGCGATCATCTCCCCGCCCTGCCAAATAATTCGCCCACGGAACGGAGCGCGCCAGACCAAATGCGCTATTGCTGTGCATGCCAACGCGAACCGGGTACGTCGCTTTTGGGAGCCATGCCCGGAATCCGTCGGTGATCCCATCCGCAAGCGGACGCGCGGCTGCCAGCCATCGAGTTGCGGCTTCATCCTCCCAGAGCGTCAGTTCGTGGATAAAGGTCAACGCCCAGCCCCAGCCGTATGGACGCTCGAAGCGCGGACGGGAGCGCAGATACGCGGCTTCCCGGGATAACGCATCTTCTGTGAGATGTGTGTTGAGTACGTTCATCGCCTTTGTTTTGTCGAAGGCGTCAGGTGTCAGGCGCAACAGGCGAATCAACGCCCAGTGCATCTCGACGCTTGAATGCCAGTCGAAACATCCATAAAAGGCTGGGTGCACTTCACGCGGCCTCGGGCGATCCTCGGGCCCCGTCATCATGTGCTGTATTTGATTCGGATATTCCTGCTGGATGGATGCAATGATCGTGTCTGCATAAGTCGAAGCGACCTGTTCAAGCACGGTCTTGGCGTTTTGAAAATATGTCATTGGATGGTTCCACCTGTTTGGATGGAGAGTAAATTCCAGCCAGTTCCTATTTTACGACCCCGCCCGTCAGCAGGGACAAGACCTTCCGTGACAAACTGATCACGGGTGTGCCCAACTTATCGAGATTTTCCGCCGCCTTGATGAGACCTTCGATGCTGACCGAATACCACTTTTGATTCGGCTTGGGCTTGACGGCTTCATCTGCCAGTTTGCCAAAATCTTCGGCGACTTCGGCGGCTTGTTCGGCGGGAAGTTTCTCGATCATCGTATTGACCGCTTCCGCCAGTTGCAACATTGTGTCTTTGAGTTCGGGATCAATCTCGGCGGAGTTGATTTTATTGTAATTACCAGTAATCAGATTATTGCCAGTGGCATTCCCGCCAACGACAACACCTCCGCCGCTTGCAATGTAATAGTTGGTCACGCTACCAGCGCTTTCCTTGGGGCGAATTTCGTTTGGAACGCCGCTCAATACTTTGCGGATGTTTACGTCAATGAGACGATTGCCGTCAGGCACAGGCAAAATCTCAACACCTTTGGCTTCGAGCATGAGCAGGTAATTGTAGGAAAGCGGTTTGGCATTGTCCGCGCCAGGGACAGGGATGAGTTTTTCAGGGTTGAGCCCTTTGATTGAATCATGAATTTCGTCTAAGTGTGTGCAAACTGCCAATAAGGCGTCACGGCGGGTATGTTCGAGACCATCAATAGCGATAGTAATCTTGCGGTCTTCAATATCCGCCTTGACCAGCGCTTTGTTTTCGCCAATTTTGAGCACCACACCCGTGCGCCAGACGAAGCCATCGTCAATCTTCTGATTCATGCGGACGATGAAGCGGGTGATGACGCTGGAGGGCAAAACAGGATAGGCATACTCAAAGGCAGGGATACCGTTGAAGTTTAGGTCGGGTTGGTCTTTAGGGAGCAGGTCAGGGACGAGGAAGATTTTATCGGGTTCGACATCGTACCCGTAGGGTATGTCGTAACAGAGTTCAAATTTTTTCATCATATCGACAATGAAGAGACGTTTGCCGCGCGGATATTCGGGCAGGTTGAGAATCTCGTCGAGCATGGAGACGGTTAGCACGCCTTTGTTTTGGAACAGGGTATGCGAGTTGAGAATTTTGTATACGCCATTGGTGACCCACTGCGGATTGAGAATGCCGAGCGCTTCGAGGCGGGGATCATCCTGGAAGTGCAGGACAACGCCGAGGTCGTGCAGGAAACCGATCAACGTGCGTTGACTGGTTTCATCGCTGACTTCGTTTTCGGCGCACAGGTCGAGGTATTTGTCGTGGGTGATGAAATTGGATTGCTTGCCCAGTTCTTCCAATTTGGTTTTGACGGTGAACCACGTTTCGGGCAGCAGGTCGCGGACATGCGGCAGGTTGTTGACCTGCTCGGTGATGGCGGCTTTGAGTGCTTCAATGCCTGCGCCTGTGGCAGCGGAGGTTTCTAGGATACCGACGATGTTGGGATATTTCTTTTGCAAGCCCGTGCGGTCAATATCGAGCGGGTGCTGGTCAATTTTGTTGCCGACGATCAGGACGGGCGACTCACCCCCGAAGGATTGGATGATCTTGAGCCAGTATTCGACACGGTTTTCTTCTTGAGTTAAGCGGGAATCGAGAACTAAAAGATAAAGGCTGCGTTTGGTAAGGAAGAACTGGTGGGTGGCGTGCATGATTTCTTGCCCGCCGAAGTCCCAGATGTTCACTCTGACAGGCGATTGATTCCCCACAAGCAATTCATTAATCGAAATACCTTCTGTTTTAGTTTGACTTTGATCAAAAGTGCTGTATAGAATCTGCTGAACAAGTGACGTTTTTCCTACGCTTCCTTGACCAACCAATATCAGTTTAACTTCGTTGAGTTGTCGCCGTTTCTCGACTAGAACTTTATAGTAATAATTGAAAATTGCCTTTGGCTCATCAATTCTTCTCGAAATTTCTAAGGGTATTGGAATTGGGTTGTTTCTAATCCGAAGAGTTTTTAGATTATTCAGGTTGTCCATTCCCATTGGGAACTTTTCAATACGATTGTTTCGTAGATCAAGGGTATGTAAATTCTCCAGTTTGGCAATTTCTGGTGGCAATTCCACAACTTCATTATCGAAAACATCGAGCAATTCTAAGTTGTTTAGTTTTCCAATTTCAGGAGGGATGGATGCAATTTTTGTTCTGTGTATTACTAATCCTTTTAGATTGACACATAATCCTATTTCGGCTGGGAGAGAAAGAATTTCTTGTGTTATTGACGGATTGAAGTCTATTTGATGTAACAGTGATGGCTCTTTTAGTTCACCCCAATAATGCCTGTCGCTGACGCCAGAAATAAGAAGATAATCCCAATTCTTTTTTGCAGCAGTTTCAAGGATTTCAATGAACTGGTCTGCTGAATTCGCCTTGTGGTAGATAGTCGTAACTGCCATATCTCACTCCATACAATCTACAAGTCATTCCTAATAATATTCCTTGACATACCCATACGCCTTCTCGAACAACTCTGTATCGGTGTGGAGTTTATATTTCGCAAGGGTTCTCCGCAGTGCTTTCCTGACTTCCCGCTTCCCGCCTTCGGTGGACTGCCAATCGGGGAAGCGGATTTGGCGGACGATGTCGTCGATGTCGTCTACGATGCGTTCGACGACGATGGGGGTTTCGGTGGTGCGGGTTTGTTGGAAGAGTTCGGTGAGGGCGGATTTGCCGCGGTCTTCATCTTCGGCGGGGGGGACTTCTTTTTCGGCGTTGACCAGGTCGCGGGCGAGGTCGAGCAGGGCTTTGAGGAAGGCGATGCTGTGCAGTTGTCCCGCTTCGTGTTGTTCTTTGAGTCGTTCGAGGCGTTCGGAGAGTTTGCGGTAGAGGGGATTGCCCATGTGCTTGCGCAGACGGTCTACGATTTTGATTTGCAGTTCTTTGGCTTTGCGGTCGGGATTATCCGTCTTGAGCACGGCTTCAAGCAGTTCGGCGTCGAGGATGATTTCATCGAGGTCGTCGCGGACGGCGGAGACATGCACGTTTTGGTGGATGAGTTCGATGGTCTTTGCGCCGAGCGAGTGCCAGAGCAGTGCGCCCGCGCCGCTGGTCGGTTGGACGGAGACGTAGACTTGCGAGAGCCAGCGGTAGTCGCTTTCGTATTCGGAGAGCAGCGGGTCGGGGGAGATGGCTTCCCACAGGCTGGAGAGCACACTGTAATCGGCGGCGAAGGAGTCGCGCACGTCGTTATTGGGCAGACATTCCTGGGCGGCGATGAGTCCTTCGTAGCCGTCGAGGGAGCGGTCTACGCCCGCGAAGTAGGCGAGGCATTTTTGCATGGCTGCGGGGAATTTGGTTTTGAGGTTGACGATATCCGAGACGACGCGGCGGAAACCTTCTTCGTCGAATTCGAGCGATTTGGCAACGTCGTCGAAGATGCCGAGATAATCCACAATGAGAC
>Ga0172375_10008725_pt1 | contig 13549 bp, 16 predicted proteins | sample LakKiv1m_FD_114537 | JGI IMG/M metagenome (GOLD analysis project Ga0172375, IMG submission 114537) | Freshwater microbial communities from Kabuno Bay, South-Kivu, Congo - kab_092012_11.1m | ecosystem: Environmental > Aquatic > Freshwater > Lake | place: Democratic Republic of the Congo...
AGTGATGTTTGGTAGAGCTATTTTTGGTAATCCCTGGCTTTTTTCTGGTCACATTCCAACGATTGAGGAAAAACTGAAAGTGTTGATTGAGCATACAAAACTTTTTGAAAAATTAGTTTTACCAAACCCCCCAATCGGGCAAGGTAAAAGTTTCGCTGTAATGAAAAAGCATTACAAGGCATATGCAAATGGTTTTTTGGGTGCCAAGGAATTACGTATAAAACTGATGGAAACAGAAAATGCAGATGAAGTAGAAAAGATAGTAAATAATTTTTTGATATCGTATAATTAAATTATGGAATATATTCCAAATATTTTAGGAAAAATCTCTTTTTCAATTAAATCCATAGCTGATCTAGTTTTGTTTTTGGTCGCAACCTTTACTGCGATTGCGACAATCATTTTGTTTTTTCATTGGAAAAAATATGGTATGGGTGGAGTATCACTTGCGTTTGCAGAATTGATTTATTTAGTGGTTTCTGTAGTTCTTATTGTGGTTGCTTTTTTAGCAATAAATTAAAATGATTACTTTTGAGGAAGGTGAGCAAATAGTCAAAATAGTGAGAAGACATTATTTAGTTATTATCCCAATGGCAATATCTTTGGTACTCGCGGCACTCGCTCCACTCTTATTTTATTTTTTTATAACTTCGGGGTTTATTCCTTTTGGCGCCAACCTTATTCAAATAATAGAAAATCTCTTTATTAAATGGAAGGTTTTTGGTTATTCCGTATGGCTCCTTCTTTTGTGGGTTGTCTTTTTTATAGAATGGACTGACTATTATTTAGATCTTTGGTTAATTACTGACAAAAGAATTATTGATGTCGAGCAAAAAGGTTTTTTCCATCGCGAAATTACTAGTTTTCGCTATGAACAAATTCAGGATATTACAGTAGAAACCAAGGGGTTTATAGAAACATTTTTCAAATTTGGCACTTTACAGATTCAGACAGCAGGGCACGGCAGAGATATAATAATTAGAGATGCTCACTATCCAGAAGAAGCTAGGTCTTTAATTTTGAGATTGAGTGAGAAATCCAAAGCCACAATAAACCAATAACATATCCAGCTAAAACATCAGAAAGATAATGAACTCCCAGATATAATCGGCTTGCTCCAACTAGTAGAATTAAAATTCCTAAAAATATAATAAAAGGATTTTTTAAATGATGCTTTTCGTGTGTCCAAATCGTATAAAAAATAAATCCATATAGTGCCATAGCCATCGTGGCGTGACCGCTGGGGAATGATGATGAAGTTTCAAGATAAAGAGCCTCAGTAAGCGGTCTAGCTTTGTAAAATAAATGTTTAAGTAAATACGCTGTCCCCGCACTACCGATGACGGAGACGAGCAGGGGCAAGATTCTTTGGTAATGTCTATGAATATAAAAAGAGAGCGCTGAAAGAAAAGTAAGTTCGCTTATCACGACATAACTCCCGCAGTAGGTAATAATTAAAGCTATAAAAGAGAGCCATTCTGCTCTCAATCCCATAAAAAAATTCAAAACGCTTTGATCTGGGTTCATGCCGGTATTATAACTCATAATTTTAATCTATGATATTCTAATAAATATGGAAAAAAGTATGGATGGTATTATGCGATGTAGCCGTTACTCATTTGGTCCAAATAGGCTTCATTATTGTGGACCGGATGCAAACAAGGAGTTTAAAGAGCTTATAGAAAAAGATGGAAATGATTTCGAGCTTTCTCATTTACTTAAACAATTTAAAACTCTTTTTCCTTATCTTAAGAAAATTGCAGAAGTAAGTGGTATAAAAGATGTTTTTGATAGTCGGGTAGTTGAAGCCTATTGGCTTGGCAATGATCTTTTAGAAAATATAGAGAAAAATATTTTGTATCGTTTTTTTGTGGATGATTTAAAGGTCAAAGATAAACTGAAAAACAAAGAATTCCATTGGTTGGAAGAAAAAATCAAACAAGGTGCAGTGCCCCATCATTCATTTCATGTTTTTAATATTTGGGGGCAGGAAGGCCACAACGATTTACTTACAGAGCTAAACAGGATGGATGAATGTCGCATTTCCTCTGGAGTGGTTACGGCTTTAAACGGCCCTGAAATCGTTGTTTCCAGCGAACCTTTGATATACACAGCTGGTAAATTTGCTCTCGGTCCTGCAGCTCCTAAGAGCCTAACGAGGCAATTAGAGGCAGAATACGATGTAGAACAAATAAAAGTGGGACAAATTGTTTCAATACACTGGAGTGTTCCGTGTGAAGTTATTACTCCCAAACAGGCCGAAATTTTGCGTAAATATACACTAAAAAATATTGCCTTCGCTAATTTGAATTTATGAAAAAGAAAATTTTTGTTTTTGGAAATATGGATTTGGAAATGGACAATTTACCTCTTCTTATTTTGCCTAAACTCGAGGAAAGATTCCCCGAAATTGATTTTGTTTTAAAAGATCCAAATGAAGAATGGGAGGGGGTAGAAGAAGTAACAGTTTTAGATACAGCGGTTGGTATAAAAGAAGTAACAGTTTTTGATGATTTAGATAAATTTAAAAATGCGCCAAGAGTAGGAGTGCATGATTTTGATGCTTTAACCAATCTTCGTTATTTGCAAAAACTTGGAAAAATTAAAAAAATAAAAATAATCGGTTTACCACTAGATATGGATGAATCTAAAGCGGTGCAAGAAATAACAAAAATTTTAAAATAAAAAAATGAGCGCTATCTTGCCATAGCGCTCTTTTATTCTATTGTCTCTATTATCATATTATTATGAACAGAAACACTGGTAATCATCGGTTCTAGAAGGTGCTTGAATGGGTTTGAAACCCAGAAAGTTTTGCTACCTGATATCACCATAGCCATCTCTCTGCTCACTTCAAGAACAGTTGCTATACTGACAGGTGTCTTTCCTTCATGATGATAACGCCAATGAAATGCAACTGATTCGCGAGAAAAGTCGGCCTTGTAACCACTTTCTCTGCAAAGTCCGCACTCGACGTAACTTTTACAAGCATTCCCGAAGCGATATTCCAAAAGCCATCCGTTTGGCTCACATTTTTTTTCTACTATTTTTTTGAGCCAATCAAAATCATCCCACTCTTCTTTCGCGCAAGGGAAAGCATAGCGCGAAAAAAGCAACAAGCCTTCCAGATAATTTTCAGGTTGCACAAAAACTCCTCTCTGCTCGAGTTTATCACTATTTCTCCTCCCACTCAACTTTGAGGAAGTGTGCTGCGCAAGACATGCAGGGGTCATAAGCGCGTACAAGCTTTTCTATTTCAAAAGCTACTTGGTTTTTGTCCAAATCAGCTTGAGAAGAATTTGACTCATCAAGTAATTTTTGTACTAAAACACCCACATCCCTTTCAATATTGATTTGATTTTGACCTGTTGGCACTATAACTTCGCCACTTGCAGCTTTGCCATCTTCGCCCAAAACTATTTTGTGATACAAAGTTCCTCTTGGCGCTTCTATTACTCCAATACCAGTTGTGCCCGGTGCTGTTTTAGCAATATCGGTCTTAACAACATCTTCTTTCACAAATTTATTATTTGAAAGTAAATCAATAGACTCATCTATGCTGTGGAGTATTTCTATTGCTTGTGCCAAATTGTTATAAAAAATGTCGGTCGATGGGAACAGTTCTAAGACTTCTGCGGCTGACTCTAAAGTTTTGGGATGAAGTTTATCTTTGGCCAAGTTTATTCGAGCAAGAGAGCCAACCATATAGCCCTCTCCTTGGTAGGTATAACCAATAGCTTGAGAATACGGAATAACTGTTTGTTCCAAATGTGAACGAAAATCTTTTTCTTCAAATTTCTCGCCACTGCTTGTTTCTAGATTACCGTTTATATAACCAAAAGTATCTTTTGGTACGAGGGCGATATATTTAGTTTTGCGATCAAAGTGAAAAGGCGCACTTTTAAATATTTCTATGAGTCTTAAAACGGCTGGTCTTATGTTTTTTAATTTTTCTATGGCTTCGGTGACACCAGCTTTGTCTGGAGATTTTAAAAAGCCGCCAATAGTCGGAAGAGTCGCGTGGACGCTTCGGCCGGCAATCAAAGTTGCAAGAAAATTACCCGCTGATTTAACATCAAAACCATCATGAAGGAGTTGGTGTTGTATTGGATCACTTTCGTCAAAATCTAAAAAAGCATCTTTGCCAAATATATCTGGCATACTAAACAAATATAAATGTAAAGCATGATCGCGTATCATAAGACCGTGCATCATAATACTGCGCAAAATTTTTGTTTGTGTTGAGGGGATTATTCCAAGAGCATTTTCACAAGCTTCGATACTGCACATTATGTGTGAATTTGAACAGGTGCCACAAATACGAGCGAGGTGGGCGGGGATTGCAGATAAACTCTTACCCTTCATTGCTTCAGTAAAAAATCTTTTGTATTCTTCGGTGGCAAATTTTACATCTGTGACTTTACCATTTTCAACTTTTAATTTAATTGAAGCATTTCCTTCTATTTTCGTGATATGTTCCATTGATAAATCAAATGTGTGCATGAAAAAATGAATTATGAATAATGAATTAAGAATTATGATTAGAAATTAAATCAGGGTATAACTCAGAAACAAGAGCATTAACTTTTTCCAAAAAAACTTCTGGGCTCATTGGACAACCAGGGATTTCAGCATCTACTTTAACCACCTCAGAGACCTTTTTTACTTTTGGAGATGCACCAAATTTAGTCACAAGAAAACTTATGTGCTGATTTTGCTCTTCATCAAAAGTATTTCTTTGTCCTGCGGGAAGACCGACGACGGCGCATGAACCGACTGCCACCAATTTTTTGGAGCGGTTTCGGATATCTCTTATCTCTTCTTCTTGTTTTGGAGAGGCGACAGCTCCTTCTATAAAGGCAATATCAAAGTCATCGAAAATGTTTTTTGATTTTAAAACTCTTACATGTCGAAAATCAAAAATCTTTTTCCACTCTTGCCAATGATCATTTAGTACCTCAGTCATCACCACAGTATTGTCCTCACAACAGCTAAACGAAAACCAGCCGATTTTTATTTTTTCCTCATTTTGCATATTGTATACATTATAACATGTTATAATAATTTCATGAACGAAGATCAAAACAAAGATATATTTACCATAGGTATAGGTGGTGCGGCCGGAGATGGTGTAAAAAAGATTGGTATAAATATTGGCAAGTTTTTGTGTGAAATAGGTTTTGAAATTTATTTATCTATTGATTACCCGTCTCTCATTCGAGGGGGCCACAATTTTGTGCGTCTGAGTTTCAGTAGAAATAAAATTTGGAATGATTATGAAAGATTAGATATTCTAGTTTGTTTAAACGAAGAAACAAAAGAAATTCACAAAGATGAAATAAAAGAAGGGGCGTGGGTTTTGGAAGGTTTAAAAACTGAAGAAATTTTGGAAAAGATAAAAGAATTTTTGAGTGTAAAAGGATTTAATGAAAATGAACAGAATAGTAAATTGAGCCTAATCGATGGCAATACCGCTTTTGCCAAAGGTTTAGAGGCCGCTGGTTTAGATTTTTATATTGGTTACCCAATGACTCCATCAACTTCTATTTTGCATTATTTAGCTAGCAAACAAACAAAAGATGGTTTAAAAGTTATTCAGCCGGAAAATGAAATTGCTGTAATAAATATGGCGCTTGGTATTTCCTACGCCGGGAAAAGAGTCGCTGTTGGTTCGGCAACAGGTGGTTTTGCTTTAATGCAAGAAGCTTTTAGTTTTGCAGGTCAGGCAGAGCTTCCACTCGTGGTGGCTGTTTCGCAAAGGCAGGCACCAGCGACCGGAGTGCCGACCCGCTCCTCCCAGTCAGATTTGCGTTTTGCCATTCATTCTGGTCATGGAGAATTTCCAAGGATAGTTATGGCTCCGGGTGATCCAGAGGAAGCTTTTGAAATAGGGGCGGGAGCTCTTAATCTCACTTGGAATTTTAAGGTGCCAGTTATAGTTTTGTTAGATAAAATTTTGTCAGAACACTTAATGGCTGTGAATATTGAAAAATTGAAAGATGGAAACATAGAAAGATTAGAAAATGGAAATTTAAAATTTCCCGGTACTCCCGAACAAGTAGTAAAAGTGACTAGTTACGAACACGATGAAAATGGTATCACTGTTGATAAGGCCGAAGATGTGAAAAGAATGGTAGAAAAAAGATTTATAAAAGCTACACATATTGCAGAAGAAATGAAAAATAGAGAGACGGTTAAAGTTTATGGAAATATAGATAGTTCTGAGACTCTAGTCTTTTTTGGTTCTACCAAAAGCCCAATACTTGAAGCTGCCAAACATTTTAACAAATCAATAAAGTTGGTACAGATAGTTTGGCTTGAACCATTTGATGCGGAAAAAGTTGAGCGAGAACTAGAAGGCAAAAGAGTGATTTGTGTTGAAGGTAATTACGGGGGTCAACTCGCTTCATTAATTAGTGAAAAAACTGGTATCAAAATAAGAGATAAAATATTAAAATATGATTCAATGCCATTTGATCCAATAGAATTGGCTAGAGAAATTAATCAAAAATTTTCTTAAAAAATGCAACAATCAGATTTAGCCACAAAAGAAAAAATTACTTGGTGTCCGGGTTGCCCAAACTCTCAGATTTTGGTTTCTTTCAGGCAAGCCGTAACTGAAATGATAAGCGAAGATTCCTTCGACAAAACTCAGGACAAGAAACTTAAAATTGAAAATTTGGTGGCTTTTGCTGGCATTGGTTGTCACGGTAAAATTTCTGATTATTTAAATATTAATTCTTTTACTTCACTCCACGGTCGACTTATACCCGCCATGACGGGTGCTAAATGTGCTAATCCTGCTCTTACGGTAGTAGGTTTTTCTGGTGATGGTGATTCTCATAATGAGGGCGTTGAACACTTGGTTCATGCCGCCAAAAGAAATTCTGATGTCAGCCTTTTTATTCATGACAATAGGGTTTTTGCTCTGACCACTGGCCAATTTGATGCTTTGAGCCCAAAAGGTTTTAAAGGGAAATCTACTCCTTTTGGTAGTCTTGAGGAACCTTTCAATCCATTACTTTTAATGCTCGCATCGGGGGCAACTTTTGTTGCCCGAACCTATGCCGGCGATATAGCTGGCACCAAAAGAATTATGCAAGCTGCTATTGCTCATAAGGGATTTTCCTATGTTGATATTATTCAACCTTGTATCACTTTTTTTGATACTCGTGATTATTTTAAAGATAGGGTTTATTGGATAGGTGAAGATTTTGCCAAAGATAATTTGAAGGCGGCCATGGAAAAAGTTTATGAAAATACAGAAGAAAAAGTGCCTTTGGGAATATTTTATAAGGTAGATAAACCAACTTTTGAAGAAGAGTTATACAAATAATTAATTATGGATATAAAAAAATTTTTTGATCCAAAATCTATAGCAGTGATAGGGGCTTCTGGCAACAAAAATAAGGTGGGCTATTCTTTAGTTGCTAATCTTATTGATGAAAAAAATAGAAAAATTTATCCAGTTACTTTAAATGAGAAAGAAATATTAGGTTTTCCAACTTTTACTTCAGTCTTAGATATTCCAGAGGAAGTTGAACTCGCCATTATAGCTGTTAAGGCAGAAATTGTGCCTCAAATTCTTTCTGATTGTGGCCGCAAACAAATACCTAATGTGATCGTAATTTCTTCAGGTTTCAAAGAGATGGGGAGCAGAGGTAAGGAGCTTGAGGACCAGATAGCAAAAATAGCTAAAGAACAAAACATTGCTCTTATTGGTCCAAATTGTCTTGGTGTTATTGATGCCAAGGATGGCTTTAATGCTTCTTTTTCAGCTCAAAAACCATTACCGGGTTCTATAGCTTTTTTGTCTCAATCTGGAGCTCTTGGTACCTCAATGATTGACTGGGCTATTGCTGAGGGTATTGGTTTTTCAAAATTTATTAGTCTCGGTAATGAAGCTCAACTTACTGAAATAGATTTTCTCGAATATTTGGAAAATGATTCAGAAACTTCTTCCATTATTATGTATCTTGAAAATATTAATAATGGAGCAAAATTTTTAGAAACTGTAAAAAGAATTACATCAAAAAAACCTGTGGTTGTTATAAAAGCTGGTATGGGTAGTCATGGAAATTTGGCGGTAATGTCTCACACCGGTTCGCTTGCTCCACAACCTGCTGTTTTTATTGCTGCTTGCAAGCAGGCGGGGGCCGCTACTGTTTCCTCTGTACGTGGGGTTTTCAATGTTGTTAAAACATTATCACAAACAGGTTTTACTGAAGACCCGATTCAGCGCTTAATCATTTTGACTAATGGTGGCGGTCCTTCTGTTATTGCCTCTGATCTTGTTGATCGTTCTCAGTCCTTGTCTCTTTCGGTACTCAGTGATGATGTTAAAGAAAATTTGCGAAAAGTTTTGCCGCCTATGGCAGCGATAGGAAATCCGATCGATATTGGTGGTGATGCACTGGCCTCGCGCTATGAAGACGCCCTTGAAATTTTATCTAAAGTAGATGATGCCGATGCTATAATGGCAATATTAACTCCACAAACAATGACCGATGCGGTGGGAACGGCAAAAGTTTTATCTAAATATAAAGATAAAAAGAGAATATTTCCTGTTTTCATTGGTGGGCATTCAATCCAAGATGGGCGAAAAGAACTAATAAATTCTGGTTTAGCTCATTTTACTTTCCCAAGAGATGTTGTAGACAGTCTTGATTATTTGGCACGAAATTCTCCAAAACTCAGACATTCTTTTGGGCACGAATTTCGTCATCATGGAGAATCAATCGTAGTATCCGACAGTGGGGAAATGCTTGAATTTACAAAAACTATCAGCCTGCTTTCGGAGTATGGCATTTTAATTAACGGCAAATTTATTACAAGAAAAGAAGATTTAGCAGAGACGCTTGTTTCGTGTGGTGAAGGACCATACACAATGAAGGCTATTTCTAAAGAAGTAATTCACAAAACAGAAACTGGGGCTGTTAGATTAAATATTTCAAATTTTGATGAGGCAAGTTTTATATGGGAAGAATTGTGGACAAAAATACCGGCAGTTGAAGGGATTTTAGTTCAAAAAATGATTGGGGGTCCCACCTTCGCTAAAGCTTCGGTGGGCACGAGAGAAGTAATAATTGGTGTGAAAAGAGATAACACATTTGGCCCAACAATCCTTTTTGGTCTTGGTGGTATATTTGCTGAGGCCATCAAAGATACTGCTCTACGTATTGCGCCAATTGAAAAAAATGAGGCACTAAAAATGATGCGGGAAATAAAAGGGATCAAAATTTTGCAGGGTATGCGTGGTGAACCTTCTGTTAGTTTTGATTTACTCGCTGATATCTTGGTTAATATTTCAAATCTTGCTCTCGCTCATCCTGAAATAAAAGAAATAGATTTAAACCCTGTTATGGCCACTGACAATTCTGCAATTATCGTAGATGCTAGAGTAATGATTTAATATCAAAATTTATATCTGATAGTTTGTATTCAAATCCCGTGACTTTAAAATCAGATTCTATCAGTTTGTTAATAGGCCCCATATCTTGTGTGCGGTTTATGAAAGTGGCTCCTATTATTTCATCATTTTGGTCTACTATAATTCTGGCAAAAGAATTTATTTCTGGCGAGCCACGTTTTATTATTTTGTACTCTGGTTTAACGCGGACATCTCCTGACATAGCAATATTTAAACCAAAGCCGATACAAGTATAAAAAGAAACCATACGGAAAGGCTTTTTTATGATGAGCGAAGTCGCACCATGTTCCTCGAGCATATTATTTGCAGCAGTTTTTCCTTGCATTTGGGCATTTACCCAATTGCCAAGTTGAATTTTTTCGCCAAGAACCAAATCATTAAACTCCGCAACATCTCCAGCGGCATAAATATCTCTAATATTTGTTTCTAAATATTCATTGGCCAAAATACCTTTGTTTGTTTCTATACCCGCTTCTTTTAACCAGTCTAAATTACAAACCAAACCAATACCTATGAGTGCCAATTGGCAGGGGATTTGTGCGCCGTCTTTTAAAATTACTCCTTCTATATGATCTTGTCCCAAAATTTCTGCGACTTCTGACTCTCTCAAAATTTTAACCCCACCTTCTTCTAAAGCTTTTTCAATCATTTTAGCTGATTCGATATCAAGAAGAGGGTACCAATAATATGGTTCTCGCATAACAAGGGTTACTTCAAGTCCTGCCAGACGCATCATTTCACACATTTCAAAACTCACAAATCCTGAGCCTATAGCAATAGCTTGCTTGGTCGCTTTAACACCTTCAATTAATTTTTGGGCCTCACTTAAATCGCGCAAATAGCAAATACCTTCTTTGTTGGAGTTAGGAAGTGGCCATTTTCTTGCTTCACCTCCGGTAGCCAACAACAATTTTTCGTATTGCAAAACTTGACCATCAGAAAGCGTGATGGTTTTTGCATTGGTATCAAGTTTGGTGGCCAAGTGGCCACTTATGAGATCAATTTTATTTTGGGTATACCACTCTTCTTTGCGTAACCATATTTGGTCAAATGGTATTTTGCCCAAAAAGAAATTTGGTTTGGATAACATAATACGTGAATAAAAGAGATGCGGCTCATCAGAAATTATACCGATGCGGCTTTCTTTGTCTTTTTGTCTCAAAGTTTCAGCAGCTGTCATACCGGCCACTCCACCACCGATTATTAAGTATTTGTATTGTTGCATAAATTTATAATTTTCAATTTCTAATTTTTAAACAATTTCCAATATTTTAATTTTAAAATTTCTAAATTAGAAATTAAAATATTGTTTGAAAATTGAAAATTGTGAATTGAAAATTACTTTGGGTATACCTGCTTTCCTGCCTTATCGTATAAAAATATTGCTTTAGTTGGGCAAGATTCGGCTGACATGATTAAAGTAGCATCGTCTACGGCATCAGCGTGAGTTACAATGGCTTTATTCTCATTATCAAGTTCCCAAGTATCGCCAGAAACAGCAATACATGATGCTGCACCAATACAGAGATCTCTATCAACTACTATTTTACCTATATTTGAACCTTCCTTATTTCTTATATATTCTTTTATATTTGCCATATGAATTAATTTTTAATTTTAATAATTTTTAATAAATCAATTTTCAATTATTAAATCTTTTACCTCTGGTATTTCTTCTTTTATCATTCCACCAAGCATTTTATTAAAAGTTTCATCATACATTCTGCAACCAACACATGCTCCGCTTACCTTAAGTCTAACAATTTGCCCTGAGCCTGTCGCAGGGTTATTTTCCACAATCCCCAAAAGTTCAACATCTCCGCCGTGCATTTGTATATACGGTCTGATTTTATCTATTATTTTTTGTACTTTATTTTCCATAATACTTTTCGCTATAAAAACGAATTAGTTCTTCAACTTGCGGAATACATTTAGGAAAACCGATTCCAACTTTAGTGCGCTTTTGGACATCTTCTAAAGTTATTGCCCCTTCCAAAACAGCTTCTTCTATATCTGCTTCGGTAGTTTTGGTGTTAGGGTCGATTATTTGTTTGCCTTCCGCTACAATTCTAGCAAATTGTTTCGTTTTTCTGAACCAATCATTGAGTGCTGCCCGTAAAGCTTTGTCTCCAAGAACCGAACAATGTATCTTTCTGTCAGGCAAACCCCCAAGCCTCTTCATGATATCTTGAGGTTTGATTTTTAGAGCTTTTTCAATTTTCATTCCTCCCTTTTCAGTTATCATGACAGAAAGCATTGAGGTAGAAGCGATGGCGGAGGCGCAACCAAAAGTTCGCCATTTAAGTTCTTTTATTTTATCTTTTTTTTCGTCAATTTTTAACCAAATACGCATAATGTCTCCACAAGCAGGAGAGCCGACCATCCCTTCGGCGTTATATTTTTTCTCTTTAGGATCTTTCATTAATAAATTTTTGGGTTTAAAAAAGTGCTCTTTTACTTCTTTGGTATAAGCCCAAGTGTCCCCCGTGTATTTATTTACTACGTCTTTTTTATTTTTTTTGGTCATTTTGATTTGAGATTAAGCGGTGAAATATTTCTCAATTTTTTAACAACGGCTGGCAAATACTTCAAAACATATTTTATATCTGTCATTGTATTTAATTTACCAAGTGTAAATCGCAAACTCCCGTGTATGTGCTCGTATGGTTTCCCTAAGGCCGTCAGAACATACGATGGCTCTAGGCTTTGAGAATTGCAGGCTGAGCCGGTTGAGACCATTATACCAAGCTTGTCGAGGTAGAGGAGCATAGACTCTCCTTCAATATCTAACATAGAAATATTTAGAAAATTTGGCAGACGCTTTTCTTTGTGTCCATTTAAAACTACTTTTGGAATGGATTTAAATATTCCTTTTTCTAAAGTGTCGCGCATTTTTTTAACTTTTAAAATCTCTCTCTTTTTATTTTTAGAGCTTAATTCTAAAGCTTTGGCAAAGCCTACAATACCCGGCACGTTTTCGGTACCACTGTGCAATTTATTTTGTCCACCGCCATAAATGATGGGGTTTATTTTTGTTCCTTTTTTTACATAAAGTCCTGCCACACCTTTTGGTCCATAAATTTTATGAGCTGACAGAGTCATCATATCCACTCCAAGTTTTTCTACATCCAAGTCTAAATACCCTGCCGCCTGACTTGCGTCGGTATGGAAATATGGGACTACCTCTGTTGATTTATTTTTAAAATTTTGAATTATTTTAGAAATTTCTGCTATTGGTTGAATCGTTCCCGTCTCGCTATCAGCCGAGGTTATGGAAACTAAAATAGTTTTATCATCAAGTTCTTTCTTCAACTCTTCCAAATTAACCAAACCGTTTTTTAAAACGGGCAATTTTACAATTTTAAATCCTTCCTTTTCCAAAACACCACAAACAGCCATGACACCTTTGTGTTCGATTGCCGATATTATTATTTTGCTTGTCCTGTCTTTGTTGGCTCGCGTTATACCGAGTATCGCCAAGTTATCAGCTTCTGTGGCAGAAGTTGTGTAAACAAATTCATCTGATCTACAGTTTAAAATTTTGGAGATGGTTTTTGTTGCCTCTGCGATAGCTTTGCTTGCTCTGCGACTCAGCCCATATAAATTTGAAGGATTGCCAAATTCTTTTTTGAAATAGGGGAGCATCGCTGAAAACACTTTGGGGTCGAGTGGCGTAGTGGAGGCATAATCCATATATATTTGCTTTTTTGCCATGTGCATACTTTATCACAATATATAAAGATTTCTCCATAATACGATATTGCAACAAGCTAAATTTTTGATACAATGTTAAAACATTCCGTGGTAGTTGAAATGCGAATAAAGAAGCATTTCAAAAGCGCAGGCGCGTAGGCGCCGAGCTGGGGTCGCGAAAATTTCTATCAAGAAATTATTTGTGACCAGCGGTTCCGCTTAGTTACCACGAGAATATGCATTCCGTGGTAGCTCAGCGGTAGAGCGGTCGCCTGTTAAGCGATTGGTCGTAGGTTCGATCCCTACCCACGGAGCTCGTAAAAATCTTAGGTCGTCAGCAATGACGACCTTTGATTTTTTGAGCTCCGTGAGCGAGCAAACTGCTTTGCTCGCGTGGTAGGGAGCGAAAACCCTGAAGATATTTTC
>Ga0172375_10008726_pt1 | contig 13549 bp, 11 predicted proteins | sample LakKiv1m_FD_114537 | JGI IMG/M metagenome (GOLD analysis project Ga0172375, IMG submission 114537) | Freshwater microbial communities from Kabuno Bay, South-Kivu, Congo - kab_092012_11.1m | ecosystem: Environmental > Aquatic > Freshwater > Lake | place: Democratic Republic of the Congo...
GATTTTTATGAGTTTTAACGTCGGTAAAGCCTTTTCATATAATCAGCTGCAAAGGGGTGCATCTTTTTTTGTACTGATATTGCTGCTTTTTTCAACCCCGATGCCAGAGCGTGCTGCAGCGGCTCCTCCCGTAAACAGTGAGATCGCAAGGATCATGGCTGAACGCTCATCGGTTGAGCGGACTCTCAGGGAGCTTAAAGGGCAGCTTAAGGAGTACCAGTCAAAACTGAGTACGACAAGGAAGCAGGAGTCGCTTTCGCTCAGGTCGCTGGAGAATATCCGCCGTCAGATTCTCGTGCTTGAAAAAATGATCACTGAAAACCAGAACTATCTTGATCGTCTTGACCGTGACATCAATCGTCTCCAGGTTGAGCTTCAGGGGAATCGACAGATCTACGGCCGGGTCTCTGACGATTTCAGAAGAACAGCGGTTTCTGTCTACAAATATGGGGGGCACCGGGATGTTGAGCATCTTTTTGCCGCCGGTTCGGTCAATGATGCCATCGTCAGGGCGCAATACATGGGCTTTTTTACCCGAGCCGTCCGCCGCGATGTTGATGACTTGCAGCAGGCGGCCGTCACCCTTGAAAATAACCGGATTGCACTTGAGCAGACCTATCGTCAGAAGGCCGCAGTTGTAAAAGAGCAGGAAAACCAGTTGAAAACCTGGGCGAAGAGCAAAAAAGAGAAAGAGGTTGTACTGGTCAAACTGACGCAGAACAAGCAGAAGTATGCAGCACAGCTCAGTGCTGTTCAGAAAAAACGTCAGCAGTTGCAGTCAAGGATCGAATCGCTGATTATGGCTGAACAGAGGGCTGTAGAGGCTGAAAATGAACGGAGGCGGAAGATTCTCGAGGCCCGCATGCTGGAGGCAAAAAGGGTCGAGCAGAAACGTCTTGAAACCGACCGGCAGGCGCTCAGAAAGCTTCAGGCGGAACGGATGGCCGTAAAGAGCCGCAAAGGTGCGCCGCCTCTACCGGCAGCTCCTCCTCTTTCCGAACAACCGATAAGAGTCAAAAAGGACAAAACAAGGTCGCTTGTTCCTCCTGCGACAGTGCCGGAACGGCAGAGTGTTCCCTATCAGCCTGAGAGTGTAACAGAGCTTGATCGTGTATCGGCGGATTTTGACAATGCTACAGGTTCACTGCCCTGGCCTGTTCGAAATGGTGTGGTCTCACAGCGATTCGGATCAGTTCAGGACAGGGATCTGAAAATAGTGACCACGAATAACGGAATTGATATTTCTGTGCCTGCCAGTACCCAGGTCAGGGCGGTTTCCGGAGGTAAGGTGGCCCAGATTGCCTTTCTGCCCACTTTCGGCAACATAGTCATTGTCAGGCATTCAAAATCCTATCTTACCGTCTATGCCAATCTTGGTCAGTTGAGTGTGGCCAAGGATGATCTCATAAAATCACAGCAGATGGTCGGCTTGTCCGGACGTATGCCCGAAGGAGGATCTGTGGTGCATTTTGAAATCTGGAAAGGCCGCGTGAAGCAGAATCCTGAAAAATGGCTCAGACGCTGAGATCACTGTGAGTTTAAACAATAACGGCCAGCAACTTGTTGTCGCAGTTGTGCCGATTATCAATATTTTGCTCTTCTCCTTATGAATGTTCAGGATCTCCATCTCAACTACGCGATTGTCGAAGAGATGCTCAAGGCATTTCTTTCCAACGAGATCCGCAAGTTCGGGTTCCGTTCGGTTGTTCTCGGCCTCTCAGGAGGAATCGATTCGGCAGTTGTTTGTGAGCTTGCCGTTCTCGCTCTTGGTCGGGAAAATGTTCGGGCTCTCATGATGCCCTATGTCTCAAGCAGCCCGGAGAGTCTTGCAGATGCTGAAATCATGATACGGCGGCTTGGTATCCGTTCCGAAGAGCTTTCCATTACGCCGGTTGTCAATGCGTTTTTTTCGGCCGTACCTGAGAGCGAACTCTTGAGGAGGGGTAATATCATGGCCCGTACCCGGATGATCTTTCTCTACGATGTATCGGCCAGGGACGGGCGGCTTGTTGCCGGAACAAGCAATAAGACCGAGCTGCTTCTCGGCTATGGCACGATGTTCGGCGATATGGCTTCAGCAGTCAATCCGCTTGGTGATCTCTATAAAACCCAGGTAAGGGGGCTTGCCCGTCACCTGGGTATTCCTGAGTCTCTTATTGAAAAACCTCCTTCAGCCGATCTCTGGGAAGGGCAGAGCGATGAGGATGATCTTGGTTTCAGCTATGAAGCGGTTGATCTTCTGCTCTATATGATGCTTGAAAAGAGGATGGATAAACCCTCCATTCTCGCCGAAGGGGTGGATGAGCCGTTTTATGACCGTGTCAGAAAGATGGTTGTCCGCAACCAGTATAAACGGATGATGCCTGTCATCGCCAAGATTTCAGGCCGTACCCCCGGTATTGATTTTCGGTATGCCAGGGACTGGCAGGAAGTGAAGTAGGAGGCCCATCTCTTAATCTATTCCGCAATTTGATGGCTTCGTTGGGCGGTGCTCAAAATCCTCATGTACTTCGTGTACACTCCGGTTTCTGCGCTCCGTCCGCCTTACCCTCAAACTGCTCACTACGATTAATAGATGGGCTTGTGTCAATGTCAATCAGAAAGAGCGCAGCACGGTGTCGATCAGAAAGTGTTTGTCGTCCTTGCCGGGGTAGTCGGTTGTGTAGTGCAGTCCTCTTGATTCACGCCGCTTTATGGCTCCTTCGATAATAAGGCTTGAGACCTTCAGGATGTTTCTCAGTTCAAGAATCTGTGTGGTGATCTTGGTTTTTTTATAGTAGGCTTCAGTCTCATCTTTGAGAAAATCCATTCTTCTTTTGGCTCGCTCCAGTCGCAGATCGCTGCGGACAATACCGACATAGTCATTCATGACCTGCTGAGCCTCCCGTTTGTTGTGGGAGACCAGAATCCACTCTTCGGGGTTGACGGTTCCGGTGTCGTCCCAGTCGGGAAAATTGACGTTGTTCTCTATACGGGGCAGTTGTTCACGGATATCAAGAGCTGCTTCCCATGCAAACACCAGCGCTTCGAGCAGGGAGTTGCTGGCGAGCCGGTTGGCTCCGTGAACCCCGGTACAACTGCTCTCTCCACAGGCGTAGAGGCGGTTGATGGTGGTGCGGCCTTTATTGTCCGTTCTGATTCCGCCGCATGAGTAGTGGGCTGCCGGAACAACGGGGATCATCTCCCTTGTCATGTCAATGCCGAAGCCAAGGCAGGTTTCGTAGATATTGGGGAAATGCTCTTTTGTTTTTTCCGGGTCAATATGGGTCACATCAAGAAAGACGCACTCCTCACCGCTTTTTTTAATCTCCGAGTCAATGGCTCTCGCCACAATGTCGCGGGGTGCGAGGTTCTGGCGCTTGTCATACTTGTGCATGAACTCCTGACCGCTCTTCAGTTTCAGTATGCCGCCGAATCCGCGGACAGCTTCAGAGATCAGGTATGAGTTGGCTTTCGGATGATAGAGTGAGGTGGGATGAAACTGGATGAACTCCATATTGGCAATTTCAGCTCCGGCCCGGTAACCCATAGCTACACCATCTCCGGTCGCAATCTCCGGATTGGTTGTGTAGGGATAGATGTGACCGAGACCTCCTGAGGCCACCATGGTGATTTTCGAGAGAATTTTTTTCGGTTTCCTCTGTTTCGTGTCAAGCACATAGGCTCCGTAGCAGGAGATGTCATTTGTTTTGATGCCGAGGTGGTGCTCTGTCAGCAGCTCTATGGCAAAATGGTGTTCAAGAAGGGTGATATTCGGATGGTTGTTGATCCGCTCGATCAGCGCGGTTTCAAGCGCTTTTCCGGTAAGATCCTGGGCATGGACGATCCGGCTTCTTGAGTGGCCGCCCTCTTTTCCGAGGTGGAGGTGGTCATGGTCCGATGTTGTAAAGTTTACACCGAGTTCGATAAGTCGCTGAATATGCCTCGGACCTTCCCTGACCATGAGAGAGACCATCTCTCTGTTGCAGAGACCGGCACCGGCACCGAGTGTATCGGCAATGTGCAGTTCGAAACTGTCGTTGGTATCAATGGTGGCAGCGATTCCTCCCTGCGCCCAGTTGGTATTTGAGGTGAAGCTCTCCTTTTTTGTGATGATCGTCACCCTTGCGTGATCGGCCATATGAATGGCAAAGTAGAGGCCGCCTATACCGCTGCCGATTACAAGCACATCACTCTTTATCGATTCAGTCATTACCGTGATACCCGGATTGTTAATAGGTTGTTCTGCCTTAAAATACCACACCTGATGCTAATATCAGTAAGCCGCATTGTCTAAAAAGGGATAACCGTAACTTACGGCTGCTTTTTTTTGGTTTCAGGCCTTTCAGCGCACTGGCGGCAATAAGGATAATTCCAGCGAGAATGATGGTGTGCAGGTACTGGACAATATCAGGAAAGAGGGTTGCTATGAAGTAGCCGATCAGGGTAAAGCAGAGCACCCATACAACAGCACCGGAAAGGCTGAAAATAAAGAAAACCGGAAAGTCCATTCCTGCCACACCGGCCAGCGAGGCTGCAAAGCTGCGAATAACCGGAACAAAGCGCGCCAGGAAAATGGTTTTTGAGCCGTGTTTGTTATAGAATCGCTCGGTTTTTTCAAGGTGTTCCCGGTGAAAGAAGCGGGTCTCTTTTTTATTGAAAATTTTCCGGCTGAGTTGCCGTCCGATAAAATAGCCGGTTGCATCACCGAGAATGGCTCCGAGAGCAAGGGTTGCAAGAGTTCGGTAGATATCAAGCGCTCCTGTTGCGGCAATGAGACCTGCGGTGATCAGCAGCGAGTCGCCCGGAAGAAAAAAACCGGCAAAAAGACCGGTTTCGGCAAAAATAATGATAAACAGCAGCAGATATCCTCCCCGGATAATAAGCTCTTCAAGCGTATGGATATTCTGGAGAGGAGCAAAAATGTTCATAAACGGCGATTGAAAAGATGGATCATGCTTACGATCGGCCATAATTGCAAACGGGGAGCCGGGCATTGATTTATCCCTTTTCCCCGTTCACGCAAGTTCTTCCTTGCGGGAAATATGCTCTGCAGGCGCGACAACTGTAACCGGTTCACTTCCCGCCGGTCGGATTGCGGAGGTTTACGGCAGGAGAACGGCGCATGAGATGACCGTTGTCCAGAGCCCGTTCTCACCTTCGGCAGACTGGGTGATATTGTAGGAGTTGATGATCTTGCCGCTCATTTTATAGATGCCCTCGCGTTCGTCCCAATCCTTGTTAGGGTCAAACTCAATACCGAGGGTTGTTGCCAGCATGGTTGCTGCAAGATCTTCAGCATATTCTCCGGACTGTTCGGCAGATTCGCCGAAAGGATGGTGCTCTGAGAGGTAGCCGTACTGCGTATCGTCTGCAGGAATGGCCACACCGACTGAGGCGGCGATAAGGCGGTTGTACTCATTGGTTGAATTGCGAGCCATGACGGCAAAGGTGATCTGGCCGGGAGAGAGCTGTTTCAAACCCTCTTCTACGGTGATTCGCTCGCATTTCGGCGGAAAAATACTTGATACGGTGACAAGGTTGCATTTCTCAATTTTGGCTTCTCTCAAAGCAAGCTCGAATGATGAGAGATATTCCTTGTGTCTTCCAACACCTTTGGTAAAGAATACTTTTGTCGGGACAAATGACAATGCCGTGCCTCCGGATAAATTTATTGTACAAACAGTTTACCTATCGAAATTGAGCAATTATAGGAAAAAGCAGTGGCATTCAAAATGTTTTTTTTGCGGCCACTTTAAAAAACCTTCTTTTTCCGGCCTTGATAATTTTTGGTTCACTCACAAGTTCAATGTTCTCATGGATCTCCGAGATTTTCCGCTCATCGACGAGAACGGCGCTCTGTTGTATCATCCTGCGGGCTTCACTTTTTGAAGTTGCAGCGCCAAGGGTGACGAGGAGGTCGATCAGCGGCAGTGAGTGCTCTTCAAATTCAAATAGTTCAATGTGATCCGGCGCCTTTTTATGCACAAAGAGCCGGTCGAAATGCGTTTCGGCATCTTCTGCGGCTGATCGGGAGTAGTAGGAGGCTACGACCTCTCTTGCAAGAGCCCTTTTTGCGCTTCTCGGATCTGTGTTTTGCTGTTCGAGAATGGCAGAGGCGGCAACACGCTCTGTTTGCGGTACCAGAAGCCTGCACCAGGTCTCAATCAGCGGATCAGGAATGGAGAGTACCTTTCCGTACATCTCTGAAGGGAGGTCATTGAAACAGATGGCATTGCCGAGTGATTTTGACATCTTCTCCTTGCCGTCACTGCCGACGAGCAGCTCCATGGTAATGCAGACCTGCGGAGGGATGCCGTACTCCCGCTGAAGATCCCTGCCGACAAGCAGGTTGAATTTTTGATCGGTACCTCCAAGTTCAACGTCGTTTTTCAGATGTACCGAATCCATCCCCTGGGCCAGAGGGTAGAGAAACTCGTGGATGGAGATCGGTTCCTGTGAACGGTAGCGCCGTTCAAAGTCATCGCGCTCAAGCATCCTTGCCACAGTGTAGTGGCTTGAAAGGCGGATGATGTCAGCGAAATTCATGATGCCGAGCCAGTCGGAGTTGTAGCAGATGGTTGTTTTGTCGGGGTCGAGGATTTTTGAGGCCTGTTCAAAGTAGCTCTCGCCGTTCTCCCTTGCCTCACGGGCAGAGAGCTGTGGTCGTGTTTTGCTTTTTCCCGACGGGTCGCCGATCATTGCGGTAAAGTCGCCGATGATGAGGATGGCTTCATGGCCGAGATCCTGGAACTCCCGGAGTTTTCTGAGCACAACCGAGTGGCCGAGATGCAGATCCGGTCTTGACGGGTCGGCGCCAAGCTTTACCTTGAGCGGCTCTGCGGTTTTCAGGCTGTGCAGAAGCTTCGCTTCAAGCTCTCCAACGCTTATGATTTCAAGAGCATTGGCTGTAATGATATCAAGCTGTTCCTTCAGGGTTGGAAAACGCATGGAGCTGGGTATTTTTTGTTTAGTACTGTTTTCTTATCTGTTCCATCTGCCGCTGGTTCTCCCGCGCCTTGATGGTTTCGCGTTTGTCGTAGAGCTTTTTGCCTTTGGCGATGGCAATCTCTATTTTTAACAACCCTTTCGAGTTGAAAAATGCTTTCAGTGGTACCAGTGTGAGCCCCTTTTCCTTGATTTTTGACTCTATTTTGAGGATTTCCGCCTTGTGCAGCAGAAGTTTCCGGCTCCGTTTCGGTTCGAGCATCTCAAGATGGTTATGCTCGTAAGGGGTGATCTGCATGCTTTCAAGCCACACTTCATTGCGAAGGATGATGGCAAAACTGTCGTTGAGGCTGGCTTTTCCAAGACGAACTGATTTGACCTCGCTGCCGAATAACTGGATACCGGTAACAAAGGTGTCAAGAATTTCAAATTCATATCGAGCCTTTCTGTTCTGAATGGCCTGTACGTAATGCTGTGTGGTCTGTTTTTTTGACACCGTCAGGGGAGTTCAATGGTTTGCTGATTCCAGATAGGCGACTGGAATAATATTTCCGATGTTGAGGATCAGATCGGGATCCAGACTCTTTTTTACCCGTGCCATCTCCTTTATGCCCTCTTCACGGTAGAGTGCGACAAGATATTCCGCCTTGAGCTTGCCGATGCCGTGTTCGGCCGAGAGTGTTCCTCCAAGTGCAAGAGCTTTCGCTACAAATTCCCGGTATAGCTCCTTGGCCTGCAGAAACTCATTCCTGTTTTCCGGCAGGATGTTGAGGTGCAGGTGCGCATTGCCTATATGGCCGAAAATAATATAGACAAAGCCCTTCTGTTCACAAGAGTTCCTGTAAAAATCAAAGAGCTCACGGAACCGCTCTGCCGGTACAGCCATATCGGTGCTTATTTTGCTCTCCTGTTGCCTGCTGAGCCACTCATTGACAAGGAGCGGGAGGGTATGGCGAAACTCCCGTAACCTGACCTGTTCTTCACGGTCAAGCGCTATCCACGAGTTGTCGGTCAGGGCATTGCAGGACTCCATAAGGGTAAAAAGAGCATCAAGAGCAGTTTCATCGTTTTGTTTCGTTGTTTCCAGCTCAATGAAAATTGCCCCGTCACTCTCTTCGGGCAGATCGTGATAGTTTCGGGCGAGAAAACCAAGGGAGTTTTTGTCGAAAAACTCTACGGCTCTCGGTGAAATCCCGTTCAGCGGATCTTTGATCAGTTCGACAAACCTGAAGAGATCATCAAGGGCGCTGAAATGGATGAGCGAGGAGATAATGGCCCCCGGCTGCGCAATAAGCATGAGATCAGCTTCGACGATAACACCGAGAGTTCCTTCCGATCCGATGAAGAGATCGATGAGGTCCATACCCTCCTTTGAAAAGTATCCGGCATTGTGCTTTGATGTTGCCGGCATGCGGTAGTCCGGCCTTTGCAGTGTGACTCCTCCCGAGTGCGGCAGTGTGAAATGGAAGGTGCCCTGTTTGTCCGCCATGCAGCTTCCTCGGGAGAGGTCAAGCAGGTCGCCCTGAGGAAGCACGATGAGTATTCGTGCAATATGATTTCTGGTCGGGCCGTATTTGAAGCTTCTTGCCCCTGAAGAGTTATTGGCTATGGTGCTGCCGATAAAGCAAAGTTTTTCGGTGGGGTCCGGAGGATAGAACCAGCCGGACTGTTCAGCTTTTTTCTGGACATTTTCAAGGAGTGCTCCGGCCTGCACGGTTATGATCGCATGCCCGTCGGCGAGTACTTTCGGCTCACCGATCCGGTCCAGTTTTTGCATGGAGATAACGTAATCTCCGAGAGGGATTCGTCCGCCGGTTGTGCCGGTTCCGTTTCCGGCAATGGTAAAGCGCCGCTCTTCCCTTGCTGCCCCTTCAAGCAGGCTGGCCAGTTCATTGATGGTTTCCGGGAAAAAAACCCCAGGCGTATGGCCGGTTTTCAGATTGCTCGTATCCTCAAGAAAACCCTGTATGGATGCCTGATCCTGTTTATAGATCATTTGTCGGTACCGCGTCGCTTTTTTTATTAATGCTCTCCTCTGCTGCCGGAGGGGTTTCTGTAGTTGCCGCATTATCCGCCGGAGCCTCCTGCATGGTTTTCTCTGTGCTGTCAGGCTCTGCCTTCGCTGTTCCGGGGAGCGCCGCAACGGGGGGCTTTACGCCCTTGATATAATATTTTATCAGTTCACGGGCAATCGGGGCGGAAATGGTGCCACCGAAACCGGCATTTTCAACCAGTACCGCCATGGCGATTTTGGGATTCTCAACCGGAGCATAGGCGATAAACCAGGCATGATCCTGACCGTGAGGGTTCTGTGCGGTGCCGGTTTTTCCTGCAATCTCCACACCGGGCACTCTGGCCAGTGTTCCGGTTCCGCGAAGGACTACGCCCTTCATGCCGTCCCTGATAATGCCATAGGTTTCAGCAGATACTGCCAACTGTTGCTTTGCGAAGGTGAAGGGGATATATTTTCCTGTTGCCGTATCGCGGTATCCGTTGACAATATGGGGCTGAAAGAGTGTTCCGTTGTTGGCAAGTGCGGCAGCATACGCTGCAAGCTGCACAGGAGTTGTGCCGAGCTCGCCCTGGCCGATGGCAAGGCTGACCATATACCCTTTTGTCCAGCGATTTTTGCCGTAGCGCTTGTCGTAATACTCTCTTGAGGGGAGCAGACCTGCCCGTTCGCCCGGAAGGTCAACACCTGTTTTACTTCCGAAACCGAACATGCTGCCATATTTTGTCCAGTTATCGAGTCCGACCTTGAAAATCAGGTTGTAAAAATAGACATTGGAAGAGACGGTAATGGCCTCCCGCATATCGACAACCCCGTGCCCTTTTCCTTCATTGCTGAGAAAACGCCGACCTCCGTAGATGAAGACTCCGCTGTCAACTATTTTTGTGGCAGGATCCATTCTCTTCTCTTCAAGCGCAGCCATAGCGAGAATCATCTTGTAGATGGAGCCGGGAGGGTAGACTGCCTGAACCGTCCGGTTAAAGAGCGGTTTCTGGGGAGAGGTGATGATGTCGCTCCACCCTTTGCTGTCGGTTGAGCCATTGAAAATATTGAGACTGTAGTCCGGAGCGCTGGCAAGAGCAAGGATTCCTCCAGTCGAGGGGTCAATGGCGACAACCGCTCCTGATCTGCCGGTTTTTCTCAGCAGTTGTTCGGCAAGCTGCTGCAGGCCTCCATCAATAGAGAGATAGAGATCATCGCCCCTGACCGAAGCTATATCATTCTGTCCATTGTTGTATTTGCCGGCGAATTTTCCGAGAGGAGTAACCATTTCAAACCGGGCGCCCTTCTCTCCTCTCAGGCGTTCTTCATAAAATTTTTCCAGGCCGCTGAATCCGATCTTGTCATCAGGGGTGTATCCCTGATCGGCGTACTCCTCAAGCTTGGCTTTCGATATGGAACGCAGATAGCCGAAAAGATGGGCACCGTTAAGCGAGTCGGAGTACTTCCGTTTGTTGTCGGTCTCAATCAGGACGCCGGGAAGCTGCCAGAGGTTTTCGCTCAATCGGGCTACCTTAATACCGTCAGGGTTACGGCTGATTGTTACGGCAGAAAAACGGTTGAACTCATATCCCTTGCTGATTTTTTCAGCCAGCTCGCTTTTCTCCATTTTCATCAGCCATGCAAGGTAGCCGGTTCTCTCATTTTTGAATTCAGAAGGAATGACCTTGACAGTGTAGAGCGGCTGATTGTCAACAAGGACTACCCCTTTTTTGTCGATCAGGCGTCCTCTCGGGGGCTGTACCCAGACCCTTCGGATACTGTTTGTTGTCGAAATCGAACCGAGCTGCTGATAATTGAGCACCTGCATGTAGAAGAGCCGTGCAAACAGAACGGAGAAAACCGCTACGACAAAGAGTGATACCTGTGTAGTAGTTCGCTGAATTTTATCCATCAGTCAGAAAAAGTTTTTCTCATTAACCAGCGGTTTGCGATAAAGGCAAGCACGAGGGTGAGGAGTGACTCAAGCAAGCCAAGTACTATGATACGGTAAAGGGGAGTAAGTCCGAGAGGGTTGTAGCCTGCGGCGAAAACAGCATTGGCAAGAAAGCTGGCCGTCAGGAGTGCGCTGTACATCCGCTTTGTTTTCTGCTTTGATGTTGCATGGCTGTTTTCCGGGATATTGAAAAATCCGGCAATAAAACCCTCTGTCGTTCTTGCAAGCATCGCCAGACCCATATTGCCGGATAAAAGTCCTGTTATTATTCCGGCGGCAAATCCGAAACTTGTTCCGGCTCTCTGTCCTATGGTTACGGCAATAAAGGCAAGTAATACCGAAATGGCATCGGGCGACACCTCAAACAGGGTGAGATGGGAGAGTCCGAACACCTGCAAGAGCGAGACGATGCAGAGCAAGAAGAGATAAAAAGGGATTTTGGTTGCCACAACATTCAAGGTCTGAATAATTAAGGGAGAGGTATTTCTGTACTGTTGTCGCTGGTCATCATGGCTTTTTCCGGTTCTGTTTTCAATGGAGCAACAAGCACCCATGAGAGGGAAGCGAAATCAACGGCCAGCCGGACATCAACGGTATAGAAGAGTTTATCTGGCGTTATTCGTACTACCCTGCCTACAGGTATTCCTCTGACCGCAAAGGTACTGAAGTCAGAGGTGAGAACGCCCTCATTTACCTTGAGGCGGCTGCTGATCGGGACATGTTCCATCTGTGCGATGAACTCCCTGCCACCGCTCCATGCGAGCACGCCAAGGCTGCTGCTTGTATCGGAAACCACGCAGACCTTGAAATCGGTATGGATAACAGGCATGACCCTGGCATAATTTTCCGAAACGGTTGTCACTCTTCCAACCAACCCCTGGGGTGTCAGCACAGTCATATCCTTTCGGACCCCTTTTTTCCATCCGGCATCAATCAGGAGGATATTTTCGCGATCGCTGAACCTCCGGCTTACCACCCGTGCCATGATGAAGTTTGAGGCATTAACCGTGCTGTCGGCCACAATTTTCCGGATGTTTTTCTCATCGGTTACGGCAGCGTCAAGGTTGATTACCCGGGCAAGAAGATCGGTGTTTACCTGCATCAACCGGTCGTTTTCCTGCTTTAAATTAAGGAGATAGCCGTAACTTAACAGCTTGTCGGTTATGAGTGCGGTGAACTCAATGCCCCCGTTTTTTGCTTTGCTGAGCGCATCATCGTTCTGGAGTTTTATGAACAGAAATGAGATGGCGCAATAGAGCGCAAAGAGCAGCCAGGTGTTGTGGCGGTTAAAAACATTGAAAAACTTCCGCACGTTCGGGTTTCCGGTTAATATAGGAGAGTAGTTGTCTTGTGATCAAGAGAGCAGAGGTTCTGCTGACTCATGGTTATTAATTGGTGTTCTTCATGTTTTAAGCTCAACAACAGAGTCAAAGGCCCGGGATTTGCCTGACACTTATTTTTTATTACATTTTCCTCATCCACCGCAGGGTGCATTGCGGTCAACAGGTCACGAGAAACATATGACTCAAAATGTGAATATAACAGATAAATTTGTTGTTGTCGGCGATAGAGTATTAATCAAACCAAAATCTCTTGATGACAGAACCAAATCAGGGATCTACCTTCCTCCCGGAGTTCAGGAAAAAGAGAAAATCCAGAGCGGTTATGTCATAAAAACAGGGCCGGGCTATCCGATAGGTCCTCCTCCGGAATCTGATGAACCATGGAAAGAGAGGGTATCTGCTGCCCAGTATATTCCCCTTCAGGCCAAGGTTGGTGATCTGGCTATCTTTATCCAGAACAACTCCTACGAGATTGAGTATGAAGAGGAGCGTTACATCATTGTTCCCAACTCCGCTATACTGCTTCTGATCAGGGAGGATGACGATCTTGACTATTATCTCAAGTGATTTGCTGACTGATTTCCCCAACATTTTTTAACTGCGAAACAGTCGAAATTATACGAAAGGGGAGAAAAATTTGTTCGCTATGGGTAAATTTCCCGAAGCCTTGCTTCGTGGATGGAATCGATCATATTTGCTTTAATATCTTGTGGCGCTGCTTTGAGACTTTTTTAATAGTATCCTGAAGGCCCCTTCCCGTTTCCTCAAGTGTACTCCAGGGTTTGCAACCGATTGACATAGACTATGACAAGAGATTTTGTTTCCGCCGGGGCTGCAGACGGCGCCCTCTCCCATGAAGAGCTTTTTCAGAGGATCAATGCTCTGAAAAAAGAGATGAATGCCCTTATACTTGCTCACTTCTATACCGTTCCCGAGGTGCAGCAGGTTGCCGATATTGTCGGAGACAGCCTTGCACTGGCCCGGGCTGCCGAAAAAAACAGTGCGGATGTGATTGTTTTTGCCGGGGTCTATTTTATGGCTGAAACCGCCAGGTTGCTTAATCCTGGAAAACTGGTTCTGATGCCTGACTCCCATGCAGGGTGCCCTCTGGCAGACAGTTGCCCGCCCGTTGAGTTCAGGAAATTCAAGCAGTCGCATCCGGAGGCCCTGGTTATCACCTATATCAATTCGACCGCCGAAATCAAGGCACTGTCGGATATTACCTGTACCTCTTCAAATGCAGAGCATATCATCCGGCAGATTCCCGAAGAGCAGCCGATAATTTTTGCCCCTGACAAAAATCTTGGAGGCTATCTGGCCCGCAAACTTCAC
>Ga0172375_10008727_pt1 | contig 13547 bp, 11 predicted proteins | sample LakKiv1m_FD_114537 | JGI IMG/M metagenome (GOLD analysis project Ga0172375, IMG submission 114537) | Freshwater microbial communities from Kabuno Bay, South-Kivu, Congo - kab_092012_11.1m | ecosystem: Environmental > Aquatic > Freshwater > Lake | place: Democratic Republic of the Congo...
ATAATCCCCTGTCCCGGGATAAGCCAATGCCCGAACGCTAACACTGTTTGTGTCAGCGGCTGGCGTAGATGCTCGGCTGGTAAATGTTCTGGTAGAAACGGAATATTTATAAAAAAGCTGCGTGTTATCGTAAGTTTCGCCGCCCGGCCTCAGATAAAAAGTATCCCCATCACCAATACTTACCATCTCTGCCGACTGGCCCGCGTATACAGGATAACCGGTACCAGTCCCGAAATTCGGTTCATCCCACTGGTTAGTGCTGATAGAATACTTGGCTAAATGGCTTCCGTCGTATAGCGCGTAAAGAAAATCTCCTGTGCCCGGGTATAAGAAATTAGTTGTGTAACTCTGTTCTGCATAGCGTGGCAAATAACTTAAATTTGTCCAGGCATTCTGGCTCATGGAATATTTCGCAAAATCATTAGTATTTCTTCCGTGGTTCGCATATAAAAAGTCGCCTGTCCCCGGATAATAAAGACAAGCTCCTCCTAATGTGCCGTTGGCAGTCAGCCAGCTAACGCTTGCCCCACTCGACCATGCGTTCTGGTTTATAGAATAACGGTAAAGGTTATATCCAGCATCATTATTTAAAATATAAACGTAGTCTCCTGTACCAGGATATACCATGGTATTCCCAGGCACATCGCTGCGAATATAATTTCCGCCAAAGGGCAATAATTCATCCCAAGTATCAGTGTCTATGGTATATCGTAAAAATTTCAGGTTGCCAGTGGAGGGCCCCGGTGCGGCATAAATCAGGTTTCCTGAAGCAGTAAGTTGCGAGGTATAACAGAACGCGTAAGGAACGTCTGTTAATTGCGTCCAGGTATCATGTACAAAATCGTATTTCCAGAAACGTTTTGTCCAACTGCCTTCAGAAACATAAAAATAATCTCCGCTGCCCGGATATACTGATTTAGTTCCATAGCTAAATGTAAAAGGCAGCTTAAGATAACCTAGCCATTTATTCTGTGATATAGAATATTTCCGGATATTATCTGCCCAGGGGCCGGTCATAAAATAAACCGTGTCACCATCAGGGCAAAGAATATTGCCGTATTGAAAGCTAGAGGTTGAATGAATCCTTTTATCTATCCATTGGCCGGCTGATATGGAAAAGCGGTAAAATCCCCAATCAGAATTACTTAATACATATATATTATCTCCGGCAATTGTATTAGCAATGTAGGCTCCTAAAATAAAAGGGGGAGCTGAACCAACAACCTCCCAAGTGCCTGCGTTTATTGAGTAACGAACAATGGGTCTGGAATAAGTCTCTTGGGAATTATTGTAAGGAGGAACTATATATAAGTAATCACCAGAGCCAATAAGCTGTGACTGAAATCTATCGTTTGTCGCACTGTTACCATCACTGTATCCTATTGCATAAGAACAATTTGAGAGAGTTTCCCAGGTATTTGTTGATATAGTATAGCGGTAAAAACTACTTGTGCGCAAACCTCGTAAAGCGTAAATATAATCTCCTGCGCCTGGATAATAAAGTGCTCCGCCTTCCGAAATAGAAGCAGGCGTATTAGCCTTGGCTGTCCAGCTATTGCCGGTTATTGAGTATTGCCAGAAGGTCGTGGTATTTCCTCCTCTTAATGCATAAATATATTTTGCTCCATCAATAGTTACTGGTGCAGTAATATACCCTCCTGCATTTACTGTAGCTGGTGTATTGGCAAGCGCTGCCCAGGTTAAATTCAAGTCACTAATCGCGGCTCTGCCAAAGGTCTGCGTTCCAGCTCCCCGCATAGCATAAATATACCCGTCATCATAAACAACGCCCCCTCCATAATGGACAGGTGTAATACTTCCGGTCATTTTCTGCCATTTGTTAGCATCTATAGCATATCTTTGCACCTGGCCGGAGTTTCCGCCAATAGCATAATAAATATAATTTCCACTACCGGGATACAATAACTGAGAGCGGTATGCTCTTGGCAAATAACTAGGAGAAGCCAACACATCCCATTTTAAGGTATTAGTATCAAACTTCCAGGTTTTACCATAGTGCCTATTGCCTAAAAAGCAAATATTTGTGCCTGTGCCGGGATAATAGAGGGTTGATCTTTCCGGACTGTACATAGGCAAATCTGGCAAAATTGTCCAACTATTGCTGGTAATATCATAACGAGCAAAGTCTTTGATATTCGTATAACCTGACATTGACCGCCAAGCATAAATATAGTTGCCTGTACCCGGATACACAATATTCGAACAGAAAGTAGTAACTCCGTAATAATTACCATTACCTACTGGCCAGGGCTGACTTGCAGCCGATGACCAAAGGTTAGTAGAAAAATTATAGCGGTAAAATCTATTTTCGTTTTCACCGTTGTTTAAACCTCCTTGCGCAGTATACAGGTATTCTCCGCTGCCCGGATAAATTAAATCTGAACCAGCAGAAACCGCGCGAGTAACCGTTGCCCTTGTTTCCCAGGTATTATCAGCAATAGAATAACGCAAAAAGTTAGTCGTGGCTGAACCAACCGTACAATATATCCAGTTAGAGTACTGCCCGCCGACATAGGCAAGGCCTGAGCCATAGCCTATATTATAGGTAACATCAGCCATCCTTACCCAAGAGCCTTCAGGCTCCTCTACCGTAGGCAGAGTATAACGCCAGAATTCCTTGGTGGCGTTTCCTCTTAAAGCGTACAAATAATCTCCCCCGGTATAGATTAATCTATTGCCCGGGCCAAAGTTTTTGGGAAGCTTGGCCACCGGCTCCCATTTTTCATTTTCTATATCGTATTTCCAGAGGTTATAGACATTCCGGCTGCCTTGAGCAGCAGAGGTCCAGATAGAATAAATGTAATTTCCGACTTTAGCATATGAAGCCCAACTCCCTACTGAAGGCGGAGGAGGAATTTGGGTAGTAAGCTGGCCCAAGCCGGTAACAAAGGGATTAGTTAGGCCGTCTTTAAGTTGGATCTTTCCTTCTGCCCTCTCCAAAGTGCTGTCTAAGGTACCTTTGAAATCCGCATCGGCATCGTCTAGTTTGGTAGCCATCATTGTCGAAAGCGTAACCCTTCCGGTAATAGAGGTATTAATCGCAACACCTTGCTCATCTTTAGGGCTGTATTTATTCCAATCTGTCTGGTTAGTGGGATGAATTGCTGTACTGGCTGACTCTCCACCGGCCCAATCTTCCTGGATAAAAGTCTCGTTTGCCGCAAGAAGCAGGGTTGTCCTTGCGAACACTATAACTCCTGCGGCTAAAACTAATATTGGTATCTTTTTCATTACTCTATTGCTGGACATCTTCATTCGCCTCGTTAAACAATTCGGTTATTTTTTCCCGTAACAGCTCATATTCTTTTTCGCTTAAAATTTCATTGGCCAGTTTTTTGTTTTCAAATATTTCTGTGTCTCCATTGGTTTTGCGCCGTATGGCAAAAAGGTACCTGCCTGCGTAATTATATTTCTTGGTCAAAGTCATCGCCAGGATAAAATGACTCTCGTCAAACTGGCCATCCATTTTTTCAAGAGCAAACCCTACAAGGTAATCGTTTTTCATAAGTAAAGGAATTAATGTGTTTGGCGCATTGCCAATATCTTTAAGCTTATTCTCCATGAAATCAAGACTGGACATCTCCTCAAAAAACAAATAATCCTCAAATCCGCTCATAGCCCCGTATTTCTTAAAAGAAGGATCCAGGATATATACCTCCCCGGCCTTTATCTTACTGCTAATCTTTAATACTATGTGCGAAGCCTTGGGAGAAAGAAAATACCCTGATTGCACAGCCCGGACAAAATTTATAGTATAACTTTCCCCAAAAATGGGCTTGATTTTATTGGCTGTATACGCTGCCAGCTCTCCGCAGGTGCCGTATCTGCCCTCTTCCAGGATCAGCTGGCCCTGATCATCGAATTTATGCACATTATGCAAAACCCACATTCCGTTATTTAAATCAAAACTCAAATGTACATCCTTTCCTCCAAACATCTGAATCCCGGAATAAGAAAGCGGTTTTAAGATTTCTTTCACTTCTTCAGCATATGGCGGATTAATAAATTCAGCATCTTCTAAATTTTTCTTAAGCCAAAATCCTTTGGTCAAATAAGCTCCCAAAGCAAGGTTGACTGCAAAAACAAACAACAACAGCCAGGAAAGGATTTTTATTTTTTTTATCAAGGCTGAGTTTTCTTTTTTCAAATCTGCGCCGTTCATCTTGACTTCTCCTCAAGCTCCTTAACCTTATTTTTTTCTATCTCCAGGCGCTTGGCCATTGCTTTATAAGAAACCTGGTCCGCACGGTACTTTTCATCTAAATCTTTATATATAAAGGTGCGTTCCTTTTTTAGTCTCTGGCTTAGCTCGATTTCCTTGTTTTCCAAATCCTTCTTCAGCGCGTCTTTTAATCTCAGGCTGCTGCCGTATATATAAAAGGTAAGCGTGCCCAATAAAACCATGGCTGCGCTTGCAGCAAAAACTAATTTCTTCTGATTAGTTTTCGGAGCTTGATTCTCAGAAACTGTTTTTTCCATCATCTCTCCAACCTTGGCCACAAACCCTTCAGGCCCCAGAATAAGTTTCTTGGCCAGTTCTTTTCCTAAAAGCGCCATCTCATTTTTTGGAATATTGCTTAGAAAATCGGCATAGCTTTTTTCTTTAAACAGCACACACACCTCGCTTAAATCGGCTGTTGAAACTAAATTTTCATTGCTTTCCTTAATATATGTACGAAAACTGCTGTAAACGTAATCCTTAACCTCAGAAACCAGGTTCTCGGCCAAAGGATTTAAATGAATATAGGCTGTCATCGGCAACAGGAAAGATGCTTTCTCAGCCAATATAGTCCTGCTTCTTTCCTGAAAAAGATGCCCTTTCTGATTATATTTTGCGTTAAAATATTTAGTATAGTTGGAATTTAGGTCATGCATGATATCGGAAATAGTTATTCCTTCTTTTAATTCGATTAATAAATGCAGGTGGTTCGGCATGAGGCAATAGGCAAAAAGTTTAAACCCGTATTGTTATTTATATTTACCTAAAGCGCTTAAGTAAGTTGCATAATCCTGGGAATCTTTAAATATTTCCTTATTATTATCTCCGCGGCTTGTCACATAATATATTGCCCCTTCGATATGCGTGCGTGGTATTCTTGCCATCTTCTCTTCTCCTGCTCCTTAAACCTTAAAATCTTTCAAAAAATGCGTGGTATTCCGCAGCTTCCCGAAAAAAAATCCCAGGCAATTTCGCCTAGGATTTTTATTACGCTTCTTTATCTTCGGCAGTCTGCCTGCCCTTAATATTTCTTAAGGGTACATGACTTTGCGTCCTACGATTACTCGTAGTTTGCCTTTTCGGTTCGATTGTCTGTTTTCTACACTCAAAGTATAACATATATTTTTATTTTTTCAAGTTAGGCTTGTTTTTCTTACAACATGCGTGGCATTAAACACATTTTTCCGTTTTAATTGCCTAATTTAACGCTTTTTTTGCCTTGATTCTTGCTGATTCTTTAACTGGCCCTCTAATTCCTTCAGCTTTTGTTTTTCGATATTTAGGTCCTTAAAGGTGGCTTCATAAGAGGCAATATTTTCCTTATATTTAAGATCAAGCTCCTTTTTCATTAATTCCTGCTCTCTTTTCAAAAGTTCCTTATATTCCTGGGTTTTCTTGTTTTTAATCTCAGATAGAGAGTGGTTAATCTTCATATTTGAGAAGATTAGATATACGTTAACCATGCCGATTAAAACCACTATGATTATAAAAATTAAAAAGGCTTTATTCATCGTTTTCCCCACCCAGTTTGGACATTTATTTGTCAGATTGGACAAATTCCTTATTCGAAACTGTTTCCGTTCCAATCGGGACATGGGGTACCTGGCCCCATTTCCCGATTAGCTGCGAAACAGTTTCGTCCAATATGGTCATTGAGCGAAATTACAAGAGCAAAGAGCCTTACCTCCAAGCATTGCCAATACTGTGACGAAAATTACTTCTAAGGTTAAGGAAATCGCAAAAAAAGCAGCCACTTTTTTCCAGCTTAAGAATTTGCTTAGCAAGATAAACCCCGGCAGGCTGGTTCCGGGCCCGGCCAATAAGATAATCATTCCCGGGCCCATATCTATGCCCAATTTAAAAAATGCCTTAACAAAGGCTATTTCGGAAAGTATAGGAAAATACATTAATTCACTGAAAATTCCGGCAAAAAAAGTAGCCTTAAAGGTAGCCAAAAAAGAGGCCTTGCCAAGGCTATCCTTGGCCACTAAAAATAAATTCTTCATCCAGCCTAGATCGATATATTGGGTAATAAAACCAATGATTAAAATAGAAACTAAAAAAAGAGGAATAATTTGTTTAAGCAATTTAACCGTTTGCGTTAACCAATCCAACATCTCTAGCTTACTAAATTTGGTAATAATTAATAATAAAAGCAGGCCTGCGGAAATAAAAAATGCAAAAATCTTTGCATATAACCAACCCACATTATCAATCGCAGCGCTAGAAATTGTTAATGAAGAACCGCTGATTAATAATATTAAGAGGAGCGAAAAAAGCATAAGCAGGCGGGAATTATTTGATTGAACGGGCTGAGGATTAATTGATGCTACGGCAGCATTTTTTTCTTCGCTTTTGGAAAATAAAAATTCCATCAACCGGCCGACAAAAATTGAAATCAATAAAACTCCAATAATTCTCCAAATTCCTAAAAGCGGCCCGAATACTTTAAAGGTTAAAATAAGAGAAATTATATTTATTGCCGGGCCGGCATAAAGAAAGGTAAAAGCCGGGCCAAGGCCTGCGCCGCGCTCAAGTATTCCTGCAAAAAGAGGGATGATATTACACGAACAGGCGGGTAGAATTGCTCCTGATACGGCAGCAGCCGGGTAAGAAATATAGCGTTTTGATTTTTTGCCTAAGTACTTAGTTACCTGCCATGACGGCACAAAAGCAATGATTGCCCCGGCGATAGCAAAAGCAGGTAAAATCACCGTCAATGCCCCCCAGTTAAAAATACAGCATTTAAATACGTCTATTAGAGAAGCTAATCTTTGATCAATCATTTCCCGAAGGTATATTTTCCCATTTTTTTAGAATATCGCTTGCCTTTTCGCTAACCATGTAATTTACAAAATCCTCTGCTAATTTTTTGTTCTTCGTAGAAACTAATAAGGCAACTCCATATTGAATCATTCCTTCCTGGTTTTTTCCTAAATCTTCCACGAAAAAAATCCCGGCAGGAACAGATACCGGGTCAAAAGCCTTCAAATTTTGATAAAGACTAGAACGAAACATGATTGCTGCATCCGCCTTATTTTCTAAAATGTAATTAAATATGTTGCTTTCAAGCCCGGTAAATACCACTTTATTGGCTATTTTATCCCAGATCAGCCTATTTTTTAATAAAGCAATCCCAACCATCCCGGAAGAATTAAACTTGGGCTCGGCTATAACTATCTTTTTTATTTCCTCTTTGGCTAAATCCTCGGCTTGCTTAATTTCTTTGGCCGTAGAAGATGCGGCTACCAATATCACCGAATCATTGCCTAAAGGAATAATTCGCTCGGAAAGAATCAACTTTTCTTCCAGCAAAGGCTTAATTTCAAGCGGGCCGCTGGCAATAAAAATATCCGGCCGGGCTTTCTTCTCGATAACCTTACGCATAAGTTCCACCGAATCAGCGGTTTCAAAACTGATTTTGGCATCTGCATGGGATTTTTTATACGAATCTAATATCTCGCCAAAAGCCGCAGCTAAACCGCTTGGCACATAAACTACAATTTCTTGATTAGCTATTTGATTGCCTGCCTTGGAACAGCCGAATATATTAAAGGAAAATACTACCCCGATTAAAAAAAGAAAAAGTGCTTTTTTCGGCCGGTTATCTTTATTATTTATTTTCATATTTTAAAAACTCCTTTAACATTTCAAGCGGCGGAATTTTTCCAGAAAGTTTAACCTTGCCGTTAATAACTAAAATGGGCGTAGGAATTATTCCATATGATTTATATTCTTCTTCGCTGGCACACTCTTCAACGGAAATATTTTTTAACCCTAGCTCATCTAGCGCCCGTCGTAAAAGCTGTTTTAACTCTACACAAGTAGAGCAGCTCAATTTTTCACCGTCTTTCCAATGGCTTATAACTTTTACCTGCATACACCCGCCGTTTCGCACCCATCCCCCTGCTCCGAAACTGTTTCCGTTCCAATCGGGAAATGGGGTACCTGGCCCCATTTCCCGATTAGCTGCGAAACAGTTTCGGTGAGTTAAGCTTTATTGCTTAAGCCTGTCGATCCAATCCAAGACCTCATCCTTATCGTCTGCATCCGGCCTTAGCTCGAGGTATTTTTGAAAATGTAAAATCGCATTATCCGGATCCTGCCTGTAGCTGTCATAAATAAGCCCAAGGTTGTAATGCGCATCGGGATTATTATCCTGAAGCGCTAAAGACTTTTCGTATGCTTCTACGGCTTCATCATAAAGCTCAGCCTTAGCATAAGCAACCCCGAGATTATAAAAATATTGCGCTTTTTCTTTTTTTAACCTAGTTTCAAGCGCAATCAATTTATTCTGCAGTTCTTTCTTTTGCTTTGCCAATTTTTCATTTTGGCTGGTATTTTCCTTGGTCATCTTGGCCTGAACCTGCTCAAGCCTATCGGTTAACCTCTGCAGGTCAGCTTCCTTATTCCCCAATAATCTTTGTGCCTTCTTTAATTTATCGTTTAAGCTGTCTGTTTCTTTTTGCAGCTTCGTATTAAGCGCTAGATAAGAAACAGCATTGGCCTCAAGCTTATCTTTAGCTGTATTTATCTTTACTTTTTCTTCCTCCAGGCGCTTATTTTCTTCCTGGATTTTTTGGATTATTTCCTGAGATTGGGATAAGGAAAGGTTTAGTTTGTTACTTTTCAAAAGGAAAACCAGGGTTGTGGCAAAAAAGATTGAGCTAACCAAGGCAAAGATAATCAGGACTATCTTTTTCATTTATTTTCCAGGGCTTTTATCCTGTCTTTAACCGCATCCGCCTTTGTTCCTGTAGGGGCGATTTCCAGGTATCTTTTATAATATCTGATTGCTTTTTTTGTTTCTTTGCCGTAAGTAGAATTTAACAGGCCTAAATTATAGCAACTTTGGGCGTCTTTCGGGTCAAAACGCAAAGCGGTTTCGAAGGCATTGATCGCAGAGCCGAAATCCATAGTAAGAGTATGGCTAAGCCCTAAATTATAATAGAAAAGGTTTTGCAGCTCCTTATTTTGTTTGTGATCCTTAATTTTATTTAACTTATTTATGATTATATCCCGGGACTGTTCAATCTGGCCCTTAAGCACAAACTGCCAGCTTAAATATTTTAAAGCCTCATCCCCGATTTTTTCTTTTTCGCTTTTTAATGCCTCATAACGCTTGTTTCCATCTTCAAGAGCAACTTTTCTTTCTAAAGCAACTACTAAATTATTAAGTTTGGAATTATTAATGCTCTGGCGGATAAAAAGTAGGCAAAAAACCACTAAGACAACCCAGCTAATTATTAATAAATTTCTTGCGGAAAATTTTCGTTTCATTTTTGCCCCCTGCCGCTAAAGCTTACTATTAATCATATTCCTGCGCCGGCGTTTCTTTAAGCATATCGATCAGGTATTTTACTTCTTTGTCTTTCCTGCCTTCCCGATCAAGCTGCAAAAATTTATTTAAATGATAAATTGATTTTTTTAGATTATCCCTGGATTGTTTATATAACAAGCCCAGGTTATAGTGGATTTCGGCATTCATCGGGTTAAATTCAAGTGATTTTAAATATGCCTCGATGGCTAAATCATAAAGTTTAGCCTGCGTGTATGCGGTGCCTAAGTCTTCATATAGTTTTGCGCGTTGGTTACGGATTTCTTCATTTTCTTTCTTAAGTTTTTCGTTCTCTTTTTTTAAAACCAGCGTTTGTTTTTCTTCAGCAGTTTGCCCGGGTTCTTGTTTGGGCGCCAAATTCTTAAGCTTGGCAAAATTATTTGTCGTTGCGGGCGTAGTTTTTGGAAGAGGAGCGGAAACAGAAGTTAAATTTACTTGATTAACCGCGGGCTTAGTTTTAACCGGTTCGAAATCGGCTTTGACTTTTACAGGCGCGTTTTCCTGTTTTTTAACCTGATCGCCTCCAAGTTCTTTTATCCTTAGTTCTGCCTGCTGGGTCAGCTTATCGCTTGGGTTGCCATATGAAACCCTTTTCTTCCAGTATTGAAGAGCGGCCGTAAAATCTTGCCTGCTTTCATTAAGCAAGGCCATATTTGAATAGGCCGGAAAATAATTCTTATCCACGGCAATTGCCTTAAGGTACATCTCTTCGGCCTTTTTGACATCTTTATTTCGTTCATAAATTATCCCCAAACTATTATAAGCAGCGGCAAAACTTTTATCTAGCGTGATAGCCTTAGAAAAATAGGTTATAGCTTCTTGATCAAGGGATTGTGAACTAGCCCGCAGGCCTTTTTGATAATAGTCTTTAGCTGATTCTTTTAACAGGGTATTTTCTTGGGTAGCCTGCATTTGAGCCTCTTCTTGTTCTTCTTGGCTAGTGGATTTTAAGTCTGCGGCAAAGGCTACCTGCAAGGAAAAAAATAATATGTAAATCAATAGATATTGAAAAAAACTATTTTTTCTTTTATAAAATAAGTTTTTATTCATATTTACGGATTAGTAAAATCATTCTTTAATTCCCTTTGTTTTTTCCGAAATATTATTCAGTTTTCTATCAGTTATTTGCGGCAAGTTGCTTTTTTTAAATTGGTTTAATTCCGGATCAACTTGCGGCTGTTTCGTCTTTATCTCCTGGAGTTTTTCGGCAATAATGTCTTCTTCCATATCTTCCGGAACGATATCAGCTGGAATAAGTTTTACCCGTTCTTCTAACGGAGAGGAAGCTTCGCCGGTAATTATGCGCGGTGTAAGAAAAACAACAACCTCGGTATTTTTTTTCTGCTGGGCGTTTGAACTAAAAAGATTGCCGACAATTGGTATGCGTGAAAGTATAGGCAGGCCCACGGTATCCCTTCTTTTTTCTTCTTTCATTAATCCGGCGATCATAATCATTGAGCCGTCTTTTACCTTGACAACTGTTTCGGCCTCAGAGGTTTCTACTATCGGAACAACGCTGCCTAAACTTGTAGTTAGTGTTTCGCGCACCGAGCTTACTTCCGGCTTAATCTTCATTGTTATAAAGCCGTCAGAGTTTATTGTAGGGGTAACGTTAAGCTTAACCCCAACATCAATAAACTGGATATTTTCCGAAGTTACCGTTGTAGTCTGGGCCTGGCTTAAGGTCTGGGTAACATAGGCTTCTCTTGAACCGACCAGGATTTTAGCCTCCTGATTGTTGAGTGCGGCTATGCGTGGCCGGGATAAAATTTTCGTATCACCGAAACTTTGCAACAGCTGCAAGGTAGCGGTAAAATCATCGCTGGATAAAACTCCCACTACCATTTTAAGATAAGCATTGGTGAGCGTGGGAGAAGGAGTAAATGAAGGGTTAACGGGAAATGAACCTTTAAGGTCGAGATTTTTGGCATGTTTTTGGGTAAAAAGCTGCTCCCAGTTAATCCCCCTCTGAAATTCATTCTTTAAGGTAATTTGAACTATTTCGGCTTCAATAAAAACCTGCCGGCTGGCTTCATCAAAAGCCTTGACTATCCGCCTGATCTTTTTCATTTTCTCCGGCAGATCCGAGACGACCACTTTACTGGAACGTTCATCTACGTAAACTTCTCCGGGGCCGACAGTTATGACGCTGGTTAAATGAGTTTTAACATCTGCCGGCTTAGCGTATTTCAAATCGAAAATTTCTGTTTGCAGGGGTTGATCTAAATCTTTGACAGCTGCCTCTAACAGCTCTAATTTTTCAGGAATATCAATTAGAAATATCAAGCCGCTCGTTTCATCAACAATCACCTTGCCAATATCAGATTTAATCTGGCCTATGGCGTTAAAAACAGTTTGCGGTTTTGCATAGCGGAGCTTTAAAACTTTAACTTTTCTTTTTTCATTGTATTTTTTTCCATAAAGCCTCTCGTATTCAGTTGAGGTCATAATATCGATTATGTTCCCTTTTTTATCCGCGGCAAGGTCTTGGCTGATAAGGATAACATCCAGGGCATCATCAAAAGTTAGATTATTTAGAAATATATTGACTTTACCGACAACACTGCGGGTGGGGACAATCGTGACGTTCATCTTCAAAGAAAGAATTCTTAGAAGTTCAATAATATCAATGCCTTTTAAATCTAATGAAATTCTCTCTTGGCTTACCTTTATCCCGCTTTCAATCTCTTCTTCAGAGGGGGGAATTGACTCTATTTGGTTAGGCTGGTTATATGCTTCAACAGGCACTTCGGAAGCATTAGGCAGGGGAGGAACTATTGGCTGCATTTGCCCAGGCGTTAGAGAATCAATGCCGGCAGATGGCTGAGCCATCTGCGCATCCTGAGGCAGAGTTGGCTCTTGGGTCTGAGAAGAATTTGCCTGCTCTTCGTCTTGACTAAAGGCAAATAAATTCACAGATATAAGAAATATTATAATAATAACTAATTTTTTTGCCATAAAGTTAAGCTTAAAAATGGAAATTTTATTTCCCCAGTAACTTTTTACGGATCAAGTTTAATGGGTACCCTTCTTTGGATAGCTCAGCTATTTTCTGTAAACGCTCTTTAACTAAATCTTCATGATACATACGTTTTGCGCCGATTTTTTGGGCCATCGATAAAAGGCCAATGGCTGTATAATAATTAACAGTATGGTAAGGGATACCGAATTTACTTACTATCTCTTGTGCCGATATAGTTTTTTTACGCATGGCTGATAAATTAAAGTAGTTACTACAACTATCAAATCTTTGATAATTGTAGCATATTTATCCGGTTTGTCAAGCTTTTTAAGACGATAAAAATAAGGCGAAACTGTTTCGCAGCTAATCGGGAAATGGGGGCAGGGTCATTATCTTAACTCGAATTCTTTAGGACCTTCTTCGGTAACAGCCTCCAATATGGCTGATGTCCGCGAAATTCCAACTACTTTAATCTTCTCATTAATTGAATCCCCTTTTTTCAAGCTATATGTCCTGGTGTCTTTAATATTTTCGATCATTACTTCCGGGTTTTGAGACCAGAAAATACCTACCAGCTTAAAATCTTTAAATAACTCCGATAAACTCTGGGTTTGATTTACAGCCTCAACATTCACCTTAGTCCCCAGGGGAACAAAAAAATCCCTTTTTATATTTCGTCCGGCTAAATTTTTCTTTACTTGATCCTGGCCGTCGCCTGATATCAATTTAATCATAGAATTTGGGGTTTCAGAGGTAAAAAATAAAGAATCAGACTTGGGAATTACCGGTGCGCTAAAGAGGGCGTAAATAAAAACTAAGGTTGAAAGAATAGCCAGGGCAATTAATCCTCTATTTAAATAATGCAGGTTTATCTTTAAATTTGTTAACTTTGCTTTTAATTCGAGGGGGTTTAGCTTAAAAGGGATTAAATTAAATAAAGGTTTTTTAGGCCGAAAGGGATTTGGGTTTTTATTGTTTTCTCCTCCCGAATTTTCTATTAATTTAAG
>Ga0172375_10008728_pt1 | contig 13545 bp, 12 predicted proteins | sample LakKiv1m_FD_114537 | JGI IMG/M metagenome (GOLD analysis project Ga0172375, IMG submission 114537) | Freshwater microbial communities from Kabuno Bay, South-Kivu, Congo - kab_092012_11.1m | ecosystem: Environmental > Aquatic > Freshwater > Lake | place: Democratic Republic of the Congo...
ATCCATCTTAAATACGTCCGCGTCTGGGAAAAGGACCAGAAGCCGGCCAAAAAGGCCGTCTACACGGTGATCATTAAGCCGTTGCCCGCGTCTTGAGGCGCAGCGTGCGGCTTGTAGCCTTCATGGAACGCCCCGGTAAAAAATCCATTGTATTTTTGTATGCAGATAAATATAATAGTATGCAGGTATATATGAATATATGCACTTGCATACAAAAGAACCTTATCCCGCCATGCGTGAACTGACCAAGAACAAGATCCGCCTCCTGAAACTCTTCTACTCCCATCCCGGGGAGGCATTCTATATGCAGGAGATCGGCCGCATGCTCGGCAAAAAACCCGGTGTCTTCCAGAGGACCATCAACGGCCTGGAAAAAGAGGGGGTCCTTGTCAGCGAATACAGGGCCAACGCCAGGTTTTTTAAAGCCAACACCAAGTCGCCCATCTATGCTCAACTGCGCGAACTGGTGATGAAGTACGAGAAGCTTTTTAAGAACGGCCTGGGCGTTTTTGTCCTTTGGGGCATCGTTTCCTGGCTGGCGTGCGCACCGGCGCAGGCGGAACAGAAAGAAGAGGCGGCCCCGCGCCAAGCCCTGACTATCGAGGCGGCCATCGGCACGGCCTTCGACAACAACAAGAACATTTTGATCCAGGGAAAAGAGGTGGATGCCGCCAGGGCCCAGATCATGGATGCCAGGAGCGTTTTTATGCCGCAGGTGAACGTCGAAGGCGGCTATAAGCGCGTCGGCTCCGTCCCCCAGGCCAACGCCGCCATCTCCGGCAAGAAAGATTACGGTGTGTATGTCGGTTATGAGAACGACAACCAGTGGGGTGTCGGCGTGGACCAGTCCGTCTACACCGGCGGCGCCAACACGGCGAACTTAAGGCAGCAACAGCTGAATCTTAAAGTCCAGGAAGAGACGCTGCGGGCGCTCAAACTGGACACGGCATTCGAGACCAAGAGGCTGTTCTTCGGGTTGCTGTTGGCCTATGAGATCGCGCGCATCGCGCAGGACCTGCTTGACCAGGCCGCGGCCCACTATGAAGACGTCAAAAAGAAATACAAGGAAGGCACGGCATCGCGCTTTGACCTCCTGCAGTCCAAGGTCCAGGTGACGAAGGTGATGCCGGAGCTGATCCGCGCCAAGAACGCCATCCGGTTGAGCATGGCCGACCTGAACAAAGAACTGGGCCTGGGGGTCTACGATCCCCTGATCGTCGACGGCAAGCTGGCCTATCAGCCTATCGCCCTTACCGAAGAGGCGTTTTTGGCCAAGGCCTACATTCACAGGCCGGAGATGATCATCAGGCTTTTGGGCATCGATATCGCCAAGTGGTCTATCAAGGCGGCCCACGCCGGATACCGTCCCCAGGTGAACCTGAGCGCAGACTATTACTACCGTTCGGACGATTATTCCGACATGTTCAACCAGCGTCATAATAATTGGGATGTGGGCATTTCGGTCCGCGTCCCTATCTTCGACGGTTTCTCGTCGTTGGCCAAGGTTCGGGAGGCCAAAGCCCGTTATGCGCAGTCCCAGTTGAGCCAGGAGGATGTCTCCGACCAGACCGCCCTTTTGATCCGCCAGGATTGCCTGAATTTGCGCGAGGCCCAGGCGATCGTCGATTCCCAGAAAGACAATGTCTCCGAAGCTAAAGAGGCCCTGCAGATCGCGATCGTCAGCTATGATAACGGAGTGGGCACGAACCTGGATGTCCTGGACGCGCAGGTGTCTCTGGCGCAGATCGAACAGACCCTTGCGGAAGGGGTCTATGATTATATGATGGCCCAGGCGGCCCTGGACCGCGACACGGGCAACCTGCCCGCCGAAGAAAAGATTTCAGATGACAAGAAACCGGGCCTGCCCGGCGAGGTTCCTCCGGCGGCGGAGAAAAAATAGAAAAGGCTGTTCGTAAAATTTCCTGAAGATTCCGGTCAGAGGCGGGATGAGGAGGTTTTTTATGAAGCTATTCGCGAAGATACCCAAGAACATCAAGATCGTCCTGGCCGTCGGCGCCGTGGCGCTGATCGCCATCGGTTCTTATCTCTACGGCGTCGCCCAGGAAGAGAAGAATGCCAAGCTCCTCAAGGTCTCCGGGACGATCGAGGGCGACGACGTCCGCATTTCTTTCCGCGTCGGAGGCCAGATCGTGGAGCTTCTGACGGATGAAGGCATGGTCATCAAGGAAGGCGATATCGTGGCGCGCCTGAATACCGACGAGTTGACCAAGGTCAGGGACAACGCCAAGGCCACGCTCAAGGCCGCCGAATACCAGTATTCCTTAGACAAGCTGGATTATGCGCGCGCCGAGAACCTCTGGAAGGCCGGCTCTATTTCGACCCAGAAACGCGACGAGGCCAAGACGAAGAACGATTCGAGCCGCGCCAACGTGGAGAAGGCGGGGGCGGACCTTTCGCTGGCAGAGACCCGGCTCGGCTTTGCGGAGCTCGCCGCGCCCCTGAACGGCTACGTCCTGGTCAAGAGCGCCCTCACAGGCGAGGTGGTGCAGGTCGGCGCGCCGGTCTTTACGGCGATCGACCTGAACAATATCTGGGTGACCGCCTACATCAATGAGACGGACCTGGGGAAGGTCAAACTCGACCAGGAAGCTTATGTGATGACAGACACCTACCGCGGGAAAAAATACAAAGGCAGGGTTTCTTTTGTTTCCAGCCAGGCCGAGTTCACGCCTAAATTCATCCAGACGACCACCGAGCGGGTCAAGCTTGTTTACCGGATCAAGGTCCGGGTGGACAATTCCAGCTTGGACCTTAAGCCCGGCATGCCGGCGGATGCCTACATCATCCTAGAGTAATATGATCACCATCAGGACGCAGAACCTGACCAGGAAGTTCGGGGATCTCGTCGCCGTGGATCACCTGAACCTTGAGGTTGAGGAAGGGGAGATCTTCGGCCTCGTCGGCCCCGACGGCGCGGGCAAGACCACGACGATGAGGCTTTTGACCGGCATCCTGGACCCGACGTCCGGCGACGGCTGGGTCTACGACAAGCATATCGTTAAGGAAGCTGAACCCCTCAAAGAGAACATTGCCTACATGTCGCAGCGCTTCGGCCTTTATGAAGAGCTGACGGTCATGGAAAATATCAATTTTTACGCGGACGTCTACGGCATCGACAAGGCCCACCGCCAGGAGACGATCGACAGGCTTCTGGGTTTTTCAGGGCTCCTGCCGTTCAAGCAGAGGCTTGCCGGCAAGCTCTCCGGCGGCATGAAACAAAAGCTGGGCCTGGCGTGCGCCTTGATCCACACCCCCAAAGTCCTCTTCCTCGATGAACCCACCAACGGCGTCGACCCCGTTTCCCGCAGGGACTTTTGGAAGATCCTCTACGACCTCCTGAAAGAGAAGGTGACGATCTTCTGTTCCACCGCCTATCTCGACGAGGCCGAACGCTGCAAAAGGGTGGGGATGATCCATAAGGGCAGGCTTCTGCATTGCGAAGAGCCGGAGAAGATCAAAAAACAATGGAACGCCAAGACCCTGGAAGAGGCGTTCATCGCGATCATCAAGGATGCCGAAAAACATGAACAGCGCGCCTGATACTGTCGTCAGCGTCCGGGACCTGGAGAAGAAATTCGGGGATTTCACCGCCGTCAACAAGGTGAACTTCGAGGTCCGCCGGGGCGAGATCTTCGGCTTTCTGGGGCCCAACGGCGCCGGGAAGTCCACGACTATCCGCATGCTCTGCGGCATCTACGCCCCGACGTCGGGGACCGGGACCGTCGGCGGTTTCGACATCATCCGCGAGCAGGGCAAGATCAAGGAGAACATCGGTTATATGTCCCAGAAGTTTTCCCTCTACGACGACTTGACCGTCGAGGAGAACATCGATTTTTACTCCGGCATCTACACGATCCCCCAGGATAAGAGAAAAGAGAGGAAGGAAGAGGTGATCCGGTTGGCGGGGTTGGAGGATTTCCGCAATCGGCCGACCAAGGTCATCTCCGGCGGCTGGAAACAGCGCCTGGCCCTGGGCTGCGCGCTCATCCATCATCCCCGGATGCTTTTTTTGGATGAGCCGACGTCGGGCGTAGACCCCATCACGCGCGCCAACTTCTGGGCGATCATCAAGGACCTGGCCAAGAACGGCGTCACGATCTTCGTGACGACGCACTACATGGACGAGGCCGAGAACTGCGACCGCATGGTCCTGATTTATCACGGCACGATCATCGCCATGGGCACGCCGGGCGAGATGAAGACCAAATTCATGAAGAACGACGTTTTGGAGATCATCGTCAATGCCGCGCAGGACTGGATCGACGGCTTGAGCGCGCTTGAGGCGGTCAAGGAGGCGGCGCTCTTCGGCGCCAACATCCACGCCGTCGTCTACGACGGCGCCAAGGCTGTCCCGGCCATCCGGGCCTATTTGGACGGCAAGGGCGCCAGGGTGGAGAGCATCCGCAAGATCATGCCGTCCCTCGAGGATGTCTTTGTTTCGGCCATCGAGAATTACGATAAGGAGCACGCGTCGTGAACGCAAAGAGGATCAGGGCGATCGCCTGGAAGGAGTTCATCCAGATCAAGCGCGACACGCGCTCGCTCGGCCTGGCCCTGGGCATTCCCATTTTTATGCTCCTCATCTTCGGTTACGGCCTTTCCCTGGACATCGACCACGTCAGGACGATCGTCTGGAACCAGGACGCTTCCTCCGAGGTCACGCGGGAATTTCTCCTGAATTTCAAGAATTCCAAGTATTTCAAGATCATCGCCTATACGGACAACTACAGGGACATCGAATACAAGATCGACTCCGGCGATGCGATGCTGGCGCTCGTCATCCCCAAGGATTTTTCGCATTTCCTGGACGCCGGCCGGGCCGCGTCCCTCCAGTTGATCGTCGACGGCAGCGACGCCAATACGGCGACCATCGCCATGAATTACGTGCGCTCGGTTGTTTCTCAATATAACGTGAACCTGATAACGAACGCCCTGGAGAGCCATGGGATTGCGCCCAGGCAGACGGTGGATGCCCGCACGCGGGTCTGGTACAACATGGGCCTGACAAGCACCTGGTTTATCGTTCCCGGCGTCATCGCCATGATCATCATGATCGTTGCGGCCCTGGTAACGTCCTTGTGCGTGGCGCGGGAGTGGGAACGCGGCACGATGGAGCAGTTGATCGCCACACCTGTCAAGGCGCCGGAACTGGTCATCGGCAAGTTCATCCCTTATTTCTGCATCGGGTTTTTCGATCTGACTGTCGGCGTCCTCATGGCGCGGTTTTTGTTTGCCGTGCCGTTCCGTGGGAATTATCTGACGCTAGCGTTTTTAAGCTCATTGTTCTTGACCGGCGCCTTGTCGCAGGGGATTTATATCTCCGTTGTCGCCAGGACCCAGCTGATGGCGAGCCAATTGGCGAGTTTGACGACGCTCATCCCGACGCTTCTTCTATCGGGTTTTATCTATCCGGTCTTCAACATGCCCAAGGCGATCCAGGCCGTGACGTATCTGGTGCCGGCAAAATATTACATCATCATCCTGCGGGAGCTGTTCCTCAAGGCAGGGGGGATCAGGGTCATGTGGGACGAGGCGACGTTCCTGTTTTTGTTCGCCTTCCTCATGCTTTTTTCGGCCATGAGGCGGTTTAAAAAGAAAGTCATAACGTAAAACGAATATGTGGGAACGCGCTAAATCCATTTTTATCAAGGAATTCAAGCAGATCTTCCGGGATCCCCGGATGAAGACGATCATTTTCATCACGCCCCTCATCCAGATCATCCTCTTCGGCTACGCCGCCAACAAAGACATCAATTACGTTCCGACGGCGATCTTCGACCGGGACAACACCAAGGAGAGCCGCGAGCTTTTGCGCGACTTCACGTATTCCAAATATTTCGTCCCCAAATATTTCATCGATAATGACCGCGATCAAAACAGTGTCCTGGACAAGGGTCTGGCGAACATCGTCATCCGCATAGACCGCGGCTATGGCCGCAATCTCGAAGCGGACAAAGACGCCCAGGTCCAGCTGGCCTATGACGGCACGGACTCCAATACGGCGATGGTGGTCATGGGCTATGCCAATACGATCATGCAGAATTACCAGTATCGTCTTTTGAAAACGCAGGCCCTGGAGCACGGCGGCATGAAGGACTCTCCCAATGTGGACCTGCGCGACCGGGCGTGGTTCAACGGCAACCTTATTTCGCGCAATTATTACCTGCCCGGGGTCATCGCGACCATCGTGACCATGATGTCCCTGCTCTTGTCGTCCATGGCGATCGTCAAAGAAAAAGAGATAGGCACGATGGAGCAGCTGATCGTCAGCCCCTTGAGGCCGATGGAGCTGATCTTGGGCAAGCTTTTGCCGTTCGGCATCATCGCTCTCGTCCAGATCGTCCTCATCACCGCGCTCGGCGTCCTCTGGTTTCATGTGCCGTTGAGGGGGAACCTTCTGTTGCTGCTGTTTGCCACCTGCATCTATCTTTTCACGACCCTGGGTATAGGCCTTTTTATCTCGACGATATCCTCCACACAGCAGGAGTCCATGATGTCGGTTTTTCTTTTCTACCTGCCGACGGTCCTGTTGTCCGGGTTTGCCTATCCTATCGCCAACATGCCCCAGGCCATCCAGGTCTTTACATACCTCAACCCTTTGAGGTATTTTATGGTCATCATCCGCGGGATCTTTTTGAAGGGCGTCGGCATCACGATCCTCTGGCAGCAGATGGTGCCGCTGTTGTTCATCGGGCTGTGCGTCATCGTCTTGAGCACGCTCCAGTTCAAGAAGAAGATGGGGTAAATGCAAGAGCGTCTTAAATGGTTGCCTGCGCGGCGCTTGGGACGTATAATAGGGGAAAATCAACCTGCGGCCACCCCGGCCTTCAGGCCGGAGTCTACGGCAGGTTGATACTGAGCCGTCGTCCTCAAGGGCGCGGTTTTTGAGCGGCGAACGTATAGAGGCCGGCACCAACACAAAGGGAGGGTGGGAGATGAAAGGGCTCAACTTCAAGATTTTTCTCAAGATCTTGCTCCATGGCCTGTTGATCTGGATCTACACGTATTTGCTGGTGGATTTTGCCATGAGGAACAATTACCCCAATTATGTTTTCGGCATTTTCGTGTTGGGCGTCGGCCTGGGGTATTTTATCGCCAAGATAAAATTCGAGAAGGCATAGACTGTCGGCATGGCCATGGCTCCTCGTCGCGAGTTGCTCCTCGTTAACCCGCGCGCCTCGTATTTTTTCATTGATCTCCTCCAGAGGGTTGTTAGAGGAAACCCCGTCCCCTACGTTTTTCTGATTCTTTCCGCCCTGACGCCCCGTTCATGGGGCGTCAGGTTCATCAACAAAAAAGACATCTGGTTTCCCTGGGAATTCAAAGGCGGCCAATTGGTCGGCATCACGTGCCTGACGGCGTCTGTCACCGAGGCCTACCGCCTGGCCGACCGCTTCCGCAAGGCAGGCTCAAAAGTCGTCCTGGGCGGGCCCCATGTGAGCGCGCGGCCGGATGAGGCGCTTGCGCATGCCGACAGCGTCGTCATAGGGGAGGCAGAATCGGCCTGGCCCCGGATCCTCAAAGACTACGAAGCCGGCGCTCTCCAGGATAAATACCTCGGCCAGCCGCTGGATGATTTCTTCTCGCCTGTCTTCGATTCCTTTCTCAAGCTCGACCCACGGACATTAAGCCGCGCCGGCATCCATGTGGACCGCGGGTGCAAATACAACTGCGATTTCTGCGCCAAGCTGTCCGGCCGGTGCCGTTTTATCAAGCTCGAGCAGGTCCTGGCGCTCATCCGGAAGATAAAAGACGCCTCGAAGTCCTTTTTCGGACGCAAACCATTTATTGTCTTCCGCTGCGACAATATATTTTCCAATCCTGCCTATGCCAAAAAGCTGTTCCGTGCGCTCGCAAGCCTGAATGTCCACTGGGGCGCCAACTGTTCGATAGACATCGCCTTTGACGAAGAGGCCCTGCAATTGGCGCAAGCAAGCGGGTGCCGCGGCTTGTTGGTGGGTTTTGAGACCGTGCATCCCAAGGAATTCAAAAAGACGGATTTGGCGCAGATCAGTTCAGGCGAGGATTACATCAAGGCGGTCAAGGCCGTCCGCCGCCACAAGATCGGCATCATCGGCTCTTTTATCGTCGGGTTCGACGACTATCGCCATAAGGATTACCTCAAGCTCTTATGGCTGCTTGTGCGCATGCGCCTGCATCATTCCCTGTTGACCATCCTGACGCCTTACCCGGGTTCCAGGCTTTTTGACCGCCTCAAGAGCGAGGGCCGCATTTTTTCCTATGACTGGAAGAGGTATAATTTCCTGAATTGTGTCTTCAAGCTCAAACATACAAGCGTCTTGGGGCTCTATGCGTGGTTTTTCCTGGTCAGGGCCGTGAGTTTGTGCGTGTCCCCGCAGTTTATCATGAGCTTCATCTATGTCTGGGTCATTTATGCCTTAAGTTATCATGCCTCCCAGTATTTGATTTACGGTAGTTTTTAGAGGGGAAGGGTGTTCCATCCTCCTTCGCAAGAAACCTTTTGAGGAGCAGGAAATATTTTAGCTTCGGAGAGATGTCACTGGATGTCCGTAGGCGGCAGGAGGGCTTGGACGTTATTGTCTCGATTTTTCCAGTCGCCACGGACCCTTGGCTGGGGTGTTTCATTTTTTCTTTACACCCCGTCTGAAATCTGGTAATATTTAGCCCTGTTTTGGGGTAAAATAGAGAGAGAATTCCGGGCTTGCCACGTGATGCCGCAGGCATTTTACGTGGCCGCCCTTCGACTTCGCCCTTCACAGAGCGAAGGGCTTCGCTTGAGGACGGCAACATTAAGGAACTCCTCGATGCACCCAGAGGGTGCATATTCATGAACACTTCGGGCCGTTATCCTCCTTCGCTGAAGCGCTTTCGCCTTCAGCTTCGGAGAGATACGCGGCGGGATTTAAAAATTCGGGCCGCTAGCTCAATCGGTAGAGCATCTGACTCTTAATCAGGGGGTTGAAGGTTCGAGTCCTTCGCGGCTCACCAAAATTTGGGGGTCACGCTTCATGCGTGACCCCCAAAAATTTTTGGTAGGCCTGATGCGAAGGACTCGAACCTAAAAAGGGGATTATTAAGGGGAAAAGACCGTTTTCCCCTTGAGGGTGTCGTTATCATGCTAAGGAGGGGTTGACAGCGCAGCGAAGCGGAGCGCCAGAAGGGGAACCATTGGGTTCCCCTATGGGGAGCGACCGAGCTGTCTGCGAAGGCAGACACGCGAGGAGCGACAGGTTCTAGGCGCGAAGCGCCGGAGTCCTTCGCGGCTCATAAATTTTCCTGGCACTGCTAGGAAAATTTATGATCCTGAGCCCACCAAAATATCATTTGGGGGCGAAGGATCTTTCTTAAAGCCACACGATTTCGTGTGGCTTTTTTGTCGGACTCGAACCTGCGTGGCCCGGTGTCGAAGCGCAGGCCGTAAGGCCAAGCGAGACTCGAGTCCTTCACGGAAGCTTTTCGGATTCGAACCTAGCAAGCGGAGGGAAGGGTGAGGAGAAGCCCCTTGCCAGAGACGCTCGTAAATTTCACGCGCAATCACCAGAGGTGCGCGTGAAATTCACTTCGCCGGCTGCGGGGTGATTTCGCCGGAGGCGAAATCAGAATCACTCGCTTCGTTCCGCTCAAACCTGAATCGGGCCCCTTTCAGGGGCCAAAAGGCTGGCGTGTTTGATCGAAGCCGAGCTCCAATCAATTTTAATCAAAAGACGGGAAACCCTGATTGAAACTTGGCTTCGATCAGTCTGTCTTTTATCAGAGCTTAGCTTCGATAGTGAGGCTCAGGATGATTTTTGATGATCTTAAAAATAGATCTAAAATTTTACTTGACAAAATTGATCTAGTATATTATAGTGCTTCTAAAAGTAAGACATTAACTATAAAAAGGAGGAGCCGTGCAACTATCCGCTATCAAAATAACTCAGAACCAAAAAGATCTTTTTCTTACAACGCTTTCTGTGGCTGATCTTATTAAACTATCTCAGGTTGATTATTGGTCTTCTGAGAAGGAAGGCACAAGGGATCAGGGTTATCAGAGGAATCCTGAGCAAGGTCATATCAACAAGATTGCTGATTATCTTCAAGAACGGGACATTCTTTTGCCTACGGTGATTTTGTTAAATTCACGCAAGCCGCTTGGTTTCGTTGAATCAGGTAAGGATTCATTTTCTGGCACAATCAATCTGAAGCCGCAGGATATTCTCTGGAATGTTGACGGACAGCATAGAGTAGCAGGCATGAAAAAATCTGTTGAAGAAAATGGCAATATGAAGATCAGAGATTTTAGTATCCCCGTGGTTATCGCATCCGGGTTGACTAAGGAAGAGGAAATGATGTTGTTTTATACTATCAACAGGACCCAAAAAGGCGTCAGGACCGATCTGACCGAACGCCTCATCAGTGCAAGAGCTAAAACATCTGAAGGTCGAGAAGAAGTGCGTCGCAAGGGGCAAGACTGGATCGTCAGGGCGGTTAAAATTGTTGATTATCTTAATACTGAGCCGAGTAGCCCTTGGCAAGGGCGCATCCAGCTTCCCAATACAAAACGCAAGGCACCGGCCAAGCAGGCGTCACTGACGAAATCATTGCTCCCTTTATTGAAAAATGGGATCCTCGAAAATCACTCTGATACAGTTGCTTGCCAACTGATGTTAATTTATTGGAAGGCAGTTCAAGAAGTATTCCCCGAGGCATTTGAGGATCCAAAAGAATATGCAATCCAGAAGACACCGGGGTTTTTCCCTCTTCATGCTGTGGCCAATAGGATCTTTATGTACTGCCAGGCAAAAAATAGGTTTAAGCAGTCGACTATGGCCGATCTATTAAGAGAAGCGGCAAAAAAAATAGATATTGATAGTGATTTTTGGAGAGTTGACAACGAAGAAGGCGCAACACTTTATGGCAGCATGAAAGGGTTTAGACTCCTCGCAGATAGATTTTTAGACAATCTTCCGACACCAGATATTGCAATCGAAGCTTGATTGGATATGATCTAGTCTTGTTTGGAGTTTAACTTTTTGCGGTGACCTCTCGTTTTACCCACTTATAATGTGAGGAGGATAGTTATGTTATCAGGAAAAGATGCGTTTTTGTTCTTTTTTGGTATTTTTTGGGCAACGGTAATTTCGGTCGTTGCTAGGTATCGCCTTTTTGGGACCAACTTATTATTCAGCAAACATAAGAAAAGGAAATGCCATGGTTGGCGCAGGTTGCTCTTAGGGCTTTTGTTTATGAACTTGGCCCCCATTGCTTTGATGTGTTTTTTGTATTTATATGTTATGTCAGAAACGTCAGGGGTATGGCAGATATTAAGTGCGGCGGTAGCATCGTTTTCCGCGTTTGGCTTTCATCGTATCCTCCATGCGTTTATGTTGACAGGCGACAGATGGAAAGCATTCTACATCAAAAGGGAATACAAAAAAGTTCTCGAAGAGCATGGGATAGAAGGGGATTCAAATACTTTCATGGCGCACTTTGTGCCGGGGGTTTTTTACATACTTTTACCGATGGCTATATGTTCTCTTCTAGCCTTAATGCCAGATTTTGGAATAGTATTTTAAATTAGGTTGGCGGAGAGTAAGGTATTGAATTATGGACGAACACGCCATAGAAGCAGAATGGAAAGGTCCATATAGTGTGGCCGCTATTATTAAAAAGATAAATGACGGTGGTTCTCTTGAAAATGGTTTCTCAGGCAATGATTACGGAGTCTATCAAATATACGGAAACCATATATTGTGTGGGAAAAATATGTTGCTCTATATAGGCAAGGTGACTAATCAGACATTCTCCGAGCGTTTTAAGCAGCACCAAAATCAATAGCTATCTAAAGAAATAGGGGTTAAGATTTATCTTGGTAGACTAGCTAAGAAGCTGGATTATTTGCCTGAAGGCGATTGGTTAGAATGAAGAACAGATGTTGGTTTTGTCGAATCCATTTTACTTTATAAGTATTCTTCCAATTATAATAGTTGTTCTATCGCAACTATGCCGAGGCTTGAGCCTTATGAGAAAATAAGATTATTTCACAGGGGCGATCGGAATAGACTCGAGAAAATAGACAAGGCCCCAGAAGACTATTGTTAACGTAGGGTCAGATGCTTTCCAATTTCAATTTATGGTAAGATGCTCTTATGTCAGAAAGTGGTAGGAATTTAGCAAAATGGAATTATGTTGCTACAATCGCAAGCTCTTTAGCTGCGGTATTCGGTTTCTTTTTATTGATTTATCAATTATATACAGATCGTCCTCACTTAGAAATTAATTTCGAAGGCGCAGCTTTTGTTGACATCGAAAATGATGAGATATCTTTCATTATAGTTTCTATAGATGCATTCAACGAAGGAAAACGCCCGGCAGGTATAATATCCTCCACTTTAAATATAAGATTTAAAGACAATGTTAAGATAGATATGAAAGAGTATCCTCTTATCCCACGTTTTTTCAAGACTAACTCTCAAGGCGCTGGCGCGGAAAGAGGAAACTTATTTCTCCATGAACCATTTTATAGCGAGGATTTTGTCAAGGATGAATTGGGACAGGGGAGGCCATTCGATCGCATACCGAAAGGCTTACAATATAAACCAGTATTGTTTGACATGGGGGCGTATCATGAGGGATGCATGATATTTAAGCTAACTGATGATATTCGAGATAAATTTTTAAGTTCACTCTCGAAGTCGAAAACTGATACTAAGCTAACTTTAGTTTTGGCGACCACTGATGGTAAGAGAAAAATTGAAATTAAAGAAATAGGTATATTAGATAAGAATTCTTTTGTTCAACTATTTTTTGTTTTTAAGCCTGATAAATAATGTGCAAAGTTTCTCAGGAATTAGGCGTGGTTTGGGCATGCTTAAATTTTTAACTGCATAAAGACATAGTACTCAGTAAGTTGCAGAGAATGACTTAGAATAGATCCCTTTTTTTGTCTGTTTATTTTTATCATCTCTAATCCTTGTTTCATCTTCCTAGTTTATCATATAATACCCCTATGCCCGACCAAGTAAACCCCCCACTCGAAATCTTACTTCCCGTCTATAACGAATCCGATGTGTTAGGGCAGAGTGTTGAAAAGCTCGTGCGGTATTTTGACGGGCAGGGGAAGTGGGAGTATAAGCTCACCATTATTGACAACGGCTCGACGGACAGGACGCCGGAGGTATCCAAGACGCTTTGCGAGAGGTTTGCGGGCAGGGTGGGGATGATACGGCTGGATGCCAAGGGCCGCGGCAGGGCCTTGAGGTATGGGCTCCTGCAATCAACAGCCCCGATCGTCGGGTATATGGACATAGACCTGTCGGCTGACCTGAATGGTTTCGGCGATCTGTATGCCGCTATTGCAGAGGGCCATGATATTGCCGTCGGTTCGCGCCTGGCAAAGGGAGCTTGCGCGGCGCGGTCGTCTTTCAGGAATGCCCTGTCATGCGGCTATAATGCGCTGGCCAAAAAAATCCTGAAGATGGATGTCGGCGACGCGCAGTGCGGCTTTAAGCTGTTCTGCCGCGGCCCTGTTTTGGGCGTATTGCCTTTTGTCAAAAGCGATCA
>Ga0172375_10008731_pt1 | contig 13544 bp, 6 predicted proteins | sample LakKiv1m_FD_114537 | JGI IMG/M metagenome (GOLD analysis project Ga0172375, IMG submission 114537) | Freshwater microbial communities from Kabuno Bay, South-Kivu, Congo - kab_092012_11.1m | ecosystem: Environmental > Aquatic > Freshwater > Lake | place: Democratic Republic of the Congo...
AATATGATCGCAATACCGGGGGGAACATTCAAAATGGGAAGCCCGGACGATGAACCCTTCCGCAAGGAAGACGAAGGTCCGGTAAGAGACGTGGAAATCAGCCCGTTCTATATGGCTGAAGTGGAAGTAACGTGGGACGAGTATCTTGCATTTTATTCGCAGACTTCCGCCGAAGGTCGTTCAACCGACACAGAAGGACTACGGAGCGGAATGCAATCCGGGAATGTTGATGCCATTTCAGGTGCAACGCCTCCTTATGGTCAGCCTGATCAGGGATGGGGTTTGGGTCAAAGACCTGCAATATCATTTTCATATCATGCTGCAGAAACCTATTGCAGATGGCTTTCGCAGGTAACAGGTAAAACATACCGTCTGCCAACCGAAGCCGAATGGGAATATGCATGCAGGGCAGGAACGACAGGGCCATATTTCTTTGCAGGCGATCCCCGGAAATACGAGAAGACAGGATTGAGGGCCAAAATTTCAAAAAACGATACGGCGGTAATAAATACTTATATTGTATATAAGGAAAATAGTCCCTCAAAAACTCAGACTCCTGATTTTGTTAAAGCCAATCCCTTCGGGCTTAAAAACATGGCAGGAAACGTTGCCGAATTTTGTTCCGACTGGTATCAGCCTGATGCCTATTCGCAATACCCTGCAGGGACAATTAAGGATCCCAAAGGTCCGGAAACGGGTGAAGAACATGTTATAAGGGGAGGCACATTCATGAACCCCGCCGGCCTTTTAAGATCAGCTTCCCGCGATTATACAAGAACTGAAGCATGGCTGAGGACCGATCCGCAAATACCTAAAAGTATATGGTGGTATTCCGATTGTTTCAACGTAGGTTTCAGGGTAGTTTGCGAGTTTGACAGTAAAACGGGAAACGTATCTGCCTCAGAATGAGGGATTACTGAATTTTAATAAGGTTCACGTAAGAAAACTGTCAAACATTCTTGTTTTATATTGACAAGTTTTTTAAATTGCATTGCCTAATTGTAATGTGAATACACCTTTATTACCTAATTAACCTTATTTACTAACCCAAAAACCTTTAACTGCCGGACAAAAAACGAGATTTTAAAAGTGTAAATTAATGAGTGTAAGTTTTACACTTACTATTTTTTATTTATATGATATAGTGTGATATCATATAGTGTGGCCTTATAAAGTGGATGCTTAATTTCTATGTTTACATCCTGAATTTCAATCAATCCTAATATCTAACTAATTATTAACTAACTAACAGTGTAACAGTATGAAAAAAACTCCCAACTGCTTTTGGTCGATCGGACCAAATGTAAATTTTCGCAGGTTTTTGCTGCCTGTGAAAATTGTGGTTATTCTTCTGTTCTGCGGGCTGATTACCCCTGCGATGGCAGCAGGTCCGGATAATCCGGCTGCAGACGATTTGCAACAAACGAGAGTAACAGGGACGGTAACGGATGCTTCAACCGGTGATGCAATGCCGGGTGTGAACATTCAGGTTAAAGGTACCGCACTTGGTGCAATCACCGATATTGACGGTAAGTATTCTATCTCCAATGTAGAGCCAGGTGCAACTCTTGTATTTTCCTTTATAGGTTATGTTACACAGGAAGTGGCAGTCGGCGGCAGATCTGTTGTCGATGTGGTACTTGCCGGTGAGGTAACCGACCTTGATGAGGTTGTTGTAGTGGGGTATACCACCCAGAAACGGGCAAATGTTGTCGGTTCAGTAACCTCCCTTTCCGGAGAAGGTCTTGCTGCTATTCCTGCAGCAACCGTCAACAGTGCTATATCGGGCCGTCTGCCTGGTGTAACAATAATTCAGCAGAGTGGTGAACCCGGTCAGCAAACCCCAAGGATGCTGGTTCGCGGACGTACCAACCTCGGTACAAGCACCGATCCGCTTGTTGTTATTGATGGTGTCATGGGACGTTCAATGTCTGAAATTGACCCTTCAGATATTGAAAGCCTGTCGGTACTGAAGGATGCATCGGCTGCTATTTATGGTGCATCGGCAGCCAACGGCGTTATTCTTATAACAACAAAAAGAGGTCAGGAAGGCAAGCCGAGGTTGAATTACCAGTTTTATCAGGGTATGGCAACACCGACAGTCATTCCTGAAGTATGTAATGCAGCAGAATATGCAACAATGCTTTCGGAATACCAGATGCAGAACGGAAAGGCGCGTACCTACAGTGACAGGGATATTGAGCTCTTCGCATCAGGGGAAGATCCATGGGAACATCCCAATACTGACTGGTATGGAGACCTTATTAAGAAATGGAGCGGCTCATATAAGCATACGATCACCATTGACGGCGGCAGCAGGGGAATGAATTATTTCGTTTCAGCAGGTCTGAGGGGCGATGATGCCATGTACAAGGCTTCATCGACAAAGTACAAACAATACAATATCCGTGCAAAGATTGAAATGCCGGTTACTGACTGGCTTAAGACAGGCGTTGATCTGGCCGGTTTTCTTGTAAACCGCATTTATCCGTACAAAGGTGCTAATGCTATCGTTGGACAGTCAACACGTCTTCTTCCCACAAGATGGTCATTCTGGCCAACGGGTGAATACGGACCCGATATCGAGTATGGTGATAACCCCGTTGCAACATCAACATTTGCTGCAGGTAAGAACGATCAGAAAACCTACAGGTTACTGAGCACATTCAATACTACCATAACGGTTCCGTTTGTTAAAGGGCTGTCATTCTCAGGATCATTCAGTTTTGACCTGACCAACTATTACCAGAAGGCATTCTATAAGCCATGGGTGCTCTATTATCCTAACTGGGACCAGGCTGTACGCAACTCACAGGGTTTTATAACAAGTATGCCTCTGACTCCCACATTGAGAGGTCTGTCATCACCCCAGAACAATGAAAGGTATGACAGGACCATAAACCAGACCTCCATTGTGAATGCAATGTATCAGAAGACATTCGGAAGTCATAACGTTATGCTGTATTTAGGTTATGAGCAATATCAGAGCGATTACAACCAGCTTTACGGTTTCAGACAGTATTATATTTCCGACCTTATCCAGACAATGAACGCAGGAGCTGACCAGGACAAGAACACCAGCGGTTATGCAACAATATATGCACGTAAATCATGGATAGGAAGGGCAACCTATGACTTCAAAGGAAAATATCTTGCTGAATTTGTATTCCGTCGTGATGGTTCCCTGAAATTTCCGACAGACAAGCGCTGGGGTAATTTCCCGGGTGTGCTGCTTGGATGGAGGGCTTCGGAAGAAGGTTTCTGGAAGGATAATATTCCGTTCATCAACTATTTCAAACTCAGGGGATCATATGGAGTTATGGGGATGGACCCGGGCGATCCGTTCCAGTATATGAACAAGTTCGGACTTGGTCCGGGTATGGTATTTGGCACAGGTTCATCAATCGAGACGGTTGTTGGTCCGCCTTCTGTTGCAAACCCGAATATCACATGGGAAACACAGACAACACGTAATATCGGATTCGATTCAAAATGGTTCAATGATCTGATCAGCCTTAATTTCGATTATTTCTTCAATAAAAGGGATCACATCCTTACGGCAAGAGATGCATCAGTACCTAATTTCACAGGTCTGACTCTTCCTCAGGAGAACATAGCAAGGGTTGACAACCATGGTTTTGAAATTGAAGCAGGAGTTCATAAAAACCTCACTTCTGACCTCAGGCTCGATGTTACAGGTAACTACAGCTTCAGCCGGAATAAGATTGTTTTCTATGATGAACCGGCAAGGGTTGTTGACTGGCAGGTACGTACCGGACATCCTTATGGTGCAACCCTTATGTATAACAGCATTGGAGTATTTGCCGACCAGGCAGCTGTAGATGCTTATCCTCACTGGTCAAATGCAAAACCCGGCGACCTTATATTTGAAGATGTTTCAGGTGACGGAAAGATCACGAGTGATGACATGATATTGTATGACAAAACAGATGCTCCTGAAGTATTCTATGGTCTTAATATTGACGTTACATACAAAAACTTCAATTTATCGGTTCAGCTGCAGGGTCAGGGCGAATACCTGAGATTCAATCATTATGATGAAAGAAGGGGTGAAGCAGGCAACTATTTCAAATGGACCTACGACGGCCGCTGGACACCTGAAAATACAAAGACCAATATTCCGAGGGCATTCAACAGGAATGACTACTATTGGGGACATGCAGTAAATATGAGCGATTACTGGTACGACAATACAGCTTATTGCAGGCTGAAAAACCTGGTACTTACTTACACTATACCGTCGACACTTTATAAGAGCCTCGGCATCTCAAGAGCCAGTGTATATTTCTCAGGCAATAACCTTGCCCTGCTTTATACTGCTACCAAGAAGTTCGATCCCGAATCTGCATGGGGTGCATATTATCCGAACATGAAGACATTTGCAGTCGGTGCCAATGTAACGTTTTAACTGATTGAAAAACTTTAAAGAATATAATATGAAAAAAATACTTAGTTATATAATTGCATTGGCGCTGCCGGTTTTGGTGGCAACGTCGTGCAGCGATGTTCTGGATCAGCAATCAGTTGATTCCTTTAACCAGGAGGTTGTTTTTTCCGATATTAATGTTGTTAAGGCCTATCTTGGCAAATGTTATGACAGGCTTGGAGGGATCCAGAATGCCACAAATATGACCAGTGACAATAACGGTATCCTTGGCATGCGCGAAGATCTCCTGTCGTCAGCTACTGACCAGACTCTTTGCATTCACAGGCCTTCAAACTATGGTAACCTAAAAGGGACTCTCAGCCCTGACCAGTTAGGTTATTTTGCCAATACAGGTTATGCCGGCTTTTTACGCTGGCCACATATCTACAGCAACATTCAGAATATTAATAATATTCTTGCCAACATTGATGCAGTTGTTACAACCACTGCACCTGATAATCTGCTTAAAACCAGGCTTAAGGGTGAGGCATATTTCCTGAGGGCATATGAATATGCTACATTGCTGATGACCCATGGCGGTGTTGTACTCAGAAGTGAACCCTGGAAGCTTGGTGAGGACTATTCTACCATCACAAGGTCGACCCTGGCCCAGACAAAGGATTTCGTTCTTGCCGATATTGATCAGGCGATCAGCATCCTTAAGGATTATAATATGGAACAGGGCCGTGCAACTGCTGCTGCTGCTGCTGCATTGAAATCGAGGGTACTTCTTTTCTGCGCCAGCAAGCTTACCAACGGCGGCTATGAACCATCAAATACCCTTGTTTCATTTCCGGCAGGAAGCCAGACCGCTCTTCTGCAGGCTGCAAGGGATGCCGCAAAGGATGTGATGGACGGCAAATATGGTACATTCTCGCTTGTTGGTTCAACAGCCGATCCTGTACTTCCTCTGACACAGGCACAGATACAGGCATATTCCGACAATTATTTCAATATCTTCAACCAGAAAGGGAAATGGAATTCAGAGACAATATGGGCCATTCAGTATCCTTTGACGGGTGGTAATTCAAACAGGGCAAACATCTGGTTTGGTCCCTGCGGTTATCACAACTGGGGTAACAATGATCCTACTGAACCTGCTGTAAGAAGTTTTGAGATGGCTGACGGGACACCCTTTGTATGGGATAAATACAACCCTGGCGACCAGTATCTCCGCACCGCTACGGCTGCCGAGCTTCAGGCTGATCCTTACAAAAACCCTTATTATGGACGCGAACCACGTTTCTATGCAATTGTTCTGTATCACGGAGCACCATGGCAGGCCCGTCCTTCCGACGCTGCAGCCTTTGACCCCTACAATAAGGTACAAACAGGGCACTTCTATAATCCGGATGGTACGCTTAAAGTAAATGGAGTAGATTCAAGGCAGGGCCTTATTGAAGCATGGAATGGTACCAAAACAGGATACTATATTAAAAAATTCATGGACCCGGCAACAGCAGGGCAATACTATGCCAACACGAACCACTGGGTTGAGTTCCGTTATGCTGAAATACTCCTGAATTATGCTGAGGCATGCATTGAACTTGGAGGCGCTGATCTGCAACCGGGTCTCGATGCCCTTAACATGGTAAGAAACCGTGCCGGTCTTCCCGACAGGGTAACCACCGACCAGGACGAGGCAAGAGCATTCCTGCGTCATGAAAGGGCTATCGAATTATTTGGCGAAGGACACCGCTGGTATGACCTGCGCCGCTGGATGGAATTCGGCAATGTGGTGGAAGATGTTTTCGAAATGAAAGTTAAAGAGTATACAAACGGTAATTTCGAATGGAAACTCGACCTTACAGCCAAAGCAGATGCAAGAAGCTGGGCCAGCGATAAATACTACTGGCTGCCGATAGCACGCGATGAAATGAACAAAGCCCCGCAGCTACAGCAGAATCCTGGTTATTAATACTTGATTAGGTTAGGATTTTAATACTCCCCAGTAAAGGGGAAATAAGGAGGGTGTCCACTTGAGGACACCTTCTTTTTTTCGAAATATTTATAGGAATATTCCGATTTATTTATTAAATTTATAGAATATCTGAGTCATCATGAAAGCTTAATCTCCTTTCAGGGGAAAACATTCATGAAAGATGCATTGGTCGGAATCAGGGTTAAAGTAGGGTAAAATCTGGTTTCGGAGCCGGTCCCGCCGGGACCGGCTTTTTTAATGGTAAAAAGCATAATACCAAAAAGTATTCCCGAATTTCTGCTTAAGAAAAGGCTTGGCGGTTTTTAAGTTATTACCATATTGCCTGAACGTCTCAAGAAACTGGCTGAATCTCGATTCTGTCCGGGGATTTAATCTCAAACTGCCAAAATCGATGCTTTTACCCGGTTCCGACATTCTGCAAACAAGGGCGGCTTCTTCAAGATGCGTCGGAATCCTGCCAGCCCCCATGGTATGAAGCTTCTGAAAGCCTGCAGTTAAGGCATTGTAATCTTCATCGAGCATAAGGTATGCCATGTGGTAATCAAATATCCTGAGATTCAGGGAATCAACAGAAAATGCCCTTTCAATGTTGATATAAGGATTATCTGTTATGGAAAAAAAGTCATTTGTGATCTTTTCTTTTCTTTTAAGGCTGAGTTCGGGATCAGTATCAATAAGCTTTTCAGAAGCAAGAACATTCTCAAATCTGGCTGCTTCCTTTCTGTAAAAGATGGATTTCTTCAATACTGAATTATATTTTGCAGCCATTTTGTAATTTCCGTTTATGATTTCTGTTTTGATAAGCATCTTCATATCCTCCGGGGTAATCCCTTTTATTACCATATTTTCGAATGCCCACCGGTGGGCCTCATTAATCATTCCTGTCGTATAATAAAAATATCCCCCTATCTTTAATACTTCCTCATACATCTCCCATTTGAGGAACAGTGATTGTCCATCGGGGCTCTGAGGAAACCAGAAGAGCAGGTCGTTGAGTTTCCCTGTTTCTGATAATGCAACATTATTCAGGTAGATGGTAAGCCTGTTAGAAGTGGGATGGCTGAGTACATATTTTGTTACATCTTCATACCTTTCCTGACAGAAAAGTTTCTGAACCGCAAAAAATTCTTTGTTTACTTTATCATATTTTAGTACATAAATCAGAGCAATTGCTGTAAGCATCGAGCCCCATTCGATTATCATCCTTACCGTATCATTTGGTTTTCTGAGCAGAGACCTGTTGATCTTTATTTTTCCTGTGAAGGGACCTAAAGCAACCATTCCGGCAGTGACAAGGAACAACCAGATCTGTGAACCTGTATTTTCATTTGATACGGGATATGTCATGAGTTCAGTTGCAGTCTGAAACAAAACGTATTCCTTTAGAATCCAGATTGTAATTGAAAGTACAAGCAGAGTAAGCACAATCTTATGCCATTCCGTTTTTAATGATTTTTCAGCAAGCAGGATGACATACATTATTACTGCTATAGCGGCAAAGCTTCCTGTAATATAGTACCAAAACGGGAACAGGATAACAGGCAGATAGCCTTTGAGATATTTAATATTAAGCATGAAAAATGCCAACTGGAGCAATAAGCCAAGATTGTTGAAAAGGAGATATTGGTAATCAGCCTGTAAAACAAAGAGCAGTAAGCAGGTGATAAAAGGGATCAGAATTGTTATTTTACCTGTAAGTTGTCTTGTTACCACCGACATTAAATAAAAAACAAGGCAGATAATAATTGAGATTGTTACAGCACCGGCAACCGGATAATAAAAAAAAGTTGTGAGAAATTTTCCGGAATAAACAAGAAGAGAACCTGGTTTAACTATATTTTCCTTAAGGAAATCACCTGAAAAAATAAAAAGGGATTGTTTCTCCTGGTAAAACTCAACATAATCAGCAAGGAAGGCGAAAAATATGAACGACCCCAGGAAAAGGACAATAACAGGCAACCTCTTAATGATACTGTTCTTCATGTTTGTCAGTTTTCTCTCCATTTCGCCTGTACGGCGCTTCCCTGTGCAGCCTTCCTGATCTTGCCGGGATTAATGCTTATTTTAAGGGTTGAAAATTCAGGGAGGTTAAAGCTCTTTAGAAAACGGGTATAAAATAGCGGATCTTTCTGTGGAAGAATAAATGGTTTTCCGGCATCACCATTTTCATCGATATGTGAAATGAAAAATCTTGCCGTCTGGCCATCAAGTCGTTTACTGCTGAATACCAGCCATCGGCTGTTTGATGACCATGAATGGTAGCTGTCGGTACAGTCGCTGTTCAGGTTCATTACCGATGATTTCATTGTCTTCAGATCGATCGACAGGAGGTCGGCTTCCTTATGCCAGATGGGGAAACATCCGTAATTATGAAGAGTAAGTACGAGGCATCTGCCATCGGGGGAGATCCTGGGGAAGGAAACGCTTTTTCCAATTGATGAGGCATTAAATATAAGTTCACTCGGTCCAGTTTTTCTTGTTGTTTCATCAAAGGGAACTCTGTAAAGGTCATATCTGACACTGTCGTAGGCAAAAACTTCGCTAACCTGTTGCGCCCTGCAGAAATAAAGATATTTTCCATCGGGTGACCATTCTGGGTAGGTGTCCATATATTTATCCTTTTCGGGCAGGTCAATGTTCATTATTTCATTCTTTTCAAGATCATAAAGTACGAGGGAGGATTCAAGATCACTTACCTCAACTTTTTTATTGAGTGATGAATGGAATTGCTGGACTATCTTATTTGAAGAAAATGCAATAAATTTTCCTGAAGGATGCCACCGAGGATAAACTGCCCCGTTCTTCATCTCTTTTGTTTTAAGGTTGACTTTTTTAAAATCATTTTCTTCAAGAAAATATGTCCCGCCCATGCTTCCCCTCATGTGAAACATGAATTTATCTGATTTTCCGGTGTTGTTGTACGAATGGCAGTTAAGGCAGTTTTCATCTACGAGGCTGTTCTCAATTATCGATCTCTCACTGAAAGAAGTGATATCACGTTGTTTGATATAGATCTCCTTCCAGCTTTCATAACCAGGATAAAGGAGGCGGTAAGTAATGAAAGGATCGGCAGGATCGGAGGATATTTTGATTACTATGTTATTGAATTTTGTCCAGGTGTTTTCTTTATCTTTTACAAATACCTCGACATTTAACTCACTGTCTTTATTTTCTGCAAGGATATGCTTCCATTTTTTTTCAGGGATTTCAATTATTCCCTTCCTGCTCCTGATCTCAATTGAGGGAGTATTTGGTGATGAAAGCCTTACAAAAAATGCTATTCCCTCTTCATTGATTTTGAAATTCAGAGGAGCGATGTTGTAAGGTATTGTTGTTCCGGCATAATCAGGTTCGGTTGAAGGAAGCCGGCCGGCATTTGAAATTTTATCTCCTGGGCTGCCGGTACAGGAGGAGATGATCAGGAATAACATGAGTGGAAATATGGTTTCGGAAAAGAGTCTCATGATGAGGGTTAATCCTTTGATAAAAAGCAAATGTAGCATATAAAGTATTGTTCTGAAAAGGGAGGAGGAATTTTTCACGTACTTACCACCCTGGCCCGGCCTCACCCCAAGGGGGTGTAGAAAAAGTACTTTGTGTACCTTAGTGAATCCTTTGTGTACCTTTGTGGTAAAAGATAAATCATTTAACCACAAAGGATCACAAAGTACAACTCTAAGGTGCACAAAGGCCAAATCCAGGTATAATATGCTTCTTCTACAGCTCCCTTAAGAATGTAAATTTTAATAACATTGCTAAAGTTATTACTAAATTCAATAATTATATCGGCAGCTATCATCCCCATCTCCCTTGGGAGAGGGGGACAGGAGGGGGTGAGGCCGGATTAAAACTTTGTTAAAAAACCTTAAAATCAAATGAACTTTTGGTTTTTAAAATCTCTATATTTACATTTGATAACAATCTGTCAGCTTGAATACCACGTATTTTAAGTTCTTATAAATCTAATCTGATCGAATATGAAAAAATCAAGCATCTCAAGACGTAATTTTCTTGGCAAGGCAGCAGCTGTGGGAGTAGCTGGTGTTGTCGCACCAACGATAATTACAAGCTGTGCCCCGAAATCAAAAAAAGTTGTCGAAATTCCTAATTTTCTGGATCAGGCACCCGACGGGCCAGTCCTTAAAGCCGGTGTTATCGGCTGCGGCGGACGCGGAACCGGAGCCGCAATAAATTTTCTGAGCGCCGGACCAAATCTCCAGATCACTGCCCTGGGCGATACTTTCCAGGACAGGGTCGATAATTGCAGGGCGAGGATCCTTAAAGAAAAGAATCAGGAAGTTCCAATTGAAAACTGCTTTGTGGGTTTTGATGCTTACCAGAAGGTCATAGATTCTGGTGTCGATATTGTAATACTTGCAACTCCTCCATTTTTCCGTCCCGAGCACCTTGCAGCAGCAGTTGCAGCCAAAAAGCATATTTTTGCTGAAAAACCGGTTGCAGTCGATCCGACAGGTGCAAGATCAGTTATGGCAACAGCCAAAAAAGCTGAAGGACTTGGTTTGAACATCGCAACAGGAACCCAGCGCCGTCACCAGCGCGACTATGTCGCCAACTGGCAGCAGGTACAGCAGGGCCTTATAGGTGATCTGACAGGCGGTAATGTATGGTGGAACGGCGGTAAACTATGGCACCGCGATAATGATCCGTCATGGAGCGAAATGGAATGGATGATCCGAAACTGGGTCAACTGGACATGGCTTTCAGGTGATCATATTGTTGAACAGCACGTGCATAACCTCGACGTAGCAAACTGGTTCTTCGGAGTACATCCGGTAAAAGCTGTAGGATTCGGTTCCCGCCTTCGTCGTGTTACTGGCGATCAGTATGATAATTTCAGCATTGATTATGTATATGAAAACGGAATGCATATACACAGTATGTGCCGCCAGATAAACGGTTGTGCAAATAACGTTTCTGAAAGACTTCAGGGTACAAAAGGCGCTACAAACTGCCAGAATACAATTCTTGATCTTACAGGAACCGAGCTATGGAAATATGAATATCCTCTCGATAAGGATGGAAAGCCTACAAACAGGGTTAGTGTCGACCCGTATGTTCAGGAACATATCGACCTTGTGACAGCTATTCGTACGGGAAAAGTTTTCAATGAGCTCGAAAATACAGCTATCTCAACTATGGTCGGTATCATGGGACGTATTTCGGCATATACCGGGAAAGAAACAACCTATGAGGAGATGATGAACTCCGATCTTAAACTCGGCCCGGCAGTATTTGCATTCGGTCCGGTTGATATTCCGAAAGATGTTCCGATAGCAGGTGAGGCTTATGTCCCTCCGACACCGGAACAGCTGGCAGAACAGGCTAAAAGAAGAGCCGAAAGACAGGCTGCAAGAAACTAATCGTTAAATGACTTCTCTTATGAATAATTCAAGAAGAGAATTTATAAAAAAAGCTACGACAGGTGCTGCTCTTCTGGCAGCACCTGCCATTTTAGGCACGGCAAAAGCTGAAGGGAAAGCCCGTCTCAGCGATGCTGTCGAACCATTCAAGCTTAAATATGCTCCGGGGCTGGGAATGTTCCGCCAGCATGCAGGCCAGGATCCCATAGATAACATCAAATTCTGCCATGACCAGGGTTTCCGTGCGGTATTTGACAACGGTCTGATGAGGCGTGAACCAGCCCTTCAGGAGAAGATTATGAGCGAGCTGAACCGCCTTGGCATGGATTTCGGTCCTTATGTGCTGCGCGCCGATTCAGGCAAACAGGATTTCGTACTCAATTCACAGGAGGTTCGTGACATGCTTATCGCCCAGATGAAGGAGGGTGTTGAAGTATCCAAAAGAACAGGAGCAAAACAGGCTCTTGTTGTTCTCGGAAGGTATGATATGAAACTTCATATGGACTATCAGACTGCCAATGCAATTGACAACCTTAGATACTGCTGCGATATTATGGAACCTGCAGGAGTGACTATTGTCCTTGAACCCCTGAACCATTATACAAACCACCCGGGTCTTTTCCTGACAGGAATTCCACAGGCATATGCTATCTGCAGGGCAGTAAACAGGCCTTCCTGTAAGATAGTCAATGACATTTATCACCAACAGGTTACCGAAGGGAACCTTATCCCGAATATTGAAGCAGCATGGAGCGAGATCGCTGCTTTCCACTGCGGGGATAATCCGGGGAGGAATGAACCTACAACTGGTGAGATAAACTACAAAAACATCTTCAGGTACCTCTATGGTAAAAAATATGATGGTACTATCTGTATGGAACACGGAATAAGCCAGCGGGGTACAAAGGAGGGAGAAGCAAAGGTTATTCAGGCATACCGCGAATGCGACAGCTTTGAAGTTTAGGCCTCACCCTAAATCCCACGCCGAAGCGTGGCAGTCCCTCCCGCGGGGGAGAAGGACTTGGAAGAGTACTTCAAAAGTCGTCATTGCCTGCAAGAGAGGGATCCAAAAACCAGCATAAAAACGTTCCCCCTCTCCCCAGAGAGAGGGGGTTAAGGAGGTGAGGCCGGTAATGTATCCGGGTACCTCAAAAACTTATATTTATGAGAAGAATCTTCTTTCTATTTATATTGCTAATGTCCTGCCTCATGCTTTTTTCCCAGAAGCAGGCAGTAAAACCATATCTGAGAATACCAGTAATCGATCTCAACAACGAAAATTTCAGACAGGTGGTTGTCGACAGGGAAAAGGGACAATATCTCGGGCACCCGACAACGGTACTGCTGGAGGATGGCAAGACTATCCTTACCGTATATCCAAAAGGACACGGTAAGGGTGCAATAGTGTATAAAAGAAGCACCGACGGCGGCCTTACATGGAGTGGCAGACTACCGACACCGGAAAGCTGGAAATCATCACTCGAGGTACCTACTATATTCCCTACAGCTGATCCTCAGGGGAGAAAGCATCTTATTCTCTTCTCCGGATTATATCCTGCAAGGCTTGCCCATTCGGAAGATGACGGACTTACGTGGAGTGAGCTCGAACCAGCCGGCGATTGGGGCGGTGTTGTTGTGATGGCCTCTCTGACTCCATTGAAAACAGGGAAAGGCCATTATATGGCTTTATTCCATGATGATATGCGCTTCATGACATCCGACGGACAGGAAAAATACAGGGAGGACCGAAAAGCAAATGACCAGGTGCTGTTTA
>Ga0172375_10008732_pt1 | contig 13543 bp, 17 predicted proteins | sample LakKiv1m_FD_114537 | JGI IMG/M metagenome (GOLD analysis project Ga0172375, IMG submission 114537) | Freshwater microbial communities from Kabuno Bay, South-Kivu, Congo - kab_092012_11.1m | ecosystem: Environmental > Aquatic > Freshwater > Lake | place: Democratic Republic of the Congo...
CCACCATCCAATTCTCAAGGCCTCGTCTGGTTTTTCCCGCCGGTCGGGGCCTTTCAGTTGCGGTTTCAGGAAGAGGGTTTCGGCATGTGCTTGTGCGGGAGCGGCCGATACCGGTAGTGCCCCCTCCCCCAACTCTGGTGATCAAAAGCATGACCCTCCCCAAGTGTCCCAAATGCAATTCCGCATACACCTACGAAGACGGAGCGATGTATGTCTGTCCTGAATGTACCCACGAATGGGGCAAGGAAGCTCACGCCGAACCTGCGGAAGTTCGGCCGGTCATCCGGGATGCGGTGGGCAACGTACTGCAGGATGGAGATAGCGTGACCGTCATCAAGGATCTGAAGGTCAAGGGGTCTTCGGCTGTCGTCAAGGTGGGAACGAAAGTCAAGAACATCCGACTCGTCGATGGCGATCACGACATCGACTGCAAGATCGATGGGATCGGCGCGATGGGTTTGAAGTCAGAGTTCGTGAAGAAAGTTTGATCATGCATACAAAACCCATCCTCGAGCAGCTCAGGAGAAATGGCCAGATGCTCGATTCGGATATCGCCAGTGCGACAGGCATTTCCATGAAGCAGATCAAATCAACCCTGGCCGCCATGTCAGCCCGAGGTGTGATCATGGGCTGCAGCGTAACCCGTTACGAGGATGGCAAATCCGTCCAGGCGATGCAATGCCGAATCTCGGGATACGTGCCACCTGCCTCTCCTGGCCGGAAGCCTCGTTAGGCAATGCGGTGATGTCTTTTCCGCAGCAGTAGGGGGCGGAGAGAGCAGATGGGAACTTTTGTTAGAATTCCTTCCTGCTACCGGATTCGACAGCGGCTTGCAGCGATGCAAGCCGTTTTTACTTGGAGGTGCGCATGGCTGCTGCCACCGTTTTTCGCAGCATCTTTGGCTGGATGATGGGTTTCGTCGCGATGACCTGGGTCTGGGCGGTTGCCCTGATCATGGCATGGCCATGGGAAAAGAATCCCGTGTGGGAGCCGGAACTGCGCCTCGTGGCGACCTGCGCGAACAACGCAGCCTGCGGTGTGCCTTATGGCCAGTTGGCGGAAGCGAAGGCGCAGGGCGTCTATAGTGCGCTCAAGCCGCCGGAACCCTTCGGCGAAGTGCAGGAAACCGATGCCTGGCTGAAATGGCGCATGGATCCGGGCAAACCATGGCAATTCGAGGTGACGCGTTCATCATGGCATTTCGAGACGACGATCCGATATCGCTTCGATGGCGAGATGCCTGTGCTCATGGAGCTCAAACGCTACGATGTACGGATCCTGCTGTACGCAATCCCGTTGGCGTTGGTGATGGTGGGCGGCATGTTCCTGCGTAGTCTGCGTGGACGCTGAATCCGGAAACTTGATCTGTTTCGGTTGAAGCGTCAGTAAATATCGTCTCTAATATCAATACATTGCATTCACAAAACGGCACCGTGCAGGTATTCGCCCTCGGCATCAATCACCATACCGCGCCGCTCGATATCCGCGAGCAGGTGGCGTTCGACCCGACGCAGCTGGGTCAGGCATTGCACGACCTGTTGCATGGCCGGCCGGTGCGCGAGGCGGCAATTCTGTCGACTTGCAACCGGATGGAGTTGTATTGCGCGACGGAAGAGCCTGCTGCCGCGGTCGATTGGCTGGCCGAATACCACGCGTTGCCGGCGCGTCGCATTGAGCCTTATCTCTACCGCCATCCGCAGAAGGACGCGGTGCGTCACATGTTCCGCGTGGCCTCGGGACTCGACTCGATGGTGCTCGGCGAACCGCAGATCCTCGGCCAGATGAAACAGGCGGCGCGCGTCGCCGAAGAGGCCGGCACACTCGGCACCCTGCTCAACAAGCTGTTCCAGCGCACATTCGCCGTCGCCAAGGAAGTGCGGTCCACGACGGCGATCGGCGCCAACATCGTCTCGATGGCAGCCGCGGCCGTGCATCTGTCCGAGCGCATTTTCGAGCGGCTCGACGAGCAGCGCGTGTTGTTCATCGGCGCCGGCGAAATGATCGAGTTGTGCGCCGCGCACTTCGCCGGCGCCAAGCCGAAGCGCATTTCCATCGCCAATCGCACGCCCGAGCGGGCGCAACCCATCGCCGAACGTTTCGGTGGCGATGTATTGCGTCTCGAGGAGGTGAGCGAAAAGCTGGCCGATTACGACATCGTCGTTTCCTGCACGGCGAGTACGCTGCCGATCATCGGGCTGGGCATGGCCGAGCGCGCGCTCAAGGCAAGGCGGCATCGGCCGATGGTGATGGTCGACCTCGCCCTGCCGCGCGACATCGAAACCGAAATCGGCGAACTCGACGATGTCTTCCTCTACACGCTCGACGACCTCGGGCAGATCGTCGAATCGGGCCAGGAATCGCGTCAGGCGGCGATCGTCGAGGCCGAGCAGATCATTACCCATCGCGTCGACGACTTCCTGCACTGGATGGCAGCGCGCGAGACGGTGCCGACGATCCGCGCCTTGCGGGATGTCGGCGAGCGGGCGCGCCGTCACGAAGTCGAGCATGCGCTCAAGCTCCTGCAGCGCGGCGACGATCCGGCGCAAGTGCTCGAAGTGCTCTCCAAGGGGCTGACCAACAAGCTGCTGCATCCGCCGACGGAAGCCATGAATCTTGCCGAAGGCGCCGACCGCGGCGAAATCGCCGAGCTGATCTCGCGCATCTGGCACCTGCATTCCGAAAAGAAGTAGCCCATGAAGTCCAGCATCCGCCAGCGCCTCGAGCAGCTGGCTGACCGGCTTGCCGAACTCGATACCCTGCTGGGGCAGGAGGAGGCGACCCGCGATATGGAGGCTTTTCGCCGCCTCAATCGCGAGCGTGCCGACATCGCCGAGGTAGTGGATCTGTTCGCGGCCTATCGCCAGGCAGAATCGGATCTGGCGACCGCTGTCGCGATGGAAAATGATGCGGACATGCGCGAGTTTGCCCAGGAGGAAACGCAAGCGGCGCAGGCAACGATGGCGCGGCTCGAGGATGAACTGCAACGCGCCCTGCTGCCGCGCGACCCCAACGACGACAAAAACATCTTCCTTGAAATTCGCGCCGGCACGGGCGGCGAAGAGTCGGCGCTGTTCGCCGGCGACCTGTTCCGCATGTACGCACGCTATGCTGAGCGGCAGCGCTGGAAGGTCGAGGTGGTGTCGCAGAACGAGTCCGACCTCGGCGGCTATCGCGAGATCATCGCGCGCATCGAGGGCCAGGGCGCGTACTCGAAGCTCAAGTTCGAATCCGGCGGGCACCGCGTGCAGCGCGTACCGGAAACCGAGGCGCAGGGCCGCATCCATACCTCCGCCTGCACGGTGGCCGTGTTGCCCGAGGCCGACGAACTCGGCGCCATCGATATCAACCCCGCCGACCTGCGCATCGATACCTTTCGTGCCTCCGGAGCGGGTGGCCAGCACATCAACAAGACCGACTCGGCGGTGCGCATCACGCACCTGCCGAGCGGCCTCGTGGTCGAATGCCAGGACGACCGTTCGCAGCACCGCAACAAGGCACAGGCGCTGAGCGTCCTTGCCGCGCGGCTGGCGGACATGCAGCTGCGCGCGCAGCAGCAGCAGATTGCCAGCACGCGGAAATCGTTGATCGGCAGCGGCGACCGCTCCGAGCGCATCCGTACCTACAACTTTCCGCAGGGGCGCGTCACCGACCACCGCATCAACCTGACGCTCTACAAGATCGATGCGATCATGGACGGCGACCTGAGCGAATTGATCGCGGGCCTTAATGCGGAGCATCAGGCCGAACAGCTCGCGGCGCTGGCCGGCGAGGAATGACCACGATTGCCAGCCTGCTGGCGGAAGCGCGGCAGCGCATTCCCGCGAGCGAGGCAAGGCTGCTGCTCGGTCATTTGCTCGGCAAATCGGCCGCATGGCTGGAAGCGCACCGCGACGAGGCGGTTGTCGTCGCTAACGAATACGCGGTACTGGTGGCGCGGCGTGCGGCGGGGGAACCTGTCGCTTATCTGATCGGCGTGCGTGAGTTCTATGGCCGAGATTTCACCGTTTCTCCCGACGTGTTGATTCCGCGCCCCGAAACCGAACTGCTGGTGGATATCGCGAAATCAAAAGTCGGCGCTGACGGGACGGCATGCATCCTCGATCTGGGCACCGGCAGCGGCTGCCTCGCTGTCACGCTGGCGCTCGAGCTGCCGCAGGCCCGAGTGACTGCCGTGGATGTGTCGCCGGCTGCGCTGGCTGTGGCGCGCGGCAATGCGCAGCGGCTGGGTGCGCCGGTCGAGTTCATTGCAAGCGACTGGTTTGCCTCCTTGCCGCCACAGCGTTTTGACCCCTTCGATCTTATTGTTGCCAACCCGCCGTATGTCGCCGCGGGCGACCCGCATCTCGCCGCGGGCGACCTGCGTTTCGAGCCGATTGGCGCGCTCACCGACCCAAGTGACGAGGGGGACGGCCTGTCGGCCATCCGCCGGATCGTGGTCGAAGCACCGCAATGGCTCGCGCCAAATGGCTGGCTGTTTTTCGAACACGGTTACGACCAGGCTGCCGCAGTGAGGCAACTGATTGAAGATGCAGGGTTTCTCGAAATCAAGCAGCAGCGCGACCTCGCCGGCATCGTCCGGGCAAGCGGCGGCAAGCATTGCGGCCGGTATTGTATTTCTCGCGAATAATCAATAGAATCGCGCCCTTTTCACCCGTTACTGAATTCAAAGGAAGTCGCATGGTCGTCATTCGTCTTGCCCGCAGCGGCGCCAAGAAGCGTCCGTTCTTCAACATGGTCGTCACCGACTCGCGCAATCGTCGCGACGGTCGCTTCGTCGAGCGCGTTGGCTATTACAACCCCAAGGCCGCCGAAAACGAAAAGGCCCTGTCGATCGACACCGAGCGTCTGGCCTACTGGCAGGGCAAGGGCGCCCAGCTGTCGCCGACCGCCGCACGTCTGGTGAAGCAGGCCACCGTTGCCGCGAAGGCCGCGTAAGCTTCGATGATCGTTCTGGGGCGGCTCACTGCCCCATACGGGGTGAAAGGCTGGTTGCGGCTGCACCCCTTCGGCGACGAACCCGAGCGCTGGAGCGAAATCAGGCACTGGTGGCTGGGGCATGACGATCGGGATTTTTCCGGCTGGCGTTCTTGCCCGTTGCAAATGCTGCGACAGCTCGGCAATGGCTGGGTCGTCAAGCTGACCGGTGTTGACGACCGCAGCGCTGCCGAGCATATGGTCGGGCAGTTTGTCGGAGCGCCACGCAACGCGTTGCCGGCGACGGAGCCGGATGAGTATTACTGGGCCGACCTGGTCGGCCTGGCAGTGGTGAATGAAAGGCTGGAAACGCTGGGGCGCGTGACCGAACTGATCGAGTCGGGCGCCCATGCGGTGATGGTCGTGCAGGATGGCGAAGGAAACGCGGCAATCAAACGCTTGTTGCCCTTCGTCGGACAGGTTGTCAAGGATGTGGATGTGCCGGCCGGCGTGATACATGTCGCCTGGGAACGGGACTGGTAGGCGTTGCATATGTTGCGCTTCGACGTCATTACGCTGTTTCCGGAGATGTTCGCGGCGGTGACGGAGTGCGGCATCAGCCGCCGCGCGCTGGAGCGCGGCTTGTGGCGGCTGGAGTGCTGGAATCCGCGGCAGTGGGCCGACAATGCCTACGGTTCGGTCGATGACCGGCCCTTCGGCGGCGGCCCCGGCATGGTGATGCAGGCCCGACCGCTGGAAGCGGCGGTCGGTGCGGCGAAAGAAGCACGTGGCGGAGAAGGTAAAGTGGTTTACCTCTCGCCGCAAGGCAGGCCGCTCGGTCACGCGAAGGTGGCGGAGCTGGCGGCCGGAGAGGGAGCGATCCTGCTCTGCGGCCGCTACGAAGGCATCGACGAGCGCGTGATCGCGCGCTGCGTGGATGAGGAAGTGTCGCTGGGGGACTTCGTGTTGTCCGGCGGGGAGATTGCGGCGCTGGCGTTGATCGACGCCTGCGTGCGGCAGCTGCCGGGGGCCTTGAACGACGAAGCCTCGGCGGTGGAGGATTCATTCGCCGAGGGTGCGGGGGGGCTGCTGGATTGTCCGCACTACACGCGGCCCGAGGTGTATGCAGGATTAGCCGTGCCGGACGTGCTGTTGTCCGGGCATCATGAGAACATCCGCCGCTGGCGACTCAAGCAGTCGCTGCTGCGGACCCGGGAGCGCCGCCCGGAGCTGTTTGCCAAATGGCTGGCGCAGAAAGCTGCTCGCGGTTTGAGCAAGGAAGAAATGCAACTACTGCGCGAGATCGAAATGGCTTCGGGCAAGTGCAAGTAGCTCTGCGGTCGTAACAAGACGATTTTTGATTTGACAAGGAAAACGACATGAACCTGATTCAGCAACTGGAACAAGAAGAAATCGAGCGGCTGGGCAAGACCATCCCCGACTTCGCGCCCGGCGACACCGTGATCGTCAACGTGAACGTGGTCGAAGGCGAGCGCAAGCGCGTCCAGGCCTTCGAAGGCGTGGTGATCGCCAAGCGCAACCGTGGCCTCAACTCCGCGTTTACCGTTCGCAAGATTTCGTCCGGCGAAGGCGTCGAGCGCACCTTCCAGACCTATTCGCCGCTGCTGGCCAGCATCGAGGTCAAGCGCAAGGGCGACGTGCGCCGCGCCAAGCTCTATTACCTGCGCGATCGTTCCGGCAAGTCCGCGCGCATCAAGGAGAAGCTCACCAAGAAGGCCGAAGCCCCCAAGGAATGAGCTTTCCTGGCACCAACAAAAAAGGACGCCGCGGCGTCCTTTTTTGTTGCCTGTCCAGGTATCAGGCGCGCTTGTCTTTCTCGATCAGCGCATACGCCGAGTGGTTGTGGATCGACTCGAAGTTCTCCGATTCCACGGTGTAGGCGTCGATGCGCGGATCGGCGTTGAGCACGCCGGCGACGTCGCGCACGATGTCCTCGACGAACTTGGGATTGTCGTAGGCGCGCTCGGTAACGTGCTTTTCATCCGGCCGCTTGAGCAGGCCGTAGAGTTCGCAGGAAGCCTGGCCTTCGGCCATCTGTACGATTTCCTCGATCCAGACGAAGCTGTTGGTGGTGGCCGTGATGGTGATGTGCGAGCGCTGGTTGTGCGCGCCGCGCTCGGAAATCTTCTTCGAGCAGGGGCACAGGCTGGTGGCCGGCACGACGACGCGCGTCGTCTGTTTGTAGCCGTCGCCCTCGATGATCTCGCCGAGGAAGGTGACCTCGTAGTCGAGCAGGCTCTTGACCTTGGAGACCGGCGCGGACTTGTTGATGAAGTAGGGGAAGCTCATCTCGAGATGGCCGGTCTTGGCTTCGAGCTTCGTCACCATCTCGCGCAGCATCGATTCGAAGCTCTCGACGGAGATTTCGCGGTCGTGGGCGTTGAGGATCTCGACGAAACGCGACATGTGCGTGCCCTTGAAGTTGTGCGGCAGGCCAACGTACATGTTGAAGGTGGCGATCGTGTGCTGCACGCCGCCGTTCTTGTCCAGTACCTTGACCGGGTGGCGAATGGACTTGATGCCGACCTTGTTGATCGGCAACTGGCGGGAGTCGGCGCTGGATTGAACGTCAGGAATGGCCATGGTGATGTCTTTCAGGTTCATGAGAATGTCTCCGCGGGGAAGGAGTGGATTGGTGGCGCGCGAGCGGATCGATGTCCGGACTTTCTGTCACCCTATATAACATTCCCGACTAAATATCTCAAGTACTTGGGTTGATAAAAGAGTTGATAAATAACTCAATGCGTTCGGCGATGGCGGCTGCATTGAGACCAATCGCGGCGAGCAACTGCCCCTGCTCGCCCTGCTCGATGAAGCGGTCGGGCAGGCCAAGACGCAGCAGCGGCTTGACGATGCCCATGGCTTCCAGCGCACGGGCGACCTCGGAACCAGCGCCGCCGATGATTGCGTTTTCCTCCACCGTCACCAGAACCTCATGTGTGTCCGCCAGCTGGCGAATCAAGTCGACGTCGAGCGGCTTGACGAAGCGCATGTTGGCGACGGTGGCGTCGAGCGTTTCTCCCGTTTCGAGTGCGGCTGCCAGCAGGGTGCCGAAAGCCAGGATTGCCACGCGCTGGCCCTGCCGACGGATTTCGCCCTTGCCGATTTCGATGCTGTCCAAAGTCGGCGCTGGTGGGACGGCAGTTCCTGAACCGCGCGGGTAGCGTACTGCCGCCGGCCCGGAATAGCGATATGCGGTGGTCAGCATGCGGCGGCATTCGGCCTCGTCGGCGGGGGCCATGACCACCATGTTCGGGATGCAGGTCAGGTAGGACAGGTCGAACGCACCCTGATGCGTCGCCCCGTCCGCGCCCACCAGGCCGCCGCGATCGATGGCGAAGGTAACGTCGAGATTCTGCAGCGCGACGTCGTGGATCAGCTGGTCGTAGGCACGCTGCAGGAAGGTCGAATAGATCGCCACGACCGGCTTCATGCCGCCGCAGGCGAGCCCGGCGGCAAAAGTGACGGCGTGCTGCTCGGCGATGCCGACGTCGTGATAACGCCGCGGATACTGCTGGGCAAAGCGCGTCATGCCCGAACCTTCGCACATTGCCGGCGTGATGCCGACGAGTCGGTCGTCCTGCGCTGCCATGTCGCACAGCCAATCGCCGAAGACCTGCGTGAAGGTGAGCTTGCCGCTGCCTTTCCCGGAGGCGATGCCATTGTTGGCGTCGAACTTGGAAACACCGTGATAGAGCACCGGATCGGCTTCGGCGAGCTTGTAACCCTGCCCCTTGCGCGTGATGATGTGCAGGAACTGCGGACCTTTGAGCTTGCGCAGGTTCTCCAGCGTCGGCACCAGCGATTCGAGATCGTGGCCGTCGATCGGGCCGATGTAGTTGAAGCCGAATTCCTCGAACAGCGTGCCCGGCACGAACATGCCCTTGACGTGTTCCTCGGCGCGCTTGGCCAGTTCCAGCAGCGGCGGGGCGACCGACAGCACCTTCTCGCCGGCCTTGCGCGCGGCGTTGAAGCTGCGCCCCGAAAACAGTCGCGCGAGGTACTTGTTGAGCGCGCCGACCGGCGGCGAGATCGACATCTTGTTGTCGTTGAGGATCACCAGCAGGTTGGCGTCGATTACGCCGGCGTTGTTGAGCGCCTCGAAAGCCTGGCCGGCCGACATCGCGCCGTCGCCGATGATCGCCACGACGCGCCGATCATCGCCCTTGTCCCGCGCGGCAACCGCCATGCCCAGCGCGGCGGAGACCGAAGTCGAGGAATGGCCGACGCCGAAGCTGTCGTAGGGACTTTCGTCGCGCTTCGGAAAGCCGGAGAGGCCATCCTTCATGCGCAGCCGCGCCATGCCGGCGCGCCGACCGGTGAGCACCTTGTGCGCGTAGGTCTGGTGGCCGACATCCCAGACAATCTGGTCCTCGGGCGTGTCGTAGATGTAGTGCAGCGCGATCGTCAGTTCGATGGTGCCGAGGTTCGACGACAAGTGCCCGCCGGTCTTGGCAACCGATTCGAGCAGGAAGGCGCGCAACTCCTCGGCCAACTCCGGCAGCCGCTCGCGCGGCAACGCGCGCAGGTCGGCGGGGTCGTTGATGGTGTCGAGCAGCGGGGTGGCCATGTCAGAAACTGCGGTCGACGATGTAGTCGGTCAATGCGGCGAGCCGTTCCGTCTTGACTGGGCAGGCCGCCAGCGCCGCGTGGGCCTGTGCCCGCAGTTGCGCAGCGAGTTCCTTGGCGCGCGGCAGACCGAGCATGCTGACATAGGTCGGCTTGTCCTGCGCCGCATCCTTGCCGGCCGTCTTGCCAAGCGTGACCGTGCTGCCCTCGGCGTCGAGGATGTCGTCGACCACCTGGAACAGCAGGCCGGCGCGATTGGCATAATGGCCAAGCGCTTCAATTGTCGCGTCATTCGCCTCGCCGCAGTGCGCGCCAAGCAGCACGGCAGCGCGGATCAATGCACCGGTCTTGCGGATGTGCATGAACTCAAGCTCTTCGAGCGTCAGCGCCGTGCCGACGGCCGCGAGGTCGATCGCCTGCCCGCCAGCCATGCCGCGCGAACCGCTGGCCTGTGCCAGCAGGGCCAACATCGAAAGTCGGCGCTGGCAGGACGGCACATTGAGCGGCACATTGCCCTCGGCGAGAGTCTGAAAGGCCAGTGTCTGCAACGCATCGCCAACGAGTAGCGCCGTGGCCTCGTCGAACTCGACATGGCAGGTCGGACGGCCGCGCCGCAGCACGTCGTTGTCCATGCAGGGCAGGTCGTCATGCACGAGCGAATAGGCGTGGATCAGTTCGACCGCGCAGGCGGCGACGTCGAGTGCCTGTGCTTCGGCGCCGAGCGCTGCGCCGGCGGCGTGGCAGAGCAGCGGGCGCATGCGCTTGCCGCCGCCGAGGGTGCTGTAGCGCATCGCCTCGTGCAGCCGGGCGGGCGCGGTCGAGCTCGGCGGCAGGCAGCGATCCAGCGCACTTTCGGTGCGGTGCTGGATCTCGGCCATCCAATGCGCGAACGACGTGCTCAATCCGCGCCGCCTTCGTCGGAACTCTCTGCCGGAGCGGCGAAATCGCGCAGCTGGTCGCCATCGAGAATGCGGATTTTCTGCTCGGCCTGCGCGAGCGTTTCCTGGCAGTGCTTGAGCAGCACCGTGCCGCGTTCATAGGCCTTGAGCGAGTCTTCGAGCGATGTGCCGCCGCTTTCCAGCGTCTGGACGAGGCGTTCGAGTTCCTGCAATGCAGCCTCGAAGGAGGCGGGGGTCTTGGATGCGGCGGATTTCATGGTCTGAAGCGAGCTTGCGAGTCCTGCAAAATAGCCTATGGCGCCCCTTCTGGTCAAATCATCGGTATACTTCTTATGCCTGTATTTCACCCGCTTTTCGCAGGCGGCGTGCCGCTTTCCGGGTGCCTTTTCTTGGAGGTTGGTGACTATATGTCCGACATCGCATCACGGGCGCAGTTGGCCCCGAGTCTTTCCCAGTTTCCCGTCGAGTGGTACTTCGACGAAAAGCTTTTCGAGCTGGAGAAGAAGCTCATCTTCGATGCCGGTCCGGGTTACGTTGGCCATGAGCTGATGGTGCCGGAGCTGTACAACTATCGGTCGACCGAGTGGACCGACCATTCGCATATCCTCGTGCGTCAGCCCGATGGCATCTACCAGATGTCGAACGTCTGCCGCCATCGCCAGGCGATCATGCTGCAGGGCTCGGGTACTGCCGACCAGACCATCGTCTGCCCGATCCACCGCTGGACCTACGATACCAAGAACGAATTAGGTGAACTGATTGGCGCGCCGCATTTCCCGGCGAACCCCTGCCTGAACCTGAACAAGGCCAAGCTGGAGAACTGGAACGGCCTGCTGTTCAAGGGGCCGCGCTCGGCCAACGCCGACCTCGCCGGCATGAAAGTCGCCGGCGAATTCGATTTCAGCGGCTACAAGCTCGATCACGTCGAGCTGCACCAGTGCAACTACAACTGGAAGACCTTCATCGAGGTCTACCTCGAGGACTACCACGTCGTGCCCTACCATCCGGGCCTCGGCAACTTCGTCACCTGCGACGACCTGACCTGGCAATTCGCCGACTGGTATTCGGTGCAGCGGGTCGGCATCACCTCGCTGGCGAAGACCGGTTCGAAGACCTACGCCCAGTGGCACAAGGCCGTGCTCGACTACTACAACGGCGAGCTGCCGAAGCAGGGCGCGGCGTGGCTGACCTACTACCCGAACATCATGGTCGAGTGGTACCCGCACGTGCTGGTGGTGTCGACGCTGATCCCGCAGGACGTCGACCGGACGCTCAACGTCGTCGAGTTCTACTATCCCGAGGACATCGCGCTGTTCGAGCCCGAGTTCATCAAGGCCGAGCAGGCCGCCTACATGGAAACGGCGATCGAGGACGACGATATTGGCGAACGCATGGATCGCGGCCGCCACGCCTTGCTGAAGCAGGGACGCAGCGAAGTTGGTCCCTACCAGTCACCGATGGAGGATGGCATGCAGCATTTTCACGAGTTCTATCGCCGCATCATGGCCGAGGTGTTGCCCCGCAAATGATTACTGTCGATCACACCCCGCAGCGCGTCAATCTCATCGTCATGGGCGATTTCACCCTTGAGGACTTCACCGAGTTCGAGGAATACCTGATTGCCAACGAACTGTTCGACGGCACGCACGACCTGCTGTTCGACCTGCGCGAAATGGCCGGCTTTACCGTCGACATGGCATGGGAAGAGATCAAGTTCTCGCGTATCCATGGTGGCGACTTCAAGCGCATCGCGGTAGTCACGGATAGCCAGTGGGTCTCCTGGAGCGCCTGGCTCGAAAAGACTTTCGTCAAGGCGGAACTGCGCGTCTTCGAGGATGCCGGCGAGGCGGATGCCTGGCTGGTGGCGGAGGCGTGATGGCTGGCCATCTTGTCAGCGTCGACGAACTCGCCGCGCACCTGAACGATCCGCACTGGGTGGTATTCGACTGCCGCCACGATCTCGCGAACACCGAATATGGCGCGCAGGCCTGGGCGAAGGCGCACATCCCCGGCGCACGGTTCCTGCATTGCGATCGCGATCTTTCCGGTCCGCATAACGGGAAAAATGGACGTCATCCGCTGCCGGAGATCAAAACCTTCGCCAGGCGCATGGGCGAATGCGGCATCACGCCGGACACGCAGGTGGTGGCCTACGACAACGAGGCCAGCGCCTTCGCCGCGCGCCTGTGGTGGCTGCTGCGCTGGCTGGGTCACGACAAGGTGGCGTTGCTCGACGGCGGCCTGCCGGGCTGGAAGCGTGCCAAGCAGCCGCTCGACACCTCGGTGAAAGCCGTGACGCCGACGCGATTCGTGCCACGCGAGCATCCTGAAATGCTTGTCGATGTGGCTTATGTCGAACAGCATCTGCGTCAACCCGACATGCTGTTGCTCGACGGGCGCAGCGAGGATCGCTACGCCGGCCAGAACGAACGGCTCGATCCGGTGGCAGGCCACATTCCCGGCGCGCTCAATCGTTTCTACTATGACTGTCTCGATGACGCGGCGATCTATTTCAAGCCGGCCGACGAGATGCGCGCCGAATTCGCCGACCTGCTCGGCGAACGCGATCCGCGCACTGTGGTGCATGTCTGCGGTTCTGGCGTGACTGCCTGCGTCAATGTGCTTGGCATGGAGATCGCCGGCCTGACTGGCAGCAAGCTCTACGCGGGTTCGTGGAGCGAGTGGTGCAGCGATCCCGCGCGTCCCGCCGCGACCGGAGATCAGCCCGGCTGATGCCGCTGTAACGCCCAGGCAACGTGTTCGCGTACCAGCGCCGACGGATGGTCGGCGCGCGCACGCAGGGCGTTCCTTGCTGCATCCGATAACGCGGCGTTCCCCAATGCGACCGCGATGTTGCGCAGCCAGCGTTCGTGGCCGATGCGGCGGATCGGCGAGCCGGCCAGCCGGTCGTTGAATTCCGTTTCTGACCACGCGAACAGTTCTGCCAGCGCCACGCGATCCAGCCCGTTGCGTGGCCGGAAGTCGGCTTCGCGCGACAGCCTGGCGAAACGGTTCCATGGGCAGGCGAGCTGGCAATCGTCGCAGCCGTAGATGCGGTTGCCGATGCCCGTCCGAAACTCTTCCGGGATCGGCCCGGCATGTTCGATGGTGAGGTAGGAGATGCAGCGCCGCGCATCCAG
>Ga0172375_10008733_pt1 | contig 13543 bp, 22 predicted proteins | sample LakKiv1m_FD_114537 | JGI IMG/M metagenome (GOLD analysis project Ga0172375, IMG submission 114537) | Freshwater microbial communities from Kabuno Bay, South-Kivu, Congo - kab_092012_11.1m | ecosystem: Environmental > Aquatic > Freshwater > Lake | place: Democratic Republic of the Congo...
ATGAGATGTCAGCTGGCTCAGCTTCGCGAACTTACAAAAAAAACGAGTAAAGAAGAGCGGAAAGATCTTTATGACGCCTTGAGCGGCGTACTCGACGCTGGCATCGATGACTGGATAGATGCGCAAATTCTCCTCAAGTGGGCGCTCTGGAAAGCCGGTCTCGGAGATTACCGAAAGTCAAGGCGGATCAGCTTGACAACGTGAAGGCGGAGTCTCTCTTAGGCTTACGAACTTAACTTCAAACGAAACGGAACAGAAAGAGCCCAGGAAGGTGTTCATCGGCGGGGAGTCGAGACTCGGAAATAAATCCGCATATCGACAGGGCGGCCCGGCTTTCACGTACGAGTGGCCTCTTCGGTGACCACCTTCGTGGCTTCTCTCTAAGCAGCAAGGAACGGCAACATGACCTACTCAGTGTTCGGCACCAATGTTCCCCGGGACCCGTATCCCACCCCGCGCACCGGTCGTGTTCCGGGGCTGCCACATAGCGTCAAGCGCGTGCCTGGCCTCCCGTACCGTCGGTCGCTGAACGGCGCGGACGGGCTCGGCGATGTCGGCAGCGCAGCGCCCATGGTCATCGGCGGTGTTATCGCGGTAGGCTTTATAGGCCTTGTCATTTACATGTCGATCCGCTCAAGCAACGCCGAGGCCGCAATGCGGGCTGAGCTAGTTCGCAAAGAAGGTTCGGCTGGCTTGGCAAAGTACGAAGAGGCCAAGCTCAAGCGCTCCGCTGGAGAGACAGGCCTGAACCTGCTGAGTGGCTGGCTCAGCCGTCCGGTGCGCCGAAACCCGAAGAAGCGCCGACGGACCAGCCGTCACTAGGCCTTGCCGTTGTCGGACATCTCAGGTAGCCTCGACCACATGACACGGGGCAACCTCCTACAAAAATCCGACATCCAAAGACACGCTAGGCGAAACGTGCTGACACTCACCTACAACGGGAGAGTCAAGACGCGCGTCGCCCGATTGCATGGGCACGACGAGAATACTTTCTTTGTCGTCAACACCAACGCTATCCCTATCCCAGACGAGATCGAAGACCTCGCTCAACAGGCTGGGACCACGCTCGCAGGGAGCGCCACCGAAGAATCGTTCCGACGCCTCGTCGCCGACGCGATTGTCGCGGAAGCTATCGAAAACGCCCCCGAGCATCTGCTGGAGATCACGGGCGTCTCGTTTGTGTGGCCCGACTCCACCTTGGTCTCCCTGGAGCGCGATACGCGCGAGCGCGAGGAGCGAGTTGAGGGACTGATTCGCGAAGTACGCCTGCGCCTGCGCGCTAAGATTTCAGAGCGTATCCCCGTGTTCGACTGGGTCCCGCCGAGCACCGAGTACAGCCCGATCGCTCAGTCTTCTGGCGCGCGAACCGAAGCAGGACGCGGCGCGACCATGCGCGGCGACGCGCCGAGGGCCACCGAACCAGAGCCTGAACCGCAACCTGAGCTTGACTTCTCCATCCGAGATGAGGCTCTCCGCCCGAGTGAGGCGGTCCTTGCGAAAATCAGAGAAGCAGTACGGGTCGTGCGCGAGAAGGACATCCCCCAGAGGCTTCCCGCTGGCGCACGAAGGGTCATCGAAGCCTCACCGCCAGGCATACTGATCTGGACCAACGGCAAGGTGCTGCCCTGTCCTTCACTCGGCGATGCGCTGGTTGCAGGACGGGCACATGCCCTGAAGAAACCGGCGACGAGCGAAAACGCACATGACACCGTCATCATTGACTGGGACGGGGAGCAGCCGGTCCTTGTTCGTCGCTTCAAGCCTGGCTCTGGCGCTACAAGCTACCGCTGCGAGGACTCGGCCAAGGCTGTGAAAGCCGAGGCTGCGGAAGAGACGCCAGAGGCTCCATCTCCGGGGGAAGGTGCATCATGAGCAGAGACCCCCGCCGCAACCCGCTCAAGGCCAAGCCACCCAAGCACTACCACCAGCTGCAAAACGACGCGCGCTTCCGTCGCGTGGTCGGCAGAGCACCTACGCCCGAAGACTACCAGGGCATCCACACCACAGACAGTCTGAGCGTCGCCGCGGCGTACGCCATCGCCTCGTGGGTCCTGCGTGGCCAAAAACAAGAGGACTTCCCAGTAGTTATCCGACTCAACACCACTGGCATCCCTGCCAAGCCAGACGTTGATGCCATGCTTTCGGGCCGCGATTTTTACGATGCTATCCGCGGAGAGATCCAACAAGAACTTCAGCGCGGGAAAAAAGTCGCGGACCTAGAGAGGTGGTACGAGGACTACGAGCACGAGGCAGAGGTCGTCGCGCTGATTGGGTCAGACCCCGCGGAGATCATCTTCGACGAGGTTCAGATGTACCCTGGCAACCCCATCTCCCTTCTGCTCAAGCACTCCAAACACCCGACCCCCGTTGAGCACTTCGCTGCTACCGGCGACGTTCCGGCGGGTGCGCTCAGCGATGTCGTGCGTCAACGCCGATACATGCAGGACTTCGACATCGATCGCGTTGTCGGGATCGACGCGGTACAGCCGTGGTGGCCGGAGATCGTCAACGAGGACGACGAGGTAGCCGTAGAGAAAATCCGTGACGCGGGATGGGATGCCATCACTTTCGAGGATGCGGCGAGCGGCAACATCAAGCCCTCGGTCAAGACGATCTACGGTAACGCCCGGGGCGGCGAGAGCGACTACCATGGGACGACCGCTGGCATGGTGCGCAAGGCGTTCCCGGGCATCCGGCTCGCCCCGGGCTACCAGTGGACGCCACAGGCTTCTGTCGGCGTAAAGTTGCGCGGTGTTGATGTTGGCTATGACGACGAGGACTTCTGATGCCGCCGCGCAGAACACCTGGCCAGGCATTCATGGACTCGTTGCTGGAGATGGGGATCGACTCGCTACGCGAGACCATCCAGACGGCGTTCACGGCTGAAAACGTTTTCCAGCCGCAGCCTACCCAACTTCCACGATTTCACTGCAACAGCCATGGTTGCGGATCAAGCACACAGAGCGTGTGCATGAGCTGCAAGCGCGCCTACTGCCAACGCCACTCCGAGTGGCGACGCGCCGACGGCTTCGTCATCTGCCATCGCTGTTTCCAGTTTCTCTGGTCGTCGGGGAAGGAAGCGGCAGGCAGGGGGGCATGGGACGCCTTCCAACGAGCCAACGGGCAGTACGCGCGCAGCCCGATGCCGCCTCCCGTGCAGCCAGTGCCTCCACCCCCACATCCGCCGCCGACGCAACAGCCCCCACCAAAGTCGAGAGATCAGGCTCCCTGGGAGGTACTGGGCATCGAGGCGGATGCGACGGAGGAGCAGATCAAGAAAGCGTACCGAGCAATCGCTGCGCGGTGTCATCCTGACGCTGTGCCGACAGAAGAGCGCGAGGCTGCGAAGGAAGCCTTCATCCGTGCATCGACAGCGTATGATGCCATGCTATCTGCTCTGAAGGCATCACAGAGGTAAGCCACCATGCCGAAGACGTCGAACCTGCGCTCTGAAGTGACCAATATCGCCCAATCCGGTGATAAGCGCTTTGTAATCACCGTAGTGGTCTGGGAGATTCCTGGTAGCAAGAACTCAGAGGGCGCGTTCCAGTTCCAGTTTCAGACGCACTCGAACCCAGCGCTCTGGTGGAACCTGTCGATGACGTCATGGCAGGCAGTGGGTTCACGCCCTGGCCTGACCTACCGTCGCGAGGGCAGCACAAGGGCGCGCTACACAAACGCTCAGTACAACAAGGCCAAGCGCGCGGCGACGGACGCCATGAACGCCTTCATCATGCGCGAAAGCGATGTGAGCGCGTACATGGCGCGTGGTGGTCAGGGCGAGGAGTCCGGCAATCCGATCCAGAAAAACCCGAGTTCGTCGGACCGCCTCAAGCTCCTGACCCATGGGTCGATGCCGTCAGAGATCGACTTCTTGATGTCGGTGTCCGACCGGTTTGACAGCCCGTTCAAGTACACGATGGGCCTGCACCCCAAAGACTCGAATACCGTCGAGCGGGCAGCTGACATCGGGCGAGTAGACCTCGTAGACCGCGGAGGTCTGACTGCGGTGGTCAGCCCGACCGATTTCTACCGCCTGATCGACGCGTTGAGGTTCATGGGGACCGACTTGAACGATGAGCGCGCTTTTTGCATCGCGTCAGCGATGCTGGGGCACGCTGGCTTTGAGTGGATCTAACATGGCTCGCCCGCGCACAAGCCGTGCTCAAAAGGAACCTGCCAATCCGCGTCAAAGGCTCCTGCTTGACGCAGAAAGCGGCATGATTCCAGCGAAAGATCGGGAGAAGTTGGACGAGATCGAGGCACTAAGCTGCAACCTGCTGGTTGGGCTCGCGCTTGGGCGGAACGTAGACTCGCTGGTTGCTGATCTCAAAAAAAAGATTGCTGCGGCAAAAGCCGAGCGCATCACGAAGGCAGAGATCGCGAGTGCCTTAAAACGCGCTGAGGCGCAGATGGCGCCCGGCCTGAAGAGATTCACGAACGTAGATGTTTCGCAGCCCGCAACCCTCTACGAAAACCCGTCGAAGATTCCTCTGTCTAAGGGAAGGTACGCGTTGGTGGACCTGGACGATGCGCGCAGGCTTGGCAAGTACTCCTGGTACTACGGGTTCCGCGGTTACGCGATGCGCTCAAAGAAAATGCCCAGCGGCACCCGCAAGACGGTGTCGATGCACCGCGAGATCTTAGGGGCCAAGGATCACGAAGAGGTCGACCACATCAACGGCGACAGGCTCGACAACCGGCGCTCGAACCTTCGGGTGCTTGGTAGGAGCGCGAACCTCCACAATCGAGGTGCCTACGGCCCGTCTGGGCTGAAGGGCGTGTCGTGGGACAAGCGCAAGCAGAAGTGGCGCGCGGAGATCGGCAAAAACGGGAAGCGCGCGTGGCTTGGCTACCATAACACCAAGGCCGAGGCCGAGGTGGAGTACCGCAAGGCATCGAAGAAGCTGTACACCGGCAAGGACAGGGCCGCGCGATGAAAAAGCCTCCGCGAGCAACCCCTGGGCAAGCCTCTCACCCGAATGCGGAACCTGACCAGATCTGCGTCGCACGAGATCGCGTCGTGTGGCTGCTGCCTCGCGCGGCAGGTGTGGTGCGCGAGCTTCAGACGATGCGCGGCCCCCAAATGTCCATCCCGATTGTGCCGGGAGTCGGCCTGATGGTCATCACGCCCCCTTACGACGCTCGCTTTTTCCAGGACTAGGAGCAGACATGGCGATTTTTTACGAAGGACCGTACATCAAAGCGGATGGCCTGCCGAGCAAGCAAATCGTGATCGGTCGCGTAGGTACGATGTCGAGGACGATCACAACCAAGATCGCAAAGCTTCTGTCAAGGGACGGGCAGCGCAAGAAGAAGGTCGTGACCGGAAGCATCCCTGAGAGGGGCTTCACCGTTCGCACGCAGAGCGGTCGCGTGGTCAAGACCCCGAAGATCATCAAGCGCGCCGAGGCATTTCACAGGAAGCTGGTTGCCAAGGCGCGCAAGACTTCACGTGCACCCAAGACGTCGCGCGTGGCCAAATTTTTCCGGTAGCGGCTCGTGAGCTGCGGGTCTGGCATGTGGCCAAGACACCGTGCTAGGCTGACGGGCGACCGGGCGGTCCCTGTAGTGAAAAGACGAGGTATCTCATGGAAGCGAACAAGCGGAAGAGGAAGAACAAGGGCGGCTCCAAGAAGGGTTACAGGGTCTTTCTGCTCACGCGCGAAAGCGATCTCACGTACAGCGCAGCGCGCGTCGGTCGTCTCGCGAAGGGCCTTCCGACCAAGGAAGTCCTTGAGATTCTCAAGGGCCTCGCTCCTCGTAAGAGCACCACGGCAGTCGCCGTGACCAAGACCGGTACGATCCACCTCGCTGCGCGTGGGGGCAGGGCTGGCGGCAAGAACCGCACGAGCGCACGAGTCGCGCGCCTTGCGGCACGCGCGCGCAAGCCCGGGACGATCAGCGAGCAGCGCAAGATGAGCAAGAAGAAGGCGCGTCGCAGCAGGAAGGGCGGCAAGCGTAGGACTTCACGTAAGTAGCTCACAGGCAACTGAAAACTGCGGGGCGCAGGGGTTTCATCATGTCGAATTACGTCTCAGATCATGGTCTCTACGGTTACAGCATGCTCGGCGATGCTGCTTCAGACGTCGCAGTGGCGCGGGCTCAGGCCGCTGCCGCAGCAAGCGCAAGCGGAGGTCCGCGAGCGCGTAGTGAAGCAGATCGTATCCGCGAAGCGGAGCGCGAGATTGCCCGTGCCGCTGCTCAGCGTCCTCCCCACCGAGATCTGGTCGAGATGCGTGCGCTCCTGAACCGATCCGGATTCAATAGGCTGGACGGGTCCGCAAAGCGCGTATGGTACAGCTACTTCGTGCACGTTGCCGCCACGACCACCGGGCGCGTGGCTGAGTTCGCAGCGCTGAGCGCGGCAGCATCGCGCATCTGAACCAACTGCACACGGAGAACGCACGATGTCCTACCAGCCAATCATGAGGCCTTGGCAGCCGGAGATCTATACCCTCGGCAGCCGCGGTCGTTACGCGCAGTATCCGACCTTCGTGCGTACTCCCATTCCTGGCGCGGGCTTCAACCGCCGCCTGGTGATGGCGTCCCAGCCGCTCATGCTGAACGGCATGGGAGCGCTCGGTGCGCCGCTCGACCCGATGGCGCTCGTGAACACGGCAGCAGGCGTGCTCACCAACCCTGAGGCCACGCTGCGTCAGAAGGGTCCCGAGATCGTGCGCGCAGTGGACGCGCACGTGATGGGTCCGCTCGTCAAGTCGGTGGTCAAGAACGTGAAGCCGTACATCATTAAGTATGTGCTTCCCGTTGTCGGTACGATTGCCGTAGCAAGCATCGTCGGTGCGATTTACAGCTACAGGGCTGCTAGAAAGCTTGGTGCGTGATGGCTCGTCGTAAAACGTCTCGTGGCGCTGGGATGCGGAGGAATTCGGATGACACCGATTATATCGGCCAATTTATCATCTCAGAGATAAATCGTTTTGAAAATGAATTCGACTTCTACGATAGAGAGTTGGGTGCAGTTCTCGGCGGCGCGACCCCTACGGAACTGGTTAATAGGCCCCCCAGCGATTGGGATGATACCATATGGACCCAGTTTTGCTCATTGTATAACATTATTGGAAGTCTTGGGGCCACGCTAAGTTTTCTCGGTCGTTTAATCGAAAAGTACAGCGATAAACATGGGCGCCGCCACGCAAGCGATTTTTTCTACACCATTAATAAGCTGAGCGACAAGTACCACGAACGGCTGTTGTTTTTTATGTACATGAGAGATGATTTGCTGGCTGTGGAGAGAACCCGACGAGGAACCGCGAACTTAACTTACGCTGACTACTTACGTTCCAAAAAGGTAGGTGCGTGATGGCTCGTCGTAAAACGTCTCGCGGCGCTGGGATGCGGAGGAATCCCGACGAAGAGCGCGTCGAGACACCGCTTGACCGGGCTATCGTGATTCAAGATCATGCGACCGAAGCTTTTTGGCGCTTGATTGGCGAAGCCGACCAGTTGCGCAAAGAGTGCACAGCGGGAAAACTGATAGATCCTTCAGACTCCACGATACGTGCGCTGCTTAAGCGCGTCACGGTCTACGCGGATGCGAAAGGAGCGTTCAAGTCTGCGAAAGCCTACGAGAATGCGACACTGTTGCTTGGACACAGCGTTGAGCGCTATCTCGGCAACTGGGAACACACCTTTTTCGAGGCGCGCAAGAGTGGGGTTTCATTTGAGAGCCTCGATCGCGTTAGGTCTGAGCTTATGTCAGACCTTGCTTTCTTGATTTCCACGTTTAAGGACCGTGAATATCGAATGAGGCAATCCCTAGCTCGCAGCACATCACTCGAAGATTTCGACTTCTGATTTCTCCAACGAATTAAGCGGGGCAAACATGACCATCAGCAAACGCGATCTTTTCAACATGGACCAGCGGCAGCAGGCGGCTGGCAAGAAGATGTGGCAGAAGTCAGAGGCGACTGGCGCGCTTGCCATGTCGTCGACCGACTACGAGATGATGTCGCTGAAGACGTGGGTTCGCTACGTCGACAGCAAGGGCGCGGAGATCGGTGTGATCGAGTGCGAGCTGTACCATCAGCCAAACGCTGACGGGCAGGCCGTGGGCATGCTCTGTGGCATGTGCCCGAAGTGCGCGGAGTGCTTTCTCGTCAACGAGGGGAACAAGACCATGCACCTCGGCGACATCACGTACGGACGCGCTCCGGCTTGGCTCAAGACGCACTGGGCCTACCACAAGCGCCAACTGAACCAGATCGTCTCGGACGACGACAAGATCCCGATGGTGTCCAGCCCCGAGCGCTGGGCCTGCGACTACTGCAAGTCATGGTGCGTGAAGGTCACCGAGAACGTCGCGAGCGACCACTACAAGGGCGTGACTTTCGTGGCCAGCAGCTTCGGTCCCGAGTCGATGAAGTCCACGGACCCCGCAAGCCGAACGCCAGACAAGACGTCGACTGATTTCGACATCTGAGGAACCGCTGTGACCTATTCACGCACGCCTGTTACGACGCCACCTACCAGCGACGAGATCGCGTACTCGCCGTTCACGCCCGACTCGCTCGACAACTACGCGAGCACGATGGGCACCTACGAGGTCTTCGGGCCTCCTGTGCCTGCCCTTGCGTTCCCGACGCAGGCGGCGAACGTCCGCGCTCCGGTCTACCAGCCCGTCTATCAGCCGCCCACGTACACGGCCCCGTCGCAGGACTACCAGACCCCTCCTGGGTACAAGCTGGTGCCGCTCAGCGGCGACAATGAGTCGTCGAAAGGCATGACGCGAGGGCAGAAGGTTCTTGCCGCGCTGGTGGTAGTAGGCATCGTCGCGGCGATCGTCTACCTCGTGCGCAAGTACAAGTCTGCTGAACCGGAGAAGGAGCCGTTGACGCCGACGCAGGCAGTCAAAAAGCTTCCGACCTCGCGGCTTGCCCAGAACCTGTACCAGCGCCTCCAGCGCAACGGTAAGGGCACAAAGGGCGTGCTCAGTGCGCTCGATAAGCTCTCCCAGGAGTGATGCCGTGAGCGTCAACCGCGCTGCTGTGCGTGCGAACCTGGCTTCCAGCATGGCGCTGATGCTCACCCAGGGTGTTCTTGTCGAGGACATTTTGGAGGCGCTGCGTCTTGCCATCCGGCAACTGTCGATGCAGTCCCAGTCCGAACCTCGCCCCGCTAGGCGTGCGGAACTCTTGAACTTTTACAGCGATGCCGACCAGATCGTGGCAGACGCCTGCCGCCGCATCGACATCGCTGGCAAGTCCGCGAAGAAGATCGCCGGACTGCGCTGAAGACGTTGACATTGTCAGACAAGGCGTGTAGTTTTGCACGCAATGTCTGACACCAACGCCAGCGACAACGCCACTGCCACCGACAGCACTACTGAAGCCGCAGGCACGCCTGCGCTCTCCGAGGAGAACGTCCGCAGCAGCGGCGAGATGCTCAGCGCAATCCGCCAAGGGGCGCAACAGGGCGTCTTCCGAGCGATCGACTATGTCGCGGAACCCGCGCCCGGCTACAACACGCGCGGGGTCTGGTTCTCGGCGGGTTTGAACTATCGCAGCGGCTACGCGCACGTGGCGCTTGCCGATGCGCTGCTCGTCAAGAACTTGGGCGTGCCTTCGTTCTTCATCCCCCACCGCGCGGAGATGATCGACTGGGACATCGTTCCAGAGGACCGCAAAGAGCTTCTGGAAGAGTACCAGCGCGACGTCGTTGGCATCGGAGAGCTTCTGATTGCGGAATGGCCTCCGCACGAAGCGGTACGCATGACGGGCGTCAGCGACCTGTTCGTCATGCGCACGACCTCTGAAACCGACCGCGTCAGCAAGATGGCCGCTGACATGTGCAACATCGACGAGGTGAGCCAGGTCTGGTGCCCGTCTGAGTTTGCTCGGCAGTCGTTCATCGCGGGCGGAGTGCAGGAGTGGCGCACACGCACTCTACTGCCGCCCGTGATCGGGGACCATCTTGGCCTTTGGCAGCCCAAGGTCATCCCCAACACCGCGCCTATCGACGAGAACAACCCGTTCACGTTCGGGGCAATGGGTACGTTTCAGGCGCGCAAGGGATTCAATCACCTGATTCGTGCGTACTACAGCGCGTTCAACGCGGACGATCCGGTCGTGCTTGCGATTCGAACGAGTCCGTTCGGAAGGTTCCGGACGATCCAAGAGCTGCGTGTCGAGATCGAGCGTCAAGTCAAAGCGATCCGCGCTTCCGTGCTCGCTGACACCCCAAACAAGGCTTTCCCGCGCATCCGGTTCTTGGTCGGCACTGAACTCACCGACAAGCAGATGATCGAGTGGCTTGGGTCGCTCGATTGCTACGCGAACCCATCGTTTGGCGAAGGAACTGGACTTCCGCTCCTCTACGCACGTGCGTCTGGCGTTCCCATCGTCACGAACCTGTTCGGTGGCGTGGCTGAGTCCATGGGTGGCGAGTTTGGGGCGACGCTCATGCAGTACCTTGACGAGAACAAGCAGCCCTACGACTCGATCGTGCCGCACACGCTAACGGACATCCCGTTGGAGATGCTGCGCACGAATTCCATCTTCGAGTTTGGACTGAAGTGGGCAGACTACGTGCCGCAGGAGATGGGCGAGGCGATGCGTTTGCAGCTTGCGCGCGGTCGACGCCGCAACGAACTTGGCGCGCGCATCACGGCGCACAAGTTCAGCGCTGAACGACTGCGACCGATCTTCGCCGATGCGCTGTCTCAGCTTGTCGACGTCAGCCGCTGGGTAAAGTGACCGTGGACCGATACATCGTGGCAGGCCACTTCGGATCGACGCTCAGCTATGCGACGATCACCAAAGAGATCTGCAAGCATCTCGCAGGGCGCGGACTGCTCGCGGGCACGATCAACCTTGACGACAAGTACGTCGGGTTCGACTGGGTCAGGATGAGCGAGGAGTCGCTCAACACGGCGCGGCTGCTCGCAATCACGCTGCCCTCGCATCACATCGAGCAGCTTGCTGAGTTCTTCGGCGCACACCGAAGCGTGCTCTACATGTCCCCGAACACCGACACGCTCAGCGACGATGCCAAGCGAGCGTCGTGGGCGTTTGGCGGGATCATCACACCATCGCAGTTCTGCGAAGACACCATCCTGCGTGCCACAGGTCGACTGAGTGGCCGGGTGCCGCTTGGAGTCGGTCAGACGCTCTTCGACGCGCACAACAAGGTCCATGAACGACTCGCCTCGCGCGTGGACCAGCCGCCGCGCTTCCTGCACATGTCGACGGACGGGTTCCTGCCTGGCCGCAAGGGCACAGAGACGCTGATCAGCGCCATCGCCATGGCTCGGGACACGCTGCCCGAGGGCACGCGCTTCACCTTCCATGTCCTTCCCAACGTCAGGTTCGCGATCCAGTCCATCTGCGACGAGAACCACATCTCGGACCTGGTGACCGTCGTACCGGGCAACAAGCGCGGGGTGTCCGATGAGGAGCTGGTTGCGCTTATCAGCGAGCACGACGTTGTGATCCAACCCTCGCGCTGCGAAGGCTACGGCATCACGCAGCTTCTCCCGCTCGTGATGGGCGTACCACTGCTGACGACGTACACGACCGGCATGGCCGAGTTTCTCTATCATTTCAGGGGATGCTGGATGCCGATTCGCCCCTGCCAGCTTGCAAAGCTCGAAGGTGAGGAGGGGCTGGCCCCAGAACTAGCGCCGGGCGAGATTTCCGCGCTACTGCCGCTCGCAGCGAGCCGCACGATGCGCGAAAGCGCGCTGTTCTACCAGAGTAAGATCTCTCTCGAAACGCGTGCAGCATGGCTCTGGTCTGAATGTTCTAGCCGATGGATCGAAGCGATCGAAGAATCTTTCCAACACGGGTGATTTTATGAGCGACCACAAAGACTTTTCCATGGACGCAGCACTCAAGACGCTTGGTACTGGACCTGCGCTCATCAAGCTGCGCCAAAAGACATCGACTCCGCTTGCGATCTCCGCCGACACAAAGCCGACGATCGTCGAGGAGCACATCACGCTCCAAGCAACGTCATGGCGCGAGTTCGGTGGGTCGCCGGGGCTCTGGAAGCTCACGCTGGTCGACGGAATGGACGTCGTGATCCTCTCCAGCGACATCTTCGCCATCTTCACGAAGTCGTCGGGAGTCCACTGACATGATGGGCGAGCGGGTCACGTTCCGACTAGCCAAGGACCTCCTCGAAGCCATCGAGAAGGAAGCTGTGCGTCGTGGGTTCGTGACTCCGCGCGGCAAGCCCAACGTGAGCAGTGCGATCACGCACATCTTGAGGGACTGGCTCAAGGGCAAGCCCAAGCAGGACTAGCCCTTGGCCTGATTACCCAGTCATTTCGGGCACTTCGACGTCTACGTGATCGAGGCGCCACTCACCCCAGCCGACGTCGACGATCTTGTAGACGCCCGACACGGACTGGAGGATGTTCTCGTCGTGGAAGTCGGTCCAATCGAAGCCGTGGGAGCGCAGTTCTGCTGCGCCAGCCGCGACGTCTCGTAGGATCGACATGGCCTTGGTCGTACTTCTGGGGTCCAGCTCCCCCTGAAGCATGTTGCGCCATCTGGCGACCATGACGCGCTCGCTGTTGACCCACAGGTCGAGCGACTCGTCCTCGTAGAGATCGAACATCGTCTTCATGATGTCGATGTCGTGCTTCTTCGGCATCACGAGCTTCTCGCGCGTGATCGCAAACCACGGCTTGTACTTGTGAGGCGATGGCATTTCCTTGCGCGCGCTGTCTGACAGCGACCAGACGTCGTGGATCTTCACGACGTGGCGCAGGGACTTGCCTCGGATCAGCGCGCTGACGATGGCCTCGTCGTGGTCGTGGGTGAGCTTGAGCACCTTGTCGCCAAGATCGTAGGCGGCACCGTGTGATCCGGTGCCGAGTAGCTGCCCCCCTCGCTCCTTAGGCCATGGATTGGTGAGCCCTAGGTTTGCGAGTCCCTTTCGGTGGCGGATGATGACTTCTGAGATTGGTATGTAAACTTGATGGTCTTTGCTGTCCCGCATGGCACAGATTGTACGCCGGAACTTCGTCTGTTACCATGAGAAACATGACCTACATGCCCGTTCGTCCATACCGTGCAAATACAATGGGACCGGCCCTCTTCGGGCTTTCTGGCGGCTGCGGCTGCGGAGGCTCTCCGCGCCCTTCGCCTTTGGCTGGCGGCTGCGGCTGCGGCGGAGGCTCGCACCTGTCAGGGCTAGGCATCGGTCCGATCACGGCCGCGCTCTGCTCCGAGACGGAGATTGCGAAGTCGATCACGATCGATGCCAACGAAGCGGCACTCGTCATTGGACTAGGCACAGGGGCTGCCGCAGGTCTTCTGGCAAGCGCGATCAAGGCGCCTGCCCTCGGACTACTCGCAGGGTGCCTGGTCGGATACCTGGTGTACGCCACGCAGAAGATGCCTGAGCCCTGAACACCAGCAGCCAGCACGCTGGCACGAGGCGACCATGCCCTACTCACGCCTCCATCCGAACAGCCCTCGCGCTCGCATGACGTACGTGCTCAAGAATTTGGGCCCAGGGGTAGCACGCGAAACGTTCAACGTCGTCGCGCACACCGTTGGCGTTGATCAAGTCG
>Ga0172375_10008734_pt1 | contig 13541 bp, 12 predicted proteins | sample LakKiv1m_FD_114537 | JGI IMG/M metagenome (GOLD analysis project Ga0172375, IMG submission 114537) | Freshwater microbial communities from Kabuno Bay, South-Kivu, Congo - kab_092012_11.1m | ecosystem: Environmental > Aquatic > Freshwater > Lake | place: Democratic Republic of the Congo...
CGGTACGCGCGGCGTTCTTCGACCTTCGCCGAGGAACCCAGACGCCCAAGGGAACGGTCGAGAGCTGGCAAGACGTCAACGCGGTGTTCGACAAGTGGGCCGGAGTTCTCGACGAGCGCCTCGTGGCGTTGCGCGACGGCAGCTTCCGGCCGCGATTGACGATCGGAGACGCGAAAGAGAAGCGGCTCGCCCGCTGAGTGCCAGATACGCTCCAGCGGTCGCCGCGGCAGTGGCAGTGCGGCCTCAGATCCTGGTCGTGGTGAAGGCCAGCCGGAAACTGAAGACCTGTTCGAAGAGGTCTCCGCGTCGCTCAGCCGAGGCGATCTCTTCCTCGCACTGCGAGTCGCTGCGTAGTTCGAGTTGCACGGTTTGCCCGTCGCGCGTGCAGCGTACCCCGCGCACGCGGTTGTCGTGGCTGCGGTCGAGAGCGTTGGCCACACGCAGCACCGCCGCCAGGCGGCAGACGGTGTCGCGATCGGTCGGATTCAGCGCGGCGTAGTCGAGGTGACGCTCTTTCGGTGGCGGACCGCGGTGGTAGCGAGCCACATTGGCGATCACCGCGCGTTCGGCCTCGGAGAAGCCGGTCAGCTCGGAGTGCGCGATCAGGTACAGCGAGTGCTTGTGGTGAGACTCGTGCGCTATGTGGTAGCCGGTGTCGTGCAGCAATGCAGCTGCCGAGAGCAGCGTCCGCTGGTGTCGCGTGAATCCGCAGAGCGCGGCGAGACAGTCGAAGATCTGTTCGGATAGTTTGGCGACCTGGAGCGCGTGCATTTCTTCGTAGCCGAAGCGGCGTCCGACCGCTTGCACTGCGCGCAGGCGTTGATCGGCTTCGTCGGGCAAGGGCGGGCGCGACTCGGCTTCGAGCTCGCGCAGGCGGTCGATGACGACGCCTTCGCGCAGGGCCCAGTCGCAGGTACGCAGGGTCTCGATGCCGAGTGCACGCATCGCGCCTTCGAGTATCTGCCCGCCCGCGATCACGATCTCCGCGCGCTGCGCGCTGATGCCGGCAAGGCCCTTGCGCGTAGCGACGTCCATCGTCGCGAGGCGTTCGTTGAACCGTTCGAGTGAAGCCAGGGGAATTTCTGCGGCGGCCGGCTGCGCACCGAGCACCCGGCGTCCGGTCTCGCGGTGCTCCGCTGCGCGCAGCGCCTCGCCGATCGCCAGGATGGTCCCAGAAGTTCCGGTGGTCTGCAGCCAGCTCTCGCCGCGCAACTCGCGGTGGGGGTGTTCGAAGGCGCCGCGGACGCGCACTTTGAGCGCACGCAGTTCCTTGGGCTTGGGCGGGTCGAAGGCGAGGAACTCTTCAGTGAGCCCGACCGCACCGAGCTTGACCGAGAAGAGGGCAATCGGGATCCCGTCGCGCACCAGCGAGATCTCGGTCGAGCCTCCGCCGATGTCGATGTTGAGGTGGGCTGCGCTGCGCGCTGCGCATCCGTAGGCCACCGCGAGAGCGATCAGCCGTGCTTCTTCGACGCCCGAGAGCATTTCCACGCGGACGCCGGCCTCGCACTGCACGGTGTCTATGAACTCGGTCGCGTTGTCGGCTTCGCGCACCGAGGCGGTTGCGATCGCGACGACGCGGTCGGCGCCGCGCGCCTCGGCGAGCGAGCGGTAGCGCCGGATGCAGTCGCAGGCGCGCGCGATCGTCTCGGGCGCCAGGTGGCCCGAGCGCAGCGTGTTGTGGCCCAGACGCACGGCTTCTTTCTCGCGCGCCAGGATGGCGAACGAGTCGCTCGCGGTCGCGTCGATGACGATCAACTTGATCGAGTTCGAACCGATGTCTATCGCTGCGAGTCTCAACGCCCGCACGTCCTAACCGTTACTCGGGGCGGTTGCCAGCGTGTCGGCTGTTTACAGCTCGGCCGGCAATGTTTGCTCTACACGCGCCGCAGGATTCGCGGCGGCAACCACGCCCGCAGGTGCATCCCGCCGGGTTGCGGCGTTCCCGAAAGCCAGGCAACGCCGCCCTTGTCCAACACGAATTGTGGACCCGACTGCGGATTTCCCGTGACCAACCATGCGCATAGTTCGCCGAGCCACGGATTGTGGCCGACGATCGCGATTCGTTGCGCGCCAACTCCCGTGAGCAACTCGAGCAGGTCGTCGGATGGGGCCGCGGCCAGCAGCGGTTCGAACCGCGACTCGCCATCGACGATGCGTTCGAGCAACTCGGCGGTCGATACCGCCCGCAGCCACGGGCTGTGGAGCAGCAGGTCGATGCGGATCTCCAGGCGGTCGAGTCCTCGCGCCACCTTGGCGAACTGTTTGCGGCCCCGCCGGGTGAGCGGCCGCTGTGCGTCGGGGGAGTCTTCGCCGCGTGGCTCGGCGGTTGCGTGCCGGACGACGATCAGGTCCATTTGCGACATGGCGCCTCCAAGTTGTTGGTGCTGCGTGGATAGCACTGGTTGCTGACGCGCTCCAGAGAGTCGCCCGCTGCGGTCGAGCGGGGACGGTGTCGGTGAGCTGCAGCGACCGCCGCGCCCTCCCGCGAGCAGGTTGCCCGGTCGTTGGCCAAGCGGGAGGCAACGGTGTACTTCGGCAACCGAGACATGATGACAGGCTTGACTTCGTTCTGGTCGACCGATCGGGCACTTTCCTTGCTGCTCGGTTTCTTGTGCTGCGTGATCTTCGTCGTCATGCCGCTGCGCGAGCTGCACTTGGTAGGCGGCACGTTCATCAGCGTGTTTTTCTCCCTCATCCTGGTTTCGGGCGTGATGGCCGTGCGCCGCAACGTCTTCACGTCCTTGCTCGTCGGCGGGCTGGTGACGGCAAGCCTCGCCATACGCTGGACCAAGCTGGTGCTCGGTATGCCGGTACTCGATGCGTGGGACGCGGCTTCTTCTATGGTTTCTTGCGCGGCACTGGCAGCGGTCGTCATGGTGCAGGTGTACCGCTCCGGCCCGATAACCAGCCACCGCGTCCAGGGTGCCGTGGCGGTGTACCTGCTGCTCGGTATGATCTGGGCCTTCGCTTACGACCTGGTCGAACTGCTGCGGCCCGGAGCCTTCCTACCCACGTTGGCAACGGCGTCGGACCGTTTCTCGCACTTCATGTATTTCAGTTTCATCGCCTTGACGACGGTGGGATTCGGCGACATCACGCCGGTCGATCCTATCGCGCGCTCGCTCGCCTCGCTCGAAGCGTTGGTGGGGCAATTGTTCCCCGCGATCCTGCTCGCGCGCCTGGTGTCACTGGGGACGTTGCGCGAGGCCGCGGCCCGCAAGCAGGACGGCGCCCGAGAAGAGCGTCCCGAAAACTGAGCGCGAGCCGAGCGGCTGCCGGTCACGGCGCGCCGGGTGTCAGCGCTCGACGGATGGCCTCCAGGACCCTCTTCTCTTTGTCAGAGACGGTCAAGGCGACGTTGAGGATTCCGCCGCTCGCTTCGGCTACTTTGCGCGCGTGCTCGAGCAGGTCGTCGCGGAACGACGCGAGTTCTTGCGGATTCAAGGTCTTGCACAGCTCTTCGGCGTAGCTGTACCAGACATTGCGTGTGTCGGGCCGAGGGTGGTTCTTCAAGGCTCTCGCGAGCATCTCGTAGGCCGCGCTGTCGCGGGACATTCCGTGGTGTTCGACCGAGTCCAGGACGGCACGGGTCTCGCGTTCGTCGGCGTGGCCGTCGGCCCAGGCCATTTCGACCAGCGGGTACAACTTGAACGCGGCCATCAGGTCTCCGCTCAGATTGAGCGCGATCAGGTTGTCGAGGACCCGTTCGTCGGTGATTCCGGTGGCTTGACGGATGGTCTCCCTGTCGATGTGTCGATTGAACAGCGCCTCGAGTTTGTCGATGAGCTGCGCATCGTTCTTCTTGGCGTATTCTTCTTCGAACGTTCGTCGGCGCGCATCGAAAATGTCCTTTGTCATGGCTTCACCCCTGTTATTTCTTGGGTTGCTGATCTTTCGTGGGGGCTCTCGCTTCGGTGAACGCTACTTGCCGTCGAGCAACGATGCTTTGGCGGCTTCCAACTCCTTCAGTCTTTCTTCGCTAACCTTCGGGTAGCGCAGGCCGAGCGAGCCGAGCGCGTCCACCACCGCGGCGGCGACCACCACGCGGGTGAACCACTTGTTGTCGGCCGGTACCACGTACCAGGGGGCGTCCTTGGTGGCGGTGTGGCGGATCATGTCTTCGTAGGCCTTCATGTAGTCGTCGAAGAAAGAACGTTCCTTGATGTCGTTGGCTGAGAACTTCCAGTTCTTCTCGGGATTCTCGAGCCGTTCGAGGAAGCGCCGCTTCTGTTCCTTCTTGGATACGTGCAAGAAGAACTTGCGAACGACGACTCCGTTGCGCGTCAAGTAGCGCTCGAAACCGCGGATGTCCTCGAAACGGTCCTTCCAGACGTCCTTGGTGACCAGCTCGGGTGGCAGCGTCTGGCTGGCGAGGAACTCGCGGTGCACGCGCACCACCAGGGTCTCTTCGTAGTAACTGCGATTGAAAATGCCGATGCGTCCGCGCTCCGGCACGCACTTCATGCAACGCCAGAGAAAATCGTGATCGAGTTCTTCGGCCGACGGCGCCTTGAACGAATAGACCTGGCACCCGGCCGGGTTGACGCCCGACATGACGTGTTTGATGGTGCCGTCCTTTCCCGCGGCGTCCATCGCTTGGAAGATCAGCAACACCGCCCAGCGGTCTTGCGCGTAGAGCATGTCTTGCAGTTCGGCGAGTGCTTCGGTGCCGATCGCCAGCGCTTTCTTGGCTCGCGGTTTGTCCTCGGAGCCGAGATCGAGCGTGCTGCCCGGGTCGATGTCGCCGAGGCGGAAGCTGCTGCCGTCGGTGATCCGAAAGGGCTTGGCAAAGGCGCGGGCGCGCTTGATGAGTTTCTTGGTTTCCACCGGTGCGCCTCCTTCAGCGTGGCCAGCGCGCAGATCGGAGCAGCCATGCAAACCGCCGCGTGCCGACTGCGCTGCCGAGCCGTCAATGGGGCCGGTGCGTTTTTACCATGAATTCTGCAGGAATGCCGGGTCTTGGCGCATCCGGGGGCCGTCGTTCAACGACAGTACACGTCGGCTTTGGCGGTGCAGCGGTAGACCCGGTCGCGGCCGCCTCCGCGCGAGTCCCAGTCACACATGCCGCGGGTGGTTCCCGACCTCACCTTGGCCGAGCCGCCTGCCGCCTCGCAACGCAAGATTCCGTCTTCCTGAGCCAGCCACACCGCGTCTTCGCAACACTCGCGCTTGTCGTAGTGGTTCCAGCCGGTGTCACCCCAACCTCCGTACGAGGTCGCCGAGGCAAGGGCGGGGGACAGCGCTTGTCCCAGAGCCAGGGCTGCAACGAGCGCGGCGGTGAGCAGGGACGTGCGGCGCGACGAGGGGGTGAGGTGCTTGCCGGAGTCGTCGGAGTTCATTACGAGTCGCAAGCTAACACGCGGGACGTACCTGCGCCAAGTCCCGCCATACGGTGTTCGCCCGCCGTCGGTTTTGTCTTAGTGTCCGGTCTCGGCTACCCGTCCGCTTTGTTGGGTGACCGCAGTCTATTTGATCCTCGACACAGAAGCCCGGCAGAGGCTTCAGTCGTGTCGATGCCGTGGATCAGCTTCCGGCCGACGTGTGCGAGGGGACGACAGTGACGCACGGAAACCGACAGGAGGTCGATCGATGAAGTGTCGTGCAGCCATTGGTATGGCTCTGATGACGGCTGCGGTGCTGGCGTCGGGATGCGAGAAGGCTGCGCCGCCGGCGCCGGCTCCACCCCAAGTACAGGTCGCGACCGTGCTTCAGCGCGACGTTCCCATCACTGTGGAAAGCATCGGCCAGACTCTCGGTTCCGTCGAGGTCGAAGTGACGGCGCGTGCCGAAGGTTTTCTGCAGACCGTCGATTTCAAGGAGGGAACCTTCGTCAAGAAGGGAGACCTGCTCTACACGATCGATCCGAGTACTCTCGAAGCCGCGCTCGCAAAGGCCAAGGGCCAGCTGGCAAGCGCGCAGGCCGACCTCGCGCGTGCCAGCCAGGACGTCGCGCGCTACAAGCCCCTGGTCGCGCTCAACGCGATTCCGCGCCAGCAGTACGACACCGCGGTGGCGGTCGAACGTGCGACGAGTGCGGCGGTGGACGCGGCCGCGGCGGCCGCGAAGAGCGCCGAGATCGATCTCGGCTACACCAAGATCTACGCGCCGATCGACGGTCTGGTGGGAAAGACCGAGGTCAAGGCCGGCAACCTGGTCGGCGGCAAGCAGAACACCTTGCTCACCACGGTCTCGCAGATCGATCCGATACACGTGCGCTTCAACATCGCCGAGCAGGATTATCTGAAGTTCGCGCGCTCACAGTCCGAGCGTGCCGGTACCCAAGACGCCGGCCGCTTCGAGCTGATCCTCGCCGACGGCTCGGTGCATCCGCAGCGCGGAGACTTGGTGTTCGCCGACCGCGTGGTCGATCCGACCACGGGAACCCTGCTGCTCGAGGCTTCCTTCCCCAATCCGGAGAAACTGGTGAGGTCGGGGCAGTACGGCCGCGTACGCGCGGCCGTCGACTTCAAGAAGGGCGCGATCCTGGTTCCGCAGCGGGCGGTCAAGGAACTGCAAGCCACCTACACCGTGGCGGTGGTGTCGGCCGACGACAAGATCTCGCTGCGCACCGTCAAGCCGGGAGAGAGAACCGGTTCGCTGTGGGTGATCGAGAGTGGGTTGGCGCCCGGCGAGAACGTGGTCGTCGAAGGACTGCAGAAGGTGCGCGACGGCATGACGGTCGAGTCGACGACGATTGCGATCGTCGATGGAGCCGCTGCGGCCGCTGCCGCGACCGCAGCGCCCGGCGCCGCAGTCCGCCCCGCGACGCCGGCCGCCGCGCCTGCCGCGAAGGAGTGAGCCGGTGGCGCACTTCTTCATCCGGCGACCCATAGTCGCGATCGTCATCGCGATCCTGACCGTTCTGATAGGACTCGCCGCGCTGTCGGGACTGCCGATCGAGCAGTATCCGGCGCTGGCACCGCCGAGCGTGCGCGTCGAAACCACCTACCAGGGCGCCTCCGCCGAGACCGTCGAGCAGTCGGTGGCAACGCCGATCGAGCAGCAGCTCAACGGCGTCGACAACATGATCTACATGAAGTCGCTCAACACCAGCGACGGTCGCATGTTGCTCGACGTCAGCTTCCAGGTCGGCATGAACCTCGACACCGCCAACGTGCTGACCCAGAACCGCGTCTCGCAGGCCACCTCGCGCCTGCCGCAGGAGGTCAACCAACAAGGCGTCACGGTCAAGAAGCTCAACCCGAGCATCCTGCTGGTGCTGTCGCTGTACTCGCCCAAGGGTACCTACGACTCGCTGTTCCTCAACAACTACGCGACCATCAACGTACGCGACGCGCTGCTGCGCATCCCGGGCGTGGCTCAGGCCGACCTCTACGGCGGCGCCGAGTACGGCATGCGTGTGTGGCTGAGGCCCGACAAGCTGGCAAAGCTGGGCCTGACGCCCTCCGACGTGCTCTCGGCCATCAAGGAACAGAACATCCAGGCTCCGGCCGGACAGATCGGCGCCGCGCCGTCGCCGCCGGGGCAGGAGTTCACCTACACGGTCAATGCGCCGGGCAAGCTCTCCACGCCCGAGCAGTTCAACGACATCCTCGTCAAGACCACCGACACCGGCGCCCAGGTTCGCATCGGCGACATCGGCCGTGTCGACCTCGGCGGCGAGAACTACAAGTCGTTCGCGCGGCTGGACGGCAAAGCGGCCGGCGTGGTCGCGGTCTACCTGCTGCCGGGCGCCAACCAACTCCAGGCCGCCGACGGCATCTACGAACTGATGGAGGAACTCTCGCACTCGTTCCCCGAAGATCTCGCCTACCGGATCACCTACGACACCACGCCGGCCGTCGAGGCTTCGATCGAGGGCATTCTCGAAACGTTGTTCGAAGCCGTGGTGCTGGTCATCGTGGTGGTGTTCGTGTTCCTGCAGAGTTGGCGGGCGACGCTGATTCCGCTGCTGACGGTGCCGGTGTCGCTGGTCGGAACGTTCATGTTCTTCCCGTTGCTGGGCTTCAGCGTCAACACGTTGTCGATGTTCGGGCTGGTGCTCGCGATCGGCATCGTCGTCGACGACGCGATAGTCGTGGTCGAGGCGGTGATGCACCACATCGAGCAAGGGCTGTCGCCGAAAGAGGCGACGGTCAAAGCGATGGACGAAGTGTCGGCGCCGGTCATAGGTATCGCGCTGGTGCTGGCGGCGGTGTTCATTCCGGTCGCGTTCGTCGGCGGCCTGACCGGGCGGCTCTACCAGCAGTTCGCGCTCACGATCGCGATCTCGGTGCTGCTGTCGGCGTTCAGCGCGCTGTCGCTGGCGCCGGCGTTGTCGTCGATGATCCTGAAACCCGCCGTGCACGGCGGCTCCAAGGGTTTGCTCGGGCGCTTCTTCGGCGCGTTCAACCGCGGTTTCGACCGCACCACGACCGGCTACGTCTCGGTCGCCAGCGTGCTGACGCGGCGGACGGTGCTGGCGCTGATCGCGATCGCGGTGGTGGCGGGGTCGTCGGGAGTGCTCGGCAAGTCGCTGGCAGCGGGTTTCGTGCCCGACGAAGACCAGGGCATCTTCCTGATCAACGTCCAGCTTCCCAACGCCGCTTCGCTCGAGCGCACCGACAAAGTGGTGACGCAGATCGAGGCGATCCTGGCCAAGACCGACGGAGTGGAGACCTGCAACGCGGTCGGCGGGCTGGGGATGCTGACCAACTCGTTCAGCGCCAACTACGCGAGTTTCTTCTGCCGTCTGCGGCCGTGGAAAGAGCGCGAGGCTCCCGAACTGCAACTCAAGGGCATCGCGCGCAAGCTGCAACGCGAACTGGCGGCGATCCCCGAAGCGATCGCGTTCCCGTTCGCACCGCCGACGATCTCGGGTTTCGGCGCCGCGGGAGGGTTCAACATCCTGCTGCAGGACCGCAGCGGCACCTTGTCGGTGGCGGATCTGGGCGGCTACACCCGCGCTTACCTCGACGCTGCGCGCAAGCGTCCCGAACTCGCCAACCTGTTCACGTCGTTCGACCCCAACGTCCCGCAACTCGGAGTCGAACTCGATCGCGAGAAGGCGCGCAAGCTCGGCGTGCCGGTCAACGACGTGTTCACGGCTTTGCAGGCGATCCTGGGCGGTGCCTACGTCAACGACTTCAACCGTTTCGGCCGCCTCTACCGCGTGTACGTTCAGGCCGAGCCCGAATTCCGCCAGAAGCCTTCCGACATCGGCACGTTCTACGTGCGCAGCAAGACCACCGGCGCGATGATTCCGCTCTCGACGTTGCTCGCGATCAATCCGACCTCCGGGACCGAGATCACCAACCGCTTCAATCTGTTCCGTTCGGTGGAGATCAGCGGCGTGCCGGCGGCGGGCTACTCGTCGGGACAGGCGATGGCTGCGCTCGAAGAGACCGCTCGCGAGGTGCTACCCGCGGAGATGGGCTACGCCTACACCAACATGTCGTACCAGGAGAAGACCGCGCCGTCGTCGACACCGACCTTCGTGATGGCGGTGGTGTTCGTGTTCCTGCTGCTGGCGGCGCTCTACGAGAGCTGGTCGCTGCCGTTCGCGGTCCTGCTCGGGACCCCGAGCGTGGTGCTCGGAGCGTTGCTGGGCGTGTGGCTGCGCGGCCTCGATAACAACGTCTACGTGCAGATCGGGCTGGTGACGCTGATCGGTTTGGCGGCCAAGAACTCGATCCTGATCGTCGAGTTCGCCAAAGCGCGCGTGGAGGAAGGCGACGACGTGCTGACCGCGGCCACCGAAGCCGCGCGTCTGCGCCTGCGCCCGATTCTGATGACCGCGTTCGCCTTCATCATGGGGTGCATTCCGCTCGCCACCGCGACCGGCTCGGGTGCGACTTCGCGCCAGGTGATGGGCACTGCGGTGGTGGCCGGCATGTCGGTGGCGACGTTCCTGGGCGTGTTGCTGACGCCGGCGTTCTTCGTGTTGATCGAACGCCGCAGTGCGGGCAAGCACAAAGGCCAGGGCGCGGCGCCGGCGGCCGCGCCGGCGCCGAAGGGAGGCCACTGAGATGACGCGTGTGTTTTGCCGCCCGGTAATCGGCGCCTTGCTTTCGATCGCCGCGGTCGCCGCGGTCGTGCTGGTGAGCGGTTGCACTCTGGGGCCCGACTACAAGCGTTCCACTACGCTGCCCACGTTGCAGAACTGGCGCGACGCCGGAGCGCCCGATCCCGCCACGCTCGCCAACACGCCGTGGTGGGAACTGCTCGAGGATCCGAAACTGCAGGCGTTGATCGAGATCGCGCTGCAAGAGAACCAGGATCTGCGCATCGCGGTCGAACGCATCGTCGAAGCCCGCGCGCGGGTCGGTTACACGCGCGCCGACCTGTTCCCGAAACTCGACGTCGGTGCGAGCCCCAGCTACTTCGAGCAGAGCCGCGAGGGTTTCCCGGGCATTCCCAAGCCCGGCGACAACAACTCGGCGCTGTACCAGTTCTCGGCCGACCTGTCGTGGGAACTCGACGTGTTCGGCCGTATCCGTCGCGCCACCGAAGCCGAACGCGCGCGTTTGCTCGCGACCGAAGAGGGCCGCCGTGCGGTGGCGATCTCGCTGGTCGCGTCAGTGGCGCGCTCCTACGTCGAACTGCGCGAGTACGATCTGCAGCTGGAAATCGCCCGGCGCACTCTGGTCTCGCGTGCCAAGTCGCTCGATCTGGCGCGAGTGCGCTTTCGCGGTGGCCTCACGGGTGAGAAGGACCAGCGCCAGGCCGAAGCCGAGTACCGCCGAGTCGAAGTCTCGGTTCTCGATTTCGAGCGTCAGGTGCGCCAGAAGGAGAACGAACTGTCGGTGCTGATCGGACGCAGCCCCGGCGACGTGGCGCGCGGCCGCGACCTGCCCGATCTCCCGGTCGCGGTGCAGATACCCGCCGGTCTGCCTTCGGAGCTTCTCGACCGCCGGCCCGATCTGCTGGCGATGGAGCAGCAGCTCCACGCCACTACCGCCGACGTCGGCGCCGCCAAGGCCATGCTGTTCCCGCGTTTCGCGCTCACCGCCGGCTACGGCACGGCCAGCACCGAACTCGACGCGTTGTTCACCGGTTCCGCGCAAGCGTGGTCGGTGGCGGCCGGTGTGTTGCAGCCGGTCTTCAACGCCGGCAAGAACCGCCGCCGCGTCGAAATCGCCCAGTCGCAGATGCGCCAGAGCCTCTACGAGTACGAGAAGACCGTGCTGCAGGCTCTACGCGAAGTGGAAGACGGACTCGTTGCCTATCAGAAGACCGGGCAGCAGCGAGGCGCGCAGCGCGCCCGCGTCGAAGCCGAGCGCAAGGTCGTCCAGCTCTCCGAGGTGCGCTACGAAGGCGGCGTCGCCGACTACCTCGAGGTGCTCGACGCGCAGCGCTCGCTGTTTTCGGCGGAACTCGACGAAGTGCAGACCATCGCCGGACAGATGGTTTCGCTCATACAACTCTACAAGGCCCTCGGCGGCGGTTGGCCGACGGCTCCCGAAGCTTCCCAGGCCGCGCCCGCACCACAACAACCGGAGGTTGTCCGATGAAACGATCGCTGTCCATCCTATGCTGCCTCGTGTCCATTCCTTTGCTCGTCGCTGTAGGCGAGGCTCAGACTGCGACCATCACGCCGACCAAGGGACAGAGCGCCCAGCAGGTCGAGGCCGACAAGGCTGCGTGTACCTCGATCGCGCAGCAGAACGTGGCGCCCGCGCCGCCGCCGGCAGCTGCGGCGCCGCAACGCGGCGGTGCACTGCGCGGTGCCGCGCGTGGCGCGGCTGTCGGCGCTGCTACCGCCAATCATTCAGGCGGCGCGGCCTACGACCGCGCGCCGGAGGGCGCCCAGCAGGAGTACCGCCAGCAGCAGGCCAAGGATGCAGCCAAGGTCGGTGCGGTCGCTGGCGCCGGTGCCCAGCGCCGTGCCAACGTGCAGGCCGGGCAGCAGCAACAACAGCAGCAGGCACAGCAGAATCAGGCCCTGGACCAGGCCTTCCGCTCGTGCATGATGGGCCGTGGGTACAACGTTCAGTGAAGCGCGCCCGGCGCCTGCACTGAAGAGGCCGATCGCAGGCCGTTTGGTGGCCGCAACATCCTACCAGCGGCAATAGGGATTACGCACCAGATTGGCGTTGCTGTAACGCGGGTCGTGCGACACTTCGGCTCCGAGCCAATCCGGCAGATCTACCGGCTCGGCCGGGTCGGCCAGTTCTACCTCCGCGGTGATCAGCCCGAGGTTGTCGCCGGCGAATTCGTCGATCTCCCAGACGTGCCCGTGGTATTCGAGGCGGTAACGGGTCTTCTCGATCAGCGGGTGCAGGCACAGGCGGTCGAGCATCTCGTCCGCGTCCGCGACCGGGATCCGGTACTCGTATTCGGCACGCACCAGACCTTCGGTTCTTCCCTTCACGGTCAGGTACCCGCGATCGCCGGCCACCCTGACGCGCACGGTGCGATCGGGGTCTACCGCCAGATATCCTTGCCGGTAGAGTTCACCCTCGGCGCCGTCGCGCCAGAGCCCGTGTCCGCCAACCAGGAACTTGCGCTCGATCTCGCTACCCATCGCCCCGCCTCCTACGCGTTCTCGCGCTGCAAGCGCTCGACGATCTCGCTCCACAGCGTCGCATAGGCCCTGGCCGACGGGCTGGCGGGGGCATAACACGCCAGCGGTTTTCTCTCGATGCCCATGCGCTCGACGTCGCTGGCGTAGGGAATCTTCGTCGCCAACATTTCGGACCGCTCCGCGGGCAACGTCTCGGTGATCTCGCGGTGCAGTTTCTTGCGCCGGTCCACCATCGAGAAGAACGCCAGCACTGTCACCTGCCCGAAGGCGTTTTGCTGTCGGAACGCGAGCAACTGCTCGAGCGTGCGCAGCGACAGTGTGGTCGGGATGATCGGCACCAGCAGCGCGTCGGCGGCGCCGAATATCGCCTCCGAAAGCAGCGACACGCTCGGCGGGCAGTCGAGAAAGACGAAGTCGTATTGCTCGGCCAACGGCTCGAGCAGCCGCGCGAGTCTTCGCACCGGGTTCTTGGCATCGTCGAGAATGATGTCCATGTGACGGTACGAGAGGTCCGAAGGCAGCAAGTCGAGCTGCGGAAAATCCGTTCCGCGAATGCTTTCGCCGAGGTCGGTGTCCTTCTTGAGCAGCTTGCGCGTGCCGCCCTTGACCTTGGGCTTGACGCGAAAATAGAAAGTCGCGGCACCTTGCGGGTCGAGATCCCAGACCAGCGTCCGGGCGCCGCGCTGCGCCGCCGCGAACGACAGGTTCACCGCTGCTGCGGTCTTGCCGACTCCACCCTTGCTGTTGTAGACGGCCAGGACTTTCACGGCGCGGGTGCCTCCTCGGCGTCGACTTCTGCTTGCTGCTCTGCGAAGAGACTCTCGAAGCGTTCGCGATTGGCGCGGTCGCTGAAAGCCGCGAACATCGTGGCGAACTCGCCGCGGACTTCGCGTTGGCGGGTCAGCAGCTTTTCCATCAGCATTCCGATCGCGAGTTGGGTGGAACCGCCGGCGAGCCGCGCGGTTTCGATCTCGCGAGCCCACCTGCGCAGTGCGCCGGTCTGCACGTGAAGATCCTGGAACTCGCCGAGGTTGTCCTGCAGCGCCTTGAGCGTGTCGACCAGCACGCCGAC
>Ga0172375_10008735_pt1 | contig 13539 bp, 9 predicted proteins | sample LakKiv1m_FD_114537 | JGI IMG/M metagenome (GOLD analysis project Ga0172375, IMG submission 114537) | Freshwater microbial communities from Kabuno Bay, South-Kivu, Congo - kab_092012_11.1m | ecosystem: Environmental > Aquatic > Freshwater > Lake | place: Democratic Republic of the Congo...
AGGACCGGTGTATTGCATCTTGAAAGAGTGTCTGGTAATACCTGGATGATAAGGGACTTTTGCATGAGCTGTCGCGTGACCGGGCAAGAGCTCGAGATCGACAGGGGGTTTGTGGCCCTGGTACTAAAAGACCTGGCAGGCCGGCCTGAGATAGAAGAGGTACGCGCTGAGTATATTGCGGCCGCGAGAAATAACGGCACAAGGCTGAAATACCGCGATCTCGGCTTCACACAGGTATCCGCGGATGTCACCAGGACCGAATTTATTCTGGACCCGGACAAAAGACCTGGTGTGCCTGATTGGATCTCCGTTGAGACCAGTGACCGTCTATCTGCAAAGGATGAAGAAGATGCCTCAAGCCCGGCGGCCGCACCCGATGAGAAAAAAGGCCATCCGGCCTACGCGTTCAGGCACATGCCGGTATCGGAGGTCGGCAAGACGTTCACATATAAGCAGTACCGGGACGCGACAAATGTCAGCAGGGCTACGGCGTGGAGGGATTTCGAGGTGCTGAACGAGCTTGGCGTGGTTTCGATAGAAAGGGGCGAAAGCTCTCTGCCAAGCAGGATCGGGTCGCAGATACCTGGGATATTCAGAGAGCCTGTGGCAGATATACTTGACCAGTACCAGGACAAACGCGATATCCCGGCAGTTAAAAGTAAACTAGACCAGGAATTGTACGATACGGAACTGGTAGCCCAGCTTATATTCGATAATATCAAGGCCGAGCTTAAAGAGAACAGGACCTATGTCATAAAATACGACGCTTCGCGCCTTAGCCCTCTGCAGCAGTCGGTCATCGAGGCGTACAAGGACCATATGAATGCGCTTCCAGGCATGGCGAGAGTAGAGACAAAGAAATGCGCCAGGTCTGGCGGGTCAAAGGAATCCCTCATAAACGTATATTGTTTGGACGGAACAGGCCAGGAGATAGGGGCAGGGCATATCGATATAGATATCCCCGGAAAGTATTCGGCAGGACAATATGCGCTAAAGATCGCGGGCATGGTGAATATAGCCCTTGCCTCCTCGAACATACCGTATAGCGGCGCGACAAAGGAAAGGCACGGGCACCTTATAGGTTTTGTTCGCAGCCAGTTCAGGGCGATCACAGGGAAGGATCTTAGTCTTCCGGATTCTTTTGAAGACAGCGTCAGGTTCATCAGAGACAATATTATATTGGACCTTCCTGATATCTGCAGGATACCGTTAACTGAACTTGAAACGTATTACGATCAAGCCAGGCAAGCGCTTATTGCGGCATAATCTCCACAAAGCCCCTTGTTTTCTGATGGATGCCCATATATATTACGCTTATACTAAATATATTTGACATACTATACCTTATAAGATATAATGCAAAGTCATCCGCTTGGCAGAAGCGCTTTTTTTATCTAAAGATAAAAGAATAGTTAATATATAGTTTTATAAACCGTTGCCTTAAAAGGATGGCATATGGCTAAACCCGCATTCTGGGAAGCAATGAGGCGCCAGCAGATATCTTACTGGTTCATTATAGCGCCTTTTCTCCTTTTTTTTGTTTTTGTTATCATTCCTACCATTGCTTCTATCATACTTTCGTTCACCAAATATAATGTCATGTCAGCGCCTCAATGGGTTGGTTTAGACAATTATAAAGAGATAGTCCTGCACGATATACGGTTCAGGAAGGCGATGCTGAATACGGTGATCTATACGATAGGCGTGGTGCCTGTAGGAGTTCTTATTTCGGTCATCCTGGCCGTTGCCATAGACCAGAAGATCAGGCTCAAGAATTTCTTTAAAGGCGTGCTGTTCCTGCCTACGGTCACGTCAATTGTCGCGGCATCGGTCATGTGGAGGTGGCTTTTTGCCGGTGAAAAATACGGACTTATAAATTATTATATAGTCATGAAGCTTGGTTTTAAACCTATCGACTGGCTGATGAGCCCTGTCTGGACATTACCCGCGATCATGATCATGAGCATATGGGCGGGAATCGGTTATAACGTGATACTATTCATAGCCGGACTGCAGACGATCCCCCAGACAGTCTATGAAGCTGCTGAAGTTGACGGAGCGGGGTTCTGGCATAAATTATTGCATATTACAATACCGCTTTTAAGGCCGACTATCGTTTTTGTAGTCATTATGAGCTGCATTTCGTCATTTCAGGTCTTTGAGCAGATCTATGTGATGACAGGCGGCGGAGGAAGCCAGATAGGCGGGGTGCTTGACTGCGCATTGACAGGCGTGCCCTATATTTTCGATCAAGGTTTTAACAAATTCGATATGGGCTATGCCTCGGCTCTGGCGTATATCCTTTTCCTGTTCATATTGGTATTGACATTCATAAACAATAAATTCGTTCAGTCAAAGGTTGAGTATTAATGATAAACATAGCGCGTTTCACGCAGGGCAGGTTCTCATTTACCTTATTCCTGATCTACGCTTTTCTTATTATAGCTACATTGACCATGCTCCTGCCGTATTATTGGATGATACTTACATCGGTAAAGCCGCAGGAAGAGCTGCAGACCTATCCTCCCAGCTTTTCAGTAAAGCATCCGACGCTCCAGCCGTATCGCGATCTTCTGGATCTTATCCCTATGGGCCGGTACATCTTGAACAGCCTGTACATATGTGCCGTTGTCGTATTGTTCAAGGTCTTTGCCTGCACGCTGGCAGGATATGCTTTTGCCAAGCACAGGTTCTGGGGAAGGGATTGGATCTTTATGACCTTTCTTGCCTCTCTTATGATACCTTGGCAGGTCAACATTATCCCTGGGTTTGTAATAGTCAAGAACTTAGGTTGGCTGAATACGTTCAGCGGTTTGATCATACCCACCATGGGGTGGGGCGCGTTCGGTATATTTTTGAGCCGGCAATATATCTATAGCATACCGAACGATCTTATAGATGCCGCAAGGATAGACGGATGCAACGAGTGGCAGATCTATACGCATGTCATCCTGCCGCTTATAAAACCTGTTATGGCGACGCTGGCGATATTCACGTTCATACAGCAGTGGAATAACCTGGTGTGGCCGCTGGTCGTTGTCAATTCGAGTTCTATGAAGACCGTGCCGCTTGCTTTGGCCGTTCTGAGCAGCCAGACCAGCTCGAACTTCGGCATGCTTATGGCAGGAGCGGTCGTCGCGACCACTCCGGTACTTCTTGTGTTTTTGGTATTCCAAAGATATATTATAAAAGGTGTGGCATTTACAGGGCTGAAAGGGTAAGCCCCCTCCTGGAAAAGGAACTTTTAATACAGGATCATTGTCAAAGAGATGAAAGGATATAAGATGAAAAAAACAGGGCTCATGGGATTATTGTTAGTTGTTGGTATGATGCTTTCTTCCTGCGGACAGAAACAAGAAGTTGTCCAGGTATCCAAGGACGACCCGCTCGTATATTTGCAGGTCACCGCGGCAAAGGCTTCGAGCTTTGACGATACCCCTGATTGGGCGCCGATGCCGGATCCCATGGCGCCGTTCGATCATGATATGCTGACCCGCTGGTCCCCGAAACTAGGCCAGGACAACGAGTGGATATACGCTGATTTCGGCAAACAAAAAGTCTTAAGCAAGCTTGTCATAAAATGGGAGCAGGCGTACGCGGCTGAATATGAGATACTTACCTCAGATGACGCTAACACCTGGAAAAGGCTTGTCCTGAAAACAGACGGTAAAGGCGGGGTAGAAGAACTGACATTTCCTGCAGTAAAGACACGTTATTTTAAGCTGATCGGTCTCAAGAGGGTGAACCCCGACTGGGGTATTTCGATGTGGGAGATCGAGCCCTACGGGCCAAAATCGCTTAACCCGGACGAAAAGCCTGTGGCCCCTGCAGAGGCAAAGGTAGCCGAGGAACAGAAAGACTTCCAGCAGGAGCTTGAAAAGGCCAAGGCGCCGCTTAAGCCGCTTACAAAAAGCGAGATCCAAAAAGGGGTTTGCTATACATCCTGGATGTACGATGAATTATCAGGAGTGGCCTCGGATAAGACGCTTTTATATCTGAAGACCATAGGAGTGACCTGCGTTGCCATAGTTGTCCCGACCTATCAGAAAGAGGTCAACTCTGACACCATTTATGCCAACGACATAGTAGGCGGGGACACGCCGAGCGACGCCTCCGTCGAACACGCGATACAAGTATGCCATATGCTCGGGATGAAGGTCCTTCTTAAGCCGCATGTCGACTGCCGCGACGGAACCCCGCGCATAGACATCGTCGCGTCGGATGCGTGGTTCAATAACTACGAGACCATGATAGTTAGATACGCGAAGCTCGCAGCAAAGAATAATGTCGAGGAATTCGCGGTAGGTACAGAACTTGAAGGAACGACATTTTCGCGCTGGGAAAGCCGGTGGAGAGATATTATCACAAAGGTCAAAGCCGAATATAAAGGCCTTTTGATCTATTGCGCCAACTGGACCGAGTATAAGGGAGTGCCGTTCTGGGATATGATGGACTTTATAGGGATAGATGCGTATTTTCCTTTGACCTCAAAGCTTGACCCGACACCGGCTGAGCTTCAAGCGGCGTGGGAGAAGATCGCCGATGAGATCCAGGCCTGGCTCGGAGAAAAGAAGCTGGATAAAGGGGTGATCCTCAGCGAAGTGGGTTATCCTTCCTGCGAAGGCGCGGCTAAGCAGCCGTGGACGCAGGCTACGGATATAGAGAACCAAACCGCCCAGCAGGACTGCCTCGAGGCTGTTTTCAGCGTTATGACAAAGCGGGCTTATTACAGGGGCGCGTATTTGTGGCAGGTCCTGCCGCAAGACAGGTGGAGCCCTCTAGGTTTTACAGTAAAAGGGAAAAAAGCGGAAAAAGTGGTCTCAGCTTGGTATAAAAAATGACACACCCGGCGTAATAGGAGACGCCGGGGTTTCATCGACTATGAAAAAAGGAGGTAGTGATGAAGAAGATAATGGCAGTAGCCATTCTGGCGGCACTTGTTCTGGGCTGTCAGTTGGCGGCTCATGCGGCGCCGAAAGTGCTGTATGATTTTGAAACGGATCTCCAGGGATGGGAGATACCGGACTGGGCGTTCGAGCAGGATGACTATGTGGGAGAAAGTGTTTCCCAGTCGACTGATTTCGCGTCGAGCGGCAAGGGCAGCATGAAGGTAGTTGCTAATTTTAAGGGCGGGGCATGGCAGGGTGCGATCGTGGAAGTAATGGAGTACATGGATTGGACACCGTTCAAGACCGTTTCGGCTGATTTTTATATTCCTGCCGACGCGCCGGTAGGGCTCAAGGCAAAGATGATCCTTACAGTGGGCGACGACTGGACATGGACAGAGATGTCAAAGTCAGTGAAACTTGAGCCGGGCAAGTGGGTCACAGTGACCGCTAATTTATTGCCGGGCAGCATGGACTGGAAGAGAACAAATCCTACCGATGAATTCAGGGCGGATGTTCGGAAACTCGATCTTAGAGTGGAATCAAACAAGAAACCAGCATACAACGGTACGTTTTATATCGATAATGTTCGCGTAGAATAATGGTTCACGCTAATGGGGTAAAGGCCTTTGATCAAAAAGGTCTTTACCCCATTAGTGCCTATAGATGCACAACATTAGGGGGATTGGAGAAAGGATGTCATTAACAATGTCAAAGTATACTTTTGTGCTGGCCGTTATGTTGACGTTCTCGTTAGCTTTCGCCGGCTGCGGCAAAAAAAACGAACAACCTAAAGAAGCGAATGCGCCTCAAAATACCGCGGTCTCCGGACAGGTTCCGCCGAAACCTGAAGTAGCTCCGACAACACCCCCGAAAATGGAAACTGGTGAAACGCCGTCTGCAGATGCAGCCGGTCCAGTGCTTTCGAAGCCTATAACGGAAGAACGGACCTTATTCAGTTTCGAAGACGGATTTGACGGATTTGAGATCCCAACCTGGGCGGATGAAAAAACAGATCTTGTAGCTAAAAGTGTTTCGTTATCAAAAAGCTATGCTTCTAACGGGAAACAGAGCCTGTGCCTCGTTGCCGAATTTCCAGGTAAGATTTGGACAGCGGCAATGGTTGAACTTGAACAATACCTTGATTTAAGCCCGTATCGCCTGATATCCGTGGATATTTATATCCCAGAGACAGCGCCGCTGGGGCTTAAAGCCAAGATCATACTTACGGTAGGATCCGGGTGGACATGGACAGAGATGGTGCGTAACGTTCCTCTGGACCCGGGTAAATGGGTTACGGTCGCGGCCAGTCTTGAGGATGGATCGCTTGACTGGAAACGCGCTGAAGTGAACGAAGAATTCAAAAAAGACATAAGGAAATTGGATATAAGGATAGAGTCTAATAAACGTCCTGAATACAGCGGTCCGGTATACATTGATAATATCAAGGTCGGAAAATAACTAAAATATGAATGCAAGGGGGTCTGATGCGTAAAAACACTGTCTTCTCTTTATTCCTTGCCGTTATCGTGCTGATAGTCATAGGGGTCATTCCTATGCTGCAGTCGCGGTTTGGCATTTCGAACGCCTTGGAGTTCCAGAAAGGCATCCATTATGCCACATGGAGCAAGAACGGCTATAATTCCGCCAAGTCGGACGAGTCCATAAAAAAGATAGCGACCCTTAATGCGAACTGGATGGCCGTTCTGACGACGTGGTATCAGGATAACTGTTTTAGCACGGAGATATTCCCTACGGAGAAGACCCCTAGCGATGAATCTCTGGTGCGGGCGATCAAAGAAGCGCACGCCAACAATATGAAAGTCATGTTCAAGCCGCATCTTGATATACTCGATTCGTCATATGGCGGCTGGCGCGGAGAGATAGCCTGTACGCGTGACCCGGACTGGCAGAAATGGTTCGCGGCGTATAAGAAATTCATAATGCATTATGTGAAAATAGCTAATGACAACAATGTTGAAATGTTCTGCATCGGTACCGAGCTTACGGCAGCTACGCTTACGAAACCCGAATTATGGAGAGATCTTATAAAAGAGATCCGCAAAGAATACAAGGGCAGCCTTACTTATGCGGCCAATTGGAACGACGAATACCTTAACATCGTGTTCTGGGACGCCCTTGATTATGCCGGTGTGGACGCCTATTTCCCGTTGTCGGACAAGGCCAAGCCGACTTACGATGAACTGATGGAGGCATGGAAGAAATGGTACGGGGAGCTGGAGGCCTGGCAGAAGAAGATAAATAAGCCCGTCATATTCCCTGAGATAGGATATCATTCTTCTGATTATTCGGCGAAAGAGCCGTGGGCTCATTCGACAGGCAGTCAGGTAGACCTGGCCCTGCAGGTAGATTGTTACCGCGCTGTTTACGATACCTTCTGGAGCAAGGACTGGTTTTACGGTATGTACTGGTGGGATTGGGGCACGTCTACCAAAATGGGCGGCAGTTCCAGCCGGACGTATACACCCCAGAACAAGCCTGCAGAGGGGCTGATAAAGGAATGGTACGCTAAAACAAGATAGCGCCCACGTTACCGATCTAAACATGTCGGGTTTTGATGAGCACCTGTTTGAACCCGTACAAGGGGGTGACCTATGCGTGAAGGGTTAAAAGGAGAACGGCTGACCGAAAAAGAACGCAGGAATCTGGATATCCTCAATACGATCAGGCGGTCGACTGAGATCTCGCGGGCGGACATATCGCGCCTGACATCCTTGAACATAGTCACTGTATCCAACTATATAAATGTTTACGTCAGGCGGGGCCTGGTGCAGGAAGGCGGACTTGACGTATCGACCGGGGGCAGGCGTCCGGAATTGGTCAGGCTTAACCCGGATTACGGTTACACGATAGGCATAGACCTTGGGGCTCCGCATATCCTCCAGGATACGGTCATGGTCGGTACCGTCATGAACATCTCATCGCGGCAGATCATCAAGGAAAAAATAAAGAAAGAAAAAGAGCCCGTCGATAAATTCACCGACAAGGTCATAAACCTCATATCTTCGCTAATAAAGAATTCCGGCATACCAAAAGACAAGATACTCGGCATCGGTATGGGAATATGGGGCGTGCTCGATAGATATAAGGGCACTGTAAGGTATACGCCTGAAGCAGGGAGCGTCATGAGCTACCTTGATCTGCAGGATAAAATAGAGCGTAAGTTCAATCTTCCGACCATTGTCGAGCATGATGCTATGGTGGCCGCCCTCGGCGAAAAATGGGCCGGGATAGGTTTAGAACACGGCGTTGAGAACATTCTCTTTATCTGTTCGGATTCAAGCGCGGGCATCATCATAAGGGATGAGCTTTATTACGGGGCTTCCAAAAGCGCCGGTGAGCTTAATTTGAACCCGCCGGATGTTATTTCCGAAGAGGATAGTAAAAAATACTGCTGGGCGACGTATAATTACGGATGCTGCCTGCGTTCGCGCGGCATCGACCTGGGTATATCCCAAGCTGCGAGGACCGCCCTGCAGGACAAGAAGAACGCCTCTTCCGTGATACTCGACCTGGTCAAGAACGATACCGAACGGATAACGATGGATATTATCGTGCAAGCCGCGCAGGCGCGCGACAGGTTAGCTATTGACATACTGGAAGAAGCCGGCACTTACCTTGGGGCAAAGATAGCGTACCTTATAAACTTATTCAATCCCGAAGCGATAGTTGTCGGCAGAGGCATAGAGAAGGCCGGGAATATATTCTTTGATGCCTTAAGAAAATCGGTCAACCGTTGGGCTTTTGAGGAGTCGGCAAAAGTGGCCCGCGTAATACCGTCGAGCATAGGGGAAGACGCCGTAGCAGTAGGCGCCGGTACTTTAGTGACGCAGAGAGTTTTTTCCCGCATCGGATAATTGGAGTATGCCACAGTTAAACAGATAATAGCCGGGTTTTCTATAATAGTCTGCCTTTTCCTGTCATCCGCCGGATGCGCTCCGAAACAGCCGAAGGACGAAGTGGTCATGTGGCTGGTCGGCTCAGAGGCGCAGGCCCGCAGCATAAATGAGCTGGCTTTGAGATTCACTCAGGAGACCGGGATCAAGGTCATCTGCGAGGCGGTATCCTGGGGCGAGGCGCATTCAAAATATCTGACCTCCATCGCCGGGAATGTTCCCCCGGACATAGGCACCATGGGTTTCACCTGGGGCGCTGAATTCGGCGAAATGGGCGCCATGATCGACCTCAAAAAAGAGTTCCCTGCCGAAGTGGAACGGATAGAAAAGAATACCTTCTCAGGGCTCTGGAAATCGATCAATTACAGAGGGCGCGTATACGGCATTCCTTTGGACATTACGATACACGTCATGTATTACAGGAGCGACATCGTTCCTGTTCCTCCGCAGACCTGGGACCAGCTTATAGAACTCCTTAAAAAATTAAAAGCCGAAGGCAGAGGCATGCTCTTTGACTGGGGGTCGATGGATTGGATCGGGCTCTCGCCGTTCTTGTGGCAGGCCGGCGGCAAATATTATGATGATGATTACTCGGCATCGACCGTGGACAGCCAGCAGGCGGCGCTGGGAATGAAATTTTATACCGATCTATATACCGTATACGGAGTGCCTAAGACCTCCATCCCTCTGGAACAAGGCATGAGGACAGGCGATTTCCCCGTTTGTATCTCAGGGAACTGGAAGATAGTAGGTCTCACGATCGGAGCGCCTGAGATCAAGGATAAATGGGCTATATCCAAGCTTCCTGCCGGGCCTTCAGGAAGGTCCACGGCATTCATAGGCGGACGCACCATGGGAATATTTGCGCGATCAAACAATAAGGTAAAGGCGTGGGCGTTCATTAAATATCTCTATAGACCGGAATCGCAAGCTTTCCTTTATTCTAACTCCATAAAGACCCAGGACGCATATCTCCCTCCTAACATGGATTCCTGGTCAAAATTGACTGCCATGGACCAGAGATTCAAGGCTGTTTTGATGGCGCAAGCGCTGGACGCGAAAGGTCCGCCGCCGGTCCTGGGCTGGGATAATACCGTCAGGTTCATAGACCAGGCTATACAGAGAATAATACTTCAGAATGCCAAGGCAGAGGATGAACTTAAGCTCTTAAAAGGGTTGATGGACATAGAGCTTAAAAAAAATAATAAGTGATCTTTTCAAAAAAGTTGCCTTTAAGGGCCGATATTCATATAATAGTGTCTGTTTCCGAATAGAAGTAGCTTGGCGTAAATAAGAGAAGTACAAACATGCCCCCCTGCAAAAAGTTGATTATGATCGGGCTGGCCATAGGGTTGGTCCCTGTTCTTGAACTCGCACCTACTCACGCTGCTGCAGAGACCGCATTTCATCAGGCTATCGATGAATTTTCGTTCACAGGTTACGCTAAAGGTACCCATTCTTTAGAAAAGAAATTCACTATTGAAGGGAAAAAAGCCGCCATGTCTCCGGCCCGCGCAGGGTTTATCGTGGTCGGGCCCGTACCCCGGTTATGCCTAAAAAATGTTTCTCTTACCTTTTATGATAAGGACAAGAAGGTGTCCCGTCTTTACGCTAAAAATGCCGTTATTAATAGATCCCGGACCGTAGATACCGCTTGGGTATCCGGCTCCGGAATAAGCGCTATGGCGGCAGAATACGACTTTACAGAAGGGATCTTCCTTTGCACAGAGGACGGCAAGGTCTTAAGCTGCGATAAGCTTATCTGGAGGAACACTGCTCTAATAGCCTCCGGGAACTGCGTCCTGTCTGCGGATGGAAAGACCATAAGAGGAGACCTGATAGTCACAGATAACAAGTTGTCTAAATATAAAGTACAAAACGAAGATCGTAATGAACAAGCGTTATTTAAAAGGAGGAATCAAAAGTGAAAGTAATGAAATGTTTTTCTGTTGTCGGATTATTGGCGATATCGTTCTTGTTCTGCCTGGCGCCGGTCAACGCCGAAACGCCTGACGAACTGGTGGACCAGGGAAAACAACTTTTGTTCAAGGATTTTGATATCGGAGGCGCTGTTTCCAAATTCAACGATGCGTTATCGCAAGATAGCGAGAACCAAAGGGCGCATTTTTGGCATGCTATCGCCGTATCCGGCACGAACGCCCAGGTTTTAAATACTTTGAAGGACCTGCATGTGCTAGACGCGGAGAACGCACCTCTTATTTTTGACGCCGAAGGGGTCATGAAGTATGATCCAAGTACTTCGGTAGAGCCTGTTATTATGGATGACGGTAGCGCGGTAAAAACAGGAGCGTGGACATCGCTTTCCGAGCCGGCGGATATTGACAAAGCCTATGGGACGGGATGTTCGTCCCACGCCAAGGGGGCAACGGGCGATACTGCAGTCTGGACTCCGGAGATAGAAGTTAACGGCTATTACGATGTTTATGCATGGATACCTTATGCGGATACCAATGCCACGGACGCGCATTATACCGTAGGCGGTTCGGGGACGGTAACGGTCAACCAACGCAATTATCCCGGAGGGGATAATTGGACAAGCATTGGGACATATAAGTTTTCAAGCGGGACAACAATAACGTTACGGGCCGATTCAGAGACCGGCCGGGTCATTGCTGACGCTGTAAAACTTGTATTCAAAGGCAAAATAATAGACGACAGCGACCCGTCAAATTTTACAAAGACAGGCGGCAGTTGGCAGTCGGTATCCGGGAGCGGTTTTAACGGCACCTATGTTTGGCATGCCGCAGGAGCCGGGGCCCAGGCTACTTGGGCGCCCAATGTCCCTGTGACAGGACAGTATCAGATCCTTACGCGTTGGGAGGTCAGACAAGGTAACACACATGCTGCGGAGTACGTGATCTCTCCGGCCGGCGGAGCGCAAAGGACAGTTACCGTAGATCAGTCAGGTAACGCGAACCAATGGTTCTGCCTGGGCGTCTATCAGTTGCAGGCAGGCGCCGGCAACACAGTTTCGTTGTCAAGTAATGCATCTGGCAGTGTTGTCGCCGATGCCGTCAAATTCGTTCCGTGCAGGCCGTTCCCAAACCTGACCCAGATGCAGAATATCGGCGTAGGTCTCGTTGATAGCCAGTCTAGCGGCGCCGAGCTTAACGAAGCGCTGGAAGATCTTTCGTACATAGACGAGTCGTTCGCCGAAACTATCAGCATGGATGAAGAAAGCGCTCCGGTCGACCTTGATTATGGCGAGGCAAAATTGCTCGAGGCTGTTTTGAACAGCATAGTTATGAATATCGATATATGCGCGTCCTACAATATGGATAACGCCGATATGCAAAGAATAGCTTTTGACCCTGATCCTATATCGTTCCTTAACATATATCAGGGCGCGGGCACGTTAATGCCCGATGCCGTAACGCATCTTGGAGATGCCAAGACAGCTCTTTTGAACGGGCTAAGCGCGTATCTGGCGGCGTCTGAGTTTATCCGGAACCGCGAGGATGACGACGGGCTTAACCACCTTATCAGGTTCTACCCTTTATATGACGCCAACTCCTACGGTAGCATCGCCGAATGGGAGAATGAAAGAGATTCCGGCCTGGCTGAGGAGCAATATTACCGCGATATTTTATCGAATATTTACAGTAACCTCACTGACCACGACAATAGTCCGTCGGTGGATATCTTCCTGCCGAACGCAGGGGATCTGGGGGATCTGTATACTGACCGTTTGGGAAGAACTGTCCAGGTCGACTTCTACCAGTTTTTTATGCAGCCAAAGGATATCCGAGTTTTTTATGACAGCCTTCCGGCGGACAATGGGCTTATGCGCGATGATTTTTCTGACGTCACGTTTGGAGGAGTGCTGCCGAACATGACAGAGGCCGACTGGAACTGGATGTTGGGAAACGGCCCTAATATAAATGCCTATCCTGTCATAACCTGGCAAAGCGATGTTCCGCAGGTTACGATCGCGTGGGAAAAATCTGTACCCGAAGAGCAAGGCGCTTTTGTGAGGTACGAAGTTTACCGCGGGGCCGATACCGAAGTTAATACCCAGTCTACCCTTGTCGCTACGATAACCGATCAAAAGATTACGTCCGTGGTCGATACGACCCTGGGCAGCGAGGATGTCTATTACTACCGGGTCTATGCATACTACGATTTCGGAAGCGGCCAGACGGCATTGACATATGGGACCGTGGCAAGGGCGACCCTGAGGTTATATGTCGATCAGTCTTACGCCGGAAACGATAGCGACGGAACAAAGGCCAGGCCGTATACGAAAATAGGCGATGCGCTTAACGGAAACGTTTCTGCAGGGACCGCGATTGCGGTTGCAAAGGGAACGTACAATGAATGTTCATATAGTCTGTACTTTTGGAATAAATCGAATAAACGCGGATTAGTTTTAAAAGGCGGGTATGATTCATCGACCTGGACCCGTGACTTGGCTAACAATGAAACAGTTATCGATTCATCCGGGTCCGGAAGCTGGGCATGTATCGATCTTTATGGAGCCCAGGAAGCGGTCATAGACGGTTTTTCTTTAACGGGGGCAATGAACGGAATAGGCGTTGGTTACGCATCCTCGATCGTGATAAGAAATTGTAAGATATATAGCAATTCTTATTGCGGAGTCGCAATCGAACAGAATTCGTCTGTCACTGTTTCGAACAACCTGATCGTCAATAATGGCCCTCAATCCGGACAGGCGGGTATATATATATGGGGCAGCGGAGTCCAGGCTTTGATAA
>Ga0172375_10008737_pt1 | contig 13538 bp, 13 predicted proteins | sample LakKiv1m_FD_114537 | JGI IMG/M metagenome (GOLD analysis project Ga0172375, IMG submission 114537) | Freshwater microbial communities from Kabuno Bay, South-Kivu, Congo - kab_092012_11.1m | ecosystem: Environmental > Aquatic > Freshwater > Lake | place: Democratic Republic of the Congo...
ACCTCAACTGGCTGGCCAAGAATTTTGGCCGCCGCCGCGAGAAACTCTGCCCGATTGGCTGCCACCCGCAGGGCATGGGTGGCACAGACCCTTAACCGATATGGCTGGTGTGCGCGGAGAAGCTCAGCCAGGCTCGCCAAAGCCCCGAGCCCTCGCTCCATGGCTTCCGGGCGCAGGCAGCCGGTGGCGTGCAGGTTTTCGCCCAGGCGTACGGTGATCAGCTCCTTGGTCAGTGGCTGTATGGCACCGTTTGGTTGCAGGGTCGCGATGAGCAGGCGGAAGCTGTTGGAGCCCAGGTCGATGGCCGCATGGATGGCGGGCTTTGTCATTGTCTCACCCTGGGCGATGCGGTATTATTGAATGTCGTGTGATTGCCGTGAATCGGGAAATGAAGGAGTTGCCGTGATCATCTCAATCAATCCGCAGAATCCACAGGCCCGGCTGATTGCCCAGGCGGTGGATGCCTTGCGCCATGGCGCGGTGATCTGCTACCCCACCGACACGGTCTATGGCATCGGTTGTGACATCTTCAACCAGAAGGCGGTGAAAAGGATTTACCAGCTCAAGCAGCGGCCCCTTTCGGGCCGGCCCTTCAGCTTCATGTGCCCGAGCCTCAAGGAGCTGAGCACCTATGCCCACATCTCCAACGCCGGCTACCGCATCATGAAGAAGGGGCTGCCTGGCCCCTTCACTTTTGTGCTGCCGGCGGCAAAGATTGTGCCCAAGATCATGACCACCAAGCAGAAGACCGTGGGCATCCGGGTGCCGGACCATGCGGTCTGCCTCGCCTTGCTTGCAGCCTTGGGCAATCCCATGCTCACCACCAGCGCCGCCATCGACCCGGAGGCGCCGCCGCTCATGGAGGCGTATGAGGTGGAGGAAAACTTCGGCCGGCAGGTCGATCTGATCATCGACAGCGGCCCTCTCCTTTATTCGACGCCTTCCACCATCATCTCCCTGGTCGGTGACCAGCCGGAGATTCTGCGGCTGGGCAAGGGCGACGCCACCTCCCTGCTTTAACCCCGGTTATTTCCCGGCGATCAGGGCGTCTTTCAGGGATTTGCTCATGGTGAAGTGGATATTCTGGCGGGCCGGGATGTGCATCACCTTGCCGGTGCGCGGATTTTTGGTGGAGCGGGCCTTGCGGCGGCGCACGGCAAAGCTGCCGAAGCCACGGATCTCGACCCGGCGGTTTTCCGCCAGTGCGCCGACAATGGCGTCAAGCATGATGTCGAGCGCCTGGTCGAGGTCCTTCTTGAGAAAATCTGGCATCTCTTGGGCAACGGCGTTCACGAGGTCACGCTTCAGCATATTATCTCATCCTTCCTTTACAGGGGCGACACGGCCCATTCATAGGCCAGGGCCGGTGTCTGCCAGCGGGTTTTGTTGAGCAGGCTCTGGCCAGTTTCGCCAGCCAGGAGCGACAACAGCGAAAATTCGCCTTTCTCTGGATAGACCAGGTCAGGCATGGTTTTGGTATCGAGTCCGGCCAGCTGGGCGGCCAGTAACACCGCATCGTTCAGGTTGCCGAATTGATCGATGAGCTTCAGACTTTTGGCCTGGGCGCCGGAGAAAACCCGGCCATCGGCCATGGCCCGCACCGTCTCTTCCGGCAGCTTGCGGCTCTCCGCCACCGCCCGGATGAACTGGCCGTGGACATCGTCGATCATCGCCTGGAGCATTTCCCGTTCCTCGGCGGTGAGAGGCCGTGAGGGCGAGCCGATATCTTTCAGGTGCCCGCTCTTCACCACCTCGCTCTTGTAGCCGATCTTGTGGAAGAGCTCCTCAAGGTTGGCGAACTTGAGGATTACCCCCATGCTGCCGGTGAGGGTGCCGGGGTTGGCCACGATCTTGCCGGCGCCCAGGGCGGCGTAGAGGCCGCCTGAGGCCGCCACCGAGCCCATGGAGGCCACCACCGGCTTGACCGCGTTGGTGCGCTTGATCTCCTCGTAAATCTCCTGGGAAGCGCCCACTGCCCCGCCGGGGCTGTCGATGCGGAGCACGATGGCCCGGATGTTTTTCTGCTCGCGGAACTCGGTGAGCTGAGCGATGGTTTCGTCGGCGCTGATGATGACGCCGGTCAGTTCGATGACGCCGATCGCCTCATGGTGCAGCAACGCGCCCTTGGCCGGCCTATGCATGAGGGAGCCAACAAAAAAGGTTATCCCGCCCCAGAATACCACCATCAGCAGCCCCAACAGCAGGCAGCCGCTCAGGATGGGATGTTCTTGGCGGAATAACCTTTTCGTCATGGGATCAGCCCGCAACCAGGGTTATTCGTCGGCGTCCTTGTTCTTCATGCCCTCTTTCATCAGGTCGCCGAGGGTGGAGGGGCCGGTCTTGGTCTGCTTCTGCTTGTACTCGGCATAGGCGACACCATCCGGTTCCTCGGTCAGCGCCTTGATGGAAAGGCCGATCTTGCGGTCCTTGGCCGAGACGTTGATGACCCGCGCGGTGAGGGAGTCGCCCACGGTGTACATACCCACCGGAGTTTCCACCTTCTCCTTGCTGATCTCGGAGATATGGACCAGACCTTCGATCCCTTCCTCCAGCTCGACAAAGACGCCGAATTCGGTCACGTTGGTGATCTTGCCGGTGACCTCGGTACCGATCGCGTACTTCTTGACCGCCTCTTCCCACGGATCCGGTTCCAGCTGCTTGACGCCCAGGGAGAAGCGTTCGTTCTCCTTGTCGATCTTGAGCACCACCGCCTGGATGGTCTCGCCCTTGTTGTATTTCTCGCCCGGATGCTTGATGCGTTCGGTCCAGGAGAGGTCGGAGACATGGATCAGGCCGTCGATGCCCTCCTCGATGCCGATGAAAATACCGAAATCGGTGATGTTCTTGATCTTGCCCTCGATGATGGAGCCGACCGGATAGTTCTCGGCCACCATGTCCCAGGGGTTGGGCTGGAGCTGCTTCATGCCCAGTGAAATGCGCTTGGCTTCGGCATCGATGCTCAGGATCACCACCTCGACCTGTTCGCCGGGGGTGACCATTTTCGATGGATGGCGGGCCTTCTTGGACCAGGACATCTCGGAGACATGGACCAAGCCCTCGACGCCCTCTTCCAGTTCGACAAAGACGCCGTAGTCGGTGATGCTGACCACCTTGCCGGTGGCCTTGGAGCTGACCGGATAACGATCCTGGATGGTGGCCCAGGGGTCGTCCTTCAACTGCTTGACACCGAGGGAGACCTTGTCGGTCTCGCGGTCGTATTTCAAAACCTTGACCTGAATCTCCTCGCCCACCTTGAACATCTTGGAGGGGTGCGAGACCCGGCCCCAGGAGAGGTCGGTGATGTGGCAGAGGCCGTCCATACCGCCCAAGTCGATGAAGATGCCGTAGTCGGTGATGTTGGTGATGGTGCCGGCGAGCACCTGGCCTTCACCCAGGCTGGAGCGCATCTCGTCGCGCAGTTTCTGGCGGTCCGCCTCAAGGATGGCGCGGCGGGAGATCACCACGTTGTTGCGGCGGCGGTTGTATTTGAGAACCTTGAAGTCGAAGGTCTTGCCGATCAGGCTGTCGAGATCCTTGACCGGCCTGAGGTCGATCTGGGAATAGGGCAGGAAGGCGGGGACGCCGATATCGACCGAGAGTCCGCCCTTGACGCGGTTGTCGATCCGGCCCTGGATGGTGCTGTCCGCTTCCTGGATGCGGGCGATTTCCTCCCACACCTTGATGCCGATGGCGCGCTCGCGGGAGAGTTTGAGGCCGCCTTCCGGCTCGCGTTTTTCGACAAAGACCTCGAAGGTGTCGCCGACCTTGATCTCGATCTCGCCGGCGTCGTTCTTGAATTCGGCAATGGCTATTTCGCTTTCCGATTTGTCGCCGATGTCGATCAGGGCGTAGTCGTTGCGGATGGCGACGACCGTGCCCATCGCTACTTCGCCGACACCGATGACCTTGTTGCTCTGCTCGAACAGTTCGGCAAAGCTCTGGCCGCTGCCAGTTGGTGTTGTGGTTGTGCTTTTACCCATGGGACAATCCTCCTGTTTTGAGAAAATGGAAAGGCCCTATATACCAGAGAGTATGCGCAAATACAACTTTTTCTTCGGAGCGGGACAGAGGCCATGCCGACGGGCATGGCGGTGGGGGGAACCGGTGGATCGCCGGCGGCAATGACGGGCGGTCAGTCGGCGGTCGGGATCGACGAGTCGCGGACCACCCGGTTGCCGTGGGACTTTTTGCTCTGGTAGAGCGCCTTGTCGGCCCGGGTGATGAGATCCGCGATATCCTCGTCCCAGGAGTGGCCGGGGTGGCGGACAAACTGGGCCAGGCCGATGGAAAGGCCGGTTTCCGGCGGGTGGTGGTCACGGTGATATTGGAGGATGCGTTCGGCGATGCGCGTTACCTGGTCGATGGAGGCATAGGGGATGATGACGGCGAACTCGTCGCCGCCGTAGCGGAAGGACCAATCCACGTTCTCGCGGGTGCAGCGGATCAGGCCGTGGCCGATGGCCTGGAGCACCACGTCGCCGGCCTGGTGGCCGTATTTGTCGTTGTATGCCTTGAAGCCATCGACGTCGATGAGCGCCAGAAAAACCGGATACCCTTGGCGGTGGGCGCGCGGCACCTCCTCCTGGAGCTTGACGTCGAAGCAGCGGCGGTTGTAAAGGTCGGTGAGCACATCGCACATGGAGAGGTGCTCCAGCTTGCGGATGAGCTTCTGTTCGCGGGCCACCCGGTTGATCTTGGCCTCCAGTTCGTCGATGTTGAAGGGTTTGGAAATGAAGTCGCTGGCGCCCGCCTTGATCACCTCGGTGTAGCTGAAGGTCTCGGTGTAGCCGGTCACCACGATGACGTCGGTACGCGGGTAGTATTCCCGGACGTGCTTGAGCAGGGCCATGCCGTCCAGGCGCGGCATGGTCATGTCGGTGACCACCATGGCGAACTCGTTCCGCTGGAGCAACTCGACTGCTTCCTGGCCGTCCTGCGCCGTGGTGCAGCGGTAGCCGAAGGCCTCGACCGACGATTGGAGCAGGTTGCGGATCAGGGGATCGTCGTCAACGATCAGGATATGGCGGCGGAAATCGGCGGCTTGTTCCGGCATGCGAAATAGTCCTGAATGATGTGTTCGTGGTCAAAGGCCAAGGGCGGCAACTGGTCGGGGGTGAAGACCCGGGCCTGCCGGGCGTCGTCCCCGGCGGTTGGCGCGCCGCTGGCGGTGGCGATGAAGACGGTCGAGATCGTGTGCTGCCGCGGATCGCGATCGGGAGCGGAATAGGTGTGGAACTGCCGCAGCAAGGTGACGTCGAGGCCGGTCTCCTCGCGGGCCTCTCGCACCGCCGCCGATTCAAGGGACTCGCCGTAATCGACGAAGCCGCCGGGCAGGGCCCAGCCGGGGGGCGGGTTGCGGCGCTCGATGAGCACTATGCCGTCCGCCAGTTCGATGATGAGATCCACCGTGGGCACCGGGTTGTGGAAGCGTGGTACTGGTAAATCGCAGGCTGGACAGCGGATTGGCTGGTTGGTCATGATGATGCCTCCGGCGTTTCGCGGGGCAGGCAGAGGGCGCGGATGGCAAGCCAATCCTCCACCACCGGCAACTGGTGGCGTCCTCGATTCCAGGGCTGGCTGAAGACGATGGGGTTGATGCCAGCCGCCTGGAGCATCAGGCAGGTCTGGGCTCGGTCATCAACGAAATGGCTGAGCCCCAGGGCGTGGATATGGCGGACTTTGTCGTCGTGTTCCCCGGTGGCGACCAGCCGCACCAGCGGATGGACCTCGTCGCCGAGCATGACCCGGAGCCATTCGGCGATGGGTTGGCCCAGTGGCCGGGCGGTGACGAAGGTGAGTGGCGCGTGGCGCGCGAGTTCCCGCAAGACCAGGCCGGCATAGGGCATGAGTTGGAGACCGTTGCCCAAGGGGTCTTCCAACAGGTGCTGGAAAATTTCCCCTACTACCGCCGGGTCCATGTCGAGGCAATCCTCCACCTGGAAGGCGGTGATTTCCTCGGGGTGGACGGTCACCCCGTGTTCCTCGCGGGCGAGGCGGATAAAGGCCTCCATGGTGTCGGCCACCACGCCGTCGATGTCAAAGCCGATCAGGCTCGGGTGGATGGGGGCTGGTGTCTTGCTGGTCATGGGCGGCGCAATAATCCTTTTTTGACAGCGATGCTCCGGGTGGGGCAGGGCCGTGACATCATTCTGGCCGCTGCCTGATCGATGATTTTTATTGCCATTTTCGCCATGATGGTCTATGCAACCAGTCCGCCGGGAGTTGCCGATATTTTTGGTTACCTCTATCATAAAAGATAACCATCGCGCGGTACAGTTTAAAGTGGTGGCGCGGGTGGCACAACGTGGCGGCAAGCAGCTTTGCTTGACAAAAAGAGGCGAACACAGCATAGTGCGCTGTGCATTTTTCCGGACAGGAGTATTATTAAAATAATGAAATTGCCGCCGCTTACCATCGGCCGTTTTACGGCCCCGGTCCCCCTGGTCCAGGGAGGGATGTCGATCCGTGTCTCCACCGCCGCCCTGGCCGCTCCGGTCGCCGAATGTGGCGGCATCGGCACCATCGGCGGTTCGGCCATCCCGGTGGAGGAGTTGCAGGCCGACATCCGCAAGGCCAAGGCCGCCACCAACGGTGTCATCGCGGTGAACATCATGTTCGCCATGAAGAATTTCTACAACTTGGTGATGGGCGCCATTGACGCCGGGGTGGACATGATTGTCACCGGCGCTGGTTTTTCCCGTGACATCTTCAAGATCGGCGAGGAGACCAATACCCCCATTGTCTCCATCGTTTCCTCGCCGGCCTTTGCCAAGCTGGCCGAAAAGCTGGGTGCCGCCGCCATCGTCGTCGAGGCCAAGGAGGCCGGCGGCCATCTCGGTACCGACGTGGCCTTGCGCGAACTCTTCCCCGAGGTGCGCAAGGTGGTGACCAAGGTGCCGCTTATCGCGGCCGGCGGTATCACCAACGGCTTCGAGATGGCCGAGATGATGGACAAGTACGGCGCCGACGGCGTGCAGGTTGCGACCCGTTTCGTACTCACCAAGGAATGCCCGGTGGCCGCCGCCTTCAAGCAGGCGATGCTCAACGCCACGCCGGAAGACGTGGTGCTGGTCAAGTCGCCGGTCGGGTTGCCAGGCCGGGCGCTCCGTACCCCTTTTGTCGAGAAGATGGCGCAGCAGGTCAGTGTCAAGGCCAAGGAGTGCAAGTACAAGTGCCTCAAGAAGTGCGACTACTTCTACTGCATCAGCGAGCGGTTGCGGGCGGCCTGCAAGGGCGACATCGAGGAGGGCCTTTTCTTCACCGGCGAGCACGTCTGGAAGATGAAGGAAATTCTCACCGTGCGCGAGGTTTTCGACCAGTTCGTCACCCAGGCCGAATCGGTCTACAAGGAGCCGGCCGCCGTCTATTGATCCTCCCCTTTCTTTCTCCGTTGGCGCGGCGGCGCCATCCCGGCGCAGGAGCATGACACCCCCACCCCTACCAGAACCCCGGATCATCCCCCGGTCCGAACACCCAATTTCCCGCGCGAATATCGACCGCGAGGCGCTCAAGGTCATGTACCGGCTGCGAGATGCTGGTTACCGCGCTTATCTAGTGGGCGGTGGCGTCCGCGACCTGATGCTGGGCCGCACGCCCAAGGATTTCGACATCAGCACCGACGCCCATCCCGGTGAACTCCGCAAGCTCTTCCGCAACAGTCGCATCATCGGCAAACGCTTCCGGCTGGTCCAGGTCTTCTACCACGGCGGCAAGATCATCGAGGTCGCCACCTTCCGCTGCCGCAGCGAGTATGGGGAAAACGGCGGCGACACGGTGCTGGCCCAGAACAACACTTTCGGCACCCCGGCCGAAGATGCCTTCCGCCGCGATCTGACCATCAACGCCCTCTTCTACGAGATCGAAAACTTTACGGTCATCGACTACACCGGCGGGGTGCGGGACCTCGAAGACCGCATCGTCCGCATGGTGGGTGAGCCGGAACGCCGTATTATCCATGATCCGGTACGGATGATGCGGGCGATCCGCCATGCTGCCCGCCAGGGTTTTACGGTGGAGCCCGAAACCTGGACGGCGATCCGCGCCCATGTGGACAAACTCGCCCTGTGCCCCGTCTCCCGTATCCGCGACGAGTTCATGAAGGACATGAAGAGCGGCGCCATGCGGGAATGGGCGAAGCTGGCGCTTGCCTCCACTATCTTTTTCGCGATTTTCCCCTGCTACGAACAGATCGTGCCGGGTGGCGAGGAGCCTCGTTTCTACGACCAGCCTGCGGCCCAAGGCAACGAGACCCTCACTTTGCTCTTCCGCGTATTAGGGTTGATCGATCGTTTGGGCCAGGAAGGGACGATGGTGGCCGACGAGATGCTCTTCGCGCTGCTGTTACTGCCGTGGGCGTTTGTGGAATTTGATCTGCTCAAGTATTGCGAACAGAAAGGCGGCGAAGGCTACCGGTTCGCCAGACGGCTGCGCGAGGCGCTGGACGCCAATCTCGAACACCTCGGCATCAAGCGGGCCAGCAAAGAGGAGATCACCCAACTGCTCGCTAATTTGCCGATCTTTGCCCAGCATGAGAAGGGCACCGATTGGCCGCGCTGGCTTGCCAGGAAAAGTTATTTCCAGCAGGGGTTGACCTTCTTCGGGCTTTATCAAGCCGCCGCCGCCGGCGTTCCGTTACCGGAGATCGCGCCGCCGCCCCCGGCCCCGCCACGGGCCAAACGACGCCGGGGTGGGGATGGCCACCGGAGTGGTGACCGCACCGCGGCCTTCGCCAACGTCAAGGGTGGCATCTTTGGCCTGAAAAAGAAATAGGGTGGGATGATGGCGTCTTGGCCTCGTGAAATCGCGACCTGGCAAGAGCTGCCGCTGCCTGACTTGATGCGGTTGGCGTTGGCGGTGAAGCTCGACCGCCGAGGCCCTGCGGTCTCGCTTTGCAGCATTATCAACGCCAAATCCGGCAAATGCAGTGAAGATTGCCGTTTTTGCGTCCAATCCGCGCATTACCAGACCGAGGCCCCCGTTTATCCGCTGAAGAATCAGCGGGAGATCGTGGCCGCGGCGGTCGAGGCCAAGCGTATCGGCGCCAGCCATTTTTCCTTGGTCACCAGCGGCCGCGGCCTGCCGTCCCAGGAAATTTCGCGGGTGGCGGCCATGATCCGCGCCATCCGTGAGGAAGTGGGGATCGCGGTCTGCGCCTCGCTTGGCATCCTCGACCGGGCTGCCCTGGCGGAACTCAAGGCGGCTGGCCTGGCCCGCTATCATCACAATCTCGAATCATCGTGCGAGTTCTTCCCCCGGGTCTGCACCACCCATACCTTCGAGGAGCGCCTTGCCACCATCGGCGCGGCCAAGGCCGCCGGGCTGGAGGTGTGCGCCGGCGGCATTTTCGGCCTCGGTGAATCCGAGGCCGATCGCATCTCCATGGCCGTAAGCCTTAAGGAGTGCGGGGTGGACTCGGTGCCGTTGAATCTCCTCATCCCGCTGCCTGGCACCCCCATGGCCGGCACGCCGCCAATCAGCGTGGCCGAGGTGTTGCGGGCCATCGCCCTCTACCGCCTGATCCTGCCGGCAGTGCCGATTCGTCTGGCGGCCGGTCGCGAGAGCGTGCTGCGCGATTTCCTCGGCGCTGCTTTCCTGGCTGGCGCCGACGGCATGATGATTGGCGGTTACCTGACCCAGGCGGGACGGCTGCCGGCGGAAGATCACCGATTCATCAACGAGTTGGCCGGGTTATGGTCGAAATAGGCGACTGGCTGCGGGCCAGGCAGGCAGAGGGCACCCTGCGGAAGGTGGTGGGCCTGGACCACCTCGGCCACGGCCGGGTAAGGCTGGCCGGTGGCTCGGGGCCGGAACTGCTCGATTTTTCCTCCAACGATTACTTGGCGCTCAGCGAGCATCCGGCGCTGATTGCGGCTGCCGCCGAGGCATTGCATCGCTACGGCACCGGCGCCGGCGCCGCGCGGCTGATGAGCGGCAACTTCCCGGTGCATCAGGAATTGGAAGCGGCGGTGGCCGCCTTGAAGGGCCAGGCGGCGGCGCTCATCTTCGGCAGCGGTTATAGCGCCAATGTCGGCATCATCGCGGCGCTCATGGGCCGTGACGACGTGATCTTTACCGACCGCCTGAACCATGCCAGCATTTACGACGGCTGCCGGCTGGCCGGCGCCCGGCTCGCCCGCTTTCGCCATAACGACCTTAATCACCTGGAGGAGCTGCTCGCCAGCCGGCGAGCAGCCGGCACGGCGCTTATCGTGGTTGAGTCGGTCTACAGCATGGATGGCGACCGGGCGCCGCTGCGTGAGCTGGTGCGGCTCAAGGAGCGCCATGGTTGCCTGCTCATGGTGGACGAGGCTCATGCCACCGGGGTCTTTGGCGCCAATGGCGGGGGGATCATCGAGGAGGAAGGGGTGGCCGATGGGGTCGATCTCGCCATGGGCACCTTCGGCAAGGCCCTGGGCAGCTACGGCGCCTATGTCGCCGCCTCGCAGGCAATGATCGATTTTCTCATCAACCGGGCGCGGAGTTTTATCTTTTCCACTGCCCTGCCGCCGGCCGTGGCCGCCGCCTCGCTGGCCGCGGTGCGAATCATCCAGCAGGAGCCGCGCTTGCGGCAGGAATTGCACCAGAAGGTCGCGATGTTCAAGGCTTCCTTGTGCCAAGGCGGGTTCACCGCCGACCTCGGCCCCACGCAGATCATCCCCCTCCAGATCGGCGAGAGCGCCCGCGCCGTGGCCGCGGCAGAAGAGTTACGGGCGCACGGCCTATTCGTCCCGGCGGTGCGGCCGCCCACGGTGCCGGAAGGCACCGCCCGTCTGCGTTTTTCCATCACCCGCCACCTTAGCGAAGCCGACCTGCAACAGGCCGCCACCGCCATTCTTTCCCTGCTCCGGCTGTAAGTTATCTATCGCTGGCAGTGGGGGCAGAAGAAGGTGGAGCGGCCACCGAGCACTGTTTTTTTGATCGTGGCCCCGCAAACACGGCAGGGGCGCCCAGCCCGGTCATAGACCATGAGCTGCAACTGGAAGTGGCCGGATTCGCCTCTTACGTTGGCAAAGTCGCTGATGGTGGTGCCGCCCGCCTTGATGGCCTGCCTGAGCACTTTGCGACTGCTGGCGACAATCCGTTTGAGGGCTGCGGGAGTGACCTTCCCCGCCGGATTAAGCGGCGAGACCCTGGCCTCGAAGAGGCTCTCGCTGGCGTAGATATTGCCGATTCCCACCACCACCCGGTTGTCCATCAACAGGTTCTTGATCGGCATTTTCTTCCCTTGGCTTTTCCCGTGCAGATAGGCGGCGGTGAATTCTCCGCCCAAGGGCTCTGGCCCTAACGCCCGCAGCCATTTGGCGGCACCGGCCGCGTCGGGCGGCAGCAGGTCGAAGAGACCGAAGCGGCGGGCATCGTTCAGCCGGAGTTCCTGGTCGGAAGCCAAGCGAATCCGCACATGGTCGTGGGGCAACCGTGGTGCCTCCGGCCGCGTTAGGCGCAGCTTGCCGCTCATGCCGAGATGGATGACGATTAGCGCCCCGTTGTCCAGCGCGATCAGCAGGTATTTGGCCCGCCGCGTCACCGCCACCACCGTGGTGCCGACCCCGTATCGGCCCACTGCGGCCCGCGGGAAGGGGCAGCGCAGCTTTTTGCCAGAATGGTTGATGGCAAGGATTTTCCGGCCAATCAGGCTGGGGGTGAGCCCCTGGCAGACCACTTCGACTTCAGGTAATTCAGGCATATCCCCTTTCCCAATTAACCGTTAACTTTGTCGGCGGCCTTGCCGCCCAAGGCGTTGGGCCGTAATTTCCGCACCACCTTGGGGATGGAGAAAGAGGCGAAAAAGAGGGCCAGCGACAAAGTGGTTTGCCAGCTGGCGAGCTGATGCCAGTCGCCCGATTTCCATACCGAGGCCAAATTGGCGAAGAAGAAGGTTAGCACGAAGCCACCGGCGATGATGCCGAAAAGGGTACCGAAAAAATAATCGCGGAAACTGACGCGGGTGAGTCCCATGCCGAAATTGAGCGGGGTGAAAGGGAAGAAGGCGAGACGCAGGTAGAGGGTGGTGGCAAAGCCGTTGGCGGCGATCTTGTCGTCGTACGCCTTTAGCCGGTCGCCAATGAGCGAGGCGGCGAAATCGCGGCCCAGGTAGCGGCCGATGAAGAAGGCGGCCGAGGCACCGAGCAGCGCGGCGATCTCGTTGTAGATGAAGCCGTGGATGGTGCCGAAGAGTACGGCGCCAATGCCGGTGAAGAGGGTGGCCGGCAGGAAGAGGCAGATGCCGACCGCATAAACGAGGATAAAGAAGAGCGGCCCCCACGGCCCGCTTTCACTTACCAGCCCTTCGATCCGCGCCGGGGTGATCCACTCCCTCAATTCGGTGGCACGGAAGAGCCAGATTGCCGTTGTTAAAAAAAGGAGGAAGAGGACGGCCTTGGCCGAGCCTTTGCGGGAGTTGGCCGCCTGTTTCATGCGCTGATCCGCCGGTTCTGGTTGGCTGCCCACAGGGGGCACAGTTGTTTGATGCATTCCTTGTTCCGCGCCTGCTGGCGGCACTGGAAGGGAATTTCCGCCAGCAGCGGAATGGGCAGCAGCTCCCGCGAAAGGCGCGCCACCTCGCGGAGGGCGGTGACGCTCTCCCGCTGGCAGCAACGGGCGCCCTGTACCTCGGCGACGCGGCCAAGCACCTGGGCCGTGGCCTGTTGCGCAAGCTGCCGCGCCTGGGGGGTGAGGGGCGTCGCTTCGAGCAGCACGCTCATGCCGATCCCCACCCCGGCCGCCGCTCCGCAGGTGCCCCAGAAACCGCAGACCCCGCCGGGCACCTTGCTGCCCCGCTCGATGGCGGCGAGGATGGTTTCCCGGTTGATCTTGCCGCCCCGGTTGCGATAAGTGGCGACCATGACGCCCGGCACCAAGGCATGATGCTCCGGGCCGTGGAGCGGAAAGGCCGGGTGCTGCCGAATCTGCTGCAAGAGGGCGAGCATGTCGGTTTCCTTTGATTCGGTGCAACGTAGCCGGATGACCGAGAGGGCGTCGCGCTGGTGGCAATCGTCGCAGATGAAGTGGCCCTGGGTACAGACGCTGTGGGTGTTGCGGGTGCCGCCGCAGTAGAAGCAGGCGGCAGTACTTTGGTGGGTCAGATAGGTGAGTTCGCTGCCGCAGACCATGCAGCCGGCGGCGTGGCGCGGGGTTTGGCTGGCCGCCGGTTTGAGGGCCACGATTTTTGCCGGGGCCGGGGTTTCCGGCGGGGTGGCGCAACAACTGGCGGAGGGGGGCTGGCCCGGATCCGGTGTCGGGCAGCAGGAATCGGCCAGGGCCAGGTTGGTCACCGCGCCGGTTTCATCGAGTAAAAGTATCGAGTCGTCGAGTTCTTTGGCCTCGGCCAGCGGGATGGTGGTCCGGCGGCCCTTGATGAGCTGGATGCCGTTTTCGGTGGTCACCGACGCAAGGGGGCCGCGATAGATCGCCTCCACCATGTTGGCTGGGGCCGGTTTCCAGGCGCGGTAGGTAAGGGAGTAAAACTGGATGCCCTCCACCATCCGATAGGGGAACCGCTTGATAAGTCGGGTGTTTTCGAATCCAGCGGCCCGCAGCAT
>Ga0172375_10008739_pt1 | contig 13537 bp, 15 predicted proteins | sample LakKiv1m_FD_114537 | JGI IMG/M metagenome (GOLD analysis project Ga0172375, IMG submission 114537) | Freshwater microbial communities from Kabuno Bay, South-Kivu, Congo - kab_092012_11.1m | ecosystem: Environmental > Aquatic > Freshwater > Lake | place: Democratic Republic of the Congo...
CTCCTGGGCGGCCTTGTCTGTGAAAGTAAGTGCTAAGATTTCGGATGGTTTTGCCCAGCCGCTTGAGATTATGTGAGCAATTCTCGAAGTTATAACTTTTGTTTTACCAGTTCCTGCTCCGGCAATTATAAGGATAGGGCCATTTTTGTGGGTTACTGCCTCGAATTGCTGTTTATTGAGCTCCTTAAGATAATTGCTCACCGGACCTCTTTCACATTCCTATTTAAGTGCGCTTTCAAGATCTTCTTTTGGGGTTACTCCGTTGAATTGTTTGGATACTTTACCGTCTTTAAAAATCAAAATAGTTGGAATTGACATCACCTGATATTTATTCGCCAGATCGCTTGATGCGTCAACGTCAACCTTGTAAATTCCTGCCTTACCTTCCATTTCTTCGGAAAGCTCGTCAATAACGGGGCTCATCATTTTACAAGGACCACACCAACCAGCAAAAAAATCAACCAGAACGGGTTTATCGGACTTAATTACCCTTTTCTCAAATTCGCCCGAATCAATAACTGTTGCCATGCTCCCTCCACTTTATTTATATATTTTTTGAAATTTAATTCGCTGACTGTTTGATAGGCCAAGTATATCAAAAACATAAATACAATATCGCCAAGAATCGTATTTCTATAAAACGGAACGGCCAATGTAAAGCATTTTATTAATCCTTCGACATTGTGTTCATACCACGGTCCGAGCCAAACTCCAAGGTTAGTTATAACGAAGAAAGCTATCGAGGAAATAACCGGAGCACTGACGATCCCAAATCTCTTTTTGTAAAGTCCTGCTATTAAAGCGTATGAAATAAATCCTGCGTAAACGAAAATCGAAGCGAAACTAAATCCGAGTAGCACATCAGAGATAATCATAATTGAGATAGCCAGTAGGCCGGCATTGAGAAATCCTTTTTTTGCGCCATAAAAAATAATTAGGGCGCCAATAGGGGTAAAGTTTGCCGGGTGATCAACTAAACGGCTGATAACGCCCAAAGACAAAAACAAAGTAAAAATACTCATATGAATTAGTTTTATTTTAAATACGAGTCTTTGTCAATCACTTGGCGAAATATGCCGTTGAGACCGGTATAGTGGTGTTATCCGGGCAATAAAAGCCCAGTGAGTCAAATGTAGTCAAGGGTGTATTGGCGGGGATTTCAACGGCTAGTGTGGTATTACTAAGCGGTGTGCTGATTTCTTTCACTTTTATCAGTGGCTTGCCTGTTTGATTTTGTCTGGTTAGATAGATAAGTAATGGTGAACAGGCACCGTTGAAACTAAAACTCTTCAGGGAAATACTACTCTGAGACACGATTTGTGCTACGCCGGACAGGCCGTATTTACTGCTCTTGCTGATCTGTGCAATCGCTCCGATTTTGTTTCTCTCGTCGTTGGTCAGGGTCGGTAGAGCGTTTCCATTTCCCCCATATTTCATTTCGTCCAAATAGCTTGCGAGAGCCGGATCGGTTATACTAACTCGCTGGGCTGGTTCGTAATTCACAACATCGGTATCGTCAAGAGTCACTTTATCTGATGTCGTACCGGAGGTTGTAGCGGTTTCGTCTTTTTTTGAACAACCGCTCAAAATCGGCACGATCATCACCAGTGCAACCAAAAAAATTAACCTCTTCATAACTCAATTATAGCACATATCTTTTTTAGTAGTCGATGGATTCAATTGCTTCCATCCCTTTGCCAAAAGGATGTTTAACATTTTGCATGTTGGTAACCAAATCGCATAGGTCGATCATTTTCTTACTAGCTCCTCTCCCCGTTAAAACAATATCTTGACTGTTCCGATTTTCCTCAATAAAATTTATAACCTCTTCTTCTTCAATAAGTTTAAGGTCGATAGCAACCAAAATTTCATCAAGGATCAAAATATCGCATCTTTTGATTATCTGCTTTCTCGCCTCGACAAGCGCATTCTTTGCCGCCCGTTTGTGTTCTTCAATATTTTTTTTATCGCCAAGAATCCCAACGAATCCGCGCCCCATCGACACAAATGTGATACCAACCTTTTTGGCGAATTTCTCTTCTCCCGAACAGCCCGTGGACTTTATAAATTGGACTATTTTTACCTTCTTATCGTATCCCAAAGCCCGAAACGCCAGACCTAAGGCCGCTGTCGTCTTACCTTTGCCTTCGCCCGTGTAGGCGATTACGAGATGTTTTTTACCCATGGCTTATGAGCAGCCGGTTGTTGCTCCGCAGTTAACACATTTATAGCACTTTCCGTTAATAACCATCGACGCCATACCGCACTCCGGACATGTTTCTCCAGAATAACCCAACTCTTCACTAAATATTGATTGTTGTGTTAGTTCGTTCTTTTGCCCATGTTCATCTTCGATCCTAGTATTAGGTTTCTTCTCAGCCTCTCCGTCGAAGGGAAGCTCGACTGCTTTCATTCCGGATTCCAGAAACTTTTTCTCAAACCATTGGGCAATGAAGTCAGAGATCGATGAACAGCTTGAAATATCATTGTCGCCAGTAAATCCCATCGGCTGGTATCTCATATGCTTAAGCTGAGAAACAATAGTTTCAACGGGTACGCCATATTGTAGGCCGACAGACACAAGCTTGGCAAAAGAATCTGCCATGCCCGCTGCAAAACTTCCTTGTTGGCTCATGGTGATAAATAGTTCTCCCGGACGGCCATCCTTGTATAGGCCGACTGTGAGAAATAGCTTGTGGCCACCGAGGCTTACTTTTCTGGTGATAGACATTCTTTCCTTGGGCATTTTTCTTCTAACCGGTTTATATTCAATAACAATTTCCTTTTCTTTTTCCTGTTCAGTTTTATTTTTTTCGGTATTTAGTGGCTGGGAGACCTTGGAACCATCTCTGTAGATCGCGACTGCCTTGAGACCTAATTTCCAGGATTGCATATAAATGTCTGCTACATCTTCCTTGGTAGCCTCGTTTGGAAGATTAACAGTTTTTGAAATTGCACCCGAGAGGAACGGTTGGACGGCAGACATCATTTTGATATGACCTGTTGGAGCGATAAACCTCTTCCCCTTTGCTCCGCATCTATTTGCGCAGTCAAAAACATCCAGATGCTCATCCTTTATATGAGGTGCTCCCTCGATAGTCATTACGCCACAAACATGCTCATTAGCTTCATTGATTTGCTCCTTGGAAAATCCAATTGCTGTTAAGAAGTCAAAGTCGTCTTTGTCATACTCTTCTCTTTTGATTCCCATCTTTGAGGCGGCTTCGAAACCGATAACTGTCTTGTTAAAAGCAAAGGTTAGGTCAAACGCCCCGTTTAATTCTTTTTCGATTCTTTTGATTGTTTCATCATCAAGTCCTTTCTTGAGCAGAGTCGGGCGATTAATGTGTGGGGAGTTATCTAGAGATGCAGTGCCAATTATATATTGAATAATTTCACTGATCTGCCCCTTGGAATATCCGAGGTTATCCAGCGCGTTTGGTACGGAACCATTTATGATTTTGAAGTAGCCGCCACCAGCTAGTTTTTTGAACTTCACGAGCGCATAGTCGGGCTCAACGCCTGTTGTGTCGCAATCCATCAGCAAGCCGATTGTTCCGGTTGGTGCCAATAGCGTAACTTGAGCATTTCTAAACCCAAAGAGGCCACCGTCAAGAAGCGCTTTATCCCAAATTTCCTGCGCAGTTTTGATCATTCCGTCGGGAGTATTTTCCTTGTCCAGTGCCGGAGGCGTCAGTCCTACTTTTTCATACTCTTCGGCTTTGGCTCCGTACGAAGCGCGTCGATGATTCCTGATAACACGCAACATATCATTTTTGTTCTCTTCATATGTAGCAAAAGTTCCGAGATATTTTGCCATTTCGGCCGATGTTGAATAGGCCTGCCCGGTCATTATTGAAGAAATTGCAGCCGCAATTCCCCTGCCTTTATCACTGTCATATGGAACTCCCATAATCATCAGCATTGCGCCAAGGTTTGCATAGCCGAGTCCTAACGGTCTGAATAGATAGGAGTTTTTGGCAATTTCATAAGAGGGAAATTGCGCCATCAGTACGGATATCTCCAGTATTGTTGTCCAAATTCTAACGGCGTGCTGAAACTCTTCGAGATTGAAGGATTTTGTCTTTTCGTCGTAAAACTTGATTAGATTCAGGGAGGCCAAGTTGCAAGATGAATCATCAATAAACATAAACTCGCTACAAGGATTTGATCCATTAATTCTTCCAGAAGCGAGGCAGGTGTGCCAATGATTTACTGTTGAGTCAAACTGGAGGCCTGGATCGCCGCAGTTCCATGTTGCATCAACAATCTTGTCCCAGATTGCTTTTGCTTTTAACGTTTTCGAAATATGGCTTGGGTCAGTTCTCCATGTCAAGTGCCAATCTCCATCCTCCTCTACCGCCTTCATAAAGTCGTCCGTGACTCTTATGGAGTTATTAGAGTTTTGGCCGGAAACTGTTTGATATGCTTCGCCCTCTAGTCCCCCGCTGTACCCCGATGCGATTAGAGTCGCCGCTTTCTGTTCTTCTCGGTATTTCCAGTCAATAAATACTTCAATATCCGGGTGATCAACGTTCATAATAACCATTTTAGAAGCGCGTCTGGTTGTTCCTCCGGATTTTATTGCTCCTGCGGCGCGATCAAAGATCTGAAGCCAGCTCATCAATCCCGATGACGTTCCGCCGCCTGAAAGTGGTTCGCCCCTTCCTCTTAATTTTGAGAAATTACTCCCCGAACCAGACCCGTATTTAAAGATCCGCGCTTCTTTTGTTACTAAATCAAAGATACCGCCTTTATTGACGAGATCGTCGTCAACCGACTGAATAAAACAAGCGTGTGGTTGTGGATGCGTATAGGCATCCTCCGATAGCTTGAGTCTGCCCGTCTTGGGATCGGCGTACCAGTGACCCTGCGCCGGACCGGTGATCCCATAGGCATAGTTTAGCCCGGTATTAAACCATTGAGGTGAGTTCGGGGCGGCGATCTGCCTAATTAACATGTATTCAACTTCATCCTGAAAATTCTGAGCGTCTTTCTCGCTAGCAAAATATTTAAACTTTTCGCCCCAGTGTCTCCAGCATCCTGCTAATCTTCTAACAACCTGTTTTGAAGATCTCTCTCCGCCAAGTTTTGGCTTCCCGTCCTTATCTAAAATATCATTGCCGAGTCTATCGTATTGAGGGACTCCGTTTTTTCTTATATATTTCGAAATTAATATATCGGAAGCAATCTTTGACCAATCGTCCGGAATCTCAATATCATTCAGTTCAAACACTACCGAACCATCGGGATTGACGATTTTGCAAGATCGCAGGGCATACTTAACGTCATCAAGCGGAGCTTTACTATTTTTTGTGAATAATTTTTCGAATTTTAGACCCTTAGACTCCCTGGTCTTTTTTGACAGTTTTCGTTTTTTTAGTTTGACTTCCCCCTTTTTCGCCACATCATCCGTGTTCGCGGTTTTCGTGTTTGGCATTTTTCCCCTCCGAGATTATTTAATTATTTTTTTAATTTTTCCAATTCCTCTTCGAAAGAATCTAGGTTCTGAAAATTTTTATAAACAGATGCGAATCTAATATACGATATTTCATCAATTTTTTTCAACTTCTTGATTACCATGTTGCCGATTTTTTTGCTGGTAACCGTTGTTTCGTTATCTTCGCTAAGTTTTGTCTCTATCTCGTCTGCAAGCATTTTGATTGTCTCAGTTTCGATTCTGCCGTTTGATGCGATTTCTACACCTTTTATAATTTTATCCCTGTCAAACGGTTCTGTTTTGCCGTCAGTTTTTGCAACGGATATCTTGGTCGGTTCAATCCTTTCGTATGCAGTAAATCTAAAGCTGCAATCATCACACTCTCTTCTTCTGCGGATTGTTCTTTCGTCAACGTCCCGCGAATCTATAACTTGAACTTTCTCGCTTCTACACTTTGGACATAACATATAATTCCACAATATTTTGTGCTTTTTATATATTAAAGTACTAGATGGTGTTGTCAAGTATCAAAAAAAATAACAAAAAAAACAGGTATAAACCTGCGCTGTTAACAAGAATGCCTATTCTATTTTAATTTACGCCTAATAAAGGCTGGTACCTCTAGGTCGTCAGTATCTTCGGCAACATCTTCTTCGATCATTGTTTCCTCTCTTGTGATAAGAGGTTGGAAAGGTGCTGGAGTGGCGGCAGCGGTTGGTGTAGGTTGATATGCCTGAAAAATCGGCTTTTGTGGTTTTTTCATCTCCACGCCTTCATCGAATCCAGTTGCAATAACGGTTATTCTAACTTCTCCGGACATTGATTCGTCGATAATTGAACCGAAAATAATATTGGCGTCCGGATCGGCGGCTTCGGTAACTATCTTGGCCGCTTCGTCGATTTCATACATACTTAAATCTGGGCCACCCGTAATGTTAAACAGAATGCCTTTTGCTCCATCAATTGAGAGCTCGAGAAGTGGCGAGTCGATTGCGGCACGTGCCGCCTCAATGGCTCGATTGTCTCCACCGCCGCGGCCGATTCCCATCAATGCGCTACCGGCGTCAGTCATGATTGTCTTTACGTCTGCAAAATCAACGTTAATAATTCCATTTACTGTGATCAGGTCTGCAATTCCCTGGACGCCCTGTCTTAAAACGTCGTCAACCACACCGAACGCATCATTTAGCGATGTCTTTTTGTCTATTACCTGGAGTAAACGATCGTTTGGGATAACGATGAGGGTATCTACCTTGTCTTTCAGCTCTTCGATTCCCTGCTCGGCAACTTTCTTTCTTCTTATTCCTTCAAAACTAAACGGCTTGGTTACTATTCCAACGGTTAGCGACCCAAGCTCTTTGGCAATTGATGCTACTACAGGTCCGGCTCCAGTACCCGTTCCACCGCCGGCACCGTAGGCAACAAAGACCATATCGGAACCCTTTAGCGCTTCGTAAATTTCCTCTTTGTTCTCTTCAACTGACTTTCGGCCAATTTCTGCATTACTTCCCGATCCAAGCCCTCGGGTTGTTTCTTTTCCTATTTGAATCTTAACCGGTGCTGAATTATTGACCAGCGCCTGCGCGTCGGTATTGACCGCAATAAACTCAACGCCACGGAGCTTGGCGGTAATCATTCTCTCGACAGAGTTGCATCCCGATCCACCGACTCCAATGACCCTTATAGTGGCAAATGTTTCCAAATCATCCTTGATCATTTCTATGGCAGTAAGTTTCTAAAAATCCCCTTTACCTTATCAAGAGCCCCTCCAAACCTTCCAAAATCGAGGTTGATTTTGCTGTCCTTATTAGACACTATAGTGTTCATCTCGTCAATACCCCATAGCATCAACCCGATGGCGCTAGCGTACTCTGGATCATTTGCTTTGTCAACAATACCCGAAAGTTCAATTGACGACTTGCTGATCTGCACGGGCAACGAAAGCGCGGATTTGGCGAATTGCTGTAGATTCTTTAAATTTGCTCCACCGCCGGAGATGATCGCTCCTGCCGGAAGCAAGCCATCCAGCTCGATTGCTTTTAGTTCGTCTTTAACAAGGGAAAAAATTTCATTCAATCTGGCGTCAACTATCTCACTAACGTATTTTCTACTGGGTTTTTCTGTTTCACCCGGCTCATATTCTTCGAGATTAATTTTTTCGCTATCTTTGACGTTTTCTTTGATGCAATCAACTTCATTTATTTTAATTTTTTCGGCTGCGTCAATCGATATTTTTAAACCGATAGCGATATCATTCGTGAGATAGTTCGACCCTATTGGGATGACTTTGGCGTGAATAAGTGAGCCCTCGGCAAAAACGGCAATAGAAGTATTGCTTGCCCCAAAATCAATCATCACAACACCAATCTCTTTTTGCTTCTTCGTCAGACAATATTTTGCAGCCGCGAGTGGAGCAAAAACAATTCCCTCGATGTCCAGGCCGGCTGTCGTAATCGCTTTACTTAAGCTCTTGATCGAAGGAGTGGAAACACCAACGACACAAGTTGCCACCTCGAGTCGGATTCCATTTAACCCCACTGGTTCCTTGACGGGATTTTGCCCATCAACCATAAAATATTTCGGTACGATGTGAATAATTTCAAAATTTGGTGGAAGGGCAACAGTTTTAGCCGATTCTATAGCTCGCGTAACGTCCGATTCTGTGATCTCACCGTCTGACCCCCCAACAGCAACAACTCCCTTTGATTCGACGCACGTGATCTGGTTTGAACAAATTGAGGCGAGACAGCCCGTCAGTGTGAAACCACATGTTTTCTCCACTTCCTCAATCGCTGCCGACAAGGATGAAACAACCTCCTCAACATCAATAATGGCTCCCTTTCTCATCCCTGAATTCGGGACACTGGAGAATCCTGTTATCTGAATCATTCCTTCCTGAATCTGCCCCACTACAACAGCGATTTTGGTAGTCCCAATATCAACCCCAACTATACTTTCCCTGTCTTTCAAAACCCTCCTCACTTATGATGAATACCCAAAAGATGATCAATCCCGTGGCGAACAATAAACATGAATTCTTCCTTAAAAGAAATATTCTTCTCCTTCGCCTGCTTTTTGATTATACCACTACAAACGAAAACCGTGCCAATTAATTTGCTCTTTTCTCCGGGTATTTTTTCAAGGGGAAAAGAAAGGACGTCAGTCGGACAGTTTTTTCTCATAAATTTGCTGTTTAAAGAGCGCATTCTCTTTGCACCAATAACCTCAAGCTCGAAACAGGAACCACTCTCCCCTCTTTCTTTTAAGTGATCTTGAGCCATGAGCTCGACTTCCTTCTCGCTAACCGGAAGTGGCTTAGTTCTAAGCTTTATAAGGCAGGCGCTCTTATGCATTTTCCTCAAGAACTCTTTTCACTATTTGTGAAATTTTTCCGCCATCCGCTGATGACCTAAGCTTGGCCATCGACTCTTTCATTGCATTTCCAAACGATTTATCCTCTAATCCCGAAATGATTTCTCGCACAGTTTTTTCTGCTTCTTCATCTGACATTTGTTCTGGAAGAATGGATTCGAGTATTTCAATCTGGTTTTTAGTCGTAGCTGTCAGATCATCTCTTCCCGCATCTTGCTGCTCCTTGAAACTTTCGTTTAATTGCTTGAGTTCATTTTTAAGGGTCGCGAGCTCCACTTCTTCGTTAAAGGACTTCCTCATGTCAATCTTTTTTTTCAAAAGCGCAGCTTTGAGAGTTTGCAAAAAAACCCGTTTCTCTTGATTGCCGGCCTTATATTCCACGATAATTTGTTTTTCTAGGTTCTCTAGGTAAGACATTTCTCCTCACATATTAATTTTGAAGGTATCGTTGTTGTATCTGGTGATAAAATACACCAAAACTACTAGCCCGATTAGAACTAATATATAAACGAAATATTTCCAGGATTTACTACCAGCCTCTCTTGTTTTCGTTTCTACCGGCTTTTCGCTTTGCTGACTCTCTTCTTTCTCTTCTTGAGGGTTCTTTTTCACGGTACCTTCTTTTTTTTGCTTCGGTCAAAACACCGCTTAGTTGAACTTCTCTTAAGAATCTTCTTATCACTACCTCTGGATTTTCCGACTTTCTCAAAATTACTCACCCCTTTCTTATCTTCTCCTGTAATTCTACACTAAATTCTAATTTTTATCAACACGATATGCCTTGGGATCTTGACAAACCTGAAAATATGTGTTACAATACGCACGTTTCCAATCTTGGGAACTTTTTAGTTTAAAAAACCATGAAAAAAATATATCTACAAGTCATCTTATTCGCGGTCCTAGCTGCGGCTTTAAGCGCATACCCTTCGTATCTGTCTGCGCCGGCCAATGCTTCGGATGTTCCCGAAATTAAAATTGATTTTAAGTCTGTTGTTTCGGTTACTTCGAAACAGAGCAAATCAAATATAATTTTGGGTGAGAGTGAAACTCAAAAGCGTGAAAGGGTTGAGAGAGAGTCGATCGCCAAGAAGCAAGAGTCAACTCAAAGAACTAAGAGCGTTGCCGTTTCGTATTCAACAGACCTTGGATCGCTCAGGGCGATATATCAGGAAGCCGCTTCCGCGCACGGAATTGACTGGAGATTAATTGAGGCTGTTCACCAAGTCGAGACAGGAAAATCTGCTCAGTGTAAGAAATCTTATGCTGGTGCGACCGGTCCGATGCAGTTTATGCCCTCTACTTTTAGGGCCTATGCTCAAAGTGGTGCTAATATCTGTGACCTGAGAGACTCAATATTTGCTGCTGCCAACATTCTAGCACAAAGCGGTGCTTCAGAGGGCGACATTGATAGTGCTCTATACAACTACAATCACTCTAACGCATACGTTAAAAAGGTTAAGAGTGTTATGGATAGTATCTAAAAACTAGAATACGGTAGTCTTCGTCGTGCCTTCAGCGGCTATTTCATACCAGGTGTTTCCTGGGTTGAACTCGATCTCCACGCCATTTTTGTCATAGAATTTAGTCCTTGAATCTCTCGAGGATTTTTTCCAAGTGGCTTCGATTACCTGTCCGTCCCTTAGAACCGTAGCATCACCTTCACCTACATTCTTAAATACCCAGTTTTCGCTGCCGTAACTTCCATGCGGCTGTAGTGTTCTGTTAACAGTTTGTACGATAACGTTCTTTGCAGAGATCTGTTCATCGTTATTTCGGTCCTTGTGTTCGATACCGGCTAAAAACCTCAGGTATTTATTGCTTGCCTGGTCGTAAGTCCATTTGACCGCATATTTACTATTGCCGGAAAAATTAATTTCTATTCCTTTGCCAATCGCTTCGGCGGGTCCGTCAGCTTTAAATTTCAAAGTTTCGAAGTTGGACGAATCTATATTGAACTTTTTCGATTTGGCATATTCATAGAGCTTCTCGGTTGATGAATACAGTGTGTGTTCACTGGCAACACTGCGACCTTTATTATCTCTATAAAAAAATGCGGAGGTGTGGTTTAAATCCTTAATGTTATAGCCATCGATATTAGCCAAAGCATCCTCATTGCCGCCGGCGTGGGCGAAAAAAGCATCATATTCTTTGAGCCAATCCATAAAAAACAATCTCGCACTTCTTATCGGTCCTAGCTCTTTGACGTCCTTCGGTCCAAAAATCGCTAAATATCTTGTAATACCACCCTCTGTAATCGCCTCATATACGATAGATGCCTCGCTTAATCCTGACTGTGGTCGGGCATCTCCGTGGTTTTCGATAATAACCGCCAGCGGATGACGATTGGCTTTGTCAGGAGGATATTGCTGGCCATCAAGCATGCAGGTCGCAAGTTCGGGAGTTCTGGTTGCCGCAACTTTTTTTCCGCCAGGAATGTTGGCGTCTTTTCTATTGAAGTTTTTGGCCGCAATCGCCCCGATAACCAAGAATAGAGCAACTGCAAGAGCTATTATTCCCGCTGTCTTTAATTTCTTCTGTCTCGACTTCTTAACTTCTGCCGGATCGATATACGGTTCCACATACCCTCCTATTTTTTTAATAAATTTAATCCAATTTCATCACTGTATTCTCTCTCAATATCCTCACCTTCGAAGTAAATAACTTCAAGTGTTGCCCCAACAATGGCCTCCTCAAGGTGACCCCCGATTACTTTAAAATCCTTACCCGACGCGCTTATGTGCGGGTGTAATACTATTTTTCCATCAAGCTTGGCAACAACGCCTGTCATATTGCACACTTCAAATTTCCCATCGAACTTTTTAGTTGAATACTTCTTCTCTTCGAGGTCGTAAATCTTTACTGTCATCGAGCTTAATGCGCCCAGGGCAAAAAACACACCACATCGCTTCTTCTGCTCGAAGATTTCATTTAGCGCCTCGATAACTTTCTGACCTTTTTTTAAACTAAAAATCTCCATACTTCATTAATTATAGTCGTCTTCTCTTATAATTTAAAGATTTCCTCTTTGGTTTCAGAGAAGACACGACTGTTAACGCGAATATTGCTAAAACAAGAATTCCTATACAAATCAACAAAAACAACAAAATCTTATCTCCGAAACTAATCAATGCCCTTAGATAATAAGAGGCCAAAAGCGACAGAACTATTATAAGAATATACGGCAATGAGGCGTTGGAGAAATCTTTTGAGCTTGGAAACATTGTGATGACAATTGTAGTCAGCAAATAAAGAATAATAATTTTCAAAAAAACCGCCGAAAAGCTCGAAGCACTTGAAAATAGTACCGGCACTAAAATAACTACAATGGCGGCCCCAATGACCAGTGGTAAAATTGAGATCAAAAACGTGCCGATATATTTTAGTTTTGGCCTAGAATGCATCACATGCCCGCCGTTTTTTGAAAAAAACTCGACGTCGCATACCTTGGCGCCTGTTATCAAGCAGCCCAGGAGGTGAGAACTTTCATGTAATACGACTCCCGGGAATAAAACCATATAATAGAGAAAATAGTAATTTTTCAATCTTGACAGGAGAACCTCTCTAACTATAAAGAGCACAATTACAAGTGCTGGAATGCTTATAAATAAGCTAGTTCTGGCCCAATGCAATAACTGCATCGTAGTTCCCGACCGTTTCGTCTGAATTCTTGACTGTTGCGCTGTATTCGCCTTCAAGCGCTTTCTTTAGGGCTTCGGCAAGATCTTCCTGGCCGGTCTTGTAAAAAACAACAGTATCTTCATATGATTTTGTTGCATTCCCTACTGACGTTATAGAAAATCCTGCGTCCTCCAAAATCTTTTTAATCCTCGAGGCCTCACCGGTTTTATTATTTCCGTTAGCTACCCTCACAGAAAGGCCGGAGTAACTTGTTTTGGTTTCGGAGGGGCTTCCGATCGGAAGTGTCGTTCCGCTCTCTGTCGGGCTAGCTGTTGTCGTTGCAGTTGGTGATGACCCATCCGATGTTGAGGTTTGACTGGCGGAAACGGCTGCTTTTTTGTCTGTGCTTGGCTTGTCGTCTCGATATAAAATGTATAAGGCGAACGCAGTCGCAACGACGAGGGCGATAATCCCCAAAATCAAATAGAAGGTTCCCCCGCCCTTCGATTCTTCGATTTCAAATGATTCTTTGTCGTCGTTCTTTTTTTCTTTGTCACCCGTCAAATCAAAATCCTTATCCTCAACTTTATCGAGGTCGCGTTTTGGATCTACGATATCCATAGGTCTTGGCATGATATCTCCACTCACGTTTCGGCGCTCCCCAACAGGAACCCGAGAACGGGAAGCCCATCCGTAGCCACAATCTATTTTTGGAAGATGAACAATGACCTACTTCCGAAAGAGATTGGGCACAGGAGGGCAACAATTAGTTTTTAATTTAAGTTACTTAGTCTGCACTAATTATAACAAAATCAAGCAAATTTTCTAATAACGCCCTTTAACCTACCCTGAACAATAGCCCGTTTTGTATAAATTGGTTTATAGTTTTTGTTGGCCGGTTGCAGTCGAATGCGTCTTTTTTCTCTATAAAATCTTTTTAGAGTTACGTTGTCCTGATCAAGTAGAGCGACAACAATATCACCGTTTTTAGGATTGTTTGTTCTCTCGATAATCACAAAATCACCATCGAGGATTCCATCTTCGATCATCGAATCCCCTTGAACCCGTAGGGCAAACACATTATGCCCCGTCATATCTCTTGGAATC
>Ga0172375_10008740_pt1 | contig 13536 bp, 13 predicted proteins | sample LakKiv1m_FD_114537 | JGI IMG/M metagenome (GOLD analysis project Ga0172375, IMG submission 114537) | Freshwater microbial communities from Kabuno Bay, South-Kivu, Congo - kab_092012_11.1m | ecosystem: Environmental > Aquatic > Freshwater > Lake | place: Democratic Republic of the Congo...
CAAGGTCTTTTCCCGAAGGCCGGCGTCCGTTCTTTCGGCCTTTCCGGACTGCGTCCTTTGGCTTCGGACCCTAAAGAGCTATGCTCTTCCAAATATCTTGTCCGGCCAGAGCGTCCCTGCGTAGACCGCGCTCTTGCCCAACTCTTCCTCGATGCGCAAAAGCTCGTTGTACTTGGCAATCCTGTCGGTCCTGGAAAGAGAACCGGTCTTGATCTGGCAGACGCCCGTGGCGACGGCGATATGGGCAATCGTCGTGTCCTCGGTTTCCCCCGAACGGTGCGAAATGACCGCCGAATATTTGTTCTCTCCGGCCAGCTCGATGCAATCCAGGGTCTCGCTGAGCGAGCCGATCTGATTGACCTTAATCAAAATGGAATTGGCTATCTTTTTGTCGATGCCTGTCTGCAGTCTTTTGACGTTCGTCACGAACAGGTCGTCGCCGACCAGCTGCAGCTTGGCGCCAAGGGCATCCGTCAACTTCTTCCAGCCGTCCCAATCGTCTTCCGCCAGGCCGTCTTCGATGGAAACAACCGGATATTTTTCGACAAGCTTGGAATAAATAGCGATCATATCCTCGGCGGTCTTGGGGATCTCTTCGACCACATACTTGCCGTCTTTATAAAATGAGCTGGCCGCCACGTCCAGGGCCAAAGAGATGTCTTTACCGGGCTTGTAGCCGGCTTTCGTGATCGCGTCGATGATCAGCCCCAGGGCCTCTTCGTTCGACTGGAGGTTCGGCGCAAACCCGCCCTCATCTCCGACGGAAGTAGAGAGCTTCTTGGATTTAAGAATGCTCTTGAGGTTATGGAATGTCTCGGTTGCGGCGCGCAGGGCTTCCCTGAAAGACGGCAAGCCGATGGGCATGATCATGAACTCCTGAAAATCCAGGTTGTTATCCGCATGGAGTCCGCCGTTCAAGATGTTCATCAGCGGAATAGGAAGGATATGGGCGTTCTTGCCGCCCAGATATTTATAGAGAGGTTTGCGCTCCTCAATGGCCTGGGCCTTGGCTGCGGCCATGGAAACGGCCAGAATGGCGTTGGCGCCAAGCTTGGCCTTGTTCTCCGTGCCGTCCAGGTCGATCATGACTTTGTCGAGCGCCATGAAGCTGGATTCCATCCCCTTGACCTTCTCGGCGATGGGACCATTGACATTGGCGACGGCCTTCAAGACCCCTTTACCCTGATAGCGCGCCTTGTCCCCGTCACGCAATTCCAGGGCCTCGTGCTCGCCCGTAGACGCTCCTGAAGGAACAATGGCCCTGCCTATAACCCCGGATTCCAGAACAACATCCGCTTCAACCGTAGGATTCCCCCTTGAATCCAGGACCTCTCTTGCGACCACCTTCTTGACAACCGACATATCGCCTCCGACATCACAACTAAGTTGTATTTGGAAATATTAGGTGAAAAGATTATCACAACGGCATGGAGGCGTCAAGGGAATTTAATATATCCCCAAAGAATCCCGGGGGTCGCGGACGAAAGAATGCCGCATTGACACGAACAATGATTTATGTTATCTTCAAACTATTATGAAAATCAATAAGTTCACCTATAAACAGATCAAGACCTTCATGCGTGACCACTGGATCGCCGTCACGAGCATCGTGGTCACCATTGTGCTCACAGGCCTCTCCATCTGGGGCTTTATGGGCCTGGAGTCTTTTTATCGCAAGATGCAGCTGGCCCAGCTGCCCATCCAGATCATGATGTGGATCCTGGCGTCGGCCATCTCGGCGATCATCTACGTATCGCTCATGTTCGGCCGCTTCGGCCAGATCGATACCAAAAAAGTCCGGGGCTCCAAGGTCAATGTCAACTTTGCGGACGTCCTGGGCATCGACGAGGCCAAAGAAGAAGCGATTGAAGTCGTCAATCTCCTCAAGGACCATTCCGCCGTCCAAAAGGTAGGCGGCAAGATCATCAAGGGACTGCTCATGATCGGCCCTCCCGGATGCGGCAAGACGTATCTGGCCAAGGCCATCGCCACCGAGGCCGGCCTGCCGTTTTTGTCTTTGTCGGCCAGCGAATTCACGGAAATCTTCGTCGGGGTCGGCGCCAGGCGCGTGCGCAAACTCTTCAAACAGGCCCGGCGCCTGGCCTACGCGCACGGCGGGGCCATTGTCTTCATCGATGAAATAGACGCCATCGGCCGCACGCGCACCTTCAGCTTCATGAGCGGGCAGGAAGGCAATACGACCCTAAACCAGCTTCTGGTCGAGATGGACGGATTGCAGGACGAAAAGGAAAATGTCGTCGTGATCGGCGCGACCAACTCGCCGGAAGACGTCCTGGACCCGGCGATCCTGCGCCCGGGGCGCTTCGACCGAAAGATCTATATCGAAAAACCGAACCTTCAGGGCCGCGAAGAGGTCTTGAGGTTTTATCTAAGCAAGGTCCCTTATGACAAGTCCATCGATGTCGGCAAGGTGGCGCGCCAGGCCGTCTATAAATCGCCCGCGGACCTGGAAAACATCGTCAAAGAGGCCTCCATCATCTGCCTGCGCAACAAACGGGATGTGATCACTCATAAGGACATCTCCGAAGCCATGGAACGCATCGACCTGGGGATCAAACACCGCAAGCACATGACGCGCGAAGAACGGCGCCTCGTGGCTTTTCATGAAGCAGGACACCTGATCACGCTTTATCTGCTCCATCCGACGGACGACGTCTTTAAGGCGTCCATCATCGCGCGCCGCGGCGCCCTTGGGGTCGTCCACCACCAGCCCCGCGAAGAGATCTTCACGTCCAACAAAGAAAGACTCATGGCCAATATCCAGGTCTCTGTGGCCGGCTACCTGGCGGAAAAACTGGCCTTCGGCACGACCTCCGACGGTGTCCTGTCCGACTTTAACAACGCTATGCGCGTCGCCCATGTCATGGTCTGGCGGCTGGGGATGGACGGTAAACATCTCGGAGACTACACCGCTATCCCTGAACAACAACTCTCCGAACACGTCAAAGATGAGCTCAACCAGGAGACCCAACACATCTTCCAGGAATGCGTCGCGAAGACCGAAACCCTTCTCAGGGACGAAAGCGCCCTGTTGAACCGTTTCGCCAATGAGCTCCTGAAAAAAGAAGAACTCGAATTCGATGAAATCGATGCCATCTTCAAAGAATATAACAAGGTCAAATTCGGCTCAACGCCGCCCCCTCCCGATCAGAAATCTGCTTAAGGCCTCACTCGTCTTCTTTGTGATCACGGTCTTTTTTCCGGGCTGTGGACCTACGTATCCGGCAAAGACCATGCCCCAGCAATTGACCCGCATGGTCAAAGATGAGCTTCAGACCGACATCCACATCCGCATCACCGGCAAAACCATGTGGATCTTCGTCCCGTTGACGGACCTGATCGACGAAAAAACAGCCGGGTGGGACAAGGCGGGCCTCGAGAAAATCAACAAGGTCATGAACGCGGCGCACCGCGTGATTTTGAGCACGGATGCCAAGCTCGATTTTCTGGCCGTCGTCGGCGCGGATGTCAAAAAATTCGGCGTTGCGCTTTTGGCGGTGGAATATCTCCCCGACCTCGGAGAAGCCGTTCTCGAAAAATTCTCCAGGGGCGAATATTTCATGCGCAGCGTGCGCGACGTGCGTTTCGACCCCACCCTGATCGGAGACCTGACGGGAGAGACCCAGAGCTACCGCGACATCTCCTTCGACGAATTCATCTGCATGCAGATCATCCACCGCGCCAAGAATCTTTTCATCAAGGACAAAAAACTGAGCAATCTCTTCGAGCTCAAGACGACCTCCTATACGCAGAAGTTCGGGGTCCTGAAGCTGGAATTTGAATTTTTGCGCAAACGCTACGACCTGAGCCCGGAAGAAGAAACCATCAAGCCCCTGGACTATGTCAAGCTGATCACGGCCGAAGTCATCCAGAATTATAACTACAAGGACATCCAGGGGGTGGAATTAACGGACACGTTTTCGGAAGAAACAATCAAGCTCAGTCTTGATGAGCTCAAAAAAATCAAGGTCGAGCTTCCGGAATATCGGGATTAGGATTTTCGAGATACGGGCAGGACGCGGCGGCCCTTCAGGGTAAACCCGCCGGACAAGACCTTCTTGATCGCTTCGGGATAGATCCGGTGTTCGACCCTGTGGATCTTCTCCTCCAGACTCTCCGCAGTATCAGTCGCAAGCACGTTCACAGACTCTTGGGCAATAATGGGACCATGGTCGACCTCTTCATCGACAAAATGGACGGTGACGCCCGTCACCTTGACCCCGTGCCCGAAAGCGTCTTTAATAGCGCATTCGCCGGGAAAAGCCGGCAAGAGCGCAGGATGGATGTTTAAAATGCGGTCCCTGAAGGCCTGGACGAACAAAGGCGAAAGGATCCGCATGAAACCCGCCAGGACAACCAAGTCGATTTTTTGCGCCTTCAGATAACGGACCAGCGCGGCGTCGTAGGCACGGCGGCTTTCATAATCTTTCGGATCCAAAAACAAGGCCTTGATCCTCGCGCGGCGGGCCCTGGTCAACGCAAAGGCGTTTTTCTTGTCGCTGACCACAAGCGCGATCTGCGCTTTCAGCGCGCCGCGGCTGACCGCATTAATGATGGCCTGCAGGTTCGTCCCGTTCCCCGAAACAAAAACAGCGATTTTTTTCATGGCCGTCTCACAGTGACGGTGAAGGCTGCGACTGCGCGCCCCTCACCTTGATGACTTTTGTCGGACAGACTTTGGCGCATTCCAGACAACCGGTGCATTTACCATAGTCAATGCGCGCCAGGTTGTCGATAACGGCCACCGCGCCGTGCGGACAGGCCTTTTCGCAGCGACGGCAGGCAATGCAGCCGACGCCGCACACCGACATGACGACCTTCCCCGGGTCCTTCGACGTACACGCCACATAAATTTTAGCTTTTTCCTGCTCGAACGGAATAAGGGCATAGAGCCCCTTGGGGCATACGTTGACGCAAATGCCGCAGGCGGTGCACTTGGACTCGATGACACGCGGATACCCCTCTCCCGTCATCTCGATCGCGCCGAAGGGGCAGGCCCTGACGCATGTCCCGTACGTCAGACAGCCATACCTGCACTCTTTCTGGCCGCCGAGGACAAGCGAGACGGCCAGGCAATCTTTCAACCCCTCATAGAGATATCTCTCCTTGGCGTGATGGCCGCCGCAGCAATGCAGGCTGGAAACGAGCTTTGCTTTCTGTTCAAGTGTCAATCCCAGGAGCCCCGCAATGTCCTTTTTATTCTGATCGGCCGCCACAGAACAGGTCGTCACATCGAGCTCACCCGCTAACAAAGCCTGCGCAAACCCCATGCATCCTGCCTTGCCGCAGGCGCCGCAATTGGCGCCCGGAAGCTTGGCCAGGATCTTCTCCAACGTTGGATCCATGGGGATAGAGAATTTCTTTGCGGCGTAAGCCAGGCTCACGCCGAACAGAATCCCCAGCCCCGTTAAGGTCAACGTTGACGCAACGATCGTATTCATGTCTTCTTTCTGCTTATCAAACCTTCATTCCCAAAAAACCCATAAAAGCCAAGCTCATCAGCCCGGCGATGACAAATGCGATGGGCGTGCCGTCCAGCGACTCCGGAATATCCGCCAGCTCCAATCGTTCGCGGATACCCGACATCAATAACAAAACAAAGAGAAAACCGACCCCGGCAAAAAAGGCCTGCAGGACGGAGAAACCGAAGCTGCCGGGCACGGCCTTGTTGCCTGAAAAAAAATTGTCAATGTTGAGCACGGTCACGCCCAAAACCGCGCAATTGGTCGTGATCAAAGGCAAATAGATCCCCAGGGCCCTATACAATGCCGGGGACGTCTTGAGAATCACCATTTCGATAAATTGAACGCTCGTGGCGATGACCAGGATAAACGCGACAGTCCGCATGAATTCGATATGGAGCGGCAACAGGAGGTGCTGGTAGACAAGCCATGTGATGACGCCGGAAGAGACCATGACGAAAATAACGGCGACCCCCATGCTGACGGCCGAACGGGTCTGTTTAGAGACACCCAAAAAAGGGCACAACCCCAGGAACTTAAAAAGAATGAAGTTGTTGATGAGGAGATTGCCTAATATGATCGCAAAGATCTTATCCAACGAATGCCTCCAATCAAAAGCCCGAGGACAAAAAGCGCTCCCGGCGCCAGGGCCAGGACGAGCGCCGGTTCAAAACTGTTCGAGATACTCAACCCCGCGATCTTGCCCGACCCGAACGTCTCGCGGATAAAAGATACGACCAGGAGGGCAAGCGTAAATCCCAGCCCCATCCCAAGCCCGTCGGCAGCAGAGACTAAAACCGGGTTCTTGGATGCGAACGCCTCCGCCCGGCCCATGATAATACAATTGACGACGATCAAGGGGACAAAAATACCCAGCGCCCTGTCCAGGGCGGGCACATAGGCCTTCATGACCATCTCGACGATCGACACGAATGTCGCGATCACGACAATGTAACAGGGGATGCGAATTTTGTCCGGGATCACGTTTCGGATCAAGGAAATGATGGCGTTGGAACAGACCAGAACGAACGTCGCGGCCAACCCCATGCCGATGGCGTTGCTAAGGGACGTCGAAACAGCCAGAGTCGGACACAGGCCGAGCACGATAAAAAAGATCGGGTTTTCCCGGAATATCCCTTTGGTAAATTCTTTCCACAGCCTGTTCATGCCGCGCCATACCTTCTTTTTTGCACGAAACGGTCGATAAGCGGCGCCGCCGCATTCATAACCAGGATGGAATAACACACGCCTTCGGGATAACCGCCCCAGCGGCGGATCACTCCTGTCAAAAGACCGCAACAGACGCCGAAAATTACCTGACCCTTCTTTGTCACCGGCGAAGTCACGTAATCCGTCGCCATAAAGAAAGCGCCCAGGACGAGCCCGCCGGAAAAGACCTGGAAGAGCGCATCGCCCTTGAAAAACCCCTCCGGGGACCCGAACGCCCACATAAAAACGGCGACGGTCGCGACAAAGCTGACCGGGGTATGCCATGTAATAATACCTTTGTATAAAAGATAGGCGGCGCCGAGAATTAAGGCCAGGATACACACCTCACCCAGCGATCCACCGCGGTTACCGATAAAAAGATCCCAGTAGGAAAGTCCCAGGTCGACAACCCCGGAGGCCTTACCTTCTTTCATGAGGGACAAAGGCGTAGCCTGTGTCACGGCATCATAGACGAACGGCTTGGTAAACGTCGTCATGTATTTTGGCCATGCGGCCATAAGGAACGCCCGCCCCGCGAGGGCCGGATTGAAGATATTGCGGCCCAGGCCGCCGAACGCCTGTTTGGCGATAGCGATCGCGAAGATGCTGCCGGCGGCCGCCACCCAGAGCGGGCAATGCGCCGGAAGATTATAAGCCACCAGCAACCCCGTCATAAAAGCGCTCCCGTCGGAAACGGTCACCTTCTGGCCCCGCCCCTTCTGGATAAAAGCCTCCGTCCCTATGGCTGCCAGGACGCCCGTTGCCATCACCCAGAGGGCCGCTGGCCCGAAAATATACAAGGCGACCAGACCAGAAGGGATCAGCGCCAGATTGACCCGCCACATGATGCCGGCGATGGACTCGGATTTACGCATATGAGGCGCGTGCGCCACAAAAAGTTTATCGGACATTTTGTGCTTTCTCCATGACTTCTTTGGCTTTTTCTTCGACGGAAACGATAACGGCCAAAGAAGAGATCGTGGCGCCCGTGATGGCCTCCACGCTTCGGTCCAGCGTCTTGTAGTCCTTGCCGTCGAACTGGGACTGGAACCACGGTCGCGGCTTCTCGGCGATCTTGACCTTCTTGAGCACGACATCCCAAAAGGTTTCTTTTTGCCTGATTTCTTCGATCCGCGAGCCGAGGCCCGGGGTCTCATTCTGGGACAAAATCTTGATGCGCTTGATGATACCCTTTGTATCCATGCCCACCATGGTCACGATCGTGCTGGAATACCCCTTCTTCTCCGCCTTGAACGCATAACCCAAAAGCTCGCCCGACACATTCAAGGCTTTGTAATAAAAAACACTTCCCTTCTCCGCCACTGGCTCAAAACGCGCCGCACCGGGATAGACGTCTTTTAGAGCCGACTCTTCTTCCATCTTCGCCTGGGCCGCGATCTTCGGCTGAGTCACGTTATAAACAACGCTCAAAAGCCCTGAAGCCGCCAGACAGATAATGGCCAGTGTCGCCGCATAACGGATAAAATTATTTTGCATGAGCTTTCCTGATCTTTATTTTTGCAGCCTTGATCGCCTGGACGATATGACGCCGGCCGGGGCACACGTAAGCGCACAGGCCACATTCGATGCAGTCCATGATCCCATAACTCTCTGCCAGGTCCAGGCGCCCCTTGGCGATCGCCAGCGCGATAAGGCCCGGATTCAAGCCTATCGGGCAATTCTCGACGCACTCCCCGCAACGGACGCAAAAAGACTCTTCCTGTTCTTTCTCTTCGGCCTCATCCAGGGCCAGGATGCCGCTCGTCCCTTTGATCACGGGGGTCTGGGGTGTGAACTGCGCGATGCCCATCATTGGACCGCCCATGATGATCCTTTTGGGCTCCCTCATCATCGGCCCGCATTGCTTCAAAAGATCCTCAACCAGAGTCCCCAGCCGCACCAGAAGGTTCCTGGGATTCCCCAGGCATGCGCCGGAAACCGTCATCACGCGTTCATAAAGAGGTTTACGCAAATAGACCGCTTCATCAATGGCAACCACCGTGCCGACATTGTGCACAAGGACGCCGATATCAAAAGGAAGTTTTCCCGAAGGGACTTCGCGCCGAAGACACGACTTGATCACCTGCTTCTCGCCGCCCTGCGGATAGGCGGTCTTCAGGACGACCACGCGCCACCCCAAACCCCCGACCGCCTCCCTCATTGAGCGAATGGCTTGCGGTTTGTTGTCTTCGATCGCGATGAAAATATTTTTCGGCTGAATAATCCTGGCGACCAGCTTGATTCCTTCGACGATCTCGCGGGATTTTTCTATCAGGAGCCGATTGTCCGCTGTCAGATACGGTTCGCACTCCGCGCCGTTGACGATAAAATCCTCGATCGGTTGGGCCGGCGCAAGCTTGATGTGCGTAGGGAATGTGGCTCCGCCGAGACCGACGATGCCTGATTCAAAAACGATTGTCCTGAGTTCGGCTGCTGTCAGACGGGCAACTTCTTCGGACGTGCGCGGCTGCATCGTTTCGGCAGCCTCATCCTTACCGTCCCCCTCGATCTCGATGGCCCGGCAAAAACCGGAAACCGGATGGGGGAAATCAGCGATCTGCCTGACGGTCCCCGAAATAGACGCGTGCACCGGAGCGAAAACGCCCTTGTCGGATGTCGCCAGGCACTCGCCGCGCCTGACATGATCCTGCGGTTTGACGAGGACGCGATCAAGCGTTTTGCCTAAATGCTGCAAGAGGGGAATGATCACGCGGGCCGGGAGAGCCGCCTGTTCAATGGGTTTGTTCTCGGTTAAATGTTTATGCTCTTCGATCTTGACCATAAACCTTTAGGAGACCTCCAATACCGATGAGAACAAGAAAGAAACTAACGCCAAGAAGGATCTTGACGGAACCGATACGGTCAGCCAGAGGGGCCGTTACCATCATGCTCGCCAAAAATGCCAGATGCACCACGACCTCAAGAGAGCTGAACACCTTGCCGCGCATGGAGTTATCCGTCAGCTGATGCACCATGGTGTTAGAGATGACCATGACCGGCGAAACGACAAGACCGAGAACAAAGACAAGCCCCATCGCCAATAAGAGACTGGGCAGATGGATAACGGTCAAGACAAAACCAGATAGTACCACTCCCGCACCCAGGATACAAGAAAAAATCGTCCCCAAACCATGGTCTTTACGCCCAAGGCGGCCATAACCCAGGGAACCGACAAAAAGACCCAGCCCCAAGGCCACAACCAGGAGCCCGAGGTCTTTTGTGACGGAAGCAAAGACCTCCTGAACGAAAACGATCGAGACAACGTAGACGGCGCCCAAAGCGGCCCAGAGCAGAAAGAGCACGCCAAAACAAGAGCTTATCCGCGGGTCTTTTCTTAAAAATACGACTGCCTCTTTCATCTCCTGAAATGCGGTTTTGCGGATGACGTCCGCAATATCCTTGCCCACCTCGATCAGCCTCTCCTTTTTGGCCTGGCGGATGACTTTTGTGCTCAAGAAAAAAATCATAATGCCTGAAATCAGGAAGCTGGCGCCGTCGATCGTGAAACCGCCCTGAGCCCCCACCATACCGACGAGAATACCCCCCAGGCCGAAACCGAGCATGGCGGCAACCATCCCCGTCGTATTCACAAGAGAATTCGCCAGAAGCAGGTCGTCGGCTTTCACCAGATCCGGGATGATGGACATCTTGGCCGGCACGTAAAATCGCGCTATGGAAAACACCATAAAGACGACGATATAGACGGGCCACAGAGAGGGCAGGCGCATGAGCCAAAAGGGGATGAGAAGAATCAGAATGCCGCGAAGAATATCGCAGACGACCATCGTGCGGCGCCTGTCCCATCTGTCCACGTAGACGCCGGCAAGAGGCCCGATCAAAAACACGGGCGCAATGGTAAAGGCCATGATCTTGGCCATCTGCGTCGTGGACCCGGGTGCATAACGATATACCAGGGCGATCAAGGCCATCTGGTCAAGTCTGTCGCCGAATTGTGAGATGATCTGCGCCAGCCAGAGAAGAGAAAAATTACGGTTTCGTAGAATATTGCGGAATCGCGCCATAGAGAAGTTAACCGGTAAACCCGTTAACCGGTTAGCGGGTTAACAAAATAAGCCGATGAGAGGGATTGCCCGCCTCGCCGAAATCTATGATTTCGGCGGGCGAGGTCTCGCCATACGCTGCCAAAGGCAGCGATGGCGGAAACCTCCTGGCGTGACGCCTTTTACCGGCTCTTCGAAAAGATAAGCCGATGAGAGGGATTGAACCTCCGACCCGCGCTTTACGAAAGCGCTGCTCTACCAACTGAGCTACATCGGCATATAGGACGCACTTGAGAATGACTGATTATAGCAAAAGTCTTTTTTAAACTCAAGAGGGGATTTGCTTCCTTCTCTTCAAAATCACAACTATCAGAAAAATAAACAGATAGATGCCCATGAGGGCCATAAAAGAAAGACGAAATCCGCGAAAGGACACCCCGTGTATCCCGGCGAAAAACCTGTTGGTCCGCAGAAAAACGGATACCAAAAAATCGTCGGCTGCAGCCAGATATCGCGCCAGCGGAACAAGCCACGAAAAGCACAAAAACGAAAAGCCGGCAGCCATCACGAGCCCGGCCAGGGGTACGATCACCACATTGGCAATCAGGCCGATCAAAGACAAATTGCCGAAGGCATAGGCGATCAGAGGCGCTGTCCCCAGCCAGGCCGAGAACGATACCGCCCCTCCTGTAGCCAACCATCGGCCCCAACGGCCCAGAAAAGACGCCCGGGGCAGATATCTTTCAAACGCAGCCGCCGGGTCCACGAGAGGATACATCCAAAAAATAAAGAACACGCTCAAAAAAGACAGTTGGAACGCCCTGGAGAATAATTGAAGCGGATCGAAGAAAAGGATCACCAGGCCGGCGAGGCATAAGGCATTCAAAAACAGCGGGTTCCGCTCGACAATCAGGCAGAAAATAAATGCGCAAGACATGACAGTGGCGCGCACAACAGGAGCTGAAGCGCCCGTCAAAAGACAGTAGGCACAAAGCAGAAGAACCGTCGCCGCGGCCCTGGCCTTGCCTCTCAGCCGCAATATTTTCAGAAGGACCATAATACCGAAGGCGATGATCCCGACATGCGAGCCGCTAACGACAAAAATGTGCCAGGTCCCTGCCCTGACGGCGTCCTCGCGCAGCGCCTCCGGAAATTCCGTCCTCTTGCCCAACAGAACACCCTCAAGGATGCGCGCCGCCTCGCCTGAATGAAAAAGGCAGATGCGCCGGGAAAAATATCGCCTGGCCAAGAACACCCCGCGGGCATATGCCGCAGCCCTGCTCCACCCCAGACGCGCCACGGGCGCCTGCAGCCAAAGGACCGCATCATCTCCTTTGGCCCGAAAAATCCTGCCCAAAGAAGTCATCGGAGCCAGGCGGCCGCGGCACGCCACCCGGTCGCCGTAAAAAAGAAACAGCTCTCTTTCCTGCGCGCCGGACACGTGCGGCCGCAGGGCCTGTTTGACACGCACGCGCACGCGGCCGCCGGCGCGCCGGCAACGGCCTTCCTGACAAAACTCCTGGACCTTGAGGGAAAAATTTTCCGACGTGTCCTCATCTGTAACGACAACTCCGCGCAGCTCGCAGGACCCCCTCCAGACGGCGACAATTTCCCGCGACGGCATTGTCCTGACGCTGACGGCATACATGCCCAGGAGGACCGCGCAGCCGGCAGCGCAGCAAAGGAATCCTTTCGGCCGCCGCTGTGTCAGGCAACAGGCCGTCAGAATAAACAAAAGAAAAACAGGAAAATAAACCGGAGCCGGACGCAAACCGGCAGCCAAAAGAATGCCGGAGGCATAGCATACGGCAAAAGCCACAACGGGAGATATGGATGTAAGATGACGCTCTTCCATGTTCAGAAAAAATCAGTCAATCATGGAAAAGCACTTGCGGGAAAGGACCTGCTTTGAACGAGAGGTGCGTGCGGGAGAGCTACTTTTCCTGCTGGGCCGCGATACGCAGCCGTTCGATCCCCAGGCCGTTCAAAACATCCAGGACGCGCACGACATTCTTGAACGGCGCCAGGCGATCGACCTGTATGACGACCATCATGCCGGGTTGTGCTGCCTTCTTTTGCAACAGACGGTCCTCCAACTCCTTATACGTCACGACCTCGCCTTCCAGGTAGAGCGGGCCTTCGCCGGAGAGGACGATCGTCACATAGCCGCCGGAGGAACCCGGGTTCATGACATGCTTGGCCGACGGCAGGTTGACCTTGATCACCTTGGCCTTTGTCGGGTTAAAGGTATAGAGAAGGCTGAACGAGATGAAGAAAAAGATAAACATGTTCAGGACGATGTCCGTCATGGCGACAGACTCAAGATTGAACATGTATTTTCTTGTCGGCGCGATCTTCACAGGACCCGGCCCCTTGTCAAAAGCTCCAGGAGTTGGGAAGAATAGTCGTCCAGCTCGTGGGAAAAATATTTAATACGGCTGATAAAATAATTGTAACACAGGTAATAGGGGATCGCGACAATGAGCCCTGCGGCGGTCGTGATCATGGCCTCGTAGATCCCTCCGGCGAGCGCGCTGACCGTCACGTCGTTACCGGCCTTCTCCCAGGCCATGAAGGCCCGGATGAGGCCTGTGATCGTCCCCAGAAAGCCCATAAGGGGCGAAATGCCGACGACGGACACAAGCCCCCCCAATCTCCTCTCCAAAGTTTTAACCGCATGGTTGCCCATGCGCTCCAAGAGCTTCTCAAGCTTCGGCCGGGACAGGAGCCGGTTTTCGATGGCTGCCGCATACATGGCCGCCAGGGGATATTCCTTCTTCTGGCTGCACATCTCAAGGGCTTCCCTGTATTTGCCTTTATCAACGAGGCCCAGGACCTCCCCG
>Ga0172375_10008742_pt1 | contig 13536 bp, 11 predicted proteins | sample LakKiv1m_FD_114537 | JGI IMG/M metagenome (GOLD analysis project Ga0172375, IMG submission 114537) | Freshwater microbial communities from Kabuno Bay, South-Kivu, Congo - kab_092012_11.1m | ecosystem: Environmental > Aquatic > Freshwater > Lake | place: Democratic Republic of the Congo...
AGGGTATCTCTCGTATGATTTGGGGTTTGCGTTGGAGCCAAAGGTGAGGCCAAGGCCGAAGCCGGATACGGGAATACCGCAGTGCCTGTTTAGTTTTTACAATACCGCGATTATCATAGACCATTGGCGAAAGAGCATTTTTATATTTTCCTGCGGGTTCCCGGAGAAAAAATATAGTGCGGCGAGATTATTGGCAGAGCGCAATTTTAAGAGGGCGCATAAATTACTTACCCAGACGGCAGGCAGGCAGGCTGAGGTTAAGGATAAGGATGAGAGGACAGAAATAATATCTAATTTTACAAAAGAGGCCTATATCTCGTCGGTAAAGCGGGCAAAGGAATATATAAAAGCAGGCGATATCTATCAGGTCAACCTATCGCAGGAATTCAGCACCCGTAGCCCCTTGCCCGCGGAAGATATTTATAAACGGCTGCGGAGTTTAAGTCCGTCCTATTTTAGCGCCTATTTTGATGCCGGAAATTTCCAGCTCATTAGTTCCTCTCCGGAAAGGTTCTTAAGGCTGGCGGACCAAATCGTAACCACCCGTCCGATGAAGGGAACGCGCCCGCGGCCGGAGGATATTCCTGCGAGAAAGAAAATGAGGCAGGCGCTTATCGCAAGCGCCAAGGATAAGGCGGAGTTGATGATGATTGTGGACTTGGAGAGAAATGATTTAGGCAGGGTTTGCAGTTATGATTCCGTAAGGGTGCCAAGGCTTAGGCAGTTAGAGCAGTATTCAACTGTTTTTCAGACTACGGCGACTGTCTGCGGCAGGCTTTATCAGGACAAAGACAGGATAGATTTATTGCGCGCCTGTTTTCCCGGCGGCTCAATTACGGGGTGTCCCAAGATTCGCGCGATGGAGATTATTGATGAGTTAGAGCCGCAGCGCCGGGGAATTTATACCGGCGCATTGGGGTACTTGAGTTTTTGCGGCGGGATGGATTTCAATATTATGATACGTACTATATTAAAGCGCGAAAAACAACTTTCTTTCGGCGTAGGCGGCGGTATCGTCGCCGATTCCAACCCGCAGGACGAATACGAAGAGACATTAGTCAAAGCCAAGGCAATGATGCAGGCAATATCGTTTTAGCGGGTCTCTGCCTGTCGGCAGGCAGGCTATCGTGACCGTGCCTCGTCACATTACGTTCCTCGGCATCGGTCACGCCACCCGCTAAAACGAAAAAGTGTTCTATAAAAATCTAGATAATCTTATCCGGTAGGGACAGCACAATGTGCTGTCCCTACATAAGGCGATCATGGGCAAAAATAACACAAGGATGAAGAAAATTATTTTTCTAAACGGGAAATTTGTTCCGGCGGATGAGGCAAGGGTATCTATTCTGGAGCCGGGGTTTTTGCACGGAGTCGGCTTATTTGAAACTATGCATTTTTATAAAGGGAGGATAATCTATCTTGATGCGCATTTGAAGAGGCTCAAGGAGTCATCTGCGCTACTGCGCTTACGTTTGCCCTATTCGCTGTCTGAATTGAAGAAGGTCATTAACAAGGCGGTTAAAATAAACGGATTCGCCGATTCTTATGTAAGATTGACCCTCTGGGAGGGGAAAAATAAAACGCAAATCTCGGTGATAGTAAAAAAATACTATCCCTATCATCCTCTAAAATACCGTCGGGGATTTAAGGTATGCATTTCTCGATATAGGCAAAATGATTCTATTACCGCACAGGTTAAATCTGTAAGCCGCCTGTTATATGAGGCGAGTTACCGGCAGGCCAAAGAGAAGGGGTATGATGAGGCGTTGATATTGAATAGCCGGGGTGACCTTGCCGAATGCTCGCGCAGCAATATATTTTTGGTCAAAAATGAAACCTTGTTTACTCCGTCGCTGGGATGCGGCTGTCTTCCCGGGATTACCCGCCGGGCAGTCATTGATTTGGCAAAAAAATATAATATCATGGTTTATGAAGGTAAATTCACGCCGCGGGACCTCGCTGGTGCCGAGGAGGCATTTTTAACCAACTCTCTAATGGGCATAATGCCGGTAAATAAATGCGGAAAAACCACCGCCTTTCTTATAAGAAAATACAACTCCCTTTTAAAATAAGAAAATCAGTTTTGGCCTTTGGGGCGCAGGCGAAAAACACCCTTTGTTTCGCCAAGGGCGATTGCGCGATTTTAAGCCCGGCGCATCCGGATTTAAATAACGCCGCTGATTTTCTTGCCTTTGAAAAAAGCGCAAAGTATTTTTTAAAGAAACGCCCTCAAATCATCGCCTGCGATCTGCATCCTGAATATCAGTCTACTAAATATATCCATAACCTTCGACCTTCTTGTCCCGAGCGCAGTCGAGGGACGACCTTCTTGTCCCGAGCGCAGTCGAGGGACGACCTTCGACCTATACAGCACCACCACGCCCACATTGCCTCTTGTATGGCGGAAAACGGATTAAAAAACCAGAAAGTAATCGGCGTGGCCTTTGACGGCACCGGATTAGGAGCGGATAATACGCTGTGGGGGGCGGAATTTCTACTCTGTGATTACAGGGATTTTAAACGGGCGGCGCATTTAAGAGAGATACCGCTCTTGGGCGGTGAAAGGGCGATATTAGAGCCATGGAGGGTCGCTGCAGCATGGCTATATCTTGCGTATAAAGATAAATTTTTGGATTTAGGGATTGAATTCACAAAAGGGATGAATAAAAAGAAATGGCAAGTGTTAAAAGGTATGTATTCATCGGGATTCAATTCTCCTTTAGCCAGCAGCATAGGCCGGCTCTTTGATGCCGCCGCCGCAGTGATTTTAGCTAAACATAAGAGCAACTCCGAAGCGGCACTTGCGATGGAGCTGGAAAGATGCGCCCTGCACCTTGAACCCTTCACCCTCCACCCTTCGCCCTTCACCACATGCTATAACTTTAGTATTATTAAAGGCAGGGACGATTATATTATCGACCCTACCTTCATGTTCAGGGAAATAGTCGCCGATTTAAAGACAAAAGAGCCGCAGGAGAAAATCGCCTATCGTTTTCATTTCACCGTCGCGGGAATGATTAGGAAAACGTGCCTGGTTTTACGCAAAGATACCAAAATAAACAAAATAGTCCTGTCCGGAGGCGTCTTCCAAAATACCCTTTTACTTGAGGCGGTTTTGGATTTATTATATAAAGAAAGTTTTCAGGTGGTTACGCATAAGAAACTATCCTGCAACGACTCCTGCATATCTTTGGGGCAGGCGGTGATTGCGGGCTTACGAGGTTAGGCAATGTGTTTGGCTATCCCGATGAAGGTTAAAGTTATTGAAGGGGAATTCGCAGAGGTGGAAACCGGCCGCCTGACGAGAAAGGTTAATGTCCAGATGCTTGGCGGATTAAAGGCGGGGGATTACGTGATTGTGCACGCCGGGTTTGCCATCCAGAAAATAGACGCCCGGAAGGCAAAAGAAACGTTGGATATCATAGAAGAATTAGATCCCTCGCATCCATAGTTTTATTTTAAGGATGCTCGGGATAAATTCACACATTGACTTACTCACATCAAGATGTTCGTAAGTCAAGTGCTCATTTATGAAATACATTGACGAGTTCCGCGATAAAAAACTAATACAGAAATTATCCGCAAGAATAAAAGAAGCGGCGTCGCAGCAAAATATAAACTTTATGGAGGTCTGCGGCACGCACACCCATAATATTTTGCGCTTCGGTCTGGATAAACTTCTGCCCCCCGGCATAAGGCTTATTTCCGGCCCGGGCTGCCCGGTATGTGTCAGCACCCAGGATTATATTGATAAAGCGCTTTTTCTTGCCGAAAAAAAAGATGTAATCATTGCTACTTTCGGGGATATGCTGCGTGTTCCCGGAAGCAGAACTTCGCTTGAAAAACAAAGGGCCAAAACCGCAAACGTGCGCGTGGTTTACTCGGCGCTGGATGCCATAAAAGTTGCCCAAGATAACCCCGATAAGAAAATAGTCTTTCTTGCCGTCGGGTTTGAGACTACCGTCCCCACAATTGCCTTGAGCATTTTGACGGCGAAGAAAAAAAATATAAGAAATCTGTTTTTTCTTTGCGCCTTAAAACTTATCCCTCCGGCAATGGAGTATCTGGCAAAGGATAAAAGGTTGAAACTTGACGGTTTTTTGTGCCCGGGGCATGTTTCCGCGGTAATCGGGGCGCAGGCATACCGGTTTCTGGCAGAAAAATACCGTTTAATCTGTTGTGTCGCCGGTTTTGAACCGCTGGATATTTTGGAAGGAATTTATTTTCTTCTGCGGCATATAGATCATCCGCAGGTCATAAACCAGTACAGCCGCGTAGTCACAGCGTCAGGAAATAAAAAGGCCCAAGAAATAATGTATCAAGTCTTTAAAGTGTCGGACTCCGGCTGGCGCGGGTTAGGCGTAATTCCTAAAAGCGGCCTGCGGATTAAAGACGAGTTTTCTCAATTTGACTCCGAGAAAGTATTTTGTCTTGAACCGGCCAACCGGCCAACCGGCCAACCGGCCAACCGATGCAAATGCAGCGATGTCTTGAAGGGGCTACTTACCCCGCCGCAGTGCCCGCTGTTTTCCAGGAAATGCCGACCGGATAATCCCCTTGGGCCGTGTATGATTTCAAATGAAGGAGCGTGTAATGCGTATTATAAATACCGATAGGGTCAAGAGTCAAGGGTCAAGGGTCAAGGTTAGGCAGGGGATAATTTTGTGCGTCTGCAGCTGTATTTTTTTCTTGGCAGGCGGATGCGGCCAAAAAAGCGGTTTAGAAGAAGCGCAAAAGTATTCCCGGCAGGCAGAAGTCCAGTATCAGCGCGCAATAGAGCAGTATAAAAAATTAATCTCCAAAGGCAAAGACCTTGATAATTTATACCTGCGCTTAGGAGAGTTATATTACGACCACGGTAATCTCAAAGATGCGGCGGATACGCTTAAAAAATCCGCAGCCATTACGGCAAAGAAATTTTTAGCCATATCCTATTATAGGCTGGGTAACTTTACCGACGCGCTGGAGGTTTTTGACAAAAACGATATTCCCGATGACGAATACCTTTATTATCACGGCCTGGCCTGCGAAAAATTAAATTTATACGACCAGGCGCTGGAGATTTACGCCAAAATTAAAGGCAAGAAATTTTCCGATATCGCCGCCCGGCATATCGAGGAGATAGAAAAAGGGGGCGCCGGCGGGCATATAAAGGATATTAACCCGGAAATAAATAAAATCCTTAGCGCCGCTCCCGATGCAAAAAATTACCCTCAAGCAGGAGTGTTGATTTTGGCCTGCGATGAAAAAATCGAGGTCAGCGAAAATAATACCGAGGTATCAACCCTGCACTACTTGATTAAAATCTTAAACGAACGCGGCAAGGAGGATTTTTCAGAGACGGTCATTGATTACGACTCCACCTATGAAAAGGTGGAATTGGAGTTTGCCCGCACCATCAAGCCCGACGGGACGGTGGCAGGGGTGGGTTCCCGCCATATCCGCGATGTATCGCGCTATATGAATTTCCCTCTTTACTCTAACGCCAGGGCGTACATAATCTCATTCCCGGAGATTACCGAAGGGGCGATTATAGAATACAAATTAAAAATCCGCCGCAGCCAGCTGCTCAATAAAAAGGACCTTGTGATGCCCTACCCGGTTCAGGCCGGCGAGCCGATTATCTCGGCGCGCTTTACGCTTAGCCTGCCTAAAAACAGGGAGCTTAATATAAAAACAATCAATGACAGGTATAATGATTTCGCTGCGCAACTATCTCCGCGCATAGAAGAGGGTAAAGACAGGCGCATTTTTTCTTGGGATCTCAAGGATGTCCCGCAGATAGTCCCGGAATCAAATATGCCGCCGGTAGTTGAAATAAACCCGACAATAATTTTGTCCACTTTTAAGAAGTGGCAGGAGATTTATGATTGGTGGTGGGGGTTGGCCAAGGATAAAATAAAAGCGGATGAGGCGATAAAAGAAAAGACAGCGGAATTGATTAAAGGCAAGGCATCTGAAGAGGAAAAGATAAGGGCAATACATAATTTTTGCGCGCAGAAAATCCGTTATGTTGCCGTAGAATACGGGCAGGCAGGTTACGAGCCGCACAGGGCGGAACTTATTTTTAAAAACAAATACGGTGATTGTAAGGACCAATCCATACTTTTGGTGACCATGCTTAGAGAGGCCGGTGTAGAAAGCTGGCCGGTGCTTATCGCCACCAAAGATTATTATAACCTGAATCCGGAGTTTCCCTCCGTACTTTTTAACCATTGTATCGCCGCGGCCAAACTCCAGGACAGAACAGTATTTATTGACCCTACTGCCGAAACCTGTTCCTTCGGCGACCTGCCTGCGGGAGACCAGAACAGGAGGGTATTGGTTTTTAAGGCAGACGGTTATGCGATAGAAGAGACGCCGTTTTATCCGGCAGGGCATAATCTGGTAAGACAGGTCCTTAACGTCAAAGTTAATAATGATGAGACCTTAAGCGCGCAGAAGTCAGTTTTTAGTTACGGGTTATACGACCAGGCACAGAGGTATTGGCTGTTGTATACGCAGCCGGAGTTAATCTGTGAGGCGCTAAAAGAGAAAATACAGGATGTTTCTATAGGGGCAAAATTGCTTGACTACGATATTGAAAACCTGGATGACCTGAATAAACCGGTAGTGTTGCATTATGACTTCGAGGGCAGGGAATATTTTACTAACGCCGGCTTTTTTAGGATAATGCCGCAGTTGGCCAGCCTCGATACCTCCATAGTGGCAAAGGATAAGCGCAGGTACGCCATTGATTCCACGGTCTTAGAGAGCAAAGAAAACTCCTTTACAATTGGAATTCCGGATAATTTTGTTATAAAATATATGCCGGAAAACGTCAAACAAGACAGCCCCTGGTTTAGCTGCGATTTGGAATACGATTTTAAAGACGGGATGATAACTTTTAAGCAGAGAAGCGAATTAAAAAAACCAGTGGTGACCCCCGAGGAATACCCCGCATTTAAGATTTTCTTCGAAGGGCTGGCTAAGCAGGTCAAGCAGAGGATAGTTTTGGAGAAGCGGCAATGATATTCAGAAAAAAAGACCCCCGGCAGGAGCGCCGCAGATATATCCGCCTTAAGTCGGTATTCCCGGTGCAGTTTCAGATTTTGTCTCTGGATGAGGCAAAGTCGCTTTCCGGGTGCCTGCAGGGTTTTACCAGCAATATCAGCAAGGGCGGCATCTGCCTGCAGGCGAATAATTTAATCCCGGCATTAGCCGAGCCTCTTGATAAGCGCCGGGCAAGGCTGTCGTTGGATATACAAATGCCCCTCACCGGAAGGTCGGTGCGGGCAATGGCCAGAATCGCCTGGATGCAGAGCGTCGCCGGTTGCCCGAACAGCTACCTCATCGGCTTAAGCTATGAAAAAATAGACCCTCTGCAAAACAGCAGGTTAATCCGTTATGCCTGGACGAGAAAATTGATAGTCCCGGCGCTCTTAAGCGCAGCGATTATTTTTGGGCTTGGTTTTGGCCTGAATACCTTTATCAGCGCGAAATTAATCAAGGGCAATATAACGTTGGTAAAACAACTGGTGGATATCGTCCAGAAATCCAGCATCGCAAAACAAAAAATCAAAAGGATAAATAAAGAAAGGGAAGACCTGCAGGTCAGATTACAGTCCTTGGACTTGCAGATCCGTACCGCCGAAGAAGAGGCTGAGGCTTCGGCGGCGAATAAGAAGGAACTGGAGACCCTGCTTGCGCAATTGAGGCAGGAAAAAGAAGGCTTGCAGTCAAAGGTGATTGCTATTCAAGGCGACGAGACCATCATCACCGAGGAGTTGTTGCAGTTGGATAAAATAAAGACCACGTTGGAAGAGGCTAACTTAGAAAAAATGTATCAGTGGCTTAAATTCCAGCAAAATCCGCGCAGCGGGTTAGTGGTGAGCCTCGCCGGTAGCGGCGGGAATAAGGCGTTGTGCTTTACTTATGAACAGGCCCTGGCCGCGCAGGCGTTTAACTGTTTTTCGGATTTTGCGCGTGTGCGCAGGCTGTTTAATTTCTTTAAGAATGACAAAAGGGCGGCAAGGGGGGATTTTTTGTCCGCCTATTATGCCGACGGCACAAGACCTCCCCAAGCAGTTATCGCCAACGGTGCGAATATCTCGCTGGCAATAGCCATCGCCCAATACACGCATAAGACTAAGGACCGGCAGTACCTTAACCTCGCCGAAGACATTGCCTCCGGCATCATCGCCTTGCAACAAAGAGATAAAAACGGCGGCATTCCGGCTGGCAAAACCGCGGGGCAATATCTTGCTAAAGACAACCTTGACGCCTATGCGCTTTTCAATATGCTCTATAAAATTACCGGCAGAAAGGAATATGAAACGGCGGCGGCAAAGGCGCTTTCGTGGTTAGCGGATAATATCTATGATAAGAACGGGATAAGGGAGAGGGAGGGGGCGGATATCGTTACCGATACTTATGCCTGGGCAATTGCGGCAGTAGGCCCGCAGGAACTGGAAGAGGCAGGCATCAACCCGGAGAGGCTCATAGAGTTCGCCGAAAAAAAATGCAGGGTAAAGACTTATTACCTGCGCCCGCCGCTTGAGGCAGGTGATTTAGAGAAAAGCCGGGAAGATGTGATTATCGTTTCCGAATGGGCGGCGCAGATGGTCCTTGCCTATAAAATAATTGCGGATTATTACTACCAGAAGGGGATGATTGCCAAGGCGCGCACCTATGCCATGAAGTCCGGTGACCTGATGAACGAACTGGACAAGATGATTATTCCCAATCTTTCCGCTTACGGCAGGGGCAAGAGCTGCCTGCCTTATGCCGCCGGGGATGTTGTGGATTCCGCATGCGGCATTAAGGCGCAAAGAAATAGGACCAGCGGCTGTGTGGCAGGGACGGTCTACGCGCTTTTTGCCTATTATAATTATAATCCCTTGGAATTTTAAGGATTGAAAAATAAACTGCGTTCTATTTATAAAAAGCTATACGGCTATTTCGGGCCGCAACATTGGTGGCCGGCAGAAACACCCTTTGAGGTAATGGTGGGGGCGGTGCTCACCCAGAATACAAGCTGGGGCAATGTGGAAAAGGCCATCGTAAACCTGAAAAAAAATAAATTGTTAGAGTTGCGCCGGATGCATAAACTTTCCCGGCAGCGTTTGGCTTCATTAATCAGGCCGGCGGGGTATTATAATATCAAGGCGCTGCGCCTGAAGAATTTTCTGGATTTTCTGTCCGGCTTTAGCGGCGGGGATTTTAAAAAAGTTGCCGCGCAAAATACACAGGGATTACGCCGGCAATTGCTTGCGGTAAACGGTATCGGGCCGGAAACCGCCGACTCCATACTGCTTTATGCATTAAATAAGCCGGCCTTTGTCGTAGACGCATATACTAAGAGGATACTTTTTCGGCACGGCCTCGTAAAAGAGGGCGATGATTATGACGCCGTGCAAAAGATTTTTATACAGAACCTGCAAAAAAACGTAAAATTGTTCAACGAATACCATGCCCTTTTGGTCAGGCTGGGTAAAGAGTTTTGTTTAAAAAGGAGCCCTAAGTGCGATACCTGTCCGTTAAAAGAAGAAAAATAATTTTTCTTTTTTCTCTGGTTTCTGTTCTCTGGTTTCCGGTTTCTTCTGCAAGCGCCGCCCCCTGTTACGGCACCAGGATGCCGAAACAATTCAAATTTTTCGCCGGTACGCAGTATTACAATATCTTCAACAGATACCTCGACCATCCCGATAACGGCAAGATGCGCAGTCAGCAGGAGTTTATCTTGGCCTCTTTTGGAGTTTTTGACTGGCTTTCCATTGACCTAAAAGGCGGCGCCGGAGATATCAAGCAAAAACCGGAGAACATCGACCAGCGCAACTATTCGGCATTCCTCGGAGGAGGGTATGGTTTTCGCCTGCGGCTTTACGATAAGGATAAGATAAAGGCGGTATTCGGTTTCCAGCACATCAGCATCCATCCGCACATCATCCATCCGGCCGGCGTAAAAAACAAGGCGGTGTTGGATGACTGGCAGTTATCCGCGCTTGCCTCGTACGAGTTTAAAAAAATAACTCCTTACCTGGGGACAAGATGGTCAAGATGCGATTATATCAACTGGGTTAACGGCGAGCGCAGCAGGGTAAAGTCCGATTTGGACAAGAGCGTCGGTTTCATTTACGGCTGCGATATTGCGATTACGGATAAATGGTGGGTGAATTTGGAGGGGCAGGCATTTGACAGCGACGCATTTGCCGCCAGCCTGAATTACAGTTTTTAGGTAGGGGACAGGCGTGCCTGTCCCCTACGGTAGTATTAATCTGTAGGGACAGCACAATGTGCTGTCCCTACGTACGCGTGTACGCGATGAATAAATATGGTAAACAGATCACGCCTAATTAAGCTTACGCAGCAGTTGATACGGATAGATTCGCAGAATCCGCCGGGGGATGAGGCGGAAATCGCAAGGTTCGTAGCAGGGTATCTGAAGCGGCTGGGGCTGCGGGTTAATCTCTACGAATTTAAAAAAAGGCGCGCCAATGTGGTGGCATATTTGGCGGGCGGGGATAAAAGACATTCGTTATTAATCACGCCGCATCTGGATACCGTCCCCGCCGGCAAAAGCTGGAAAAGAAAACCCCTTGCCGCGGTAATTGAAGGAGGCAGGATTTATGGATTGGGCGCCACCGATTGTAAGGGTAACCTTGCCTGTGCCATCGAGGCCATAAACGGCATTGTTGAAGAAAAGCATAATTTAGAGTATAATCTTATCTTCGCCGCAACCGCAGATGAGGAGTGCGGCTCAAAAATGGGCCTGGTGCCCTTATTGGAAAAAGGGATAGTGGCCCCGGATGCCGCGTTGGTTTTGGACGCCGATGAGTTTGACATAGTCGTAGCGCAGAAGGGGCTAGCGCATCTCAAGATTAAAGTGCAGGGCAGGAGGGCGCACGGGGCATATCCGGAAAAAGGCATCAACGCCATCGATATCGCCATAGATTTAATAAAGGAGATAAAATCGCATAAATTCAAATACGCGAAAAATAAATACCTTAAATCCCCCACGGTAAATATCGGCACCATTAAAGGCGGGGATAAGGTTAATATCGTCGCTGACTGGTGCGAATTTGAAGTTGACCTGCGCTTTTTGCCGGGAATGCCGGAAAAAAATATTTTGCGCCGGATAGAAGAAATCCTTGATAAACATGCCGGAAGATCCCGCATAGAAATAGAAGATATCCAGAGGCCTTACAGCATCAGCCCGCGCCATCCTTTAGTGGCGGGTTTAAAAAAGGCAGCGGGGTTGTTCGGCGCCAGGCCCCAGGTCAAGGGCTCGGAGGGCGCGACGGTGATTACTTTTTTCCAGAAAAGGAATATTCCCGCCGTAGCCTGCGGTTTCGGTTCGCGCAACTGCGCGCATATGAGCGATGAATATGCCAATATCGGCAATCTATATAAAGGGGCTAGGGCATTAGAATTTTTTTTAAAAGACTATTTTTTTAATTAAGGGGGTAATAATTATGGAAGGAATAAAAATTTACAAAAGGCCCAAGCTCAAAAAACCCTATTTTATCGTCGGCTGGCCGGGTATGGGAAATGTGGCATTCAAGGCAGCCAGTTACCTGGTTGAGAAATTAAAGGCCGAGGAGTTCGCGGAACTGCTGCCGGAAGATTTCTTTTATTTGAGCGCAAGCGTGATTAAGTCGGGGATGCTGGAGGTGCCGCAGCTGCCGCAGGGGAAGTTCTATTTTTGGAAAAATCCGGGCGGACGGGCAAGCAATGACCTGATAATTTTTATCAGTAACGCCCAGCCGGACCTGATGAAGGCGGAGGAGTATTCCAAAAGGATCCTTTATTTGGCCAGTAGTTTTAAGGCGGAGATGGTGGTAAGTTTCGCCTCTATGCCGCAGCCTATTGACCATACCCAGGAGCCTGGGATATGGTTTGCCTCGACGTCAGCGCAGGTAAATTCGCCTTTAAAGAAATTTAATTTTAACCTGTTATCCGACGGCCAGATTAGCGGGATGAACGGCTTGTTCTTGGGGATTGCCAAAAGGGAGGGCTTCAAGGGGTTCTGCCTTTTCGGAGAAATACCCCTTTATGCCATCCAGATTGACAACCCTAAGGCTTCCTGCGCGGTGCTGGCGGCGCTGACCAAGATATTAAATATCCGTATAGACTTTACCCAGTTGATAGAGCAGTCCAATATCATGGAGGATGAGATTAATAAGCTGATGGATTACCTGAAGCTCGGCCCCGCCGCAGGCCAGCCCGGCCCTATCGGAGAAGAGGAGATAGAGAAAATCAGGAATGCATTGGGGCAGCTGACGAAACTGCCGGGTTCGGTCAAGGAAAAAATAGAAAAATTATTTGAGCAGACAAAAACAGACCTTACCAAAGCCGGCGGGCTAAAGGCGGAACTGGATAAATGGAATGTCTACAAGGATTACGAGGACAGGTTTCTTGATTTGTTCAGGGGGAGGGAGAATAAGGGCAATTAATGGGGATTAAGGCGATAATTTTTGATTTGGGCAACGTGCTGGTGGACTTTGACCACCGCGCTGCGGCAAAAAAGATATCCGGATTTACGGATAAGACTGCCGAAGAGATATTTGAGCTTTTTTTTGATTCGGAGATTACCGGATTATTCGAGAAGGGCAAAATCAGCGCGCAGGAATTTTTCCTCAAAGTAAAAGAGGCGCTTAATCTGCGGATGGGCTTTGAGGATTTTCTGCCCGTCTGGAACCAGATATTCTTTTTAAGCGAAAAAAACCGCGCCGTCTATGACCTGGCGGTTAAATTAAGAAGCCGTTACCGCACGGTAGTCTTAACCAATATCAATACCCTGCACTATGAATATATCAAAAAAAATTTTCCCATATTCGGCCCCTTCCACGAAGTTTTCGCTTCCTGTGAACTGGGTTTTGTCAAGCCAGACCACGAAATTTATAAGAAAACGCTTGCATTTTTGGGTATTCCTGCCGGCGATGCCTTTTACACCGACGACAGGAAGGAATTAATTGATAGCGCCAGAATGTTAGGCATCAGGGGTTTTGTCTTTAGCGGCGTTAAGCAGTTAAAGAGCGACCTCCTGCGCGCCGGAGTCAACCCAAACTAAAATAATGCCGACTGCAAAAATATTGCTTAGCCATGGAAGCGGCGGCAGGCTGTCCCGCCGGCTTATCAAAGAGTTATTCCTTAAGAAATTAAACAACCCCATACTCAAGGAACTCGGCGACAGCGCGGTTATAAATTGCGCCGGCAGCGCCGCCTTTACCACCGACTCTTTTGTAGTCAGCCCGCTGGATTTTCCCGGCGGCGATATCGGAAAACTGGCTGTCTGCGGCACGGTAAACGATTTAGTGGTGCAGGGGGCGGCACCCCAATGCCTTTCTCTGGCATTGATTATCGAAGAGGGATTGGATTACGGAACTTTAGAGAGGGTTATCGATTCCGTAGCCGTTAATGCCGCAAAGGCAGCCGTTAAAATCGTTACCGGAGATACAAAGGTAGTGGAGAAGGGGGCCTGCGATAAGATATTTATCAATACTGCCGGCGTCGGCAGGATGATAAAAGGAATAAATTTATCTATAAAGAATATCC
>Ga0172375_10008743_pt1 | contig 13536 bp, 12 predicted proteins | sample LakKiv1m_FD_114537 | JGI IMG/M metagenome (GOLD analysis project Ga0172375, IMG submission 114537) | Freshwater microbial communities from Kabuno Bay, South-Kivu, Congo - kab_092012_11.1m | ecosystem: Environmental > Aquatic > Freshwater > Lake | place: Democratic Republic of the Congo...
CAGGAAAAAATCACCGAATAAAGTTGCGGTGGTATTTTCCATGGCGCCATACATAAAATCCTGCACAGGAATCTGTGAATATGATTCCCATCCGTAAGGCACCCCGATTTCTTTTTCAAAGAAGTCAAACATCTCCACCGAATATTTATAGGAAGCAGCCACCCTGCTTTTATATTCAGGATAATACCAGAGATGAATGGGAACCCCGCTTGCAGAAACCCTTTCATCAATATCATATTTCCCGATGCCTAACATCATTAAATAAGTGGTGTGCGGGTGTTGCATTTTATAATGCCATGTTTTTGTTCCGTTGCCGTTATCCTTTTCTTCCAGTTTGGTGCCGTTTGAGAGCACTTTATATTCCTTATCAAAGGTTACAAATATTTCTGTGGTCAGTTTGTCATTAGCTTCATCGTAACAGGGAATCCAGTAACGGTTATCCACCCCTTGTCCCTGTGTCCAGATTTGTTTTCGGCTCAGGTTCTTTGTATCGTTCCAGCCGGTGAAATATATTCCTTTGCGCGGGGTGGCTTCATAAACAATGGAAATAGTATGGTCATTATTCCAGTGCAGTGTTGAAGCCGGGAAGATGGTTATTCCTTTATCATCTGTTTTATAGTTCACGGTCTTATCATCCAATTTTACTTCCATGAATTTTATACCCGGGGCATCTAAGAAAATAGAATCAACTGCATGCGTCAGCGGGGTGAAGAGCAGGTTTACTTTTCCTTTTACCAAACCTTTTTGCGGTTCAAACGCAACTTCTAATTTCAGATGTTTCATATCCACAGGATGTTCGCGGGGAGCAAGGGCTTTATCTGCAATGTAGGTGCGGACGGCAACCTGTGCCTGTGAATGTAGCATTAAGAAAGTAGAATTCAGAATTAGAAAAAGAGCAAGATGTTTTTTCATACAGGGATATTTTTAAGAGAGCGGTAAAAGTAAAAAAGAAACGTCATTGCGAGCGATAGCGAAGCAATCTCAGGAAATCAATGAAGAGATTGCTTCTCCCACCTGGGGCGGGATCGCAATGACGCAGCTACTTCCCTGCCTTATCTTCCAGCAGTGGAACAAAGCGGAACTCGCCATGTTCTTTTATTTCCGTTTCCGTATCTGATATTTTGGTCAGGGTTTTCATCACCTGAACAGAACCTTTATCCACCGGGATAACAAGAATACCTCCGGGTTTCAGTTGTTCAATGAGGGCAGGCGGAATAAGAGGCGCTCCTGCCGTTACAATAATTTTATCAAACGGACCGTAAGAAGGTAATCCTTTGTAGCCATCGCCATAAAATGTTTTGATGTTATACCTGAGTTCTTCAATTAATGGTTTTGCTGTTTCGTAAAGTGAAAGCTGGCGTTCAACCGTGTAAACTCTTGCGCCTAATTCTGCCAGCACACAACTCTGGTAACCTGAGCCGGTGCCAACTTCCAGTATTTTATCATTCCTTTTTACCTGTAGTAATTCTGTCTGAACGGCAACCGTATAAGGCTGAGAAATGGTTTGTCCGGCTCCTATGCGGAAGGCTTTGTCTTCATAAGCTTTCTCTTCAAAAGCTTTGTCAAGGAAGAGATGGCGGGGAATTTTTTCTATTGCCGCCAGCACCGCTTCATTCTTAATTCCTTTTTCGCGCAGCACTTTTATCAGTTGCTTGCGCATTCCTTTATGGCGAAAGCTGTCGGTCATTTGTCATTTGTCATTTGTTCTGCTCATTCTCACTCGTCCTTAGTCCCTTGTCCCCCTCCTTCAAAAGCGTGCGAAAATAAATAATTAGCGGCTACTAAAAAGAATTATTTTTGTCCCTGTTTATATGGACGCGAAACTGAAAATAGGAGTGCTGGGAGCAGGTCATCTTGGAATGATTCACATGCGTCTGCTGAAAGAGATTCCTGCTTATACCATCATGGGTTTTTATGACCCTGACATTGAAAAAAGCGTTATAGCGCAGGAAGTTCACTCGCTCAACAGTTTTAAATCGGTTAAAGACTTAGTGGAACATTGTGATGTGATTGATGTGGTAACGCCTACACTTTCTCATTATGACTGCGCTGCTCTCGCCCTGCGAAAATCAAAACATGTTTTTATAGAAAAGCCTGTTACCAATACTTTAAGCGAAGCGCGTAAGCTTGCCAATCTTGCGCATGAAGCGCAAACCAAAGTGCAGATAGGTCATGTGGAACGCTTTAACCCCGCATTTTTAGCAGCAAGGAATTATTGTTCACAGCCTATGTTTATAGAGGCGCATCGCCTGGCGCAGTTCAACCCGCGGGGAACAGATGTGCCTGTGGTGCTTGACCTGATGATTCATGATATAGACATTATACTGAACATTGTAAAATCAAACATCAGGCGCATCAGCGCAAGCGGGGTGGCGGTGGTGAGCGAAACACCCGATATAGCCAATGCGCGGATAGAGTTTGATAACGGCTGCGTGGCTAATATTACCGCCAGCCGCATCTCCATGAAGAATATGCGCAAAACAAGGCTCTTCCAGCGCGATGCATACATTTCCATTGACTTCCTGAAAAAGAAAACGGAAATCATTCGTCTTGAAAATATTGACGGTGAACCCAACCCGGATACCATGTTTATCGACCTTGGTGTTGGAAAAGGAAAAAAAGCTATTACATTTGAGGCGCCAGAAATACCCGATACCAACGCAATAAAAATGGAACTCGAAACATTTGCAGCAGCCATCATCAACAATACAACGCCCATCGTTACTATTGATGACGGCTATAAAGCGCTGGAAGTTGCCTATAAAATCATTGATAAGTTTCACCTAAGCCATACGCTATTGAAATAATTCTACTCTGAAATTAAACCGTCATGCTGAACTTGTTTCAGCATCTTAAATTAAAGACCTTGAAATAAATTCAGGGTGACGTAATTAAATGTTGAAAGGTGAGTTATTTTAAAATTATTAGTTTTTCTTTTTGCATTTTGCTTTTGGCAGTATCGTTGCCTTCCTGTGAAGTCATCAATCCTGAAGAAGGTATTCCTTCTTACTTACAGATTGATACCATTACGCTTTCCACTAATTATTTAACGGAAGGAAGCAACTCACATAAAATTACGGATGCCTGGGTGTATGTAGATGATCAGTTGGTGGGTGCTTATGAATTGCCTGCCACTATCCCGGTGCTGAAAAGCGGAAGCCATACCATAAAAGTTCTTGCAGGAATAAAAATGAATGGCATTGCGGCAACAAGAATTCAGTATCCTTTTTATGCTCATTATGAAATAAATGCCGAACTTATTCCTGACAGTGTTATGGTGTTGCAGCCTGTGGTAAACTATTATCCTGAAACAACTTTTGCATGGATGGAAGATTTTGAAAGTCCCGGTTATACCTTGGAAACAACTTCTTTAAGCGATACAACTTTACTTCGCGTAACCGGCACAGCAGATGTTTTTGAAGGAAACAGTTCAGGTTATTTTGTGCTGAGCAATCCCCCGATGGACTTATTTGAATGTAAAACCATCAATGAATTTGTGCTTCCCAAGTCAGGACATGCCGTTTTCTTAGAACTGAATTATAAATGTAACAACACTTTCAGGATTGGCATTTTTGAAAATGAAGCGGGTGGCATCAGCACACAGGTGCCGCAGACCATTGTCATCAATAAAAGCGAGAACTGGAATAAAATTTATGTAAACCTCACCAATGAGGTAAGTCTTTTTTTAGATGCGATAAATTACAATGTTTATTTCGGGGTGTTGCCTGATGAGGGCAACCCTGAACCTAAAGTGTATGTGGATAACATTAAACTGGTGTACTAATAAAATGGATTTAAGAACAAGGATTAACGATTTTAGAATTCAGAAGTTCGTCAGACTTCAAAAATCATCATTCGTTAATCATTATTCATTATTCAGTTAAAATATGAATAAACCGCTTCAAACCATAAGGTATCTTTTCTTCGACCTGCTGAGCGCAGCAGGAGCCTGGAGTTTGTTTTTCATTTTCAGGAAAGCCATTATTGAAACAACTAAGTATGGTGAAAAAGTGCCGGTGGAGTTCAGTGAAAAGTTTTTTACCGGGCTGGTATTAGTTCCGCTTTTCTGGCTTGCTCTTTACCTGATACAAGGTACTTATGCAAACATATACCGCAAGTCGAGGTTGAAAGAATTGGGACAAACATTGCTTACCACGCTGATAGGTGTTATCATTATTTTCTTCGCCCTTATCCTTGATGATGAAATCAATTCTTACAAGAGTTATTATGAGAGTTTCACGGTGCTGTTATCGCTCCATTTCCTGCTTACATACACCTGCCGTGTTATACTTACCACCCGCGCTGCCCACCGCATACACAACCGCATCATCGGGTTCCCGACACTGATCATAGGAAGCAACGAAAACGCTTTGAAATTATTTACCGAACTGGAAAGCCAGCGCACTTCCACCGGCAATAAGTTTGTTGGTTTTGTACATGTGAACGGCAATAAAAAAGGTCATCTCCTGAAAGATAAATTACCCCATCTCGGTGGTACGGCAGATATAAAAAGCATCATCGAAAAATACAGGCTGGAAGAAGCCATCATCGCATTGGAATCTTCCGAGCACAACAAAATTCAGCCTATCATCAACGAGTTTGATGAATCGAATGTGATTCTGAAAATCATTCCCGATATGTATGATATTCTTTCGGGTTCGGTGAAAATGAATACCATTTACGGAACACCGCTTATCCAGATTACGCAGGACATCATGCCCGAATGGCAGAAGAGCCTGAAACGCATCATGGACATTGTTGTGTCGCTCACGGTGCTTATCTTTTTCTTCCCGCTTTATGTTGTTACCGCTATCATTGTTAAGCTCACTTCACCCGGTCCGGTATTTTACAGTCATGAAAGAATAGGCATACACGGAAAGCCTTTCACCATGTATAAATTCCGTTCGATGATACAGAACGCGGAGAACGGAAACCCGCAACTGAGCAGCGATAACGACCCGCGCATAACTTCTTTCGGAAAACTGATGCGCAAAATACGTTTAGACGAAATCCCCCAGTTTTTCAATGTGCTGAAAGGCGATATGAGCCTGGTAGGTCCGCGTCCCGAACGAAGATTTTTTATTGACCAGCTTGTGCAGGTTGCCCCGCATTACAGGCATTTGCTGAAAGTGCGTCCCGGCATCACCTCCTGGGGCATGGTGAAATTCGGTTATGCCGAAAACGTGGAACAGATGCTGGAACGCATGAGATACGATTTGATCTACATCGAAAATATGACGCTGGCAGTGGACTTCAAAATCCTGATTTATACGGTGCTTACTGTTATCAGGGGGAAAGGGAAGTAGGCAGTGGCAGTAGGCAGTAGCAGTAGGCAGTAGGCAGTAGGCAGTAGGCAGTAGGAAGTAGGAAGTAGGCAGTAGGCAGTGACAAACCGAATACTGATAATCGCTTACTGATTACTGATTACATTTTCCCTAACCTCCACCGGCAGTCTTAATCGTATTTTGCAGGGGCGTTTTGCCGAAGTATTCTCAATGTGCAGGATGTTATTTTCTGTTTTACTGTAGCCCCATTCTTCCAGTTTTTTCAGCAAACGCATTTTACTTTTCAGTTCCCAAACAGTTGCCGGGTTTTCCGCATTGCCAAACCAGATGCGGATTTTATCACCACCCAGGTGCGATAAAGTCATCCTGGTTTCTTTGGGCAAATCATTGAAAATGATTTCTGTTTTCTCCGCTTTTTTAAGATGGAACATGACGGAAAAAGTTTTGGGTTTGGTATATTCAGTTAAATAGTAAGATTTGGCGCGGGCTGGTTCCTTTACCGTAAAAGCAGACAACCCGTATAATGAAATGGTCTTCATGCTTGCATACAGCGCATTGCCTTTTTCAATTCTTGTTTCCCTGTGTATTAAACGGTCGCCTCTGACAATAAAAGTTTCCAGAATTGCATCATCAAAAAGTTTGGCATGTGCTTTTAATTTATCAATTACCAATTGTGTAACGCCCTCTTCTGCAAGTTCGGTAAGATATTGCTGTAAAGCGCGGGATTGGGAAAGGGCATCCCGCCTCAAATCATCATCTGTAAGTCTTGCGGGATTTTCAACAAATCCTTCCAGAAAGGCTTTCATATATTGTTCACTTTTATTTTTCAGTCGCTTGTTATTGGCTCTTACCATAGTCATCAATTCATTCCGTATCTCTTTTTTTACGTTGAAAATTTCTATAATATCCCCTTCAGCCTCCTTATCAGTGGGTGCCTTGCTGAACTCATCGCGCTGCTCTTTTACGGTTTGCAGCCATTGCGGAGTAACTCCGTAATCTGAGAGTTCAGCTAAATCCTCATTTGCCGAAAGCAACATGCTGTCTGCTTTCTGTGTTAAGGAGGCATCTTTCATTGTAAAATGTCTCTTCAGTAATTTTTTTCTCATTCAGATATAATTTTAATAATGGTTTCAGAAAAAATAACGTAAAAATGCTAACCTGATTAAATAAGATGGTATCAGGATAAAATTAAATGGTATGTTGACAGACTTAGATGATGGCTTGACAATTGTCAAACCATCATCTGAATGTGTCAGATACTTATCTAAATAAATCATATAATAATCTGTTACAATCATACCGGCATTTTAATAAGTCCGAATATCATTTTCAAAGTATTTTCTTTATCCGGTTTGATTTTTAAAGTAAAAAATTTCATTCATTTATAAATAACTTACCTTATCAACTCCAGCGAACCGGTAAGGATGTTGTTTTCACTGGTAAGGGTGGAGTAATTGATGTAGAAGAGGTAGAAACCGGAGGGCATGGGGGCATCATGATAGGTGCCGTCCCAGCCTATCATATTAAGAGTTGGTCCCGGGTCTTCTTCATATAATACAATTCCATCAGCATCTCTTATTTGAAAATAAATATGAGGTATTCCGTCATGATTATCAAAATAACTTTGGATCACAGGATGCCACTTATCATTAATATTATCAGCATCAGGAGTGAAACTTGAAGGAACATAAACCATAGGCATACAATTTTGTATGTTAATGAAGATTTGGGTAGTAGAAAAATTCGAATAAATCTCAACGTATAAAACGCTGCCATTTGTTTCCTCTGTAATTTCTATACTTGGAGTTGTTTCTCCACCGGGTTGCCATAAATAGGTAGCCGAACTATCGCTGACAGTTGCGTCAAGAATCAGACTTTTATAAGGGAACATGCAAATAAGTTCCTGGTTAAATTCACCCGGTATTCCGCTTATGTGATAAGTTGTGTCAGTGTAATTATAAAGTTGCATAGGCTTTAGCTCATCTTTTTTGCAGGAAACAAAAAATGAAATGATAATGGAAATGAAAATTATATTTCTCATGGCTTTGTGATATTCATTTCTTCTTCGGGTGTCGGGTCTTTTCTAAGTTTAAAGCGGTAGCGCAGCATCACCTCAAAACTTTGTCCGCTTTGTATTGCGCGTAATTCTTTTGCGGTCGGGAAACCCCATCCAGCAGTAAGTCTTATATTTTCCTTTATCTGCAAACCTCCATATATCATAAGTGTGTTCAGGTTGCGGTAATTCAGTAAAAGCAAATACCTGTTTTTATATGCAAGTGATAAAGCAGGGCTATAAGTTGAAAGGGTGGTTTTATAAAGTAATTTGCTTTGAATAATGAAGGATGGTGTTAAATAAATTTCAGGTGTAATGCGGATATGATAACCTGCGTTGTAATAAAATTGCATAGGCAGTTTGCTTACTCCTAATGTTCCCTCATCCGGTTGCGTGAGATGAAGAACAGAAAAACCTGCATATAAATGCTTGCGTGCAAACCACAGTCCTCCTGAAAAATCAGGAAACATGCGGCTGTTTCTTCCAAAAACCGAATTGGTATTGTAAATAAATCCAGCACGGGGGTCAATCATATCACCAAAAGTTAACTGGCTCCAGTCAATGCGTTTACTGATAACTGATGTGGAGAGTGATACCCTTAACTGGTTAATTTTTCTGATGCGAATAGTATAAGAATATGCGAAGAGAATTTCTGTTCGTCTGTCATAAATAGTACGTTTATGGTTATAAGCAATTCCAACAGAACTGTTCCTGCTTTTTCCCATCGCCACATCAAAAGCTCCAAACCAGTTCTGAGGAGAACCATTCTCATTAAGTCCCGGTAATCCCAGCCACCTCATCCCATACCCGCCCTGCAAATTAAACCGCTCTTCATATCCTGTAAGTGCCGGGTTCTGCCAGAAATTAAGCAGAATATTATTTTCTATTCTTCCCGGAATATCAAAGTGCTGGCGCAGTTCCTGCGCCCGGACTGTAAAAGAAAGAAGAATGAAAAAAGAGAAAAATATTTTTTTCATCTGAGTTTTGGTGCAACGAAAATAACAATTATTTATTTCTTTGCGCCCTTTGCGTCTTTGCGGTTAATAAACTTAGTGCTCTCAGTGTCCTTAGTGGTAAAATGACTACCTTACGCAATTCCTAAAAAAATAAGTAATGACTACCGCTCCCGAAATTGGTGATTTTGTCTTCCTCAAAGTAATAAGTATAAATGCCGATGGCGCCCGACTGGCGCTGGATGACGATGGGGGAGAGGTTTTTATTCCATACTATGAGCAGCGAGGCAAAATGGAGGAAGGCAGCAGCTATGTGGTGGTGTTGCAGGAAAAAACAGAAAAAGGTTTTACCGGATCAGGCAAAACAGAAGATTTCCTTGACCGTAATGTAAGCGAACTGAAAGTAAATCAGCCGGTGGATTTATTTATAACACGCCACACACAAATAGGTATGAGTGTAATTATCAACAGCCGCTATGCCGGTCTTATTTACAGCAACGAAATTTTTAAAACCGTGAATGTTGGCGACCATGTAAAAGGGTATATAAAGAAAATAACCGCTGACGGTAAAGTGGATGTGGCGCTGCAAAAACAAGGTGTTGAAGCCATTGAAGACAATACGGTTATTATCCTTGATAAATTAAAAAAGAACAAAGGATTTCTTCCTTTATCCGATTCATCACAGCCCGGAGAAATATATGAAGCGCTGGGCATCAGCAAAAAATTATTTAAAAAAGCCATCGGTACATTGTATAAGCAAAAGTTGATAGAGTTGAAGAAAGATGGTATCAGCCTGCTTAAGAAATAAAATTATATGCATTAACGCATAATTCTACATTCTGAATTCTGCATTATTAATTTCTCTTCTATCTTCGCGCAAAATTTTAATCTTTTCAATCTTTTCAATCTTTCCAATCTTTTAATTTTTCCAATTAACAATGAACATCACAGTTATCGGCTCCGGCACTATGGGCAATGGCATTGCTCACGTATTTGCACAAACGGGTTTTCAAGTTTCTCTCGTTGATATTTCGCAGTCTGCTTTGGATAAAGCCATCGCCACCATCACTAAAAACCTTGACCGTATTGTGGCAAAAGCTGCGCTCACTGAAGAAGGAAAACAAAAAACATTAGGCAACATAAAAACCTTCACTTCAATAGCGGAAGGCGCTAAGAACGCTGACCTGGTTGTGGAAGCAGCCACAGAAAACATTGAACTGAAATTAAATATTTTCCGTGAATTGGATAAGGTTTGCAAACCTGAAACCATTCTTGCCAGCAATACTTCTTCTATTTCCATTACTAAGATTGCTTCTGTTACCAAACGCCCCGGGAAAGTGATTGGCATGCACTTTATGAATCCTGTTCCGGTGATGAAGCTGATAGAAATTATCCGGGGATATTCTACTACGGATGATGTAACAAAAACTATTGTTGACCTTTCAAAGCAGTTGGGAAAAGTTCCGGTTGAGGTAAATGATTATCCCGGCTTTGTGGCTAACAGGATACTGATGCCGATGATCAATGAAGCCATCATAACATTATATGAAGGCGTGGCAGGTGTAGCGGAGATTGATACGGTGATGAAGTTAGGAATGGCTCATCCCATGGGTCCGCTGCAATTAGCTGATTTCATCGGCTTGGATGTTTGCCTTTCCATTATGCGCGTGCTTTATGATGGCTTGGGAAATCCTAAATACGCTCCCTGTCCTTTGTTAGTGAATATGGTTGTGTCCGGCAACCTGGGCGTTAAATCGGGCAGCGGTTTTTATAAATATACTCCCGGCTCGAAAGAGTTGGTGGTGGCGGATAACTTTAGTAAATAAGAGAAAGGTTTTTCTCCCCTCTCCATGAGGAGAGGGGCTGGGGGTGAGGTCACATCGGGTCCACATCCACGCTGACAATCACTCTCGAAAATTCTTTCTTCAGTTTCAGTTGCGTGATGATTTCCCTGAGCTTATTTTTTACTCCCGAAGGAGCGGTTTCTCTTTCTATCTTCAGTAAAAAAGTTTTCAGGTATAGTCCTTTGATGCGTGAAACCAAAGGAAACTCAGGTCCCAGCAGGTTTTTTCCGAAAGCTTTTTTTCCTTCACCTGCAATAAATCCGCAGGCGGTATTGAGCATATCCACATTGCGGTGTTTCAGTGTTATTTCCACCAGCCGGTAGTAGGGAGGATAAGAGAAACTTTTGCGCTCGCTTATTTCGTTGGCATACATCGCTTCGTAATTATTCATAATCACCTGCTGAATGATGAACTTCTCCGGGTCGTGTGTCTGTATAATTACTTTTCCTCTTTTCTGCTTTCTGCCTGCCCTGCCGCTTACCTGTGCCATCAGTTGATAGCTGCGTTCATGCGCACGGAAATCAGGGAAGTTCAACATGCCGTCTGCATTGAGAATTCCTACTAAACCCACATTGTCAAAGTCCAATCCTTTGGTCAGCATCTGCGTTCCGACAAGAATATCAATTCTGCGTTCTTCAAAATTTTCTATCAGTTCCTGGTGCGCATATTTTCCGCGTGTGGTGTCCCAATCCATGCGGGCAATTTTTGCTTCCGGGAAAAAGATTCCTATTTCTTCTTCAATCTTTTCCGTCCCGAAACCTTTTGCCTGCAAAGCGGTGTCGCCACAAGCAGGGCATGTGGTTGGCACTTTTTCGGTATAGCCGCAATAATGGCAACGCAAATGGTTTTGATATTTATGATAGGTGAGTGTTACATCACAGTTGATACAATGTTGCGTCCATGCGCAGGTGTTACATTCCAGCACGGGCGAATAGCCGCGCCTGTTCTGGAAAAGAATGACCTGTTCTTTGTTCGCTAATGCAAGTTCCATGTTCTCTAACAGCAGTGGAGAGAAATTTGATTTCATCAGCTTGCGTTTCTTCGCTTCTTTGATGTCAGCGACAAAAATCTCCGGCATCAGCACACCGCTGTAACGACCAATAAGTTTTACCAAACCGTATTTATTGATTTCCGCGTTGCAATAACTTTCTATGGATGGCGTAGCGGAACCCAGTAAAGTTTTTGCACCATGAATTCTTGCAAGAATAATCGCTGTGTCGCGGGCATTGTAGCGTGGAGCCGGGTCAAACTGTTTGAAAGATGAATCATGTTCTTCATCTGCAATCACTAATCCTAAATTTGAAAAAGGCAGGAACAAAGCAGAGCGCGCCCCTAAAATAAGTCGGCAGTCGGCAGTTGGCAGTTTTGCTGCCGCCTGCATACTGCCCACTGCCAACTTGTTTACCTTATTCCATACCTCCACCCGCTCATTATCGCTCAGCCTGGAATGATAAACCATTACCGTATTCCCGAATTTCTTTTGCAGGCGTGAAGTGATTTGGGTGGTGAGCGCAATTTCAGGAAGAAGATAAAGCGCCTGTTTTCCGGCTTTCAGCGTTTCCTCAATCAGGCGCATGTATAGCTCCGTTTTGCCGCTGCCGGTAACGCCATGCAGCAGCACAACATCTTTTTCTTCGTAATGTTTTTTTATTTCTTCTAAGGCATTTTCTTGCTCCTCACTCAGGACAAGTTCACCACTTGTTGCGTTGCCAACATCTTTAAGCCTGCCCGTTTCCCGTGTTTCTGTTTTGAAAATGTTTTTCTTTACCAGCGCATTGAAGGCGGCATTGGAAGAAGGAACTGACTTGATCAACACGGATTTTTTTACGGGTTGCTGCTCTTCCTGATAACGCCCTGAAAGATTAATATAAGCTATCACCAGTTCAGATTGTTTCTGTGCGCGTTTCAGGGAATCAAAAATTTCTTCTAACTTTTCTTCACTTAACTTTTCAGCAAATTCAACAAAGTCCTCCACTTTTGGTTTAAACTTCTCTTTCAGTTCTTCCTGGCGGATAAGAATATTTTTCTTTACCAGGTCGCCAATAATTTTGTCAACTGTTTTTCGTCCTGTGATGGTGATGAGGTCATTTATTTTTAATGTGGTGTTATTTTCCAATGCCTCAACAATCTTCACTTCTATATCATTCAGGTCAGAAATATCTCCTGCAAAATCAGGATGCAAAGCAATTGCCGTTTCGCTGGAAAGCTTAAGTCCTGAAGGTAAAGCGGCATTCATCACTTCGCCTTCCGAACACAAATAATAATCAGCCATCCATTTCCATAATTCAAACTGCTTTTCATTTACGCAAACCTGTTCATCCGGCAATTCAAGAATATATTTTGCTTCGTAATGCTGCGGAGCCTTTTCATGAATAGCAGCCACAATGCCTGTATAAAGCCGGCTTGCCGCAAACTGCACCACCACACGGTGACCTACACGAATTACTTCATTCATTTCCTGCGGAACACGATAGGTGTAGCGTTTGGGAATAGCAAGAGGAAGAATGATGTCGGCAAAAAAAGTTTTCATTTGAACGGGCGAAGATAAAATCAATTTACGGTTATTGGTTTTTAACAGCTTTGAGTGAATGATTTTTTTATCAACCTGAATTGCAAAAAGAAAAAAAGTTTAGTTTTGAAGCATGAAAAAGGATTCTGTTTTCCGTACAAAAGTTCTTCCCGTGATTAAGAACAGGTATATTATTGCCATACTGGCTTTCCTGCTGTGGATGACGGTTTTTGATGAGAACAATATTGTTGCACAATATAAAACGAGGCAGAAACTGAAAAGCCTTGAAACAGATAAGAACTATTACATTACTGAGATTGAAAATAATAAAGAGAACCTGAATGAATTAATGAGCAGCATGGATAATCTTGAAAAATTCGCCCGCGAAAAATACCTGATGAAGAAAGACAATGAAGATATTTTTGTGTTTGTGGAGGAAGAAAAGAAATGAAGCTGCTTCGAGAACTTTGTAATATTCATGCGCCTTCGGGCAGCGAAAAGCCGATGACTGATTTTGTGCTCGGCTATATTGAAAAGCAAAAGAAGTACTGGAAGGTTAAACCAAAAATACATGCAGGTGGCGACTTGCAGGACTGCATTGTGTTGGTTTTTGGTAAACCTACTACAGCAATGTTTGCCCACATGGATTCCATTGGCTTTACAGTCCGTTACACCAATGACCTTGTGAAAATAGGCGGTCCCGTTATTAAAAGCGGTATTAAACTTATAGGAACTGACAGCAAAGGCAAAGTGGAATGTACCTTAAAGGAAGGGAAAGAAAAAAAGCCCTTGTATTCATGCAAGAGAAAAATAGACCGGGGCACTACACTTACTTTTAAACCGGATTTCCGGGAAACAAAAGATTACATTCAATGCTGCTATATGGATAACC
>Ga0172375_10008745_pt1 | contig 13535 bp, 13 predicted proteins | sample LakKiv1m_FD_114537 | JGI IMG/M metagenome (GOLD analysis project Ga0172375, IMG submission 114537) | Freshwater microbial communities from Kabuno Bay, South-Kivu, Congo - kab_092012_11.1m | ecosystem: Environmental > Aquatic > Freshwater > Lake | place: Democratic Republic of the Congo...
TACCGCTTAATGCCTGCAAGCCGATATCCGCGGTTGAGCCGTCTCCGCCCTGGGCAATCACATTAGTCGTATCTTTTTTACCTAAATATATAAGCGCGGCTTCCACCCCGGAAGCAACTGCCGCTGAATTCTCAAATAAAGAATGAATCCAGGGGACGCCCCAGGCGGTCTCGGGGTATTTGGTAGAAAAAACCTCCAGGCATCCGGTATTGTTCACCACCATGGTATTTGCCCCGGCAGCTTCAATCACTAAGCGCGCGGCAATTGCCTGGCCGCATCCGGCGCAAGCTGTATGGCCCGGTTTAAATAATATCTTATTCTCCATACTCTTCCTTTAACAACTCGGTCTTAAGGTCAATAAAATCCGAATTAACTTCTTTGGCGCCGAGCCTGCGGTAAACCTCGTTAATAGTTTCAAGGGTAATATCCCTCCCGCCTAATCCGGCGACAAAACTGCTGATAACCTTAGGGGCATTTTTCTTGCCATAGAGCGCCGCTTTAGTCTCCACGGCAATCGGGGCATAAGCGCCTAACGATACGGCTTTGTCTAAAACCGCGATTTTCGGGACATTTTTTAAAGCGGCGTAAATCCTGGCATGAGGAAACGGCCGGAAAGAAATAATCCGTAAGAGGCCGACTTTTTTGCCCTTGGCGCGCTGCTGATCAACTGCCTCTTTAATCGTGCCGCAAACCGAACCCATCGCCACAATTACTTTTTCCGCGTCTTTAACCTGATATTCCTCAACCAGCATATCCTTATAATCCCTGCCGAATACGTTTTTAAACTCCTGGCTAATCTCGGAAAAATACCCTAGGGTATCTTTCATCGTGTCCTGAATAGCGTAACGGGCTTCCAGATAATAATCCGGATCCGCTAAAATACCCATAGTAATCGGATTCTCGGTATCAAGTTTATATAAAGCTTTATAGGGCGGCAGAAATTTATCCACTTTCTCCTGCTGCGGCATATCCAATGATTCCATGCCATGGGTTAAAATGAAACCGTCCATGCATACCATCACCGGCAGCATTATCCTCTTGTCTTCCGCCAGGCGGTAAGCCATTAAATGAAAATCAACCGCTTCCTGGTTGTCTTCGGCGTAAATCTGAATCCATCCGGCATCGCGCAGCGAGATAGAATCCTGCTGGTCATTCCAGATATTGATCGGGGCTGAAATCGCGCGGTTGGCGCAGGTCATTACCACCGGAAGGCGCATTCCCGCGATATTAAAAACCACCTCAGCCATATAAAATAACCCCTGGGAACTGGTGGCGGTGTAAACCCGCACGCCCGCGGCCGAACCTCCTAAAACCACGGAAGCCGCGGAATGCTCGCTTTCCACATTAACAAATTGCGCTCTCAATTGCCCGTCAGCGACTATCTGGGCTAAATCTTCCACAATATGCGTCTGGGGAGTTATGGGATAAGCGGAGATTACCCCGGGGCGGCATAATTTTATAATCTCGGCTATGGCGTGTGAACCTTCAACAAATTCTTTCATCTTTTAAAAGTTATTTATCCTCAAGCTTAGATTCTTCGGGGACCATTTCAATGTCTTTTTTCGGGCAGATATCCGCGCAAACGCCGCAGCCTTTGCAAAAATTAAAATCCACCCAAAAAGTATTTTTTTCCTTCCCCTGCACGCAGCCTTCAGGGCAAGCTAACAGGCACATCCTGCAGGCAATGCAATTTTTATGCAGATAATGCGGCCGCGACCGCACTCTCCAGCTGCCGGTCTTATCGCCTTTACTTTTACCGGGTTTTACGGTTAATGGGCCAAACATTAACCCGCCCTCTCTTTCTTGCCGCTTATAAACTCAAAACCTTCTTTTACCGCCTGAATATTGCCTTCCTGGGCCTTACCGCTAAACCTCTTTTTAATTACCTCAATAAGATTATCTAATTTTAATTCTCCGGTAGCCGCGGCAAACGCGCCGATTAAAATGGTATTTACAATCGGCCTGCCGATCGTCCTTAAGGCGATTTCATTAGCCGGGACCACGTAAACCTTTTGCTTGGCTTTGACTTTAGGCAATTCCAGGCCATCTTTACCGTTAATAATTACCACGCCGTCTTCTTTCAGCCCTAAAAAACAGTTGTACCCGCGCATCAACGTGGGATCCATAATCAGAACATAATCGGGCTCATAAATCTGGCTGCGCAGGCGCACAGGACGGCTATCCACGCGCACAAAGGCATTCATCGGCGCGCCCATCCTGGCTGCTCCAAAGTTAGGAAAGGCATAAGGAAACTTGCCTTCGTTAAAATAGCTAAACCCCAATAACGCCGCGGTAGTAATCGCTCCCTGCCCCGCGCGCGCGTGTATCCTGATCTCTTTCATTTAGTTCCCCGGAATATGGCAATCAAAGTTTTTTAATTATATAGCTTCGCCTGCGCTTTGTCAAATTATTTATTTTTTACTAAAAACTTGGCTATCAACAGCATTACGCCGGCACAAACCATTACCCCTATAATAGCCGATAAGATATAAGTTAAACTTAAATCCGCAGGCCTCTTTTGCCCCCAGGCTTTAAAAGTATAATCGGAAACAGGCGCCTCCCATAAATTCGCAAGTTTTTCTAAACCTTTAGGGAGATAGCCGGTTAATTCCCGTATTTCATCAACCCCCCACTCGCCCCAGGCCGGACCTGCTTTAAAATGCTCAGGCAGCAATAAACCTAAAGGAGATAGCGCGGCCAATACGCCGATAAAAAACCAAAACTTAGCAACAACCTTCATCGCTCTATTTACTTTCCGTTAAAAGTTCGGGAGCCTGTTTTTGTAAATACTTTATCACTAAAGCAGTCACAATTGCTTCTACCCAGCCAAATACCAAAAGATGCTCGGACAGCATAACCGGCAAAGCGACATTTAACCCATAGGGGCAATAAAGCGCCTGGCCGGAAGCAGTCCTGTGAAGCAAAGGCTGCAAACCGAACTCTAAGCCGGTCAAGGCCGCAACGATATTAAGCGCCAGGTACCCGGCAATGCCGGCAGCAACCACCCTTCTATTGGAAATCACGGGGGCGTTATAACTAACCGCCTTATAAATATAGTAACCGCTGAACGGAAAAACAAACGCCATATTAAAACAATTCGCGCCCAGAGCGCTAAGGCCGCCATCCCCGAAAAGCAAAGCCTGGATTACCAGCGCAACAGTTATGGCGATACTTGCCGCCCACGGCCCCAGTAGTATCGCGATTAAAACCCCGCCTATGGCATGGCCGGTTGTCCCGCCGGGTATCGGAATGTTAAACATCATAATCACAAAACTAAACGCCGCGGCGATTGCCAGAAGCGGCACCTGCCTTGCTTTCAGGGCTTTTTGGACTATCTTAGAAGCAACCATCCAGATAGGCAGCATCACTAAATAAAAAAATCCGCAGGTGGCCGGGCCTAAATATCCGTCTGGTATATGCATTATAATTTTTTAAAAATTTCTTTTTTCAGGATAAAAAATACCATTATTGCCAAAATCTGAATAACAATACTGCCGATAATCACCGCCGGCAAGAAGTTTTCATAAAACAAACCCATTAGCGCGCTGCCTAAAAAAATCGCCAGGCCGTAAGCGGAATTAAATATCCCGTAACCTGTGCCCCTCCTGCTTAGCGGCGTCAAGTCGGCAATCGCGGATCTCATAACCGTTTCATGACAGCCCATAACCAGGCCCCAGATAATTGCCCCGGCTAAAACAAATGAAAAATTTACGGAAAAAACAAAGACCGGTATAAATAATGAAAGAACCGGTATGGCAATCAAAGTAGTTAAGCCGGCATTCTCTTGATTATGCCTGGCTTTAAAAAAATCGTAGACCTTGCCGATAACCAGGGCTGCCAGAGCGTCAACCCCCATAGCTAAAGCGTAAAATAAGGGAATCTGCGCGTCAGTCAACACATGTTTAGCCTTAAAATGGAAACCGATTAACGCAAAATTAGCAAAACCGAAGGTAGTGGCAAAAGTAAAAATTGAATATATCCAGAAAATTTTGGTCAATTTATCGGGTTTAAGATTATCGGTTTCAGGGCCCTCTAAAACCTCCGGATGCGGCAGGCGGCGATAAGACAGGTAAATAAAGACCATAACCAGAATCAAAGGCAGCCATAACAGCCGGTACCCGCGCTGGTAGTCCGCTAAAATCCTGTCACCAGAGCCTAAATGCACAAAAAGCACGGTAAAAATAAGCGGCCCGATAATTGCGCCAACCTGATCAAGCGCTTCAACTATGGCAAAACCGAAACCCGTACCCACCTGCTTGGCGGCCTGGGAAAGAATAGTATCCCTGGCCGGGCTGCGCAAAGCCTTACCCAATCTTTCCATAATAATAAAAAAAACCGCCGCCTGCCAGATACCGGCAAGCGCAAGCAGCGGCACGCTGACTAATAAACCGTAACCCAAAAAAGTAAATAACCAATAGGCTTTGGTCTTGTCGGCAAAATAACCCGATCCCAGGCGCACAGCGTAACCCAAAAACTCCGCAAGCCCCGCAACTAACCCGACAATTGCCGCATTAGCCCCTAAGGCCTTCAGATACGGGCCGTTGACGCTGCGGCCTGCCTCATAAACCATATCGCCAAAAAGGCTGACTAAACCCAAAAACAGGATTAATCCAAACGCGGATTTCTTTTTATTATCCATAGCAGATAATATAGTAAAAAATTTAAGCCTTCGCCATTATTCAAAAATTATTTAGATACGGTTTCAATTTTTACAATATACTCATTACCGATGACCTTCAACAATGCGGCTTTAAACTCCTTGCCGGCTAAACCATTAATATCCTGCAGGTTATTCTTTTTTAAAACACAATAGGTAACCCCCTGCCTGCGTAAAAAATCACGGACCTTATCCGGCGTATTTAAAAAAGGCACCGGGTGCGGGCTGAAAAATTGGGTTCCCGGCATATCCACTACCGCCACTTCTTTATCCGTATAATATTTTACCCCGCGCGCGAAAAACTTAGAGGCGAGGATAGAATTCTTAATGTCATAATTACTTAATAGATACTCCGCGGTTTGTTTTGCCGACAAATAGGGTTCAATGTCTTTACTAATAAAAGGAAACAGGTATAAAGTTACCGGAAGGACTACCGCAAAGCAATAAACGCATTTTCGTAACCTGGTTTTAAAGGCGACCATCAAGGTAATCACGCCTAAAACAAGAAACGTCGGTATAAAAATGCTTCTGATTACTTCCGCCGGAGCGTAGGCGCTTAAATAATCGGGGTAACCGATCACCCCCACCGCTAAAGCCAGCGGGATCAAAAGAATAAACCCTATACTGGCTACAGAAACAATAGTAAATAATCTGCCGAGCTTATCCTCTGCAAGCGAATCCGCGATAAAACCTCCGGCAAGCAGAGCCAGCGCCGGAAACAACGGAAAAATATAACTTACTAACTTTGAATGGGCAAATTGAAAAGTTGCCAATACCGCCGCAATTAAGCAAAACAAAAAAACATAAAACGCGTTATCTTTTTCTTTTAAATATTTGGGGATAGAAAATAACGCGCCGATTAAGAATAGATTCCAGGGAAAGATACAACCCAGCATGGAAAACGGATAAAAATACCAGCGATCATTTCCCTTATGCTCGGCTTCAAAAATACGCCGGATATGGCAATTATAGAAAAACTCTTTGATAAAAACATTCCCGTAGAGCTTAACCATCAGCCAATACCAGGGGATAGTTACCGCCATAAAAACAAATAACCCCCAGAAAAAATATTTAGATAATAGGAATTTTAAGTCTCTTTTGATAAATAAAAACAATCCGGCGGTTAAAAGGGTAATGAGGATCCCCAGCGGGCCTTTAGTTAAAACCGCCAGGCCGGAAAAAATAAAAAATAGGATTAACCCCGCGGCCTTCCTTTCCCTATGCAAATACCCCCAATAAAAAGATAACAAGGCAAATAAAATAAACACGGAAAAAAACAAATCCGTAAATACCGTGCGCGCAAGCCCCAGATAAAGCGCGCAGGTCATTAACACCAGCGCGGAGATAAAGGCTTTTTTATCTTCTTTAAATCCCAGGAATCCAAGGAAATAAACCGCGACAACTCCCAGCATACCGAATAACGCCGGAAAAAACCTGGCGGCAAAACTGGTCAGGCCGAACATCATAAAACCTATCCTCAAGAGCCAATAGGTCAACACCGGTTTTTCAAATTGCGGCTGGCCGAACATCATCGGAGTCATCCAAGTGTTCTGCTGGGCCATCTCTTTGGCGGTCTGGGCGTAAAAAACCTCATCCGGCAGGCTCAAACTGATTATGCCGTTGCCGAACATAAACACAAAATACGACAATACTAATAGAATCGCCACGTTTTTAAAATGTTTATTTGTCCGCATTTTTCTCCCGCAGGCTTAAAAGCTCGCTGATAGTCACAAACCTATAGCCCTTCTCTCTTAGTTTGCGCGCCAGGCGCGGAATAGTTTTTACCGTTTGTTTCCTGTTGCCGCCTTCGGTAGTAAAAACTCCTCCGCTGTCATGAAAAAGGATAATATCGCCGGAATGAATATTATTCAAAATATAAGCGGTAATCTGCTTATCGTGAAAAGTAACCCAATCTTTGGAATTCAAAGACCAAAGGATCGTTTTATAACCCATTTGCTTGATCTGTTTCTTTTCTGCGGCAGTCAACCAAGCTTTGGGCGGACGAAAATATTTAGTCTCCACGCCGGTAACAGACTTGATTGCCCTCTGGGCGTCATTTATCTCTCTTTCTAATTCTTCGGGCTTGTAATAAATCAACACATGGTGATCGTAAGTATGATTGCCGATTTCATGGCCTTCGGCAACTACGCGGCGGGCAACCTGCGGATACTGCTCAACATGATTGCCTAACATAAAAAAAGTGGCCGGCAGGCGGGCTTTTTTCAATTCATCCAATATTTTAGGGGTCCAATCCGCAGAGGGGCCGTCGTCAAAAGTAAGCGCCACTACTTTTTCAGGCGAGCGCACGCGATAAATCGTGCCCCTTCTTACGATAACCGCCTGATCAAAGAAAATAGTAAAGAGAATGACTCCGAGGATAATAATCCCCAGAGATGCCGCGGATAAATATATTATTTTTCGCATAGTATGAATAGGTTTTACGCAATTTTAGCACATTCAAAAACTTATACAACAATTCTTTAAAAAAATTATCCGCTGGCAATTAAAGAAGAAACAGTTTCCCTGCCTGATCTGCCTGACCTGCCTGACCTGCCTGACCTGCCTGCCGGCAGGCAGGCGGCAGGCAGGTAAATCCCAGCTACAAAAAATTAATAACTATTAAATCCTATAAAACGTTTTAAAATTAGCGGTAAAATTTAGGTTTGGGGTATCTGCGGATTTTCTGATTATGGCTGAACCTTGACTGCCTATGCGTTTGCGCAGGCGCGGATTCGCTAAACTGCTCCAGCGAAATACCGGGATGTCTTGAAACCGGCAATGAAATACGGATAATCTTTTCTATATCGCGCACATCATTTTTCTGATCCGGAGTGGCAAAAGAAATGGCGTGGCCGTTATGTTCGGCGCGAGCGGTGCGGCCGATACGATGCACATAGTTCTGCGCATCTTCCGGCAAATCATAATTAATTACCAGCTCTATTCCGATCACATCAATCCCGCGGGCAGCGATATCGGTCGCGACCAATACCTTATATTTGCCTGACTTAAAACCCGCCAGGGCTTCTTTGCGCTGGGATAACGAACGGTTAGAATGCATCTCTGTCGCGCTATAACCCATATCACGGATTGAAGAAGTGATTTTTCTGGCGTTGTGCTTAGTGCGCGAAAATAAAAGCACCGATCCTTGATATTGGGCGAGGATTTTTTTCAACAACCGGGATTTGGCTTCTTTCTGGACAATAAACAACTCCTGGGTAACGCGTTCGGCGGTAGTGCCTGAAGGGACAACTTCCACGCTCACCGGCAGTTTCATATATTTAGATACGATAGCCATAATTTCTTTCGGCATCGTCGCCGAAAATAACATTGTCTGCCTGTCTTTAGGCAGAAAACGCAAAATCTTTTCAATCTGCGGGGCAAAGCCCATATCCAGCATGCGGTCAGCTTCGTCTAAAACCAATATCGCCACTTCATCCGGAAAAATATTCCACCTGCCCATATGGTCAAGCAGGCGTCCGGGAGTAGCGATTACAATACGCGGATTCTTGCGTAAAGCCTGCGTCTGGTCGTACATAGAAGCTCCGCCGATAAGGCAAGCGGTTTTCATGCCAAACGGATAAGCAACCACCTGAATAGCCTCATCAATCTGAATCGCCAATTCCCTGGTAGGGGCAAGCACCAGCCCAATGCCTTTTTTCTGCGCAAAACGCTGCACCATGGGAATAGCGAAAGCGTGGGTCTTGCCGGTCCCTGTCTGAGCGATGCCGATAACATCCTTGCCTTCCAAAGCCAAAGGGATAGCCTTAAACTGCACCGGCGTAGGCACTTTAAATTTTATATGTTCCAGAATTTCCAAAATCTTCGGAGCAATACCCAGCCCGTAAAAACTCTTAGGCTCTTGAGCTGATTCTTGCGCCGGATTATTCTGATTATTAATTCTATGCGGCATAATAGGTTATGGTATCATAAATTTATTATTATAAACCATCCGCCTAAAAACAGGCGTGAAAAAATAGCCCGGCACAAAACCGTGCCGGACTATTATTTTTTAGGTTATAGTTTGACTACGTTAGTAGCCGTTTCACCTTTAGGGCCTTTTTCAATATCAAACTCAACTTCCGCCCCTTCAGCTAAAGTTTTATACCCTTCACCCTTAATCGCGCTATGATGAACAAACACATCGCTGCCAGATTCGGGCGTGATAAAACCGTAACCTTTTTGATCGGAAAACCACTTCACTTTTCCTCTTGCCATTGTTTACTACCTCCTTCTTCTGAAATTATAGTAAACCCTGCTAGAAATCATCGCCATCCAAATCCGCTTGATTTATTCTAAGCAGGAAAAACAAGGACAAACATAAAAACCGAAAGGCTAGTTATCTAAACCTTCCGGCCATAGACTTCTAATCTAATATTTACTATTAAAATGAATATATCACCTTATTGGGAATTGTCAACCTTTAATTACACCTTTGCACTAGCAAGATTAAAATGTCCTTTAATTAACACTTTGTGAACGCAAGTTAACACTTTTAATTAACCGGCTAAGCTAAATAAATTGCTGTTAAAATAGATTGCTTGAAATATTTGCTGTTCCTGTTAGAATATTTCGGATTTAACTAATAAGGAAATTCTTATGCCATTAATCAATACAATACTTCAAACCCCGAAACGCCTATTCAAATTACTTTATTCCTGGACAGCGCACTGGGCCAAAACCCCGCAGGCGCCTTACGCGCTTTTCGGGATCGCCTTTATGGAGAGCTCTTTTTTCCCGGTTCCTCCGGATGTGCTGCTTATCGGGATGGTTGTGGCCGAGCGTAAAAAATGGCTGCGCGATGCGGCAATCTGCACTATCGGCTCGGTAGCCGGAGCGCTTTTTGGGTATTTTATCGGCTTGAGCTTATACGAAACTATCGGCAAAACGATTGTAAATACTTACCATCTGCAGCCGATAATGGAACTCGTCGGCGCTAAGTATGCCCGGAATGCTTTCCTTACCGTATTTACCGCAGCCTTTACTCCTATTCCTTTTAAAGTAATCACTATCGCCGCAGGGTTATTCCGTATTCCCATTATTACGCTGGTGATTGCTTCCGTCATCGGCCGGGCAGGGCGCTTTTTTCTGGTGGCCGGCGCGCTAAAATTATTCGGAAAGAAAATTGAAACAACTATTGAAAAATATTTTGATATTTTCTCAATAGTTTTTCTTCTGCTCTTAATCGGCGGATTTTTAGCGTTTAAATACCTTAGGTAAAGAATCAACTTAAATACCCCGGCTGTTTAGCTGCCGGCTCCAAATAGCCAACAAGAATGTGCTATTTTTTTCTAAAATGTATATGCGAAAGTAAATAGGGCGGAATCATTGGCGTCTGTATTTGCGCCTGTCATTACTCTTTGATACGCTAAGAGCATTTGTATTTTATTATTTGACCATCCGATACCGGGGCAGAGGGTAAAAGAATTTACGCCTGAAGATACGATCCTTTCGCCGTTTTTCCGGGTATTAGCCTGCGTTAGAAAATTTGCCTCTATCATGAGATTAAAGCCTCTCGGCAAGAAATATTCTACCGCAACATCATAGTCAACGTATTTACCATATATTGTTTTAACCCCATCTACCCGCACTAATTGAGGATAACTAAATATGGCATCGGCATGAAATATGAAAGGCTTGATGTGCTTTGTTAAGTTTACGCCGAATCCCGGGTCCCAAGAACCGCCGCCGGTAGCGGCGCCCATCAGATCTGTCCCCAGTTTGCCTGGGTCGGCTTTCTGGTATTTTCCTGTGGGCGTCTTTAACTGAAAAAACGCGGTTGCATGAGGCAGCCAATCTTTTTCTTCTAACGCACACCCGCGCAAAAATAAATAGCTATCGCCGAATCCGCCGACGCCGCCCTTTCGCCATTCTGCTTAACAACATTTTCCTGATAAACTGTCTGCGCGTCAATTTCAAGCTTATCAGTTAATCCATACTGGACAAATAATTCTTCCTGAAACTGATTTTTCCAATTACCGTCAGGCAATGACCTATAATCCCCATCCTGATTAAAGGAACCTCTTGTTTTAGTATAGAAAAGAAACGGCTGTATTACAAACTTGCCCTTGCCGCAAAGCGGGGCAGTCTTAGTGGTAACCGGCCCGACAGAAGGTGGATTCCACTGCTCTTCACTTGCCTGAACAATATTATAAAAACAACTAAAACATACAATGAGAGGTACCGCGGCCCTGAAAACAAACCATGCCACTGCCGGAATCCTTTCGTTCTAGAATATTTAAAAAGTATCCACAAGTTTGCTAATATTTACCGGAGCTTTTGGCGCTGCGGCTAAATCCGCAATCATCATAGCCTACCGGACTTTGCGGCAGGACTGATTCCGGAGACTGAATAACCCTCCCTAAAAAACAGTAATTAGCTGGCTAAATTCTACCTTATTTTTTAATAACGTCTTTCTCGTTGATAACCGTTGCCAGCTTTGACCGAACCGGGATATTTGTTGACTCTATCCCCGGGGTCTGCCCGCGCAAGTCAAACTTAAGCTTGACTCCGGGCCGAAAGATCATACAGTAAGTGGAGCCTCCGAAATGGAACATACCGAGTTGATCCCCTTTTGCCACATGCTGGCCTTCATAAACCGTTATCTCGTCCGATGACACATCCCCCATACCCACAAACAATAAAGCCATCAGCCCAATATCGGGGTTGTCGGCTTCAATCAGAATTAATGCCCTTGACGCCACCTCCGTCAAGAAACTTTGCGATTCATCAGGCCCTGCGGGATCAAAACCTACAGATGACGCCTGCGCATAGTAACTTCCGTCAATAAGTTTAGTTTTGACGATCCTGCCGCTGACAGGGGCATGCCAGCGGTGATAGCTAAACGCGCTGAGAAACGCCTGATAAACGGTCCCGCCGATAAACTGTTGCGTGTAGGCATCATCATCAAACATATGCGCCAGAGAATAAGGTTGTTCTTTTATCCAGAACTTGTCTCTAAGCTGCACGTTAGTTACAAGATTATATGGCGCTGATTCACAGGCGTTGGCAATTACCGCATCATTTTTTGGTTCCGCCAGAGGCCTTACCCCTTCGCGTAATTTCCTGGTAAAAAAATCGTCCCAGGAAGTAAACCCGTAATATTCAGCTGCGGGATCACATTGAAAAGTCTCTTTGAAACCGGGCATAGCCTTTAGCGCATTGGCGCCAAACCAGCCGGTTGCCGGGTCATTGCTTAACACATATCTTGAATCGGGAGAACTCAAAAAAACAGCCCATTCATTCAGAATCTTCTTCATCTGCTGATTAACTTTCGGGTTCATGAAAGCGGCGGCTCCGGCGGGGGTGTTCATGACTTCAACCAGAGCTTCATTAATGGGCGTACCGGCCATTTCTGTCTGATTGAACTCCGGGCCCCTGGTCAAAACCTGGTTTAAAAAGGAAAGCATCTCTTGATAATTCTTAATCTGTTTTACATTTGCAGAGTGTCCGGGCTTGGCTGCTGCTTCTTTTGCCTGTTCAAACATCTGATTAAACAGCATGTACAATTCGGGATCGCCTTCAATTATTAATTTAAAATCATTTATAACAGGAGATAAGGATTCTGTTTTTTGATGTGTCCCTGTTTTTGTTCCCGGCTGCGCAAAAAGCGGAAAACAAAAAACCAAAATAAACCCCGCGGCAACAATATATTTCTTCATATCTCTCCCTCCTGTTTTAGTGGGCAACCACTCTATCAACGGAATTACCCAATAATATCGTTAATTGAGTAATTGTGCAACCGCTTTTACGGGCAAATTCCTCAAGAGTTATCTCCTCTTTGCCCTGTTTACCGATTATTACAACCTCATCATCTATCTGAACCGGGTTATTCCTATCCTGGCCAGTAATATCCACCACGATCATATTCATTGAAGATTTGCCTATCACGGGAAACCGCTTGCCCTTTATCAACACCTGCATATTTTTTTTAAAAGCCTCCTCGGGAACCCCTTCGCTATAACCTGCGCGGACGGTCGCCGTGGTGGATAAACGACGGCCGCTGGTATGTTGCTGACTATCGTAGCCGATCGCGGATCCCGGAGGCACCTTATCTTCAATTATCGCTACCCTGCTTTTATATGCTTTAAGGACGGGGCATAATTGACGATTTGGATCCAATCCTTCTATATCCTCGCCGTATGTTAAAGTCCCAACGCGGACCATATCCTTGCGCGCCCAGGGGAACTTTACGGCAGCCGCAGAGTTTGCAATATGAAGAATAACAGGCCTGTCAAAGCTGAGGCCTTTAACCATCTTATCAAATATTTCAGTTTCTCTTCTTGTCTTTTCCGAACCTCCCGGCTCTTTTTTATAAGCGTTTGCAAAATGAGCCATCAGCCCTTTCAGTTTCAGGCGCGGCAGTTTCAAAGACCTCTTGATTTCTTCAATATCCCTAAAACCCATGCGCCCCATCCCTGTTTCAATACAGATATGCACATTGACCAAAATATCCCGCCCCAGTTCCTTGGACAACTTTTGAGCGGTAGCCGATATCATAACCGCTTCATCAAACGAGCTTACGATTTCTTCCACATCCCATTTATTTATAATACTCTCCTTGAGCTCATCGTAAGAAACAGGGGCTATCCTTAAAATAGAGATATTACTATTCTGCTTCTTAATCTCTTCATAAATAATCCGGAGTTCAAAATTATAGATTGCCGCGATATAGGCTGGCCCGCTAGCTACCGCTTCATGGATAAGATCATCAATACCGTGGCCGTAGGCATCCGCTTTCATTACCAGGCACATCTTAACTCCGGGGCCGATTATCTTCTTTATTGCCTCAATGTTGTGCCTGTAATTATCAGGGCTTATCTCAATATAGGTAATCGGGGTATAACTGCCGCGGGTAGTTTGCGCCGCATAAACAGCGGAA
>Ga0172375_10008748_pt1 | contig 13530 bp, 12 predicted proteins | sample LakKiv1m_FD_114537 | JGI IMG/M metagenome (GOLD analysis project Ga0172375, IMG submission 114537) | Freshwater microbial communities from Kabuno Bay, South-Kivu, Congo - kab_092012_11.1m | ecosystem: Environmental > Aquatic > Freshwater > Lake | place: Democratic Republic of the Congo...
GTTCTTAGCTGGTCCCAGTTCCTTCCTGTAATGAATACACCATAAGAACCAATGAAAGGTATTTTTCCCTCCTTTGCAAGTCCCGCGGCCACTACGGTCATATTTGCCTCGGCTATTCCTATTGAGAAAAATCTGTCCATCCTGTCTGCATGATTCAGGTAAAAGGAGCTCATTTTTATTGAATCAGTAATGTCTGCTCCAAGCGTAACCACTCTGCTGTCTTCTCCGGCTTTTTCAAGACCTTTGCCAAAACCAAATCTGGTCGGTTCCATCTTAACTTTCATATCTTCCTGCATGTTCCAGAAATAATCTTTTGAATATTTCGGAACCGTTGCATCAATTTTAGTTTCGATTTCTTTTTGGTAGTTACCGGCTTTGATAATTAATTGATCCAATTTTGTCCGGTTAAAATCAGAACAGTCAATATCTGTTAAAGCTGTTTCCAGCGATTCATTGCCTTTCAGCCCGCCCTTGGGGCATATTCCATGATAGCTGCATACATTTTCAGCAAAAGATATGCCTTTCCCTTTTACAGTTTTTGCTATTATGACTGAGGGTTTTCCGGCAACATTTGAAGCTTTTTTTAATGTATTTATCAATTCCCCTATATCATGTCCGTCACATTCAAATACTTCCCATCCAAAAGCCTGCCATTTTGCAGCAAGCGGTTCTATTTCCATAACCTTGGATGTAAGACCGTCTATTTGCAGCCCATTTCTATCCACAATACCAACTAAATTGTCAAGTTTGTAATGCGAGGCACACATTGCAGCTTCCCAAACAGATCCTTCATCAAGTTCGCCATCACCCATAATGCAGTAAACTTTATAATTCTTTTTATTCAGTTTTGCACTCATCGCAGATCCTATTGCTATTCCTAAACCCTGACCAAGAGAACCCGTTGAAGCTTCTATCCCAGGCAGCTTTTCAGCATTAGGATGACCCTCCACCCCTGAGTCAAATTTCCTGAGCAGAGCTACTTTGTCTATATCAAAATAACCTGCCAGTCCAAGTGCCGAATAGAGGGCCGGGGCTTTATGTCCTGCGGACCAAAAAACTCTGTCTCTGTCTTCCCAGCCGGGGTTAGCCGGATCATGTTTTATAATTTTAAAATACAGTACTGCTGTAATATCAATAACGGACATGGTCCCACCGGTGTGGCCCGAGCCTGCAAGAGCTATCGAGGTTATTGAATAGCATCTTAGCTTTTTAGCAGCTTCTTCCAGTTCGCTTACGGAGTAGTCTTTTTTGATCTCACCTGTTTTTGAATTATAAATTGGCATTTTTACGCAAGATCCTTTCTTTTTATCATTTCTTTTATTCCCTTCTCGATTCTGTCTTCACCCGGTATTACAGCATTTTCTAAGGTTATACTGTAAGGGATAGGAGTATCCAGTCCTGTAATTCTTGTTATCGGGCAATCAAGCCAGTCAAAAGCTTTACTTGCAACCTCAGAGGCTAAAAATGAAGTAAAGCCGCCGCTGTAACAAGCTTCTTCGACCAGTGCAATCTTACCCGTTTTTTTTACCGAATTCAAGATAGTTTTTAAATCAAGGGGTTTTATCGTCCTGGGATCTATGACTTCAATACTGATTCCTTCACCGGCAAGCTTGTCTGCAACATTTAACACTTTGCTTACCATATGAGACGTTGCAACTACCGTTATATCGCTTCCCTGCCTTTTGATATCTGCTACTCCGAGGGGAATCTCATACTCTTCCTCCGGCACCTCACTTTTTATTTTCTTATATAGAAGTTTATGCTCTAAAAATATTACCGGGTTGTCATCCCTCATGGCGCTTATAAGGAGACCTTTTGCATCATAGGGCGTTGAAGGCATGACAACTTTAAGTCCCGGGATATGAAACATCAGCGCTTCCAGGCTTTGTGAATGCTGGGCCGCGGCACCTGTTCCGCCTCCGCCCGGGGTCCTGATTACTAATGGGACCTTAGCTTTTCCGCCAAACATATAATGAATTTTTGCAGCCTGATTCGCAATCTGGTCCATCGCAAGCAATAAAAAGTCTGAAAACATTATTTCAACAACCGGCCGCAGGCCCATAAGTGCCGCACCGATACCGACACCGACTATACCCTGTTCCGATATGGGTGTATCTATTATATTTTCAGGACCAAACTTATCAATCATCCCAAGAGTCAGCCCAAATGCTCCTCCATATACACCAACATCTTCTCCAATTAGAAAAACTCTGTCGTCTTTTTCCATCTCCTGTGTTATTGCTTCTTTTATTGCATCCAAATAAAATATCTCTCTCATGGTGATCCTTCTAATTAATGTTTTATATATTGACCATTATTAAGCATACACGTCATCCGTTGCTTCTGATGGATCAGGGAAAGGACTGTTTTGGGCAAAATTATTTGCCTCCTCAATCTGTAGTCTTACAAGTTTTTCGAGATTGTCTATTTCTTTTTGACTGGTTATATTGCCATCCAGTAAATATTTTTTATATCTTTTTATAGGGCAGTTATTTTTCCATTCCTCCACTTCTTCTTTTGTTCTGTACCTTTCCGCATCCATTCTCGAATGTCCCTTCCATCTGTATGTTAAGCATTCAAGAAGTATGGGACCTCCCCCTTCTCTTACTTCTCTTATTAACTGGTGAGCCGTCTTATACACAGTTATGACATCATTTCCGTCTACCGTAATTCCTTTTATGCCATATGCGCATGCTCTGTCTGACAACTTTTTAATGTTTACGGCCTTTTTTACAGGAAAACCCATACCATACTGGTTATTCTCACAAATATAAATAATGGGCAGCTTCCAAATGGATGCCATATTTATTGACTCATGGAAAATACCCTGATTTATTGCACCGTCACCAAAAAAGCACAGGCAAACTTTGCCGGTTTTCATTTTCTTTATAGCAAGAGAAGCTCCTGCTGCGATACCAAAGCTCCCGCCTACAATTCCATTTGCTCCAAGATTGCCTATTGTTATATCTGCAATATGCATCGATCCGCCCTTTCCTTTGCAGTATCCGGTTTTTTTGCCAAGCAACTCTGCCATCATTAGCCTAAGGTCCGCGCCTTTTGCAATGCAGTGTCCATGACCTCTGTGGGTACTTGTTATTACATCACCGGCATCAGCTGCAAGTATTGTCCCGACAGCAGTGGCTTCCATGCCAATATACAGGTGTCCCGTTCCATGTACCTCGCCTTTCATATAAAACTTATCTACCTGTTCGTCAAAATACCTTATCTGGAGCATTTTTCTCAGCATATCCAAAAGCAATTCTTTATTTATCTCATCCATATTGGTCCTTTGTTAAAAAGTGAATAATTATTTGATTTTACCGGCAGAATATTTAAGTGCTTTTACTACCGGCAGCTCCTCGCCAGATAAAAATCTTACCATTGCTCCGCCTCCGGTACAGATATATGAAAATCCATCTGTAAGCTTGTATTTATTTACGGCGGCAATACTGTCTCCGCCTCCTATTACAGAGTAGCTTTGCGAGTCCGCAATAAAACTAAAAATTTCTTTGGTACCAAGCTCGGTTTCGGTTTTTTCAAATATTCCGCATGGTCCGTTTACAAAGATAGTTTTTGACCTGGCTATTTCATTTTTATAACTTGAAATTGTTTTAGTTCCTATATCAGAGATCATAAATTGTGAGGGCAGGTTTTTTACATCAAGCTCTACTCTGCTGCCGCAATCATTGTATGCAAAATCAGATGGCAGTATTATCTTGTCATCATAACTTGCAAGTATTTCTTTTGCCTTATCTATATAAACATCAAGCTTTTTGGTATATATTATCTCAATTGACGGGGCACCAAGGTCTATGCCTTTTGCCAGCATAAATACATGTGCAAGCAGTCCCGAAGTAAGAATCTTGCCGGCTATGTCTTCTTTTAGTACTTTTGGCATCATATCAAACGCATCTTCTATTTTGGCTCCTCCCAGACAGAATATACATGGTTTATCCGGAGAGACCATAATTTTTGAAAGCACTTCATATTCTTTTTCAAACAACCGGCCCATTGCTGAGGGAAGCAGGTACTCAAATGCTACCAGAGTCGGCTGATCTCTGTGCGCCGCAGCAAAAGCATCACATACATAGATATCGGCCAGCGGTGCCAGTTTTTGAACAACCTGTGTTTTAGTCTGCTCCTGGGGAGTTAATTTTAATTTTGTTTCAAAAAGAGTCATCTCTTCTGCCATATATCTTACATTATCCAAAAGAAGTATCTGGCCCGGTTTCAGCTCTTTTATTGCATTTCTGGCTGCCGGACCGCACACATCATCCAGAAATATAACCAGACCTCCAAGCATTTTTGATATTACATCTGAGTGGAGCCTGGTTGAAATGTAATTGCCGTATTCCAGGTCTCCGCCCTGATGGGACAGCAGAACCAGTTTTGCGCCAGCGGAACATAACTCTTTAATTGTGGGAACAGCCGCTTCTATTCTTGTGGTATCTTTCAAGACAGCTTTATCTTTATCGTAAGGTGAATTAAGGTCAAGTCTGCAAATAACAGTTTTACCGCTAAATTTAAAATCATCCAGTGTATTTATGCCATATTTCATTCTAAAACTCCTTAAAGCATGCTTTAATTAAAATAATACCTTTTTAATAGGTTCTGTTGTGCCTGTGTTAGGCCCTGTCTCCCATTCCAAGATATTTATTGGTAAGAGCTACGGCAGATTTCCAGTCAGTCTGAAGAGAAAGAGCCGCCCTTATGCCGTCTATTGTTTCAGGGATTACTACAGATTCCTGTGGTATGCTTATGGTAAAGAAAAGATCATCGCCTGACAGGACAACCATTTCTCTAAACAATCCTATCTCATACATATCGGCTCTTTTGTTTCCTTTATCTCTTGCATATTTAAACATGGCTGTGTTTGAATTAAATCCTTTTGAAATATCTACTACTTTTATTCTGGGGTGGGCGCTGAATAGGGCGAGTGCCTCTTCAACAGATATCTTTTTCTTGGGTGTAGCAAGTATAGTTATAATATGCCCGTGAGTTGTGGGAACATGTACAAGTGCCCCTGTTGCATTAATATGGGGCATAATCAGCATAAGATCTTTTGCCTGATGGTTCGGTACCTTTTCTACCTGGGCAACATCAACAAGACCTCTGTGTGTATCCCCGGGATCCGCTACTCTTCGTATTATCGTAACAACTACTCTTGATATACCAACGGCTTTATCCAGACAATCTACGGCTCTGATAAAACCGGTGGTATTACAGGATGTCAGCTTCAGGTAATCTTTACCTATACCTTTTGAATAGTTTGCATAACCATGGAAAAATACATCTGCAACATCATTTTTTTCCCCTCCCTGAAATATTGCCTTCAAGCCGGCTGATTTATATATTTCTTTGTTTTTTGCACCAATACCTGCAGGGGTGGCATCCAGAATAATATCTACTTTTGACAGGATATCATTCAGGTTGCCCTTAACAGGTATTGCCTCTGCTTCAAAACCGGCTCTCTGGCTGTCATCAACTACATATAGATCGTATGGCCCGGCACTGTCAAAAAGTGCCCTGATTGATAGTGTCGGGGCCACATCTACAATGCCTACCAGTTCCATATCATCCTGGGCAGCTACACCGTCAGCCAGTCTTTGCCCTATTACACCATATCCCACTACTGCTACTTTTGTCTTGTTCATGATACTATGTCTCCTTTCATTATTAATTAATAAATATATTAATTGTTTTTGTTAAAACTTTGAAGAATATTTTTTATATAGTGATAGCCTTTATCCAGAGATTGAAACCTATCTTTCATATTGTTATTTACGCTAAACTCCATAGTTAAATATCCGCCGTAGTTATTCTCGGTTAACGCTTTTAAAACAGATTCAAAATCAATTTTACCTGATCCCGGATATTTCCTGTCTTCATCTGCCAGGTGCACATAACCTATCTCAGACCCTGCTTCTTTTATGGCTCTGTAGCTGTTATTTTCATCAATATTCATATGAAATGTATCAATTGCCAGTTTTAAATAATCAGATTTGAAATTTGATATTAGTTTCAGTCCGCTTTCTATGGTATTAATGAAATTTGTATCTTTATGGTTTATAACTTCAAGCACAAGCCGCACTTTTTTCCTCTGTGCAAAGTTCAATAAATTCCATAAAGATTCGTTAAAAAAACTGATTCTCTTTTTATTATCTTCCGTACTATCTGACAACTCACCCTTTACATATCCGATAAGTATATTTTTATTACTGCTTGCATAACTTGAAATTTGTTCAATCATTCTTTTAATTCTCAATATTGCTTTATTCCTATTTTCTACATTCTCGTCCATCAAAGAAATATAATCCATTTTCCTGACCAATCCCGTTGCCAGAGTTATAAGCTCCAGACCATTTTTTTCAATCTCTGCATCAAAAGTCTGCCAGTTGATGTCATCCACATCTCTTAATGAAAGCTCAAGACCCTTATAACCGATCTCAGAGATTTCTTTAAAATCATCATGCATGTCTTGAATTCTGAACATATGGGTAAAAGCGGGATTAAAAGTTACGCAGGTGCCTATTTTTAAAAAATGCCCATTTACGGTTTTTGCATCCATATATCTGAAATTAATTTATCTTGATGTTTATTTATCTAGTATTTTAACCATTTTACAACTTTTTCTGCAATCTTTAGCCCGGTCAGCCCGTGCCAATCAAGTACCTCCATATAAGGTCCTTCGGTCGGCCATTCATCATTAAAGCCCAACGAATTAGTATCTTTCAATTTTAATCCTTTCAATTAAAGAACTATTTATAATTTTTATAATTGAAAATTTAATATAATGTATAACCACCATCAAGAACCATAATATGCCCAACCATAAAACTTGATGCATCTGACGCAAGATAAACTATTGCTCCCTTAAGTTCTTCAACATTCCCCAGTCTTTTAATCGGATAAAGCTTTTCCCAAATAGGTACTTTTTCTTTAAGCCCAGGTTTTTCCAGAGCTGGAGTTATCACCCCGCCTGGGCTTATACAATTTACATTAATGCCATAAGGTATCCATTCCACGGCAAGACATCTTGTCAAATGTTCCAATCCAGCTTTTGCCACACTCATTGAAATCTGAAACTGTGGTATATTTATAATTCTTGCAGAAATAGAACTTGTAAAAATTATTTTTCCGTATTTCTGCGGTATCATTACTTTTGCTTGTTTCTGGGCACATATAAAGGCACCCTTCAAATCAAGATCCATTACTTTATCCCAGTTTTCAAGAGGAAAGTTTTCGGCGTTTCCCCATATCGAAATGCCTGCATTATTAACTGCAATATCAAGCCTACCCCATCTTTTTATTATTTCATCCATCATCATATAAATATCTTCTTCTTTGCTCACATTTGCTTTAATTGAAATAGCAGCACTGCCGATATTTTTTAATTCTTCTGTTACTTGCCTTGATTTGTCCTCATCAATATCAACTACAGCAACATCAGCTCCTGCTTCTGCCAGCGCGTGTGAATATGCCCGTCCGATACCTGAACCCGCTGCAGTAACAAGCGCTTTTTTACCGTTTAATTTAAATTTTTCCAGTATGTTCATAACTTTCTGCCCCATAATAAATTTTATAAACTGTAAATAAGAAATTCTGCTCTTAAAAAGTATTTAAATAAACTTTTCTGTTTATTAGCTTGTTTACTCCTCCAAATTCCATAAATGACTCAAATGCCAGTTTTCTGTTTTGCTCAGGAATGCCAATAGTTAAAGGATCTCCATAATCATAAGCAATTATTCCACCTTTTTTGCAGTTCCATTCATTTATCAATTCATCTACTTGGCTTATGACTTCTTTTGGACTTTTATGCATTGTATCCTGTATGTCTGAAGAGCAATGTATGCAAACTTTACCCTTGATTAATCCTGATATTTCTTTTATTCCCATTAAGTTGGGCTGAAGGATGTTAAATACATCCAAACCTATTTCTACAAAATGTTCAAGAAAAGCATGGATTTTACCATCTGAGTGCAGCCATACATCAATCTCGTATTTATGTGCTGTATCAAATATTTTTTTATATCCTGGTTTAAATATCTCTTTAAAAATAGGCAAAGACATAAGAAGCCCCTGCTGTGTACCCAGATCATCCTGAAGATAAATGCCATGAATATTCCCACCGGTACTTTTATATGCATTTTCAATTAGCCCTACCATAAAATCAGCAAGTTTGTCAGCAAGATACAATATTTTTTTTGAATCAGTGATAAGAGACATCATTAAACTTTCAAATCCCAGCAAAAAATGCATCCTTTCAAACAACGGGGCTGCATAATCAAATATTAAGTACTTATTTTCAAATTTAGCAGAGGGTATTGCATCTATTAACGGATTAAATCTTCCTTCTTTAAAAGGGTCAGGAGTTTTAAAAGAAGCAATATCATCTATTTCCAAGGGACTTTCTATGACAGTTCCGACTCCACCTATATTATTGCTCTTCCATATAGATCCCCATTCATCTTCGCTGACAGTATTGGGGGGCAGGACATTAGGGTAATTTTTCCATACAACTTTAGCTTTTCTTGGTTTAAAATCTGGGTCAATCTGTGTGTCTATATGAATTACATCATAAAATTGTTTACTGTAAGTTAAGGTATCAAGACCAATTCTTTCAGGACTTTTAAAATTAATATTTTTTTTTATTATTTCATAGCTGTTTAAGTTTTCGCTCATTTTATATATTCCCTATAATTCAAGTACTAAATATTACTTTTCAATTAACTTAAAGTATTTTTTTAATTAGTTTATGATAATTACCTTAAGGGCAAAATTATTTGCCTTAAATTCAAAAGCCTCTTTTACCTGGTCGAAATTAAAAAACCTGGTTATTATTTTTTCCGGGTTGATTATTTTCTTTTCAACCAGTTTTGCGGCTTCTTTGAATTCATTATAGTTATAACAAGCAGTCCCTTTTATAGTAAGTCCTTTAAAAAGGACAGGATAAAAATCAACTTCAAACTTTGCAGTTTCTGCCATTTCTATAATAGTACCTTCCTTTTTGACAATTTTTAAAGCAAATTCCCAGTTATCTTTATCAAGATAAGCTAATACAACTGCATCAACCAAATCCTCTTTAAGAAAGCTATCGATCTTGGCAATTTTATTTGCATCCTTTACATTCACTGCAATGTCAGCTCCGTTTTCTAAAGCCTTCCTTAATGCTAGGTCATTTAGATCTATTGCGATAAACCTACATTTATTATGCTTTAATATCATACCCATCATCGCACCTATTGCACCTACTCCGACAACTATCACATTCATTTCATAAAAATCCTTGACTGCTCGCAATGCAACAGTTGCGGGTTCAATAATCCCGGCATACCTTATATCGAAAGAGTCCGGCATTTTTATCAAATTCTTCAATGGTACTGCTACCTTTTGGGCAAGGCCTCCGCTTTTTTTAGGAGAACCATACATTGTTTGATTATTACACATGCGCTCAGCATTATTTTCACAGTAATAGCATGTGCCACAATTTAGTTGTGGATACACAGCAACTTTATCCCCTATTTTAAGATCAGCACTTGTACCCTTAATTTTTTCTATAATACCTCCAAATTCATGCCCCATCACAAATGGCAAGGGCATCTCGTCAAGCCGTCTTCCCATATATGGCGCAATATCAGAATTGCAAATCCCTACAGATTTAACCTGAATTAAAGCCTGGCCATCATTTAAGACAGGTGTTTTTACTTCTTCATAAACTATTCTTTTAACATCTTTAGTCAAAATTCTTTCCATTTGTTTGTATTGTTGTTTAGTAACGATTATAATTATAGTTATTTTTTAGGTAATAACTTATATATCTTTAACTTCTACTCTAATTATATTAAGTATCGTGCTTTCAATCATTCTTAATAGTCTCATATATTGTAATAGCATTTTCAGGTTTGCATACATCCTGTATCTTTAAAGATGAGCCTAGTATAAGCCTACCATTTTTACCGGCTTCATTAAATGCTTAATATTACAATATTTCTAAACTTTTAACCATTTTACAACTTTTTCTGCAATCTTTGGCCCTGTCAGCCCGTGCCAGTCCAGTACCTCCATATAAGGTCCTTCGGTCGGCCATTCATCATTAAAGCCAATCTTTAACTGTTTGCCTTTTCCAAGTTTTGCAATTACATCCGATACAGCACCTCCAAGACCATTAATAACAGTATGCTCCTCAACGGTAACGATCTTGCCTGTTTTACTTAAAAAACTTTCGACCAGTTTCTCGTCCAGAGGTTTAATGGTGTGCATATTAATAACTGAAGCGCCGATTCCCGATTTCTGTAAAATTTCCGAAGCTAAAAATGCCTGATATACCATGGTACCGCATGCGATTATCGCAACGTCACTTCCTTCTTTTAAAATAACCCCTCTGCCAAACTTAAAATCATAATTATCAGGATTTATCTTTTTTATGACATGTTTATGTTTTCTAAAATAAATAGGACCGGGCAGTTTGATTGCTTCAAACATTATGTTCCTGAAATCTGCCAAATCGGCAGGATCTGCTATGGTAATTCCAGGCAGGGACCTCAAAATTGCAAAATCATCAATTGAGTGATGGGTAGGGCCGGCGGTACCGTAGGATATTCCGGCAGAACGCCCTACTATTACAACATTCAGCCCCGTTCTTACAATATCGTTTCTTAACTGTTCATAGCATCTCGCCGTTGAAAAGTTTGCGATTGCTGAAAAATAAGGTTTCTTTCCTGCAAAAGCAAGCCCGGCCGCATGCCCGCATGCATTTTGCTCCGCAACTCCAAGCTCCACGAATCTATCGGGAAATCTTTTACGAAAACTGGCCGCACCTCCGCCGTGATATGAATCTGCGCCAACAAAAATGACCCTGTCGTCTTTTTCTGCTACCTCAATCAGGACGTCTCCGAATATTATTGTAAAATCAACCCATTCAGGCTTAATTGTCTTATTTATTTTTTCCAATTTTTTCTACCTCCAATTCGTGACATTTTTTTATACACTCAATAGCAAAATCGGCCCTTTCGTCTGTTGGCGGCGCCCAGTGATGATACTCGGAAGAATCTTCAGCAAAATCTACACCTTTGCCTTTTATTGTGTTTGCTATGATACAAGTTGGTTTTCCTACTTCATAAGGAGCCTCTGAGAGCGCCTTATGAATCTGGGCAATATCGTGTCCGTCAATTGTCCTGACGGCCCATCCGAATGACAGATATTTTGGCTCAAACGGGGCCACAGGGAGGATATCACGGGTATAATTTTCAGACTGCAAGCCATTTACATCAATCACAATCGTCAGATTGTCAAGCCTGTATTTGGCCGCACCAAGTGCCGCTTCCCAAACCGACCCTTCTGCGGCTTCTCCGTCTCCAATCAAAACATAGATTTTGTTTTTTCTGCCATCCATTTTATAAGCATTGGCAATTCCTGCAGCAACTGACAGCCCATGGCCAAGCGAACCTGTAGGAAATTCAACGCCCGGAAGCAACTTTTCATCAGCATGCATCGGCAGTTTTGTATTTAGCGCATTGTATGTCCAGAGAATATCCTGCTTAAAATAACCCGTGGACTGCAGGATGACATATAATGCTATGGCCTTATGACCGGCAGATAGTATGAAGATATCCCTGTCATCCCATTTGGGATCAGCCGGATCATGTTTTAATACCTTATCATAAAGTACGGTCAGTATATCCATTGCAGAGAATGCTCCTCCTATATGGGCATCTCCGCACTTTTTTAAGATTTTTACGAGTGTTATGCGGTTTTTATAGGACTTATCAAGTAATTCAAGTACCTCTTTCTCAGAAAGCATTTTCCACCTTTTCCTTTTTAAATTTACAATATTTTTAAATACGCCTCTTACTTTTTATATTTATACCTTGTGAAATTTATATTTTTAAAAATTAAAAAACATTTTTTATTTACGTTGGATAACACAATGTGTAAATATGCTTGCCGCCTTTCAAAGGTCCCTTGATTACTGCTTTAATCTCATCTTTGGACCGCTGTGTGATTTTATCGACAGGTGGTAATTTACCTGCAGGAAATTTATCCAGAATTTCATTTACCAGTCCTTCCATAAAATCAAGTGCCGCTTCTACACCTTTTTTTGCTTTTTCGCCTTTTGCTAAGGTACTTTTACCTACAACTCCCTCAGGGGTACATAAGACTTCCATTCCTGTCAGTCCCACATGGTCATAAAATCTTACAGGATAGCCATACGCAAGCCCTGATTTATCTACTATGCCGTCTTTGATATACATTTCTCCTTCTGTATCAACAGCATATTTCATATCGATAAGTTCAGGAAAAAGCGCAAGTGCGTAGGATGTTTCACATTCATCAGCATGAACAAATTTTGTCTCAAATGGTCCGCCATGCTCTTTGTTCCTTATATGTTCTCTTATTGAAAACCACCAGTTAAGGTATACAATTACTGCAGGCACCTGAAATCTTTTTCCAAAACCATGAATAGCCGTTGGAACAACATAATCCTGTGCATGACCATTTATTAATATTTGTTTTCTAAAACCAGCATTCCAAAATCCCGCAATAATTGCTCTTAAGTATGCCGTAAGGTCTTCTTCCGGAACAACTATTGTATTTGGCATTCCAAGATGATTGTAAGGATGGGACCCGTACCAGATAGGTTGAGCCACGGTGCAGCCTGTTTTTAATGCAACCTGTTCTGCAAGCCTTGTAAGCAGAAAGGTGTCTTCACCGGTACAGGCATGTTCACCATGATTTTCAGTTGCACCCACTGGAATTATAATGATGTCATTTTTCTTTAACCTTTCTTTTATCTGCTTTGAGGTCATATTTTGAAAATATACCCCTGTTGGAAGATCCATATGCCCACCACTGGGAGGTATTTGCCATTTACTCATTAAAAATACTCCTTTTTTTTAAATCAATTAATGATTATTCTAAAATACCAGCTGTATTTTCATTGTTTTTACCGCATCATTGCTTATTTTAAATGCCCTGCAAAATTCCAAAACCGGAATTTTATGGCTTATGAGACTTTTTACTTTATCTGCATTTTTCTTCATAAAATCAAGGACAAAAGGAAATTCTCCGGTGCCGCCGATACTGCCGGTGATAGTAATTGCTTTAAGAACTATTAATTTCTGGTTTATTGTCAAGTCGCCTGCCATACCCAGACATCCGATGACTCCTGACGGTTTTATTTGTTCAAGAGTATTTATAAATATGTCTTTATTGCCTGTGGATTCTACAATTACATCAAAGATAGATCCGGAATAAATTGATTTATAATCCTGTATTTTTGTCTTTTCCTTTAAGGTACCCATATCAATAAACTTTGCGCCCAATTGCACGGCAAGATCTATTCTTTCCTTTATGATATCGTAGATATACACATCTTTTAAATAATAATGATATTTAAGAATTAGAAATGCCGAAAGACCAATAGGACCTGCTCCATAGATAAGCACTTTTTTCTTATTGAAATCCTGAACAAATCTTTCTATTTTTTTTAGCAGGTGGGCCGAAACAGCTAAAGGTTCGGCAAGAGCTATA